>VFQO010000848.1_pt1 | contig 28552 bp, 26 predicted proteins | sample 3512331 | NCBI WGS metagenome assembly VFQO01 (sample SAMN10412371, study PRJNA504923) | tailings metagenome | isolation source: Replicate 3 from Balatoc abandoned mine | place: Philippines: Itogon, Benguet | collected 2017-08-28 | reverse complement strand
TCCGAAAGCAACCGCGTCAACCTGACGCTGATCCCGCCGCGCCGCGGATGGATCCTCGATCGCAACGGCGCGCCGCTCGCCTCAAACCGCGCCGATTTCCGCGTCGACCTGATCCCCGAGCGCCTGAAAGATGCCGACGGCACGATCGACCGCCTCGGCGAGCTGCTGTCGCTTGACGCAGCGCGCATCGCCGACATTAAGGACAAGGTCAGTCAGGCGCGCGGATTTCAACCGGTCGAAGTCGATAGCGGCCTAAGTTACGACCAGTTCGCCGCACTCAGCGTGCGCCTGCCCGACCTGCCCGGCGTTGTCCCGCAACGTGGCTTTTCGCGGCTCTATCCGACTGCATCCAGCGTCGGCCATTTGATCGGCTATGTCGGCCCCGCTTCGGCCGAGGAGTACGAAAAAGACCCCAACCCGCTGCTGATCACGCCCGGCTACAAGATCGGCAAGGACGGGCTGGAAAAGCAGTTCGAAAAGGAACTGCGCGGCGTTCCGGGTGCGCGCCGGGTGGAAGTTACCGCCAGCGGCCGGATCGTGCGCGATCTGGAAACCCGCGAGGATGTGCAGGGCCAGCCCATCCGCCTCACCATCGATGGGCCGCTTCAGGATTACGCCGCGCGCCGCATCGGCCTTGAAAGCGGATCGGTTGTTGTGATGGACTGCCGTTCAGGCGACCTTTTGTGCATGGCCTCGATGCCGAGCTTCGATCCCAACAGCTTTTCCGACGGTATCGGTAGCGTCGAATACGGCATGCTGCGAGACGACGAGCGTGTGCCGCTCCGCAACAAGGTGCTCAAGGGCCTCTACCCACCCGGTTCGACCGTCAAGCCGATGGTTTCGATGGCACTCATGCAAGCGGGTGTCGACCCCAGCGAAACGGTGTTCTGCGGCGGCGGCCTCAGGGTCGGCAACCGCGTCTTCGGGTGCTGGAACCGCCGCGGCCACGGCGCGGTCGATATGGCCAAGGGGATCTACCAGAGCTGCGACGTCTATTTTTACGCCATGGCCCAGCGGGTCGGGATGGATCCGATCGCATCCATGGCGCGCCGCTGCGGCATGGGGCAGGAGTTCCCCCTCCCTGTGACGAGCCAGTTCTACGGCACAGTGCCGGACGCGGCTTGGAAGCTGAAAAAGTGGGGCCGCGAGTGGCAAACCTTCGATACGGTCAACGCGACCATTGGTCAGGGTTATATGCTCTCCAATCCGCTGCAGTTGGCAGTGATGGCTTCACGACTGGCGACCGGGCACCACGTGATGCCAAGGCTGACGCTCGACACCAAGCCCAAGGGTTTCGACAATATCGATTTTCCCTCCGAGCAGGTCGATTACGTCCGCAAGGCAATGAGCGATGTAGTCAACGGCCCTGGGACGGCAGGGCGCGCGCGTTTGCCTATCGAGGGCGTGCAGATGGCAGGCAAGACCGGCACCGCGCAGGTCGTCTCGCTCAGCATTTCGAACGGCAAATCGGGGCCGTGGAAGTACCGCGACCACGGCCTGTTCATCTTCTTCGCACCCTATGACAACCCGCGCTACGCGGGCGCCGTGGTGATCGAGCATGGCGGCGGATCGGGCGCAGCCTACCCGATCGCGCGCGACGTGATGACCTTCCTGTTCGATCCGGCCAAGGGTATCGAAGCCCTCACCGCACTGGAAGCACAATGGGGCGGCACCGCGCAGCAGCGGCTTGAGGCGCGCTATGCTGCCTATGCAGCCGCGCGGGGCGCCGAAGTCCGCCGCGTGCCGCGCCGCGATGAAGACATCTTCGACCGCGTCGAAGCCGAGGCGCGCGTCGCCGCGACGCAAACTGACGCGATCGCCGATGATGTTATCGCCCCACGTCCCGAAGCCAATCCCTCGGCCGTTGCCCCCGTCACTGTTGACCAAGCCACCAGCGCAAGTGCTGCACCTGCCACGCCAGCTGCGGCGCCGGGGAGCGCCACGCCCGCGCCCGCTTCGCCGCCGGAGGTGCAACCATGAACACCTTCGCCCCCCGCGGGATCGTGCCCGAACCGATTGCCAGGCAGCCTTGGGAAATGCTGATCCCGTTGGTGCTGCTGACGGCGTTCGGCGGACTCGTGCTTTATTCGGCAGGCGGCGGGTCGATGCAGCCCTTCGCCATGTCGCACTTCATCCGCTTCCTCGTCTTCTCGGTAATGACCGCCATCATAGCCGCAATGCCACGCGAAGCAGTGCGGGTGCTGACCTACCCGGCCTATACGATCGTACTGCTTCTGCTGCTCGCCGTGGAGATTGTCGGCCAGGTTGGCGGCGGAAGCCAGCGCTGGCTGGAAGCGGGGCCGATCCGTATCCAGCCTTCCGAACTGATGAAACCGGCCGTGGTGCTGGCAATGGCGCGTTTTTACGAAACCCTTCCTTCGGGGCTGATCGGCTCCTGGCGTTCGGTCGTGCCGTCGGGCATGTTGATCCTGCTGCCGATCGCACTGGTTCTGCTGCAACCCGACCTCGGCACATCGGTGGCGATTGCCTTTGGTGGGGTGGTGGTGATGTTCCTCGCCGGCCTGCCTTTGTGGTGGTTCCTGCTGGCAGGCGGCGCTGGGGTGGCGGCACTACCGCTCATCTATTTCTTCGCCCTCCACGACTACCAGCGCGCGCGTGTGACGACCTTCCTCGATCCCGAGAACGATCCGCTCGGCGCAGGCTATCACATCGCCCAGTCCAAGATCGCAATCGGATCGGGCGGTATCTTCGGCAAAGGGTTCAACAACGGCACCCAGAGCCACCTCAATTACCTGCCCGAACCGCATACCGATTTTGTCTTCGCAACAATGGCCGAGGAATGGGGTCTGGTTGGCGGGCTGTTCGTGCTCGCAATGTACACCATGATCCTGCGCTGGGGCTGGAAGGTCGCCAGCGAATCCCAAGATCGGTTCTGCGCGTTGCTCGCCGCCGGGGCGACGGCGACGATATTCTTCTATATCGCAATCAACCTTCTCATGGTTATGGGGATGGCCCCCGCCAAGGGCATCCCGCTGCCGTGGATGAGCCATGGCGGATCATCCATGATGACCAACATGATCTGCATCGGGCTGTTGCTGATGGTGAACCGCTGGAACCGCCTGGCCCCGCGACGGGGTTTGGCCGCGTAACTGCGATTTCTGCGCGATTAGGGCCTTGCCATCAGGGCGGGACACGCTAAATGCAGCGCCTCACGCGAATCGGGGCGCGGCCTTGGCCCTCCCGCAAGCGTGTTTCCGGCCAGATCGGAATGGACGCATAGCTCAGTTGGTAGAGCAGCTGACTCTTAATCAGCGGGTCCTAGGTTCGAGCCCTAGTGCGTCCACCACATTTTCAAGCACTTAGCGAAAATCCTTCTTTGGGCCAGAGGCCCGTGTCCGTCCCATGTCCGGCAGAGTGCCCCTTGGGAACCGTTGGCGTCCGAACAGCGCGAGCATGGTCTCCCGATTGTCGGCGAGCTTCTTCATAGCCTCGTGATACCAGTCCCCGGCGTAGGCGTTGCGGGAACTCTTGGCCTTGCCTTCGGGCGTCTTCGGGCCGGTCGATGACTTCCACGGCTGTGTGGCTCGGATAATGTCCGCCTGCCGTGCTCTGCGTTCTGGCGTCCACGCCGACTTGGTGCCCATGATGCACATCCTGTTCAGTTCGTTTCGCAAGTTATCCCTTCCTAGCCTCCTGCTCAACCGGGTCGGTTGGCGCGATCAGGAAGTCAAAATTCATGTCCGGGGCTGACGGCTTCCAAGGCAGACCGGAGGGATAGGTGACATCGTATGGCTGCCACTGTGATGCCGGATCGAGCGAGAGGAGCGTAAACCACTCCCCTGCCCTGCTATGCCGCATCATCAGGTCATGCCAACGATCTGGATCGCGGAACCTCGCGTGAACGGCAGCATGGCAACGCTTACAGCAACCGTAGACCTTCAGCGGCTCGCGATAGTCTTCCAGATGAAGAAACCGATAGTCGCGGGCCTGCGGGCGCTCGCTGCGGTCATCGAGGCAGACCGTGCAGGTCGTTGGCCGTTTCAAGCGACCGGCGCGTATCGCCGCGTTTTGCAGGGGTGTAACCGCGCATCGCTGCTCCCATGAAAACCCGTTGTAGGCAACTTCCCAAGGTCTGGGGCGGCGATCAGTCATAGCCGTCTCCGAGCCGTCGCTTGATCTTGGCAAGCGATGTATCGAGCGAGGCAACACCCATACGGAGTTGGCAGGCCAGCACTCGCTGCATATCCGGGGCATTGTCGCGCCGCTGCCCTTCCACCGCGATCATGTGCATGTCCTCGATTTTCGCCGTGATGTCGGCGAAGAGCCGGGGGATCGCGTCTGTCATGCCGCCACAGGCTCCGAGAGGATGCGGTAGACCGAACTGCGGCTCACCCCCAGCTTGGCCGCGATCTCGCACGCTGCAAGCCCACTGCCGCGCAATTCGTGCACCTGCGACGCCTTGCGCCGGGCTGTAGGGGCTCGCCCTCTGTATTTGCCATCAGCACGCGCCTTCTGGATGCCTTCCCGCTGCCGCTGAAGAAGAAGCTCGCGCTCGAATTGTGCGAAGGCTCCGAACATAGTGACTATGAGCTTCCCTGACGGTGATTGGGTGTCCACGGCCTGTCCACCGAAGTCGAGTATGCGCAGCCCCACGCCTTTGGCTTCGAGTGTGGCGATGATCGCAAGAAGGTCCGCCGTCGAACGAGCAAGACGGTCTAGTCGGGTCACACACAACGCGTCACCTTCCCTCACGAAGTCCAAGGCCGAAGAGAGTTGCTCGCGTTGGGCTACGGAACTGACCCGTTCAGTGAAGAGCTTGCTGCAACCCGTTGCACGCAAGTCGCGCTCCTGCGCTTCGATCCCGGCAACCTGATCGGCAGTGCTCACACGTGCATACCCGACCTTCATATAAACACCTGTAAATAAACATATCTTACAGAATTATGCTGCCATGCAGCGATGCGAAAGTCACGAAAAAGGGGAGCCGATTGACGAAAAATCTCGACGAAATGATTGCGATAAAACTGCCTAGCCAAGTGTGATTAGCATCTATTACCAAGTCGTCATGTCACAGGCAGATCGTATCCGGGCGTTTGTAGCTCAGAGGTTGGTTCAACCTGCGAGAATGGCAGGTCATTCTTCTTTGACCGTTCGAGCGGGTGACGTGCATCAGGCAATGGGTCTGGTGAACATGCCACGCGCCGTGTGCAGTGTCCTTCGTGGATCGAAACTCCATCAAGACGCAGGCTTGATCTTCAAGGGGCAAGAAGGTCCGGCAGACGGCATGAACGTCTGGTTCCATTTCGATCTGACAGGCGCCCCTATTGAAGCGCCTGCGGCGCGTCGCATCCCGACCTGCTCGGTCAAGCCCTCGTCACCGATCCGGGATGTTTCCGATTGGTCCGGCGCTCTCGCGTTGATCTCCTGCACCAAAGCAAAGCTCTCGAAGCCCGCCCCTGCGCGTGACCTCTATTCATCCCCAGCTTTCCAGATGAAGTGCCTGTTGGCAGAACGTGCGGGGGCTTCGTGGGTCGTGCTGTCCGCCAAGCATGGCATACTGCAACCGGATGACGTGGTGGAACCCTATGACGAGACATTGACCGCAATGGGTGTCGCGGCTCGGAAGGCATGGGCGCGCAATGTGCTGCCAACGCTAATCCCACTTGCTCTCGAAGCCGGTCATGTCGTTTGCCTTGCTGGTCAACGCTACATCGAGTTTCTGGTCCAGCCCATGACGGGAGCCGGGGTGAGTGTATCGCAGCCGCTGAAGGGTTTGCGACAGGGGGAGCAGCTTGCATGGCTGACACAACATCAATGAACAGGCTGGACCATCTCCGGCGCTTCTACGACCTGCTGGACGAACTTGCAGATCGGCAGCACGGACCTCGCCCACTCGCCGATGCGGTTGCGGCACTCGGAAACGAGAGCGGCGTCTATTTCTTTTTCGAGCCTGAAGAAGTGCGATCAGACAGTGGGGCCGCTCCGCGCGTCGTCAGGGTTGGAACTCATGCGCTCAAGCCGGGAGCAAGCTCGACGCTGCGTGGTCGCCTGCGACAACATGGTGGAACAAGGGCGGGCAGTGGCAACCACCGGGGCTCGATCTTCCGTCTTCTCACTGGCGACGCGCTCATGCGATGCGGGCATGAGGCTGCCTGTCCTACATGGGGCGTGAAACCCGCTGCCAAGATCGCGGAGGCTCCGCTCGAACTGGCGGTGAGCCGTCGCCTTGCGTTGAGCCGGGTGATCTGGCTGCGCATTGACGACCCACCGGGACCGGACAGTCAACGCGGCTGGGTCGAGCGCAACTCAATCGCGCTCCTTAGCAATCACGGGAAGGCGCAGCTTGATCCACCGTCAGCGGACTGGCTCGGTCATCATTCAAGTCGCCCGCTTGTCAGGTCGTCTAGCCTCTGGAACCAACGCCATGTTGAAGAGAGCTATGATCCGGCGTTTCTCGACGATCTTGAACAACTGATAAGCGATCACCGATAGGATGGCTATGACCAAGATACTCATTCCATCAGCCGGTGCCGACGACTGGCAACGCTTCCTCGCCAAGCCTGATCTTCAGTGGAAGAGCGGCTATTCAGCGCGAGCCCTTGCCCACTGCTGGGAAGCTGCGCATGGCATCCCTCCCGAAGTCGCCGAGATTATGGCCGGTGGGTTTGGCAGGCCGGAACTTCTCTTCGCTGTGCCGGAGCACAAGACCCCCCTTCCGGGCGGCACACGCGAGAGCCAGTCCGATATTCTGGCGCTGGTGCGACATGAAGCCGGGCTGGCCACTTACGCAATTGAGGGAAAGGTTGAGGAGGCGTTCGGCGATACGGTAGCTGATTGGAGCCGCAAGCCTTCCGATGGCAAGATTGAGCGGCTGTCTTACCTTTGCGCAACGCTAGGCATCGGGGACTGCCCACCCGCTGTTCGCTATCAGCTACTCCACCGCACGGCATCTGCACTGATCGAGGCCGAACGGTTCAATGCTTCAATGGCCGGAATGATCGTGCACTCCTTCTCGCCAGCGCGGCGCTGGCTCGATGATTTTCAGAGTTTCGTCGCGCTTCTTGGTGGCGGAGACATTGCGCCCGGCCAATCCGTTGTTATCGACACTCCGTCAGGCCGCCCGCTCTTGTTGGGTTGGGCTTGTGGACAGGAACGGTTCCTCACCGCCTAGCCAGTCTCACATGGCTCTATGGCCCTGCGGAACCGGCGTCTCAAAAGTCGAAAACCACTTCAGTGCGACGCCATCGCGGGGCCATCGCGCCAGATCGGGCTTTCCCACATGGGCAAAGCCCAATTGGACAGCATCTTAAATCGACGAACGGTCCACAAATTCAAATCGAGCTTTCAAATCATTCATGTGTGACCAAGGCAGAGCTCTATGATGCTGCAACATGCCAACAATTATGCCTGCGTGCACGCCTACCGATTGGGCAAACTTACGCACCTCGGCCTTTGATCGCGGATCGGATGCAATAAACGCTTTCAGTCTTTCCCTGCCTACGAGGTGCTCTTCAGCCCATTCATCGGCTTCGGTTTCTGCCCCATCGTCAGTTGAATTGACGTCATCAACGTAGGCCACGTCACGCCCGTGCAAGCAGATGTGTCCCAGTTCGTGGAATAGGGTGAACCAAAAATGATCGTTTGTCTTATGCCGAAGGGAAAGAGCAACAGCAGCCTTGTCCTTCGCAAACCAAAAAGCAGCACCATTGAGCTTTGTGCCCTTCAATGGCGGAACCGGAACAACGGCAACACCTGCTGCCGCACAGATTTTCGTAAGCCGAGGTTGAAAGACCTCCGCATTTTCGTTCGTCAGCGCCCTCATTTCCTTCACTGCATCAAGAAGTCGGTCCTCGTTGAACGGAGCGATCTCCATTCGATCAGCAGCGTGCTTGGCGAGTTGCAACCACACTCGGACACACTCTTTTGAGCTACGAAATGTCGGTGAGGCCCTGTAGCAAACAGAAAGTCTCTCATCCCAATTGGAATAGGCCTTCTCATTTGCCACTCCGAAGAATGAAAGAAGTGCATTTCGCTGCGCAAAAACATCCCTCGTCTGTGGTAGCACACCTCGCTTTACAAGCTCCTTCAGCGGAAACTTGGCGAGCCAAGTCTTTACGCTGGTCTCGTCGTGTTTGGCTCTCTCGGACGCCCGCGAGACAGACAAGTCCCAGTCATCCTGCAACCGCGTCCAAATGTAGGCTTTCATCCCTGTCACACGTTCCAAATTGACAGCAGTGCTGGCTTCGACGGGGTTCTTGCCTTTGATAATGGTGTTCACGAGCTTTGCGGTAAGGTCGGCCCGACGAGCAAATTCAGCCTGTGATAAACCCAAAGCCTCGACATACTCTTCCAACACTTCGCCGGGGTGAATGGACCAATCCGGCTTGAAGTCTGAAACTTGAAGATCGTCCATGCCCAACTCCTCAATGGTAATCTGTAATCTCAATGATGCGCACCTTGGTCACGCGGCTTAGGTCGATCGAGCCGTCATCCAGCAATGGCAGCGGTTCGTCGGCTGGCTCGAAAATGAGACGCCACGGATGCTTGAGGTCCACCGCAAATTGCCCTTGCCGATCCTCGGATAACATATGTCGCCTTGGCGGCGGCGTATGCGGAACATCAGCTAAACACTCCGCTTGCATCAAGAGAGCGAGCCGAAGCTTGATCGGCTTCGCCCGCTCCCCATAATTTCGCTGCAATTTCTTCTCGTCCTCCAGCACCTTTTGAAGTTTGCTGGAGGCAAATTCGATGTCCATGCGCGCTTCCCTGAATTACCTATCAGGTAATGATGAATGAGGGATTACGCAAGAGGTAATGAGATGTTTACGCGAGAGCCATCATTCAGTGGGCCCTGCCTCGTCCCGCGATTGAGCCACACCATGGCGAGCGGACCGAAAAGGCACACTTTTGTTGTCAATTCAGAGGTTCACGGCCTTGTGATTGTAACGCCGCTCATCAATACAGGTCAGGTCGAGGGGAACTTGCGTGTCACAGTCGTTTTTCGATCATCCTATTCTTAACTCGCCGTATGAGCCGCCAGCCCGGTATCATGCGCTGGACGAAGACGGGCAACCGCTTGAACAGCCTCCGATTGAAGGACGGCGGCCATGTGACTTCATCACGCCAGTTCCCAAGCCGAAACGCCGTTCGACCAAGGCTGCGCAAGCTTCGATGCTGTTCGAGGATGCGACCGGCCTTTCTGATGACGATCAGGAATACAATCCGAAGCCGATCATCAATGAGATACGGGCGCACGTCACCACGTGGCGCGATCTGCCCAGCGACCGGGACTGGGGCGTAACTCCGGCGACGGCTCGCCTGCTGCATCACTGGCGGCGGACCGAGGTTGAAGGTCTCCGGCCCTTCTTTTGTCAGGTCGAAGCCGTCGAGACGGTAATCTGGCTCACCGAAGTTGCTCGGACGCAAAAGCGATATGCCCACCTGTGGAAACATATCGAGGGTGCCAACCGGGCATCGAGCCCGGAACTGATGCGGATCGCGATGAAGATGGCGACTGGCGCGGGCAAGACCACCGTCATGGCGATGCTGATCGCGTGGCAGACCGTCAACGCGGTTCGCTCCCCGACTAGCAGCCATTTCAGCCGGGGCTTTCTCATCGTCGCGCCGGGTATCACCATCAAGGATCGCCTGCGCGTCCTGCTGCCGGACGATCCCGACAGTTATTACCGCAATCGCGACTTGGTGCCCTCCGACATGCTCCCGGAGATCGGCAAGGCTAAGGTCGTCATCACGAACTACCATTCCTTCAAGCGCCGCGAGACGATGGATGTCTCCAAGGTCGGGAAGGCCCTGCTGCAAGGTCGTGGCGAGGCTCCGACAACCATCGAGAGCGAAGGGCAGATGCTTCAGCGCGCCTGCGGCGAGTTGATGACGATGAAGAATGTCGTCGTCATCAATGACGAGGCGCACCACTGCTATGAGGAGCGTCCGCAGGGCAGTATCGAAGAACTGACCGATGCTGACAGCAAGGCCGAGGCCAAGGAAAACAAGGAAGCTGCGCGGCTCTGGATCAACGGCATCAAGGCGCTGAAGAAGAAGGTCGGTGTGCGGGCCGTCTATGACCTTTCCGCCACGCCGTTCTTCCTTGCCGGATCAGGCTATGTGGAAGGCACTCTGTTCCCGTGGGTGGTGAGCGACTTTTCGCTGATGGACGCCATAGAGTGCGGCATTGTGAAGCTCCCGCGCGTCCCGGTGGCCGACAACCTGCCGATTGCGGACATGCCGATCTACCGCAAGCTATGGGATCATATCGGTAAGGACATGCCGAAGAAGGGCGCGAAGAAGTCCGAAGACCTCGACCCGCTCAAGCTCCCGACCAAGCTGTTGACGGCGCTGGATGCGCTCTACAATCACTATGTGCTGGTCCATGAGGAATGGAAGCGGGCGGGTATCCCTGTGCCCCCCGTCTTCATCGTGGTGTGCAACAACACCTCCACCTCGAAGCTGATCTACGAATACATCTCCGGCTGGGATCGCCCCAATGCGGACGATGAACTGGTCAACGTCCATCGCGGCCACCTCGAACTGTTCCGCAACTACGATGAGCACGGCAACCGGATCGCCCGCGCCCCTACCCTGCTGATCGACAGTGCCCAGCTTGAAAGCGGTGAGGCGCTGGATGCGAACTTCCGCAAGATTGCCGAAGCCGAGATCGAGCAATTCCGGCGCGAACGGCAAGAACGCACCGGGCGTGTCGAGGATGCCGATGACATCGACGATGCCGAACTGCTGCGCGAGGTGATGAACACCGTGGGCCAAGTCGGGCGTCTTGGCGAGAACATCCGCTGCGTCGTCTCGGTCTCGATGCTCACCGAAGGCTGGGACGCGAACACCGTTACGCACATTCTAGGCGTCCGGGCGTTCGGAACGCAGTTGTTGTGCGAGCAGGTCGTGGGGCGCGGCCTGCGCCGCCAATCCTACGAGTTGAACGAACAGGGCCTGTTCGATGTCGAATACGCCGATGTGCTCGGCATCCCCTTCGACTTCACTGCCAAGCCAGTCGTGGTCAAGCCGACACCTCCCAAACTGGTCACGCGAGTGCACGCCGTGAAAGAGCGGGTAGCCGAGCGCCCGGAGTTGGAGATCACCTTCCCACGTGTCGAAGGCTATCGCGTCGATCTGCCTGAAGAGCGGATCAGCGCCAACTTCACCGATGACAGCCGCCTGATCGTCGATCCCGAAATGATAGGCCCTTCCCGCGTCACCATGGCGGGCATTGTCGGCGCAACCGATGAACTGGCAGCGAAGGGCGTTGGCGATGACCGGCCCAGCGCAGTGGCCTATGCCCTCGCCGCTCACCTGCTGAAGCGGTTCGGGGACGAAAGCGGCGACCTGCCGGTCCACCTCTTCGGGCAGGTCCGGCGCATCGTGCGCGAATGGCTCGACGGCGGCTATCTGGTGCTCAAAGGCGTGCCGATGGGCGTGCTCGATTACCTTGAGATCAAGGATCAGGCGGCGGAGCGCATCTTCCTTGCCTGCCAGCGGTATGAGCACGGGCCGAAGGCGATCAAAGCTATCCTCGATCCCTACAACCCCAAGTCCACCACCCGGCACGTGAACTTCACCACCAGCAAGGACACATACTCCACCGATCATCGACGCAGCCATGTCAGCCACGTGGTCTGCGACAGCACATGGGAAGCCGAACTCGCCCGCGTGCTCGAAACCCATCCTCGCGTGGTCGCCTATGTGAAGAACCAAGGTCTCGGTCTGGAAGTGCCATACCGCGATGGTGCGAAGCCGCGCCGCTACATCCCGGACATGGTTGTGCGGCTAGATGACGGCAATGGCCCGGACGATCTGCTCAACCTTGTCCTAGAGACGAAGGGCTATCGCAAGGGCGACGCGCAGTTGAAGGCGGAGACCATGAAAACCCTCTGGGTGCCGGGGGTAAACAATCTCGGCACGTTCGGTCGCTGGGTCTTCGCCGAGTTTACCGATGCCCCTCTGATCGAAAGCGACTTCGCTACGCTGATCGACAATCTGACGAATAAGGAAGTCCAGTAATGGCCCGCAAGCCCAAGGCCCCGAAGCAAGTCGGCACGCTGAACTACGAGAAGGATGTTCGCCGGAACATCCCGACTGCCGAGATGGCCGATCTCGCGGCGATGCAGGAAGAGATGGCTCCGCTGCAACCTGTGGCCTATCCGCGTGCACGGCCCTTGGCCGAAGGCGATGTGCGTCAGCGGGATGAAGACCTTGATCCGCAGATCGTGTGGAACGGCGTGAAGATCACGCTGACCAAGGATCAGGTGGCGCAGCTTGCCGATACCGGCACCATCGAGATCGGCGATGCACAACTCGTCTGGCGTGGTAAGGACCGGCAGGACTGGTCCGACCTGATCGTCACCGCCCCGCCGCTCTACATTCAGGAGAAGGTGCACCCCAAGGCGATCATTGACGATCTGGTGCGCCAGACGGAAGAGGCGAAGGAAGAGGCCAGCGACGCGCCGGACTTGTTCGCCGACTTCAACGGTCTGTCCGATCCCATGGCGCGCACCGAGTTTTACCAGCACGATCAGCACTGGTCGAACCGCATGATCCTTGGCGACAGCTTACAGGTGATGGCGAGCCTTGCCGAGCGCGAGGCGCTGAAGGGCAAGGTGCAGGCGATCTACTTCGACCCGCCCTATGGGATCAAGTTCAACTCGAACTGGCAGGTTTCCACACAAAACCGTGATGTGAAGGACGGCAAGCGCGAAGACCTAAGCCGTGAACCGGAGCAGGTGAAGGCGTTCCGCGATACATGGAAGGACGGCATCCATTCATACCTGACCTATCTCCGCGACCGTCTAACTGTCATGCGCGAGCTGCTCACAGAAAGCGGCTCGATCTTTGTTCAGATTGGCGATGAAAATGTGCACCGCGTCCGTGCAGTTTTGGACGAGGTTTTTGGTGAAGAAAACCACATCAGCCAAATCGCTTTCAAGACAACGGCGGGCCGAGCCGGTGATTTTTTATCGTCAGCATCAAACTACGTCCTTTGGTATGCACGCAGTAGAGCAAACTGCAAAAGTCGGGATATCTATCAAGACAAATCTGCTGGGGGATCAACGGATCAAGTCTATTCGCTTATCAGGCTTCCTGACTGTAGTAATCTCCGTATCTCAAAAGAGCAAAAATCCGGGAGCGAGGATATTCCCGAAGGTGCGCGTATCTTCAGATCGGATAATCTAACAAGCCAATCGGCAAGTGACACGACTGTTTTTGGATTTTCGTCTCATGGCTTGAAGGTTCCGGCTCCCAAAAAAGGTGGATGGAAGACCAATTTTTCAGGAATGATGCGTTTGTCAAAGTCAGATCGACTGTGGCCAACAAAAAAAGGCACATTGCAGTATGTTCGATTTATAGATGATTTCTCGGTCATTCCCTTCTCAAACGTGTGGACAGACACTGGAACAGGTTCATTTACCGACGAAAAAATCTATGTAGTTCAAACCGGCGCAAAGGTTATTGAGCGGTGCCTCTTGATGGCCACTGATCCTGGTGATCTGGTGCTCGATCCCACCTGCGGCTCTGGCACCACAGCCTACGTAGCCGAGGAATGGGGCCGCCGATGGATCACTATCGACACTAGCCGCGTTGCCCTCGCCCTCGCACGCACACGGGTCATGGCCGCACGTTTTCCTTGGTATTTGTTGGCAGACAGCGTCGAAGGAAAGCACAAAGAGGCGGAGATCAGTGGTAAGCCACCGATTGACCGACCGACCTATGGCGACGTTCGCCAAGGTTTCGTTTACGAGCGTGTGCCTCATATCATGCTCAAGGACATCGCCAACAACGCCGAGATCGACGTGATCTGGGACAAGTGGCAAGAGCGGCTGGAACCGCTGCGCGCCGAACTCAACGAGGCCACCGGCAACGACTGGCAAGAATGGGAGATACCGCGCGAGCCGGGATCAGGCTGGTCCTCCAACATCGCTGGTGTGCACAAGGCATGGTGGGATGCGCGCATTGCCCGGCAGAAAGAGATCGACGCCTCTATCGCCCGTGCTGCCGATGTCGAATATCTCTATGACAAGCCCTACACCGACAACAGCCGCGTGCGTGTGGCCGGACCGTTCACCGTCGAAAGCCTCTCCCCGCACCGCATAGTTCCCGCCGATGCCGAGGAACTGGTCGATCTGATCGACGCCGAAGCACACGGGATGCAGGGCAGCAAGCCGAAGAAGCGCGGGTCGCTCTCCACCTCCGAAACCGACTTCGCCGCGATGGTGATCGAGCATTTGAAGACGGCGGGCGTCCACCAGACCGACAAGGCTGACCGGATTGCTTTCACCAGTCTGACGCCATTCGCCGGGCGCGGCTACATCGCCGCCGAAGGCCGGTTCATGGAAGGCGAAACCGAGCGCCGCGCCGCGATCTTCATCGGGCCGGAGTTCGGCACCCTCTCCCGCGTCGATCTCACCGCCGCCGCGCGCGAAGCATCTGAAAGCCGGTTTGACGTGCTGATCGCGGTGAGCTTCGCCTTCGATGCCCATGCCAGCGAACTGACCCGGCTTGGCCCCCTGCCGATCCTCAAGGCCAAGATGAACCCCGACCTGCACATGTCGGAGGAACTCAAGAACACCGGCAAGGGCAACCTCTTCACCGTGTTCGGAGAGCCCGACATCGACATTCTGGAAGAGCCCGATGGCCGCATCGCCGTGCGTGTCAACGGGGTGGACATCTACGACCCCAATACCGGCGAAGTCCGCTCGAACGATGTGAAGGGCATCGCCGCGTGGTTCATCGACACGGCCTACAATGAAGAGAGTTTCTTCGTCCGTCACGCCTATTTCCTCGGTGCGAACGATCCCTACAAGCAGTTGAAGACCACCCTGAAAGCCGAGATCGACGAAGAGGCTTGGGCGACGCTGAACCGCGCCACCTCCCGTCCCTTTAACCGCCCGGAAAGTGGCCGCATTGCAGTAAAGGTTATCAACCACTTCGGGGACGAGGTGATGAAGGTGTTTGGGGTGTGACATGAGCAGGGCACGCCGCGTCGGCGGATCAGGTTGGGCGGGTGTCCACGGGTCTTTTATCGGGCTGTCGAAGTCAGGTGGACGGGGCAAGCCCGGCGTGCGCGTCGGAAAGAAGGCAAGCAAGAAGCCTGCCCCGAAGAAAATCGACCTATCCAAACTGCCCGACAATGAAGAGGTGCAGCGCGCAGCGAAACGTGTGCTGGCAGTGCAGACGGATATTGAGACCACCGAGAAGCGCCTTGCCGCCCTCAAAGGCCAGCTAGGCGTGGCGATGGATAAGCTGAAGGTGGCTCAAAATCTGGCGAAGCCGATCAAACAAGGCGTGCGCCGCAAGAAGCCCAAGCCCAAAGGTTCGCCGAAAGCATCGGGAGCGTAGTGTGGCCGTCCCTTTCGATCTGACTTGCTGGTATCTCAATGCGCGCCGCATTTCCGAGTTGGTCGGGATGGAAGTTATCGCCGGGAATGAAGTCGCCACATCGGATCAAATGCGGCGTTTGTCACAGCTAGACGCACTGCGACGCTCGATTGTCGGCTGGATCGGTCAAAGCGGCGTAGAACCTCTCGAAAAGCTGCTCGTGCAAGAAGAGTTGACCGAGGGAAGTGTGTTCACGCTCAACACCAATTTCTTCTTCAAAGGCTTGTCCGCTGTCGGCGGGCAGACTGCGCGAAGTGGCGACAAGTCAAATCTGCCGCAGGGCTATGCTAAGCTCGACTTCCTTGGCGAAGGTCTGAAACTCACCTTCGATTTTCACCCGGAGCACCTAACCTCGAACTCCTCTTGGGTAGAGTTGCGAGGCCAAAAAAAGATGTTCGTCTTGGGCGTAGTCACCGAGATCACCGACAACGAGATAAAGTCGAAGCCATACGTCATTGCCAACATCGTCGAACGCAAAGGCGAATTGTTCGCGGCACGTCGCTGGGCGAACTATCTTGAACTTCATATCGAGCAGATTGATAGCTTCTCACAGACACGAGGAACTCGCCGGTCCTCATCGAAAAAGGCGCTGGCCCCGCTGAAGGATATACCAGAGCAAGCCATCAAAGAGGCGTTCGCAGAGATCATCGGAGAGGCGACAGTTCCGAAGGACTGGGGTGGTGAGACATCGGACCTTTTCTCGTCCGGTGTCATTGTCGATGGCCAGCGCGTGAGCACTGCTTTTGCTTTCAAAGGTCCGGCCAAGTTCCATCCTATGACAATGGCCGATCTTGGAAAAAACGGCGATCAGATCAACAGGCTCTATGAGGAGCCCGCCGAACTTCTGGTTCTGCAACACTGCCATGAGATAACTACTCCGGTGCGCAAGATGATGCGCGCCTTCGCGCAGCAGATGGGCAATCCCCGGACCTATTGCGTGATTGACGGTTTCGACACTCTGCGCCTGCTAACTGCCTACGGCAAATGCGGTTTCGGTTCCGCCGACCAGACGGCGGTTGCATCGTGAACTTCCATATCGCCGACAGTTTCACCGCCGCCCTTTCCCGTCTCACCGGGCAGGAGCAGAAGCAGGCGAAGACATCAGCGTTCGACCTGCAACTGAACCCGGCCCATCCGGGCCTTCAGATGCACCGACTGACCAATGGCCGCGATCCCAACTTCTGGTCCGTGCGGGTCAATCAGGACATCCGCATCATCATTCACAAGACCGAGGCGAGCTTCATGCTCGCCTATGTCGATCACCATGACGATGCCTATGCTTGGGCGTCCCGTCGCCGGATCGAAGCGCACCCCAGAACTGGTGCCATCCAGATCGTCGAGGTTTACGAGACGGTCGAAGAGGATGCCGGGCCGCTCTCTTCGGCACCGAAAATCAAGCCCGCGCCAGAGCCGTTGAAACCCGTTGCACCCGCGATCTTCGCCAATCTGACCGAAGACGCCTTGTTGGACATCGGCACGCCCTCCGACTGGGTTGCCGACATCCTGACGTGGACCGAGGATCGCTTTTTTCACATGAGCGACCGGCTTCCCGCCGAGGTTGCGGAGGCGTTGCTGGACTACGCTGCAACTGGCCGACTGCCAACGCCGGAACCTGCAACTGCCGATCCGTTCGCCCATCCAGATACGCTGCGCCGTGTCCAGACGATCACCAGCGAAGCGGAATTGCGGCTGGCGCTCGACTTCCCGTGGGATAAGTGGAGCGTCTTCCTTCACCCGTCGCAGCGAGATGTCGTCGAGCGGGACTTTTCCGGCCCGGCACGTGTCATGGGCACGGCTGGCACGGGCAAGACCATTGTCGCGCTACATCGAGCAGCGCGAGCCGTGCGGGAAGATGAGCGGGCGCGGGTCTTGCTCACCAGCTTCTCTCGCCCACTTGCGAACGCCCTGAAGGCGAAGCTGGCGATCCTGCTGGCCGACGATCCGGGCAGGCTGGACCGGGTGTCGATTGCGTCGTTCGAGGATGCCGCGACGGAGCTATTTCAACTTGCCACGGGACGGAGGCCCACCCTCGCCCCGATTGATGCCCAGAACGCCGCCCTAGAGCGCGCTATGGCCGATCTGGATTACGCCGAACTGCCCCTGCGCTTCGTCACTGCCGAGTGGCGGCAGATAGTGGATGCTTGGAACCTGCCCGATCTGGAAAACTACGCATCGGTCCCCCGGATCGGGCGGCGCAATCGTCTCGGTTCCAAGCAGCGCGAAGCTTTGTGGCCGGTATTCGAGACGGCGCGCGCGACGCTTGCTGCCAGAGGCTTCCTAACATCCTCGCAACTTTTCGCCGCTGTAGAAGCCACCTTTTCGGACAGGGCGGATAAGCCCTTTACACACGTGATCGTGGACGAAGCGCAGGACTTGGGAGTTTCGGAACTGCGCATGATGGGCGCGATCTCCACTGGCCCGAACTCACAGTTCTACGCGGGCGATATTGGCCAGCGGATTTTCCAGTTACCATTCTCATGGCTGACGCTGGGTGTTGATGTCCGGGGTCGTGCGTCGAGCCTGCGGATCAATTATCGGACCTCCCGCCAGATCAGGGAAGCGGCGGATCAACTCCTACCGCAGAAGGTCCGCGACGTTGACGGGATTGAGGATGACCGAACTGGCGCGCAGTCAGTCTTCGAGGGACCGGCTCCTGTAATCGCGCAATTTGCCGATCAGGCTGACGAAACCGCCAACGTGGCCGCCTATCTTCGTGCGGCAATCGAGGAAGGCATCAGCCCGGCAGAGATCGGTGTCTTCGTCCGCTCCGCTGAATATCTGCCCCGCGCGCGAGACGCTGTTGCTGCGGCTGGCTTGGAAGGGAGGCAACTGACCGAGCGTGCCGAAGACTTCGGTGACTGCGTATCGCTTGGCACCATGCACCTTGCCAAAGGGCTTGAGTTCAAGACGGTCGTCGTAATGGCCTGCGATGACGAGGCGCTTCCACTGCAATCGAGGGTGGACGCTGCAACCGACGAAGACGAACTGCGTGAGGTTTTCGATACCGAGCGGCACCTGTTCTACGTCGCCTGCACGCGAGCGCGAGACCGGCTGCACGTGACAGGCGTCCAGCCGGTCTCGGACTTCGTGGCCGACATGGCGACACCGTAGACACCATAACGCCCCTGCAACGGGTTGCAGTCCCGGCTTGTCCGCCACAACCGCAACAACCGCCACATGCCCGGCGTATTTCTCATTTATCGTTTTGTGGCGGATGTGGCGGCTCATTCGGGTGCGAGACATGTGAGTGGAGGCAGATAACGCTGCCACGCATCATAAAATGCCTCCCGCTTGTAACCCTTGGGAGTTGCGCCAGAAGCTGTGCGGATCGTTGCCGGTTTTATCCCGTAGGATGAAAGTATTTTGGCCAATCTGCGGCTATCAAGGGGCTTGCCCCGCATATCGCCCCACGGGGCCTCATCAAGATTGCAGAGGGCTGCAACCAATGCGACTGAAGGAATTTGATCTGCGTCCCTGAAAATGATCCTGATGTCGCTTAGCAGGCGCACCGCAAGGCTGGCATTTCCATCCTCCCGTGCAGCCGCCACAAGCGCAACAGCAGCTTCACGCGATCTTGCAGGCCAGTTCCCACCGGCCAGATCAGCTATTGCTATCAAAGGCTCCCAAATGTCGGCATCGCGGTCTTGGATACTGGCGGGAAGCTCATCCGGCCAGATCACTTGATCGCAAATGCTGACCGCCCATTGAGCGAGCCGATCACGCAGGACTTCGCCATTTGCTGCGTGGAGACGACGGCGATAAGGCTCCACGTGCTCGTCAGGCGCACGCCGTTTCATGCGGATGGTGATGCTTCGACTTAGGATAGTGTCAGGGAGGTTGCCCAAGCCCGCCAACGCGACTGCGCTATATGCTTCGATCCTCTCCGTGCTGACACCGTTTGCGCCGATCTTCGCTCGATACGTGTATGACCCGCGTCGGTATCCGGCATTGAGTAAGCCGCGAATATCCTCGTGTTCCTTAGCCTTTGGCCCAAAAACTGTGTCGATCTCGTCGAACAGGATCGTGGGCAGGCCCTCATCGCAGCCTACGAGCCGGAACAACGCCGCTGCACTCATGTTGACGGCCAATGCTGGCCGAGGAACCAACAATTCGAGTATTTCCAGCGCACGGGATTTGCCACTCGCAGGTTCTGGGGACAGGAAAGCAATACGCGGAGTGGTGTCCCACTTGCCCATGAAATGGGTATGCGCTGCCCAAAGAACGGTTGCTAGGGCAGCATCGTCGGTTGGAAAAACCACGAAGCGACGTAGAAGGGCTTCGACTTCATCTAACAGTCCCGCGCCTTCAGGATTAATGACTTCCGCCTCCACTAGTCGGCTGCGCAATCTGGGGTTGATGGGCATCAGAGGTGCCCTCTCAATTCATCATTGAAGTCCTTGAAACCCTTCTTGGGTTTTATGATGCTGACATTCAGCCCGCGCGCGGCAAAGGTTCGCCCAGCTTTCAATGCCTCGGCGTTGCCGACAACATCATTATCGGCGGCGATGACTACACTGCGAATTTCCCGTGGAAACTGCATCGCTGGAAGGAATGTCGCGCCAGCAGCAACCCAGACCGGGGTATCAAGCATCTGAAGAAGCGAGAGACCATCTTCAGGACCTTCGCACACGATAAGGGTGCCGGACCCATCTAACTCCCCTAGCCGTATGGCTCCACCCTTCACATGGCCCAGACTGCGCTTTGGTTTGGAAACATCAGCCTTGCCCCAACCGTCATCCTTCAACCAAATCCGTTGGACGCCTGCCACTTCCCCGGACAAGTCGCGGATTGCTGCCACCAGACAAGGTAACGAACCTAGGTTGTCGCAAGGAAGACAGGCGAAGCGAATATCGGGCGGGATCGGCAAACGTAGGCCCCGGTGGCGGAGGTAGTTTTCGGCAGGAGTTCCGGTCGCAGTTACAGTTCGTTCCCAGACCGCCCGTGCGTTAGCTGATCGGTCGAGCTTTTCAGCGGTTGTCTTGGAGATTGCAGTTATGGAGGCGAGTTCGCCACTAGCCCGGAGCATTTTGGCGGCTTCAGTGAGGCTGACTTGATTAAGTTGCTGCACGAAGTCGAGAACATCTCCACCTGCACCACATCCGAAGCACTGGAAACGTCGCCCATCATCGTAAATCGTGAAGGACGGTGATCGGTCAGCGTGGAACGGACAGCGTCCCACCCACTCTCTGCCAACCTTCTTCAGCGATACGACCGCACCCACTACTTCAGGCAACGGGTTGCTTTGGCGTATCTCGCTGATGTCGAGGCTTCCTCGCGTTGATCTGCGCCGCTGCGTGGGAACCATCATCGCCCCCCGGTTGAATTAGCGGCGCTTTGCGACTGCTCCAACGAAAGCAGCCATTGTTCGACCGAGGCCCGGCTGTAGTAGACTGATCGTCCGACCTTGATGCTAGGCGGGCCTTTTCGTAACCGTCCCCAACGATGCAGCGTGCGACGTGAGACATTGAGCGCAAGAGCAAGCTCTTCGCTCGACAGGTAATCCAGTTCGATTTTTCGATCAGGTTTCATGGTGCGCTCCGTCCTTGAATGACTCCGAGCGCAATCAATTGTCCTTCAATGGCGCGAACCGCCAACCGGATTTGATCTTATTTTTGGCTTGACAGCCTAATCGTCGCCTTCTGTCGCAATCCGTTGGAGATATAGCTGGAATGAAAACAGATAGGTCGGTGCTCCCACCTCAAGTTCACCCCACTCCTGCAAAATCCGATGGTAGCGGGTGGTTCTCTGCAATCTCATTAGTGTCTTGACCGACCCGTCCCCATCTTCAACGTCCTGATCGTCTGCATATCCTTCTTCATGAAGCTCTTCGTCTAGGCGCGCACTTATCGCCCGGTGCCGAGCCCGGAACCGATCCCCATCATCGGGCGTCCGGCCCTCGACATTCTTCAGCGCCATCGCAATCATGTCACTTCGCACAGGTGGGATGTAGGCTGAAGGCTTATAGCCAGACTGCTGTTGCGCTTCATCTTCGGCACGGAAGTAGCAACGGATCAGCTCATCGAGAACCGCCCCATCCGCGTCCTTGCTGTTACCCTTGGCCGTCTGCCGCACCCAAGCCTCATGCTCTCCGTGACATGCGATTACAGCCCATGGCGGAGGATCATGTGGCCACCGGCCAATCGCCATCGCGGCAAATCTGATGTCGCGAGTTCTGGCCCAGCGATTTTTTAAGTCAGTGGCGTCAAAGTCGATGTGGGCTGCAAGGCTCCATCGCGTATCATCCATGATCGTTCTGCCGGTTGGATATGGATTGCGAGAGACGGTTAGTCGCTTTTCGCAGTGGATCGTCTTCAAGATGAGCGTAGCGGTTCGTTGTCGCGACCTGCGTGTGACCGAGTAGTTTTCCAATGATCGGTAGTGAAGTTCCGTCAGACACCAAAAACGAGGCATAGGAATGCCGGAGGTCGTGGATACGAAAGTCTACGATGTTCGCTTCGGTGCAAACCGCCTTGAACAGCTTTTTGATCTCTACGAGAGCATGTCCCGACTTTCCGGGGAAGGCATACTCACCGTTGCTCAATTCGCGCGCCCGGCGCAGAACCTCGACCGCACCATCGGAAATGGGCACGCGGTGCAGCTTGTTCTGTTTCGTATGTGCGCTCGGCTTGATCCAGACTGCGTTGATTAGGTCAAATTGGCCCCATGTGGCTTTGAGCACCTCACCGCGTCTCGCACCTGTCAGCAGCAAGAAGCGCAGGGCCAAGGCTGACGGTGTGTCAGGTCTCCTATCCAAGGCCGCTAGGAACCGGCCCCTTTCATCTCCTGAAAGATACCGCTCCCGGCCCTCTTCGCGGTTTTTCAGCCCTGAACCAACGGGGCTCTCGGAGACGAGCTTCCAGCGTATCGCGGTGTTGTAGACATGACGTAAGCTGGCGAGACAACGATTGGCCTGCGTAGGCGTCGTGAGACTTATTTTGTTGTGGAGACGGTCAATATCAATCGGCTCCACCTTCGAGATGCGCTTTCGGCCCAGAACAGGTAAAATCAAGCGTTTCCAGATGGACTGCTCATTTCGCTGCGTTGACGTGGCCTTACGAGGCAAAATCTCATCCGAATATCGTTCCCACAGTTCTGCAAGCGTAAGCTCATCACGAGCGTCCTCCCTTTGTCCAAGGGGGTCTTCACCAGCGTCTACGAGGCGTCGAAGGGATTTTGCCTGATCTCGTGCTGCGGTTACTCCCCAAGCGGGATAACCGCCAATTGTCATGCGCCGCTCCCTGCCATGAACCACGTAATTGAATATGAACGCGGTGTTTCCGGTGGGAGTGCGTCGGACGCCGAAGCCCGTTACAAGATCATCTCGGATCACGTTATTGCGGCCTTTGGGCGGTGTTGGCATCTCCCGCACTAGCTTATCCGTGAGGCGTGGCATTGCCGTGTCCGTCCTGTGTCCGTCCCATTCGCGAATTTTGTGGCACTAAGCATCCGCCAGTGGCAGCCACTGACTAGAGAGTTGTTGCAGCGAAGTGCTTAGAAAAAATGAATTTTGGCGAACTTCTGCGAAAAACAGGCTCGGCGAGCTTTGCTGCCCAGCCGACACTCTTAATCAGCGGGTCCTAGGTTCGAGCCCTAGTGCGTCCACCATCCCCTTAAATCGGCATCAGACTCGCAAGCACGCGTCGAGCGCGTGGTGGTAGTGCTGCACGCGGCATTCCTCGTCGCTCAGCCACACCCGCTCGAACCCGCTTGAGGCCATGCCTTGCTGCACGCGGCCGAGCAGCGAAATATCCTCGTCGATCGTGACTGTCATGGTCTTGCGCCCGGCGAGGATGTCTTCCTGGGTAAAACTGTCGCGCGATGGCCGGCGGTAATCGGCCGGCCGCGCGCCATTGAGGCGAAAGTGGGTGCCGATACGGGTGACCCCATCCACCTCCTCACTCTCCTCGCCCTGCGAGCCGTGGAAACGCACCAGCGTCAGCATGTCGAAATGGCTGCACCCTGGATTGGTGGAATCCGGGCGCGAACGCATCAACCATGCACTTTCCGGCGTGACCGAGAGGATCACGTTGGGAAATAGGTTGAACTGCCATACATCGGTCAGCTGCGCATCGGTGAAGCCGTCATAGGAAAGGCCCTGCTCCGCCGCGAGAGCACGCTTGGCGCGTTGCAGTGCGGGCCTGATCTGGTCGGTCCGGCCGTGGAATTCGGCCGGATTTAGCCCGAAAGCCTCAAGCTGCAAGGCTTGCATGTCGCTCGGCACCTCTGCCGAAGGAAAGCCTGAATCCGTCACCCCGCCCTCGACGAACACGGCCGTGTGGCCATGCGCGTAGAGCCCGATTGGCGCGGTCGCACATTCGAACATCCGGCGGTGGATCGGATGCAGGAAGGGGACGTGGTAGAGTTCGGCGAAATTGTCGATAATCGCCTTCCAGTTGCAAAGGTGCGAGACGGACTGGTCATTCGTCACATCCATCAAATCGAGCCGGTAGGTGCCGATCGCCTCGGCCAGCGGGGCGAGAAAATCAGCCAGCGACAGATCCCCCGGGGTCAGGCGGACGAAGACCATGCCGAGCGATTCCTCCACCTCGACCGGTTTCAGCGCCAAATCGGCCTTGGGAACGCCGTTCGAAAAGCGCCCCGCCCCCGGCACGCTCTCGAGGCTGCCGTCGAGGCCGTAGATCCAGGCGTGGTACGGGCAGACAAACTTCTTCAACAGCCCGTGCGGTTCGGTGACGAGCCGGGTACCGCGATGCGTGCAGGCATTGTGCATGGCGCGCAGCATTCCGTCGCTGCCCCGCGCAACAATGATACTTTCGGCGCCGATGTCGAATGTAATGAACTGCCCCGGCTCGCGCAGGTCAGCGCTCACGCCAGCGACAAGCCAAGTCGTCGTCCACAGGCGCGTGCGTTCCCGTTCCATCCACTCGGCCGAAACATAACGCTGCTTGTCGAAGTTGCTGATTGCGATCGGCGAACGATCGGGCGCGTGGGCGTGCGAGAATGCGGTTGCCATTCGAACCTCCCCTCTCAGAGGCCGGGACAGTAGAGTTTGCGCCGCTCATGATGAACTGGCGAATATCATATGGCTTGCGGCATCACGCCACAGACCTTCATGGCAGGTCGCCGCGCGTCTCCTCGCCAAGAATATTCATGGTAAGCAGCACAACGGTCGCTCCGAACATCGCCAGCAAGGTGATGTCACGCTCCTCTTGTGTAACAGGAGGACCAATCAATCTGTCACGAAAGAGAAACTGGTCCCATCCTGCCGCGGTAAAGAAATCCGCACCAAAAGCCGCATATGCTAACGCCATTGGCAATGCTCCGCCAACGCCAAACAGCGCAAGCTTGAGCTTGGAGAGGTCAGTCCGGCCTAGAAGTGTTCGCAGTGAACACCACGCCGCTCCGACCAAGGCGCCAATCAGTACACCTCGTATGACCAGCGCGGCCGCGTTGGGATCAGGAGACCGGAGCAGGATGATCAATGCCAGCAAGACAAATTCCGGGACAAACTCTGTCCACCTCATGACCGCCATCCCGCAAAGTGTTGTTCGGATACACCGCCCAGTTGACAGACGTTATGCTTCGGCGCTGGCGCGGATCAAGTTAATTGCTGGCGGCTGTTTCACGATTTTGAACAGAAAGCATTCGTCCGCCAATGACTTGAATGAAAACTGCCCTTCGGCGCGCACCAATCGGCACCCGTTGCCATTCAATGATGGCTCGCAATTCTCACGTCGGCCTCGACCTAGCGCTTGCGATCACACTACCATGTGATAATGCACCGACATGAACACATCACTCATCACACGCGTTCGCGATCTCGTCACATCGGGCACCATGACGCGCGCCGGCCTTGCCCGCGCTGCCGGTCTTCACGCCAACACCCTGCGTGATTGCACCGAGGATGGCTGGAACCCCACTGCCGAGACACTCACCAAGCTCGAAACCTTCCTTGAAGCCAATGCCGACCGGCCGGTGCTCGCCACGATCGAGGAGATCATCGACGAAGCGCGCAATGGTCGCATGTACATCCTTGTCGATGACGAAGACCGCGAGAACGAGGGTGATCTCATCATCCCCGCACAGATGGCGACGCCGCAGGCGATCAACTTCATGGCGATGTATGGCCGCGGGCTGATCTGCCTCGCGCTCACCAAGGAGCGGGTCGACCACCTCGGCCTGAGCCCGATGAGTCGCAACAATCAGGAATCGATGCAGACAGCCTTCACGATCTCGATCGAGGCAAAGGAGGGCGTCACCACGGGCATCTCGGCGGCGGACCGCGCGCGCACGATCTCGGTCGCAATCGATGCGGCGAAGGGCGCGGACGATCTCGTCACGCCGGGACACGTCTTTCCGCTGATGGCGCGCGATGGCGGCACGCTGGTCCGCGCAGGACATACTGAAGCCGCAGTCGATATCTCGCGGCTGGCCGGTCTCAACCCCTCGGGCGTGATCTGCGAGATCATGAACGAGGACGGGACGATGGCCCGGCTCGATGATCTGGTGAAGTTTGCGCGCAAGCACGACCTCAAGATCGGCACGATCCGCGATCTGATCGCCTACCGGATGCGTAACGACCATCTGGTAGAGCGCCTGTCCGAACGTGCTTTCACATCCGATTACGGCGGCCAGTGGCGCATGATCACCTATCGTGACCGCGTGGCGGGCAGTGAGGCGTACGTGCTCCAGAAGGGCCACGTCATTCCCGGCGAGCCCACCCTCGCCCGCGTCCACCCGATTTCGGTGTTCGACGACGTGCTGGGTGCACCCGGCCCACGCAAGCGCACGCTCCAGCGGGCGATGCAGGCGATTGGCGATCACGGCTCGGGCGTGATCGTGATCCTGACCGGCCGCGTCGGCACCGGCGCGTGGCAGGCTGGTGAGGAACAGCGCAATATCGGCATCGGATCGCAGATCCTCGTCGATCTCGGCGTTTCGGACATGGTGCTGCTGTCGAACAGCCGCCCCGATCTCGTCGCGCTCGAAGGCTACGGCCTCACCATCACCGACTTCCACCCCATTCCGGAGTAAGCACAATGGCCCGTATCCTGATCGTCGAAGCGCGCTTCTACGCCCACCTCAATGACATGCTGATCGCCGGTGCGCGCGCTGCGCTCGAAGCAGCCGGGCACCAGGTCGAAGTCCTGACCGTTCCCGGTGCGCTCGAAATCCCGGGCGCCATTGCGATGGCCTCCGAGAGCGATCTGTACGATGGCTTCGTGGCAATCGGCGTGGTGATCCGCGGTGAAACCTATCACTTCGAGATCGTCGCCGGCGAAAGCGCGCGCGCGATCATGGCGCTGACGATGGACGGAATCGCGATCGGCAACGGAATCCTGACGGTCGAGAACGAAGCCCAGGCGCTGGTCCGCGCCGATCCGAAGCAGAAGGACAAGGGCGGTGAAGCTGCCAAGGCAGCACTCGCTCTGATGGCTTTACAGGCGCGTTTCGGCTGATTTCCAGCAAACGTTTGCCGTGCAGGTGTTCCATTTCGGCGCACCGCGCCCCACTACGTATTTTCCCTCTGTAGCTTTCCCTAAGGTATTAACGCGATACCGGGGGCGGGATTGCAGGTTCCCGCTGGTCGCGCGGGGGTATGGGTCTGTCACAGAACATAAGGGATCTGACCTTGGATTATCAAAACGGGGCGACGCCGCACGGCCATGGCGTGCCGGCTATTCTGGCGGCACTTGAAGAACAGTTGGCCGCGCTGGATCAATCGGGCGCGTGGATTGCTGCGGCTCACCTTGATTGCGCGATCCAGCAATTGAGGCTTGATCAGGTGCGCCGCTGAGCGCGATCCCGCCCTCAGGGATTTTACGCAAGAAAAAGAGCGACCTGCGTAGTAACCCTTAAAGCCAGCACCCGTCCCTGTACCTATATTTTCCGGGAAAGAACCTCACTGGCCTGACAGGGCCGGGCTAACCCCGGAGACAGTTGGGATGGGCGATATCTCTGGCGACGGGCTGTGCCCAAGCGATGCGGACGCAATGGCGGATCCGGCGGCGCTGCTACATCCTCTCGCCGATGAACTGCTGACCATTGCGGCACGTCTGCGCGGCGCCGCCGTAACGCCGGACGCTGCCGATGATGCCACCCGGCGGGCGCGGACGCGGCGTGCCGGAAGCGGGAGCGCTCACCTTGCGCTGGCCCGCAAGACCTACGCTCTCCGGCGCAAGCGCGCTGCGATTTTCGGCAATCCCGACCTGTTCGGCGAGCCAGCGTGGGATATCCTGATCGATCTCTACATCGCCCATGCCGAGGGAAAGCCGGTCTCGGTGTCGAGCGCGTGCATCGGATCCGCGGCTCCCGCCACTACCGGTCTACGCTGGCTCGGCATTCTGGCGGACGAAGGCCTGTTGGCGCGCGAGAACGATGCCGACGACAACCGCCGCGTGCTCGTGCGCCTTACGCCAACGGGTCTCGCGGCGATGGAGCGGTTCTTCGATGCCGCGCAGGATGCCGTAAGCTAGGCGCTAGCTAGCTCAGCAACGCCCGCCGAAGCACCCGCGCCCCGAATAGACCGCGCTGTCACCCAGCTCTTCCTCGATGCGGATCAGCTGGTTGTACTTGGCAAGCCGGTCCGACCGCGCGAGCGAGCCGGTCTTGATCTGGCCGCAGTTGGTGGCAACCGCGAGATCGGCGATGGTCGCATCCTCGGTTTCGCCCGAACGGTGGCTCATCACGCAGGTGTAGCGGGCGCGGTGCGCCATATCGACAGCGGCGAGCGTTTCGGTGAGCGTGCCGATCTGGTTGACCTTCACAAGCAGCGAGTTGGCAAGCCCGCGCGCAATCCCATCCTTGAGCCGTGCGGGGTTGGTGACGAACAGGTCATCACCGACCAGCTGAACCTTGTCGCCGATCTTGGCGGTGAGCGCTGCCCAGCCCGCGAAGTCATCCTCACTCATGCCGTCTTCGATCGAGCGGATCGGGTAGTCGGCGGTGAGCTTTGCGAGGTAATCAGCCATCTCGTCAGGCGAGAGGCTCAGGCCCTCGCCCGAGATTTCGTAGCGGCCATTCTTGAAGAACTCGGTCGCGGCGCAATCGAGCGCCAGCACGATGTCCTCGCCCGGCGTGAAGCCGGCCTTGGTAACCGATTCCATGATGAAGTCGAGCGCCGCGCGGGTGCTGGCGAGATCGGGGGCAAAGCCGCCTTCATCACCGACACTGGTGGCAAGCCCCTTCTGATGCAGGCCCTTCTTGAGCGTGTGGAACACCTCTGCGCCCC
>VFQO010000847.1_pt1 | contig 28553 bp, 28 predicted proteins | sample 3512331 | NCBI WGS metagenome assembly VFQO01 (sample SAMN10412371, study PRJNA504923) | tailings metagenome | isolation source: Replicate 3 from Balatoc abandoned mine | place: Philippines: Itogon, Benguet | collected 2017-08-28 | reverse complement strand
CCTACGACGAGTTAGTTGAGATAGAAAAAATAATTCCCATCGAAAATCAAGAACGCATGAAAAGCTTATATGATCATTTGATTGAACGCGGCATTGAACGCGGCATTGAACGTGGAAAAGAGCAAGGCATTGAACAAGGCATTCATCGTGAACGAATCAACGTGGTATTGAACGCCCATGCCAACGGTCTTGACCTCTCGACCATCCAGTTGATTACAGGTGAAACCCTGGAAAGAATCCAAGAGATTTTAAAGGAACATAAACGTTTGTAATTCCGTAGCCAGCAAGGTGGAGGCGTATACTGATATGTCCCCACCATGCAGATAATCATTAATTTTCTAAAATTCTTTTTTTTTCAACATATTCATTGTAATATTGCGATGTAATAATAAGATTATGGGAATTACCAAAACAGATCTTTTCACGCCCGAACAAAATGAGCTCGCCTTGCTGGCTAAAGTCCTTGGCCACCCAGCACGCATAGCTATTCTACAGCACTTAATGGCATCCAAAAGCTGCATCAATACTGACCTCGTCCAAGAGCTCGGTTTAGCCCAACCGACCGTCAGCCAACACCTGAGAGAACTCAAGGACCTGGGATTGATCCAAGGTTCTATAGAAGGGACTCGACTCAATTACTGCATCCACACCGAAAAATGGATGGAAGTGAAATCCAAATTCAATTCCTTCTTTGCTCAATGGGATGCCCCCACGGCCTGTTGCTCCTAATGATATTTTTTTTCATGTTTCATCGTAATAATGCTATATAAATATGTCGAATGCATCCGAACACCAAATGAAAGAATGGGTACGCACGCGCTACACGCAAATTGCAACCTCTGAAATGCCTGTATCCTCCTGTTGTAGCTCAGAGCCTACCCAACCTCAAAACAAGGTCTACCAAATCATGATGGACGACTATTCCGATACGCCCGGGTACGCGGCCGATGCCGACCTTGGCTTGGGTTGTGGACTTCCTACGCAGTTCGCTCAAATTAAACCTGGTGATGTCGTGATTGATCTTGGATCAGGGGCTGGAAATGATTGTTTTGTGGCTCGGCATGAGACTGGTCCTTCCGGGAAGGTTATCGGAATCGATTTTACACCCGCTATGATCGATCGCGCCCGTGCCAATGCTGAAAAACTGGGTTACCATAATGTGGAATTTCGAGAGGGCGACATCGACCACATGCCTGTGCACGACGAAATTGCCGATGTAATCGTGAGTAATTGCGTACTCAATCTGGTGCCAAACAAAGAAAAAGTAATGACGGAAATGTACCGAGTTCTCAAACCAGGAGGGCATTTTAGTATTTCTGATATTGTGTTGGTGGGACAACTCCCTCCTAAACTCAAACAGGACGCCGAACTCTACGCCGGATGTGTGACTGGAGCCATTCAAAAAGAGGAATATCTCCAAAAAATTGAAGCCGCTGGTTTTGAACAAGTCACCATTCAAAAGTCGAAGGTAATTTCTCTTCCGCTCGATCTCCTGCAGCAGCACCTCACTGAAGACGAAATACAATCTTTCCAATCCAATCAAGTGGGTATTTTCAGTATCACCGTTTTTGGTGTCAAACCAGTTGTTCAACCAAGTACTTGTTGCTAAATCTTCTCTATTACCATGAATACCTTGTTTCCTGACTTAGTCTTGACACTCCACCAAATACAATCCCTCAAGGTACCTGACGAACGAAAGGCCGTTTTGGCACCCGTCGTGGATTATCTTCGCACCCAAAAGGAAAAAGGGAAAATTCCCCGGCTTTCTTTTATTTGCACACATAATTCTCGCCGCAGCCAGTTGTCTCAAATTTGGGCCGAATTTTTCGCCTACTGGTTTGAAATACCTTTTGAGGGATATTCGGGTGGGGTTGAAGTGACAGCCATGAATTACCGAGCCGTTGAGGCCTTGAAAAATCAAGGTTTTGTGGTGCATTCTACCGGTGATTCCACCAATCCCATCTACTCCTTCCAACCCAGTCCAAATGGCCCTATATTTAAGGCATTTTCAAAATTGTATCACGATGCAGTGAATCCAACCCAAGATTTCGGGGCCATCATGACCTGCTCTGATGCCGATGAAAATTGCCCGTATATTCCAGGGGCCGACTGCCGTATCCCAGTCCGGTACGTCGATCCTAAGGTTTCGGATGATTCCCCACAAGAAAAAGAAACGTATGCAGCTCGATCCCTTCAAATTGCCTCCGAGTGGAAGTACGTATTTGAACAACTTAAATCAAATGCATGAAAAAGTTAAATTTTTTAGATCAATACCTGACACTCTGGATATTTTTGGCAATGTTTCTGGGAATCGCCATCGGTTATCTTAGTCCTGAAACCTCCACCTGGATCAACTCCCTTCAATGGAATGGAACCAATATTCCTTTGGCCCTGGGTCTCATGATCATGATGTATCCACCCCTCGCCAAAGTGGACTACCAATTGATTCCCTCCATTTTCAAAAACAAAAAACTTTTGGGAATATCCTTATCCCTCAACTGGATTTTTGGGCCAATTTTGATGTTTATCCTAGCCTATATTTTCTTACCAAATGATCCAGAATATCGAACCGGACTCATTTTGATCGGTCTAGCTCGCTGTATTGCCATGGTTTTGGTATGGAATGATTTAGCGGATGGAAATCGGGAATATGGAGCTGGACTGGTGGCGCTGAACAGCCTGTTCCAAGTATTTTTTTATAGTCTGTATGCATGGTTCTTTATTTCCTACCTCCCACCAATCCTAGGATGGAAAGGTATGACGGTCCAGATCCCCTTCACTTTATTGGTTCAAAGTGTTCTCATTTACTTGGGTATTCCCTTTTTTGTAGGTTGGTTAAGCCGCTTCATTTTGGTGAAATCAAAAGGGATCAATTGGTATAATCAAAAGTTTATTCCTAAAATTTCCCCCTTGACGCTCATTGCTTTGTTATTCACCATTTTATTGATGTTCTCCTTGAAAGGTGACCTGCTCGTTCAAATACCCTGGGATGTAGCGCGGTTAGCTGTGCCACTAGGCATTTATTTTCTTGTTATGTTTTTAGTCGGTTTTATACTTAGTAAATGGCTTGGAGCCGACTACAATCAAAATGTGGCGATTGCTTTTACTGCGGCTGGAAATAACTTCGAACTAGCCATAGCCGTAGCTATTGGTGTGTTTGGCTTAGCGTCTCCCCAAGCGTTTGTGGGCGTGGTGGGTCCGTTGGTGGAAGTTCCAGCCCTTATTCTTCTCGTGCGCCTCGCTTTCTGGCTTCGAGATCGCTTATACCTAAAGAAGGCAAACTAAGCTTGTCTAGGTGGAGGAGGAATTCAATTCCCTCCACCTATAGGCCAACATGTCCTCGATCAACTCCCAAGGTGCTTCCTCTCTCCACCTAAATTGAATGGAACCTTTTCCTTGCTTGAAACCCTTGGTTTTTTCTGCAAATGCCGCATGGGCACTCGGTAAAGCATAAACACCCCAATGTTCTTTGAAGCCTCCCACATAAACAAAAGGCCTGCCCTGCCAATAAAATCCCATCAAACCATAGGCCATTTTTTCAACTATATCAATAGAATAGGCTTGGGCGCGATTTCGAAATGCCTGTAAAATAGCCTGCTGAGGTTCAGTAAAATTCCCTAAATAGGTCTCAAATACTTCCATTTTACCGCTTATTTTTTAAAAGTGACTCTTCTAAAATTTCTTTGTACCGACTGGCTACCGGAACTGGGTATCGATTCACCCAAACTTGATGCCTTTCCAATTTAACTACGTGATCCAGGGCAATAATAAATGATTTATGCACCCGTAAAAATCCTTCTTTGGGCAATAAGGCGCTCATATCTTGTAAGGTCATGCGGGTCACCACCCGTTTATTAATTTCTTGAATATACAACAAGTTGGAATCCGATTGAATATACATCACTTCATCCAGTTGAACTCGAACAAAATCATGACCATCTTTCACAAACAAGGAGGCTGGCCGCTTTTGTTGCCGATTCGCCAAATCCCAAGCTCGATGACAAGCCGACCACAATCTACTCATTTCTAAAGGTTTAACCAAATAGTCCAAAATCCCAAGAGGATATCCTTCTAGTGCAAAATGACTGTATGCCGTGGTGAAAATGATTGAAACCGGAAAGTCTTTTACTAGCCTAGCTACCTCAAGACCTGATAGATCAGGCATTTCCACGTCCAAGAAAATCAAATCCACTTGACCCTGATGGATAAGATTCATAGCCTCTGTAGGGCGTTCAAAGCCTCCAATCCAATGGATAAATGGTATTTTTTGTACAAGACTTTCCAAAACCAACAAAGCGGCGGGTTCATCATCCAGACCGATGGCTCGAAGTTTCGTGAGGTGAGTCGGCATACAAGGGAAAGGTTAAGGTGACCAAAAACGAATGGGTTTGTTCAATACAATTTACATGATATTTTGATGGGAAGAGGAGTTCCAACCGCTGACGAACGTTGGCAAGTCCGGTGCCGGTGCCTTTACGTTGCGAGTGATTCGGGGCAATCGAGTTTTCACAGCGCATTCGACAATGGCCATTCTCCAGCCGTATTTCACCCCGAATGAAACACGGTTCTTCGTAGGTAATGGCATATTGGAAAGCATTTTCCAAAAAAGGAATGAGTAGTAAGGGAGAAATCCAAGCAGATTCTCCATCCCATTCGATGGAAAAATCCAGTTGGATAGACTCTCTTTTGGGTAAACGGGCCCTCTGCAAATCCAAATATTGATGTAAAAACTCTACTTCTTTTTCGACAGGTACTCGGGTTTGTTGGGATTCAAACCACGTGAATCGAAGCAGTCCCCCCATTTGTTGAATCAACTGAGCGGTTTCCTCGTCGCGTGATTTTAACGCCGAACCATACACTACGTTGAGGATGTTAAAGAAAAAATGGGGTTTGATTTGAGCCTTTAAATGTTTCAGCTCGGCCTCTGTTTTTTCTTTTATCCATTGAATTTGCATTCGTTTTGCTCGAAATGAATCCAGAACCAAACTCATCACAAACCAAAGAATAACCAAAAGACCTGCCATGAGAATGTTTTCGTCATGGAATTCGGAGTCCCAATCCGATCTCCACTCAAGGATCATCCAAGTGCTCCAACCGATCAGTACTTGGAAAATCCAAAAAATCCATTCTGTTTCTTTGCTAAAATAAGGTTGGAAAATCCAACGGTATTGAAGATAACCAATCCCACCAATTCCGACCAATATCAATACCCAACCCAACAAATACCGGAAAAAGCCAGCATTGGAAATGGCTCCATCCATGGTTAACCCTAGGATCACGAAATGTATTCCGAATCCTAGGGTTAATCCGACCAAAATTCTACTGAGCCACCAGCCGATCAAGTTTTTCATTCGGAATATTTTGTTTTTTTAAAGTCCCCAACATAGGCAAGGCTTTGGCTTCAGCCCAGGGGCGTAAATGCAGGGCCTTCAAAAGAAAATCATTGTCTTCTATTCCCCGAATATACACATGTTGCCCTGATTTTATATCGACACGTAGACGGGATGTTTGGCTGTCAAATTTTTTGGATTCCACCCAATAGGTACCCGGGGACAAGGAAAGACTAACCACCTGCTGGGCTTTAAACGATTCCAAAACGACCTCTCCGTTGATCCGAATCTGATATCCCGCGCCCCAATATTCTTTTGTTCTAAAAAGGGTCAAAGTACCCGGAGGATCCAGCCAAAATACCCACAACCAGCTAAATAAAACCGTAATCATTTCTTTTTGAAATTATTAGATACCTGAAGGTGGGTTTGAAAATAGATAAGCCCGGCTCGGTCGATCGGGGTCCCGGAAATGGTTAGACCGGGAGAGGCCCAGGCTTTTTCTTGAAATCCCGTTCGGTACCCAATGCGGAAGGACTCCACCAAATCACGAGGCCTTTTGGCTGTGTGTATCAGCTGAATGCCGAAATCCATCACCAAACTTTCATGCCGCAAGATCGGATAAGACCCTACAATAGGGACATTAGCAATTTGGTTAAACGACAGACCATTGACATTGGATTGACGCGGACTGATGATCAGGTCGGTCTCCATCCAACCCACACCCGTTTGCAAATAAAGGGTTCGGTTTCGGGTCTTAAATATACCCAAGGCTGGATGAGCACTAAACGTCCGGGTGGATGCTTGTGATAAGTAACGCTCGTTACGTTCTGGGCCAAAAATAACGGAAGTATTGATTTCTAAATCCAATTTGAATCGGCCTTTGGTCACACCAAATCCTAAAAAATAGTTTTCGTTAATCCAATCCTGCGGGATTCCTTGTTGCTTTAAAAAGCGATTCATGTTGGGGTACATTTGGCCTTGAAAAGAACCAATCACCCCACCAAAATAGGAATGAATTCCCCATCCGAAGGTAGGTAGTTCATCTAATGTCGAGGAATCCACTTGGGGGATATTCGTGGGGAGTCCCGGATAAATCTGGGCCGACCCGCGCGAAGTAGAGAGTAAACCCAGCAAAACCCAAAAAAGCATGTGTTGTTTCATCGTCATCATTCGTTTTATGATTCAAAATAACAACCTCGACGAAAGCTCACCAACAACTTGGGGCGACTAAACCTATATTTGATGCCTATAGTCCATTTTTTGTGATCAGACGAATTTCCGAACTAACCCCATGTTCTCCCGATAGGCTTTTGGTGTACATCCTTTTTTTTCTCGAAAGATCCGATTAAAGTAAGAGGCATGATTAAATCCACATTGATACGCAATCTCAGCAATTGTTAAGGGAGTATCCAAGAGTTGCCGAATGGCATAACCAATTCGAATGTCTTGCAGGATATCTATGAATGTTTTTCCGGTACTTTTCTTCAATAAACGGCCGAAGCTAATCGGGGCCATGTCGGCCACTTGAGCAATTTCAGCTAATGATATTTCACGCGTGTAATGAGCATGCAAATAAGCAAATACTCGTTCAATACGCTCGTCTCGGTAGACAAAACTTTCAGGGCGATATCCCGAGGAAGTTAGCAAACGATATTCGGTGGAATCGGCTAAGGTATGCAGCAGGGCCAATAATCCCAAAATGGAATCAAAACCTGTCAAGGTCGTTAGCTCAATCAATTGGTCGCTGGCTTTCTGAAAAGTCTTTCCAAAAAAAGCCATCCCCTTTGCCGAACGCTGCCATAAATGTTGAATATGAACCATCTGGTTGCGCGCTAAAAAGGAATCCTCTAGTAAATCGGGATGAAATTGCAAGGTGATCTCCTGCATGACCGGCCGAGAATGTGGCAATGGGAATTCGTTGGTAAACCAAGTGTGAGGGATAAAACTCCCTACCAAAACCAACTCCTCGTTGGTTATAACCGCCTCATGATCACCAATGGCCCGACGCACACCGGCACCACCTAAAATAAGGTTGATCTCCATTTCGGCGTGAGCATGCAAGGGAAAATCAAAATAGGTCTTCTCACGCTGAAACAAAGTATAACAGTCAAATGAAGATAGAGGAGTAACCTCCTGGTAAACTTTTTCCATCGGAATGGGGATTGACTTCGGCAATCTATGTAAAAATACTACTAGTGCAAAACTTAAATTTAGACGTATAAGGAAAGGTATTGAAAAAATTGCATTATAAATTGATAAAATCGTTTTATTCTAATACTCACCAAGTTCTGTTACTTTGTTATCACAAACCACATCATTTATTCAATTTAAAGAAAGGGGTTAATTTTGGTTAATCCCTTCCATTTTACCCATGGTACTTCAAACGTTGGATTGGTTCGTCATTGGAGTGTACTTGGTGATCGTTCTGAGTATTGGTTGGGTTTTCCGTAAAAAAGCCTCTCAGTCCACACAAGATTACCTATTAGGTGGAAAATCCATGCCGTGGTGGATGCTTGGGATTTCCAATGCCTCTGGTATGTTTGATATATCAGGTACACTTTGGATGGTCAGTATTCTATTTATTTATGGCGTAAAAAGCGTTTGGCTTGTTTGGCTGTGGCCTGTGTTCAATCAAATATTTCTGATGGTGTACTTATCGGGTTGGCTTCGAAAATCCAATGTTTCTACGGGAGCAGAATGGATTTTGTTTCGTTTTGGAACCGGAAAACAAGCCCTCATTTCTCATAAAGTCATCATTGTTTTTGCATTATTGTCATGTTTGAGTTTCATGGCTTACGGGTTTATTGGACTTGGTAAATTTTTAGTATTCTTCATTCCCTTTGAACCCCTGCAACCTTATGTACCTTTTGTAAGCAATCCAGCCCATTTTTATGGGATTGTATTTATGGTAATTGCCACAATATATGCTGTATTGGGAGGGATGTCCAGTATCGTATGGGCGGATATTTTTCAGTTTGCTTTGATGGCAATCGGAGCTTTTTCGATCGCATTACTTGCCTATTTTCAGCTCGAAAATCAGGCGTTATCAATACCCTCAGGTTGGCAATCTCCTTTTTTTTCCTGGGAATTAGAGTTGGATTGGACCCGAATTCGTCCATCCGTTCAGCAAAAAATTGAACAAGATCAATTTTCCCCGTTTGGCTTATTCTTTATTCTCATGACGTCCAAAGGTATCCTAGCCAGTTTGGCAGGGCCCGCGCCCAATTATGACATGCAGAAAATATTGGCCACTCGATCTCCCCGCGAAGCCTCTTTGATGAGCGGATTTGTGAATGTTGTCTTACTTCCCATTCGCTATTTCATGATAGCCGGGTTTACCGTTTTAGCCTTGCTTTATTTTGACCAACTCTCCGTTTCCAATGCTGCTGGAGAACTCGACTTTGAAAGGCTTCTACCGGCCACCATGGCCAAATTCGCACCAACCGGACTTTTGGGTTTGTTTTTGATTGAATTAATCGCAGCCTTTATGGGCACGTTCGCGGGTACCTTGAATGCAGCCCAAGCTTACCTTGTGCAAGATGTGTATCAACGATCGATTAAGCCCCAAGCCTCACCCCGAGAACTCCAGCGAATGAACTACCTGGTTGGCATCGGGGTGGTGGGTATTTCCATTTGGATTGGCATGCTCGCACAAGATGTCAACTCCCTCATTCAGTGGATCGTTGGTGCTCTTTATGGTGGTTATATTGCTTCCAATCTTTTAAAATGGCATTGGTGGCGATTTAATGGCATGGGGTACTTCGCTGGAATGGCCTCGGGTATTTTGGCCTCTTTGATTTTCCCCCTCTTTTTCCCGTCTACCCTCCCTCTCTATTATTGGCCAGCGCTTTTTTTGATTTCTCTTTTGGGCTCCATCCTTGGCTCTTGGCTATCAGCCCCCACCGATCGACCCACATTGATCCAATTTTACCGACAAGTCAATCCATGGGGATGGTGGCGGCCCATTCAGCAGGAGGTTGCAGCGCTTGATCCCTCCTTTATTCCCAATCCACATGCGTACCGCGATGCTAGAAATATTCTTCTGGGAACTACCGGACAAACCTTACTGACCTTGCTCCCCATTTTTATGGTTATTCACGCTTGGCCCCAAGCCCTTGGGTGTGTTGGACTATTGGTTCTAGTAGCCATCGTTCTCTATTTTTCCTGGTATCGACATCTTCCATCCGACAAAACTGATGATACATCATGGTAACTGATTCTCTACAATCCATCGCAGACGCCAAGCAAATCCTTTGGTCTCGCCTCAACCATGCTGTTGGGAATGGGAATGGTTGGTTTGATCGCTACGCCGACCCTGTTTTAACCGCCGACCACGTTCCGCTTGAATGGGAATATGATCTCAATCCCGAAACTAATCCATGGGGTATGAAACGCCTAAGCATGCACGCTACTTTCAATGCTGGGGCCATAAGCTGGAATGGTAAATACTTGGTCGTTGCCCGTGTCGAAGGGGCCGATCGGAAATCTTTTTTTGCCATCGCCGAAAGTCCAACCGGGATCGATCAATTTCGTTTTTGGCCATATCCCATTCAATTACCAGAAACCGCCGATCCCGATATCAACGTATATGATATGCGGCTCGTCGCCCATGAAGATGGCTGGATTTATGGAATCTTTTGTACTGAACGAAAAGATCCTTCGGCCTCACCAGGAGATGAATCGGCTGCCATTGCACAAGCTGGTATCGTTCGAACCCATGATCTAGTTCATTGGGAGAGGCTTCCAGACTTAAGAACCTCTTCTCCCCAACAACGAAATGTGGTCCTTCACCCCGAATTTGTCAATGGCTTATACGCTTTTTATACCCGTCCCCAGGATGGTTTCATCTCGGCAGGCTCTGGGGGTGGTATTGGTTTGGGATTTTGTCAATCCATGGAAAATCCTGAGATTCACGATGAACAAATTATTGATCCCAAAAGATACCATACAGTTTATGAGGTCAAAAATGGCCAAGGACCTGCCCCCATTAAATGTGATATAGGTTGGATTCACCTCGCCCACGGCGTTCGAAACACCGCGGCAGGTCTTCGCTATGTCTTATACGTTTTTATGACAGATCTGCAGGATATCTCCCGAGTCATTCACAAACCGGGTGGTTATTTTATTGCCCCAGAGTACGACGAACGTGTGGGTGATGTCTCCAATGTCGTGTTTTCCAATGGATGGATTCTAAAGGAGGATGGTTCGATCCTGATTTACTATGCCTCCTCCGATACAAGGCTTCACGTAGCTACGACTACATTGGATAAACTGATTGACTATTGCCTCCATACCCCCGAAGATGGCTACCGATCGGCTACCTCGGTTCAAAATTTGATGAGATTGATCGAGAAAAATGAAGCGTTTAAATCCGTCTCCTTGAATTTTCATGTTTAGTTTAGATACTTTTTCTGAATCGTAACCCCTAAATCCCCTTCGCATTGTGAGGGGGCTTTTTCCTATGAGACCTGAAGAATTTAAATTAGAAGCCCAGGCCATACTCTCTTTTTGGAGTACACAGGCTTTGAATACCACCGGTTATGTTCCCGGAAAACGAAATGGAAAAGGAGAATGGGACTCCCTTGCTCCGTTGGGACTTGTTTTACATGCCCGAATTCTCTGGACGTTTGCCACCGCAGCCCGCAGAAGTCCAGAGTCCGCCGAGTGGCATTGGGCCGCTTTGAGGGCCTATCAATTTCTAGAATCCCATTTTGCCATTTCACATTTGCCAGTAGGCTACCATTGGTCACTGGCGGCCAACCTAACTCCGTTAGAAAGTAAACAGCAGGTGTATGGGCTTGCATTTGTATTGTATGCCTTGTCGGCCTATTACAAGATCAATCCAGACCCACGCATCCTTCAAAAAGCGCAATCGTTGTTTTTCACCCTAGAGGAAAAAGGATGGGATTCCGCAAAAGAAGGGTATTGGGAGGTTTTCCCCTCCTTAGACCACCACGATATTCGATTGAGCACCAAGGATGAAGTCGCCGAAAAAACAATGAATACCCACTTACATGTTTTGGAGGGATATACCGAATTGTACCAGGTCTGGCCAGATTCTCGGTTGAAAAAGAAAATAGAGCAACTATTGAACCTCTTTTTTTGCCGATTTTGGCAACCCGATCGGAAGCACCTTGGGTTGTTTTTCGATGCAGATTGGAACTTAGTAAGTCCCCGCATCTCATTTGGACATGAAGTGGAAGCCGCCTGGCTAATTCCCTACTGCGCGAGAGTAATCCAGTCTACTGATTGGTCCGAGCGACTGTCTACTTGGCTACCTGATCTAGCCTCAGCAGCTTTGGAAGGTTGGGATGGACAAGGTCTACGGCACGAATACGATCCCTCCACTCAACACCTTACCCTGCACCGGGAATGGTGGGTGTCGGCAGAATCGGTCGTCGGATTTTGGGAAGCCTATCGCCAAACCGGTGATCCACTATTCCTCCATAAAGCCGAGCATGCATGGCATTTTATACAATCTCGACTAAAAAATGAAAAACACGGAGAATGGTATTGGGGAATCGGAGCAGATGATCAACCGATGGTTGAGGAGGATTCTGTCGGCTTTTGGAAATGTCCCTACCACTCGGTTCGAGCTTGTTTCCTGATGGAGGATCATCTATCTTCATTGTAATTTTGGGAATTCTTCCCTAATTTCGGACCGATTATACCAAGTTTCTCTACATGCCCCATCTTAAAATCGGAACCCGAGGTTCTCGTCTCGCTCTTTGGCAAGCCTATTATATTCAAGATCTACTTCAAGCTCGTGGTGCCACGACAGAAATTGTGATCATCGAAACCAAAGGGGACCAAATTTTGGATCGATCTTTATCTAAAATTGGCTCTAAAGGGGTCTTTACAGAAGAACTCGAATGGCAACTGAGAACCGGTGAAATTGACCTAGCCGTCCACTCTGCGAAGGATGTCCAATCCACCCTGCCTGATGACCTGTCGTTGGTTGCATTCACTGAACGCGAGAATACAGCCGATGTCCTTGTGAGTGATAAACCATGGGAAAGCCCTCAAGTTCCTTTAACCATTGGAACATCCTCCACCCGCCGTGTGGCCCTATTGAAACGATTTTATCCGCATTGGAATATCGTGGACATGCGCGGAAATTTACAAACACGACTCGCCAAAATGCGGGATGGTGCCTGTGATGCCTTGTTATTGGCCTTTGCAGGTGTTCATCGAATGGGTTATAATGACCTCATTCGTTATACTTTCCCTGAATTTATCCCGCCCGTTGGACAAGGGTCTGTGGCTATCGAAATGAGTCGGAATGCCCCAAAAGACCTGATCCATTTTGTTCGTGAAGCGTGCAATCACCCAGCAACGGAGACCTGCTTGGTAACGGAAAGAGCCTATTTACAACGTTTGGAAGGAGGATGCTCCATACCCTCCTTTGGGCATGCTCAATGGATCGACCAAAAGCTAGTTTTTCGGGGTGGTCTGATTAGTTTGGATGGTACCCAATTTTTAGATCAAACCATCACACTTCAAGATCCGGCCGAAGGGCCAAGCCAAGCCCGGCAAGTCGCCGATAAAATCCTCTCCGAAGGAGGTGCCCTGATTCTTCAATCCATTCGCTCTCAAGGAATTTCATAAATTTTTACCTGTAATACGATCCCCATCAGATGAAAAAAGTAGGCCTTCTCTTGATCACCCTGATCAGCTTTGCCACATTCGGACAAAAAAAGAGTAAAAAAGAAGATGTAGTGACTTTAACCACCGATTTTGGTTCTATCAAATTAATTCTTTTTGATGAAACCCCTCAACACAAAGCCAATTTCCTAAAATTGGCCAAGTCAGGTTTCTATGAGGGTCTGTTGTTTCACCGAATCATCGAAAATTTCATGATTCAAGGAGGTGATCCTAATTCAAAGAATGCAGAACCCGGCCAAAAATTAGGTTCAGGTGGAGGTGAATTAGCCAAAATTCCATTTGAATTTACCTCCCAACATATTCATACCAAAGGGGCTTTAGCCGCCGCTCGAGATAATAATCCCGAGAAAGCATCCAGTGCCTGCCAGTTTTATATTGTGCAAGGGAAAGTGTTCAACGAAGCGGATCTAACCGCGGTACAAAATCGGAACAAAATGAATTATTCCCCTGAGCAGAGAAAAAGCTACATGACAACTGGTGGGACACCTCATCTGGATAATAATTACACCGTTTTCGGGACCGTGATCCATAACCTAAAAGTGGTGGATGACATTGCCAAGCAACCTCGGGATGCGGCTGATCGTCCTTTGGCCGATATCCGAATGAAAATGACCGTTGAGCGCATGAAAAAGAAAAAAATTACCAAATTATACGGGTATAGCTTCCTCTAAACATGAAAAAAATCCTCATCACCGGGTCAAATGGTCTGTTAGGTCAAAAACTAGTGGCCTTGTTTGCCCATAATCCAGCTTGGCAACTCGTCGCCACTGCCCGGGGCGAAAATCGACTATCTTCCGTGGAAGGCTATACTTTTCGGTCTATGGACATCACAGATCCTGTGCAAGTTCAACACGTCCTATCCGAAGAAAAACCCGAGGTGATTATTCATACCGCCGCCATGACCAATGTAGATCAATGCGAGAGCGATATGGCTGGTTGTTGGGCACAAAATGTGACCTCTGTGGAATACCTTATAGCTGAGGCTGAAAAACTGAACGCTTATTTCCTGCACGTATCCACCGATTTTATTTTTGATGGAACCTCTGGACCCTACCGAGAAGAGGATATCCCAAGGCCTCTTTCCTTTTATGGATGGAGTAAGTGGGCTGCAGAACAATGGGTCATGCAAAGTACATGTCGCTGGTCGATCGCCCGGACCGTATTGGTTTATGGAGTTGCCCAGGACATGAGTCGATCCAACATCATTCTTTGGGTGAAAAAATCGCTGGAAGAGGGAAAAAAGATTTCTGTCGTGACCGATCAATGGCGTACCCCCACACTGGCTGAAGACCTAGCTATGGGCTGTTATTTGATGGTGGAAAAACAAGTTCAAGGTATCTACAATATCTCGGGAGATGAATTACTCACTCCCTATGAAATGGCCCAACAAACGGCTTCTTTTTTTAGTTTAGATGCTAGTTTAATTCAAAAAGCGGATAGTTCAACCTTTACGCAACCCGCTAGACGCCCAGCTAAAACAGGCTTTTGGTTGGAAAAGGCCAAGCGTGATCTGGGTTACCAACCGAAGTCTTTTCAAGAGGGGATTGCGCATTTGGCTGACCAACTCAATAAAAATTAAAACATGAAAGACGTCCTCTCTTTTCTAGCGGATCTTCGCGAAAATAATCACCGAGAATGGTTTCAGTCGAATCGACCTCGGTATGAGTCGGCCAAAAAAGAGGTGTTGACTTGGGGAGGGCGGGTCTTGGCCCAGTTAGCCGAGGCCGATCCTCGTTTGGGTCATTTGGATGTAAAAGATACCTTGTTTCGGATCAATCGTGATGTCCGTTTCTCAGCCAATAAGTCGCCTTACAAAGATCATTTTGGTTTGTATTTTTGCCAAGATGGTCGGAAAAGTGAGTCCGCCGGTTATTACATCCACATCGCCCCACAAGGTTTCTTTTTTGGAGGAGGGATGTACAGCCTTTCTCCTGATTTACTGAAAAAGGTGCGTACAGAGATTGACTATGGATGGGACGAGTGGCAAAATATACTGAAAGATCCTGTGGCTTTTCGGTTCTATGGCTCTAAATTAATGATTGAACCTGGTATGCAATTAAGTCGGCCGCCAAAAGGTTATGATGATTCCAATCCGGCGATCGAATTCCTAAAATACAAACAGTTTGTACGCATTTGTTCATGGGATGCCAATGAGTTGCGCATCAAAGGTTCGGAGGAACGGGTGGCTGAAGGACTTCAATCGCTGGTACCTTTTATCCAGTTTCTGAATCGAGCCGTCGAAAATCCGGAGGATTAATCACGAAGCGGGTTGTTCTTCCTCCTGGTGCTGGGATACATTTTCATAAATTTGGTCCATGATCCGAACCAGCTGACGGTAGTCATCTTCTGTGAGTCGGTCCCAGGATTTGACCCGTATATCAGCAATGACTTTGAACGCTTCCTGATATACCTCATCTCCCAAAGGAGTCAAAAACAAATTAAACTTTCTCCGATCAAATTCACTCATCTGCCGACGGATCAACCCTTTTTGAACCAAAATATCAAGAATTCGAGTGACTGTTGGGGCATCTTTGGCTGTTTGAATCGCCAAATCATTTTGACTAATGCCCGGATTCGGTTTGATGTGGTCAATGACAACCCATTGATCAACAGTCAGATCGATACCAGCTTCCTTTAATCCTTTTTGCATAAAATTTCGGATTTTCTTGATGGTCGTATCAATTTTAAAAAAGTAAGCCCGTTGGTCAGAGTGCGTCATACTAAGTTTGGTTCAGGGAAGTAAAAAATATCCAACCCCAAACTTACGGTATTTATATTTTTTCCACCAAATAAATTTCGGAAAATATGTTGTTTTCCTAATTATTGTTGGTGTTTTATATCAAAAACCAAAGAGAGTACTACTTTTTTTGATAGGTTTGGCGTAGCAAGGATTCGAATTCGGGTAAACAGTTCACCAGTTGTTCATAGGATTCAATGATGAAGTACTTCTTTTGATACTCGTCGATCTTCACAAAAGTGTCGAGAATTTCTTCCACTTGGAATGGAACTCGCTTAGGTTCAGTTGATTCTAGACTATATATACTTTCCCCTGGGGAAGACAAAATACCACCACCGTAAATTTTAATTTGACCATCTTCTTGAATCAATCCAAATTCTACCGTAAACCAATACAAGCGCCGAATTTGCTCTAGGCAAGTGGGATGGTCGAGGTAGCGGAGGGCAATTTCACTGAACTTGGCCAAAAAATCACAAAAACTGGCATTGGTTAATAACGGAATATGCCCAAATGTGTCATGAAACATATCGGGTTCTTCCAGATAGTCAAGCTGTTCTTCCGTTCGAAGCCAAGTTGAAGCAGGAAAGATACGGTCAGCAAGCAACGTGAAAAATGCATACGGTTCAATTAAGCCGGGCACTATGCCGATCGACCAACCCGTAAGCGACTGAAGTCGGGGCGTCACATCTTGGTCAAAATGAGGGATGCGATCCGATACAAATCCAGCCGCCGGAATACCATCCAGATAGATTTGGCTGGCGCGGTTGGGTAGTAAGTCCATTTGCCGTGAAAATAATAAATGCCAAATACGATGATCCTGGTCGGTGTACTGCTCGTAAGGCTGGGTCAGAGGCGCTTGAATCGTATTCATAAGGTTACTTGTTGCAAAAATAATTGTTGTAACAACTATTAGGCAAAAGTACAATATTTTTCGGATTCACCAAATGAGGTTGGGTTTTTCCTAGAAAAAGAGGGAATTATTTAAGTCGGACTTGCAAGTGCGTAGCGACAGCGGCAGTAATAAAGATTTCTCGCTGTCCGTCAATATGCAGGGTAAGGGAATGGTCAAAGTCACTTTGAAGGGAAATTACCAGCTGTGTGCCAATGGTAAGCCCTAGTCGGTCAAGGTGCTGTAAAAAAACCGCAGAGTCCTCGGTCACGCCTGTTAGAACAAGTGGCTTCGAAAGCGGGGCTTGGGAAAGGCGGATGGTCCGAATTTCCGGCATATCGCCCTCCGCATTGGGAATGGGGTCACCGTGTGGATCAAACTGAGGATAATTCAAATAGGCATCCAAGCGATTCACCAAGTCTAGAGATTCTATATGCTCCAATTGCTCTGCGATATCATGGATTTCATCCCAACCAAACCCCAATTTCTCCACCAAAAAAACCTCCCATAGCCGATGCGAACGAATGATTTTTAAAGCAATTTGATTACCCGTTTCCGTTAATTTGACTCCCTGGTACTTTTGATAATGGATCAGATCTTTTTCAGCTAGTTTCTTCAACATATCCGTTACCGTTGGCGAACGCGTTTGGGTCGCCTCTGCCAATTCGCTGGTATTCACCAATCCCCCTTCTTTTTGTGCACTAAGATGGTAAATGGCTTTCAAATAGTTTTCTTCGGTAAATGACTGCATGCTGTTGAAATCTGAGTTACAAAGGTAAGGATGTTGTGGAAAAAATAAAATTTAGATTAGCCTAAAATAAAAGTTAAATATTTTTAAAAATAAATATAGGGTAGTAGAAAAATTAATATCTTTGGGTGAATTTTAAACCATTCCTACCTAAACATGTCTTGGTATCAAGAAGATCAACATAAATCGCTTTCAGAGGTTCATAAGTCCATACCCGTGGTTCGGGACGGTTCATTTTTTCGTCAATTAAAGGCTTTTTTGGGTCCTGGCTTGTTGATCGCGGTTGGATACATTGATCCGGGTAATTGGGCGACCGACATCGAAGGGGGTGCCAAATTTGGGTACACTTTGATTTCGGTTATTTTGATTTCAAATCTCTTCGCCATGGTCATGCAATATTTATCACTGAAGTTAGGAATTGCCACTGGCCGCGACTTAGCGCAGGCCTGCCGTGCCAGTTATTCCAAACCTTGGCGCTATTTTTTGTGGGCAACTGCCGAACTGGCCATCGCAGCCACCGACTTGGCAGAAGTCATCGGGGCAGCTGTGGCCCTTCAATTACTTTTTGGATTACCGCTGGCCTATGGGATTGTCTTGACCGCTCTCGACGTGTTTCTTATTTTATACCTTCAAAAGCATGGCTTTCGGTATATTGAAGCGCTGGTAGCTTCCTTGATGTTTTTGATTCTGGGTAGTTTTACCTACGAACTTTGGATCGCCTCTCCGAATTGGGGCCAAGTCGCGTCTTCTTTGTTCCCAACTTCCGACATCGTGCTCAACAACGAAATGCTTTACTTGGCTGTTGGCATTTTAGGTGCGACAGTCATGCCGCATAATTTATACTTGCATTCTAGCATCGTGCAAACCCGCAATCATGAGGATTCCCCGGCGGGTAAACGGCATGCCTTGCGGTTCGCTACCATCGATTCCACTGTTTCATTGTTTTTGGCTTTTTTCATTAACGCAGCCATTCTTGTCTTGGCAGCCTCCGCCTTTCATCATACAGGCCTAACTCAAGTAGCCGACATTCGGCAGGCACATCAATTGCTCTCACCTACTTTGGGTGCCGAGTATGCCAGTTTCTTTTTTGCTTTCGCTTTATTGGCGGCTGGTCAAAACTCAACACTCACCGGAACAATAGCTGGCCAGGTGGTCATGGAGGGATTTTTGCACTTTCAAATAAAACCCTGGGTTAGGAGATTGATTACCCGGCTCGTCGCGATCATTCCGGCGTTGATCGTGGGTATTTGGAAAGGGGATGAAGGAGTGGGGGAGTTGTTGGTTTTCAGTCAAGTGATACTTTCCTTGCAACTCACCTTTGCGGTGGTCCCACTTGTCCTGATAACCTCCGATAAAACCAAAATGGGGGAATTTGTTAATTCTTATTGGTTCAAACGAGTCAGCTGGACAGTTGCTACTTTCATTGCCGTCTTAAATATCTGGTTGTTGATCCAGTTTTTTACCCTCTAATCGTACAGAAAATGTTGATTGAATAAATGTTCAATCTCCATTTCATTGAAGTGGGCTTTTACCTGTATAGCTTCCCGCAACATGCGAATGTATTGTGCCTTTGGAATTTCGATCGCCCCAAATCGGAGTACATTATCATTGATGAATTGAGTATCCAATAATTGAAATCCCTGGGTCTTCAATATTTGGATCAGGTAATGAAAGGCAACCTTTGAGGCATTGGGCTCGCGATAAAACATAGACTCACCAAAAAAAGCAGATCCAATGGCCACTCCATACAAACCACCAACCAAACGATTATCTCTATACGTTTCAACGGAATGGGCCATTCCCATTTGGTGCAATGCCACGTAAGCCTCGATGATCTCTGGCGAGATCCAAGTCTCATCCTCCTGTCCTCGGGGGGCTGCGCATTTTTCCATAACCTCTCGGAACCGGGTATTAACCCGTATTTCAAACATTTTTTTTCGTAAAATGGGACGTAACGACTTGGCTGGTGAATAATTTTCCAAAGGAATGATCGCCCGAGGATCTGGAGCATACCAATAAATCTGGCCATCGTCATGGGCCATCGGGAAAATACCGTTCATGTAACCGTAAATCAAATCATCTGCAGATAAGTCATTCATGAACAAAGGCTAAGTTTTTGACAATTTAAGGATTTTTACTCAAAAAAATGGAATTTTTAAAAAATAATGCCCGCGAATTGACGTGATCATAGAAATTATCAATAAAAAGTTGTTATGACAAAAATTAATAAATTTTGAAATTTTATAGACAAAAATTAAGATTTAGTCCTATAAAAATACAATATGGACACAGTTTTATTCGTTTTGTATGGTTTTGGTCTTTCAAAAATGATTTCTCCTTCCAAAAAAAGTTCTTTCTTTGCAGTTGAGAGAGTAATCACAAAGAATACTCGTCAACTACAACTTAAACATCAAATACTGTATGAATGGCAAAAAGTTTACTTTTTTCCTACTGCTGTTCTTGAGTGCTCAATTGGTTTGGGCGCAATCCATCGTCAAGGGGGTGGTAAAGTCCGCGGAGGACGGTGAGGGGCTCATTGGAGCCAGTGTAAAAATTAAGGGTACTACCCGTGGGGTGGTAACGGATGCAGAGGGAAAGTTTGAATTGCGGGATGTACCAACCAATGCTAGTGTTGAAGTTTCGTACACGGGTTTTACCACAGCTACCATACGGGTAGGTAACCGGACCATGATCGAAGTTTTATTGCAAGCCGATGCCGCTACCCTGGATGAGGTCGTAGTCACTACCTTCGGTAGTGCGAAAAAATCTTCGTTTACGGGCTCATTCAACAAAATTGATGCGAAAGACATCGCTACTCGGCCAATAAGTAACGTTGTCAGTGCAATAGCCGGAACCACTGCGGGTGTCACAACGAATGCGGGAAGTGGTCAACCAGGTGCTGCGCCTGCTATCCGTATCCGGGGTTTTGGTTCGATTTCCTCATCGAATGATCCGTTGTACGTAGTGGACGGTGTGCCTTTCACTGCCAACATCGCCAACTTGAACCCAGATGACATCGAAAGCATGACCATCTTGAAAGACGCAGCTTCTACAGCTCTTTATGGAGCTCGGGCAGCCAATGGGGTCATTATGATTACAACTAAAAAAGGAACGGAAGGTAAAAGTACTGTGAATGTTCGGATGACCAAAGGATTTAACAGCCGTGCTTTGCCGGAATATGACCGGGTAGGTCCAGCGGAATATTACCCCTTAATGTGGGAAGCCTTCCGGAACTCGCAAGCTTACCGGGCAGCCAACCCAGTCCCTTTGGCTACAGCGAATCAAAACGCCAGTAACCAAATTGTTTCGTTACTTGGTTACAATGTGTTCAACGTGCCGAATAACCAGTTGGTGGGCACCGATGGTTTATTAAACCCAAATGCCCAGTTGATTTTTGATCCCAAAGAATTAGACTGGTGGTCACCGGCCATTCGTCAAGGAGAACGTGACGAAGTCAACCTGAACTTTAACGGTGGTTCCAAAACGTCAGATTATTTCTTCTCATTCTCTTACTTGAATGATCGTGGATTTTTAATTCGTTCTGACTTCGAACGCTACTCGGCGCGTTTAAATTACAATTCGCAAATTAAGAGTTGGTTAAGAACAGGAGCAAACATTAACGCAACGATTTCTAATTCGAAACAAGCTGATGCGGGTGGATCATCGGCTTTTGTAAATCCATTTAACTTTTCAAGGAATATGGGTCCCATATACCCCGTTTATGCTTTAGATCCAAACAATCCAGGTCAGTTCCAATTGGATGCAAATGGTCAGCGTTTCTTTGACTTTGGAAACATGAACGCGTTGGGTCTTCCAAACCGTCCTCAATACGGTGGTCGTCATGCCATTGCTGAAACGATTTTGAACCAAAATTATTTCCGCCGGAATGTTATCGGAGCTCGGGGATATGTGGAAGCCACTTTCCTGAAGGACTTCAAGTTTACCTTCAATGTTGGTACCGATATCACAAACCGGAATGACGTTATTTTTGGAAATCCACTAATTGGTGACGGTGCCCCGGCAGGCCGTTCTACACATGAATTCTCTAATTTCACAGGATTCAACATGAACCAATTGTTGAGCTACAACAAAACGTTTGGAAATCACAACATTTCTGCCTTGGTAGGTCACGAAAACTTCCAAGAGAATGACAATTTCCTAACGGGTTCACGATCACAACAAATTCTGGATGGTAACGTCGAGTTGGTGAATTTTACTACCACCACTGACCTAAACTCTGCTTACAACATTCGTCGGATTGAAGGATATTTCTCTCGTTTCAACTACGACTTCAAGGATAAATACTTCGCTTCGTTCTCGGTTCGTCGGGATGGTTCCTCTAAATTCTTTCGGGATGTCCGTTGGGGAACTTTCTACTCAGCGAGTGGTGCTTGGCGTTTGGATCAAGAGGAGTTCATCAAAGCCATTCCGGCCATCAACATGCTGAAATTGCGTGGATCATACGGTCAAACGGGTAATGACGGTGGTATTTCCTACTACGCATGGCAACCTTTGTATGCATTAGGTTGGAACAATGCCACGGAGGCCGGTATCCTACAATCTTCACTTGGAAACCGTCAGCTGGAGTGGGAATCTTCCAATGCCTTTGACGTAGCCTTGGAATTTTCAGCTTTCAAAAACAGAGTGGGTGGTACTCTTGAATTCTTCGATCGTCGTTCATCTAATTTGATCTTCGCAGTTCCATTGCCTATTTCGGCTGGTATCCTTTCTGAAACACGGAATATCGGAACCATGTATAATAGAGGAATAGAGGTTGAACTTAATTTAGTCCCAATTAAATCTAAAGACTTTACTTGGTCAATCGATTTAAATGCAACTAAAATTAAAAATAGAATTACAAAGATGCCGGAGGAAACTCCTCAAATTATTTCGGGGAGAGTTAGGCGAGAAGTTGGACGTTCAATTTACGACTATTGGTTAAGGGAATTTGTTGGTGTTCGTCCTGAAACAGGAGAGGCAACCTATAGGGCCATTGCTTATAACCCAGCGAACTCATTTATTACCGAGACAGGTGACACCCTAACCACGAATTTCAACAATGCGCGATTCCATTACAATGGATCTTCAATTCCGACACTGCAAGGAGGGTTTACCAATGCATTTACCTACAAAGGATTGAGCTTATCCACTTTGGTGGTGTACCAAATCGGTGGAAAAGTGTATGATGGAGCGTATGCAGGTTTGATGGGTTCTGGTGGTTATGGTAGTGCCAAGCATGTAGATCGTTTGAGAAGATGGCAAAATCAAGGGGATGTAACCGATGTGCCTCGGATGGATATTGGTCGGACAGCGGATTTTGACGGTGCATCTGATAGATGGTTGACAGATGCTAGTTTCTTTAATGTTAGATCAATTACATTATCATACATAGTTCCTAACTCTTTAACTAAACGAGTATCTATTGAAAATCTCCAATTATATACAAGTGCAGAGAACTATATTATTCTTACCAAACGTAAAGGTATGAATGTTCAGCAAAGTTTTAATGGTGAAATAGACAATGCTTTCAGTCCAGCTCGAAATTTGGTTTTTGGTTTATCTTTCTCTCTTTAATGATTTAAATCTAATATGAAAAATAAATTCTTACTCGCTATTTCGACAGCCCTTACTTTGGTGAGTACGTCATGTGATGAAAATTACCTAGATACTGCACCAACGGCATCCATCGATGCGTCGGCGGCTTTCGCTACAACCAAAAACGCAACGTCGGCTATGAACGGTATGTACCGGGCTTTGATCGTTCGTTACCTTGATTCACAAGGTCACTCGGGACAGCCTGCCTTGAACATCATCATGGACGTAATGGGCGAGGACCTCGTATTTGGTACCGCTTCCAATAACTGGCACTTTGGTGAACAACGTTGGATTGCCCACAGAAGTGAAACGAGTGTTATGACAAGGTTTCCATATCAAATGTATTATCGAATTATTGGTAATGCTAATTTGTTGATTTCGAATATCGACAATGCAATAGGCACCCAAGCGGAACGGGATGCGTTGAAAGGTGAGGCCTTGGCCCTGAGAGGGTGGGCATACTTCAACCTTGTTCAATTGTACGGAAAACGCTACAACGCGGCAGCAAGACCCAATAATCAGCTGGGTGTTCCTCTGGTTTTAGAACCAACAAAAGAAGGGTTGCCGAGAAGTACTGTCGAAGAGGTGTATGCTCAAATTAATTCAGACCTAACGGAAGCGATTCGTTTGATGCCAGTGGCTCGTGCCAACAAGTCACACATCAACCAACAAGTTGCCAAAGGAATCCTGGCTCGTGTTGCGTTGACTCAACAAAACTGGACTTTGGCGGAGCAAATGGCCGCAGAAGCCCGTCAAGGCTGGTCTTTGATGTCTCAAGCTCAATACTTGGAAGGCTTCGCTGAAATCAATAACCCGGAATGGATGTGGGGCTTTGATCACTTGGAAGACCAGTCGGAGTTCTTTGGAGGATACCATTCGTATATTTCATCCAACTATAACTCCTCGGTTATTCGGACGACGCCAAAAGCAATCAACAGCTTGGTGTATAACCGTATTCCTTCCTCGGATATCCGTTCTCAGATGTGGGTGCGTACACCGAATGCATCCAATTCAGTCGTTCCTCCCGGAGGTGTTCGGGTACCCTTCATGGTACAGAAATTCCGCCTGCCAGGTACACCGTCCACTTCCGCGATGGGAGATGTTCCGTATATGAGAACAGCGGAGATGATCTTGATCCAAGCTGAAGCTCAAGCTCGTCAGGGTAAAAATGCAGAGGCAGCCGCAACGTTGTTCACTTTGGTGCGCGCTCGGGATACCGCAGCGACTCAAACGACAAAGACCGGTGCCGATTTGATCGACGAAATCATGTTCAACCGCCGGATCGAGCTTTGGGGAGAAGGTTTCCGTTTCCTAGATTTGAAACGTACCAATTCGCCATTGAACCGGAACGGGGCCAATCACAATCCAGCAGTAGCTGTTTTATTTGATGTGCCAGCCGGGGATAATCAGTGGGAGTTCTTAATCCCAAGAGCTGAATTAGATGCCAACAAGGCGATGGTGCAAAACCCGCTATAAACAAAAATGAATCAAATTCAAAAAGGTTGTCAACGTCAAGGTTGGCAACCTTTTTTTATATTTGGTCATTCAACCCCGGCATTATGAAAAAAGTACTAGTGTACATCGGTTTATCGTTCCTCGGAGTTTGTTTGGCTGTTCTCGTTTATTTATACGGCCAACTCAAAGATCCACATCCGGGTTATGTATTAGATCTATCCATTCCGATGCCTCAAAATCCAAGTTTCAAAGCCGGGGCAGACGCACGTTCCATTACCCCAACCGACTGGGAACCATGGCAGGATCTCAATCAAAATGCCATGTTCGACGACGAGGAACCCTATGAGGACTTGAACAAAAATGGTCAATTCGATACCTACTGGATGGCCGGTTTCCAGTCCAAACGGGCTATGAATGGCATACATGATTCGCTCTGGGTCCGAACTGTCGTTTGGGATGATGGTACTTCCCGGGTAGCCTTGGTTTCGGTAGATGTGATTGGTTTAGGACATAAATCCATCCTCGATATCCGATTGGCCATTCCTGATTCTCTACAAATTACCCATACCGTGATTGCCAATACCCACAACCATGAAGCGCCCGATGTGATCGGTCTGTGGGGGCCTTCCCAGTTTACATCTGGGGTGAATGAAAAATGGATGCAACACATACAAGACCAAGTGATTGCATCCATTCAAAATGCTGTTTCCAATCTAGAATCTGCTCATTTGATCGTCGGCGAGGACTTGTCTGGTGCCGACCATTTGGTGGGGGATACTCGCCCTCCGTTTGTGAAGGATTCCGGATTACGGGTGATGCAATTCGTGGCGAACCTAGACGCGAAGACCATCGCTACGGTCATCGCCTGGGGGAATCACCCCGAAACTATCTGGAATAAAAATCTACTTCTCACGTCCGACTTCCCACATTATCTTCGCGAGGGTATGGAAAAAGGAATCCCCGAGCTCCAACAGCCAGGCTTAGGGGGAGTTAGCCTCTTTGTGGTTGGAGCCATTGGTGGACTCATGACAACGCATCAGGATTCATCGTTCGTATCCAAAATCGATGGAAAAACCTACCAAGAACCAACTTTTGATAAAGTGAAAGCGCAAGGATACGAACTAGCCCATCTTTGTTTTGAGGCACTTAAAAAAGGCGAGACCATTCAAAATCCAGGGTTGTCCATTCGGGCAAAAACAGTGCTTTTCGACATGGATAATCGGTTGTTTCGATTGGCTCTAGCTACCGGTTTGTTGGATGGGGGCTTTGTGACGTGGGGGAAAGTTCGGTCAGAGGTATCGGCTTGGTCCCTAGGTCCTGTTACGTTGCTATTTTTACCAGGTGAGGTGTACCCAGAACTGGTCAACGGTGGTATTGCGCACCCCAAAGGAGCCGATTTTGAAGTAGAGGGTACTCAAAAACCCTACCGAAATCAAATTAAATCCAAGTATCAATGGGTAATTGGACTGGCCAACGATGAAATCGGGTATGTTTTACCAAGATCCCAATGGGATGTAGAACCTCCTTTTACTTACCAATATCAAGAAGCCCCGTACGGTGAGATCATGTCTTTAGGGCCAAATACGGCGAACACTTTATCTCAAGCCGTTCAAGAGGTTTTACCGAGGTAGTGTTTTTGGATGATTTGTTCGGCAGGTTTTCCTTGAGGACTAAAACGATCTCGTCCCCGGCGGGGTGTTATCGGAAACCATTTCCAGACGAATCCCCCTGCGAACCAGGGTTCTGGCAAAAATTGAGTTAACAATACATCCAAAGCCCGTGCTTGAAGTTCGGGAGCCGCTGGATGATCCGTTTCTTTCCAAGGTTCCTGCGCGGTATACTCGGCATCGGTGTAGCCAAACTCCGTAAAAAGAATGGGTTTTGAGTTTTCTTTCGCTAAATCTAATAAAACCTGCCGGTGTTTTTTCCAGCCTGAAATTAACTGCTTTTGGGTAGGATTTCGTTCGGAGGAAAGGGGAAAATAGGCATCTACCCCAATAAAATCAAGAGCTTGCCAATGAGGGAAATCTCCCACGGCATCCCAGTTTTCGGCATAGGTAAGTTTTCCTGGGAAAATTAGTCTTATCTCTTGGATTAGTTTTGCCCAGTAATCGGGTCGTTCTTGTACCCAAATGGCCCATTCGGTCCCGATGATGATACCTTCTACACGGTATTCTTTCCCTATTTGGGCATATTGGAGAACATAACGTCTGAAACTTTCTTCAAGATTTTCCCACGATGTGGGTCGAAAGGTTCCAGTAAATTCTCCATTTTTTAGCCAAACATGGGGCTTTAACCAGACCTTCAATCCGTGATCTTGGGCCATTTGAATACACTTTCGAATGCCTTGAGGTGTCTCACCCCACCATTGAAAGTTGGATTCTTGAGCTGAATCGGAATGAAACAAAAGGGTGGAGGACTCAGGGGGTAAAAAAGCATACGGCATCAGTGTGATGGCTTGAATACCTTTAGGGGGTAATGACAAAAAAGCGGAATCACCAATGGGTCGGGAAGGAGCCACCCAGTTTACACCATAAATTTTTTCTTGGGCCATGGGCACCGGTTTTTCGGCCCAAAAGAAGATTACCCAATACCATAACCAAGAGTAAGCCATCTTGCTTTATCTTTACATTTCAACTTAAATCTACATGGAAAATTGGAATAAAGCACCGAAGTTTTTGGCTTGGAAAAAAAATATTGAGTCGAACGGTTTAATGATACATGGAGTCGAATCTCATTTCACCCGATATCGGTACAATGGAGATGTCCTGTTTTCATTGCTGACCTTGGATGCCACCACGCCAGAGGGAGATAAAATTCCTCCGGTTTGCTTTTTAAAAGGGGAAGTCGTCTGTATGCTGATCTGTTTGATCGATCCTGAAACAGAAGAAAAATTTTTGCTATTGGTGCGACAACGACGTATTGCGGAAGGAGCGCATACTTGGGAACACCCTGCGGGCATGGTGGACGATGTCAAAACCCCATTAGAAACAGCCGTCATTGAAATTCAAGAGGAGACAGGTTTGACACTAAAACCTGAGGACCTAATTGATCTAAACGAAGGCAAACGTTTCTTCCCGTCCACGGGAACATCCGATGAGGCTATGTACTTTTATGCATGTGAAATCAAGATGTCGGCCGACGAACGATCACGTTGGGATAATAGATCGACGGGTACCACATACGAACACGAAAGAATCATAACTGAAGTCGTACCTTTTCAAGAAGCACATCGCCGGATCACCAATACCAATGGGTTGTTGCTGAATTTCCTTTATTTGCAAAAAGTAGGGGATTGGGAACTGATGAAGCAAATTCGCTTAGCCTAATGGAATATCCTCCCATGCCTGACTTTCCTCTTCGGTTAATAACCGGGATTTTATCAAGAATCGAACACCATATGGAATCTCCAAGCTAAAACTGGCGCCTCGGCCAGGGGTGACATCTAGAGTGAGATGGGTATGCCGCCAGTATTCAAATTGATCTCGAGACATGTAAAAGGGGCATGATTCTACCTCGCCTAATAAGACATCGGTTTCATTTAGGAATAATTCGCCTTCTTGAAAGCACATGGGGGCCGAACCATCACAACACCCCCCACTCTGATGAAACATCAAGGGGCCGTAGCGTTGGCGAAGGCGGTCAATTAAATCCCGTGCGGCTTGGGTACTACTGATGCGTGAGTTCACTTACTTGGTTATGAATTATGAATTATGAATTGTGAATTATGAATTATTGTCGGCTAGTTGGGGCAAATTACCATAATAATGGGTCTTGATGATGGTCTTTTGTACCATGGTTTCCTTTGAGTTTCCTGGCATTGAAAGGTTTATTTGAACGTAATGAACCCATGATGCTCCTTGCCTATTCTAGACTGTACGAGCTGGGAAATGGACCCAAGCTCCCCCATGTCGTCGGTGTGGCCTGCATCTAGGTCACGACAAGGTCTTATCATCAGATAGGCCGCACCGACGGGGAAACTTTAGTAGGAATTCATACCCCTTGATTATTAATGAGTCGCTCCAACAGGGCAAAAGAATGAATAGACCTTCCCAACACATCTCCATGGTCTGTGTCCCCACCATAGCCGTCAGGTTAATGATTTTATTATCTGTAATGGGCTGATTTTTACAG
>VFQO010000846.1_pt1 | contig 28566 bp, 31 predicted proteins | sample 3512331 | NCBI WGS metagenome assembly VFQO01 (sample SAMN10412371, study PRJNA504923) | tailings metagenome | isolation source: Replicate 3 from Balatoc abandoned mine | place: Philippines: Itogon, Benguet | collected 2017-08-28 | reverse complement strand
ATGCCGAGCGGCGCATGGCCGAAACCACCCGGCGGCTTGCGGAAATCGCCGAGGAGCACGCCGTCCACGCGGCCAAGCCCGCCGCGCTGTCTGCCGAAATCGAAGCGGGCGAGGCGACCCGCACGCGGCTGGCGGACGAACTCGCCAAGGCCGATGCCGCAATGCGCGAAGCCGATGCACGAGCCCGCGCCGCCGATACAGCGCTCTCGCAGCTGACCGAAACCCTCGCGCAGGCCCGCGAAGCCCGCGCCAGTCTTGCCGCCCGCGCCGAGAACGAGGAATTGCGCCGCGCCGAAATGGCCCGCATCTCGGGCGAACGCTTCCAGTGCCCCCCGCCGCTGCTGGGCACCCGCTTCGGCTTCGACGAGAACGACCTTGCCCCCGCGGCCGAGGAATCCGCCGAACTGGAAAAGCTGACCGCCGCGCGCGAACGGATCGGCCCGGTCAATCTTGTGGCGGCGGACGAACTGGCCCGGATCGAGGCCGAACATGGCTCATCCGCAGAAGAGCAGGCCGAACTGGTCGAAGCGATTGCCCGCCTGCGCGGATCGATCGGCAACCTGAACCGTGAGGGCCGCGAGCGCCTGCGCGCCGCCTTCGAGGCGGTGGACGGGCATTTCCGCGTGCTGTTCACCCGGCTCTTCGAGGGCGGTCAGGCGCATCTTGCGCTGGTCGATTCGGATGATCCGCTGGAGGCCGGCCTCGAAATCTATGCCCAGCCGCCGGGCAAGCGGCTTCAATCGCTTTCGCTGCTTTCAGGGGGCGAGCAGGCGCTGACCGCAACCGCGTTGATCTTCGCGCTGTTCCTCACCAACCCTGCCCCGATCTGCGTGCTCGACGAAGTCGATGCGCCATTGGACGATGCCAACGTGGAGCGGTTCTGCGACCTCCTCGAATCGATGGTCGCCACCACCACCACGCGCTACCTGATCGTGACCCACAACGCGGTGACGATGAGCCGGATGCACCGCCTGTTCGGAGTGACGATGGCGGAAAAAGGCGTCTCGCGCCTCGTCAGTGTGGATCTGGGAGAGGCCGCGCTGCTGGCGGCCGAATAACCTTCGCCCCTAAGCCCCCAGCGCCGCCGCGAGCTTGGCGCGCACGGCCTTGAGCCCGGCGATCACCTCGGCCATGTCGGGGCCTTCGGACACCATCAGGCGCACGCCGGGCGCCTCGGCACTCTCGGCATCCACCCGCCGGTCGCCGCCACGGCGATCATCCTTGCGGCGGTCGAGCGGGGATTTGGCGGCAGCCCGCAGGACCGCTTCGGCACCCTTGAGGGTATAGCCTTCGCGGTTCACCAGCCGGTCAATCGTCTGCACCAGTTCAACGTCGCCGGGGCGATAATAGCGCCGCCCGCCGCTGCGCTTCAAAGGCTTCAGCAGCGGGAATTGCGCTTCCCAGTATCGCAGCACGTGAGGCCGGATGCCCAGCGCCTCGCTGACTTCGCCGATGGTGCGCAGTGCGCCCTGATCCTTGCCGTCATCGAAACCGGTCATCTGGCCTCACCTCGTTGCATCAGCCCTTGGCAATGCGTTCCTTGAGCAGCTGGCTGGCCCGGAAGGTCATCACCCGGCGCGGGGTGATCGGCACTTCGATCCCGGTCTTGGGATTGCGGCCGATCCGTTCATTCTTGTCACGCAGCACGAAGCTGCCAAAGCCCGAAATCTTGACGTTTTCACCCCGTGCCAGGGCATCGCTCATCTTGGCCAGAATTGCTTCGACCAGATCGAGCGATTCGGCCCGGCTGAAGCCCATCTTGCGGTTGATGGTCTCCGCCAAATCGGCGCGGGTAAGGGTGCCAACCGAACGCATCATGCGAATTCTCCTTCGCGGCGCGACCCGAAAGAAGGATGCCTGCTTACGATTTTCCGGCGCATTTGCAAAGCGATGGAGCCGCTTAAGCGGGGATTTTCTCAACTATGTTAGCAAAAAGCGCCAACGCCGCCCTGCCCGCAGCTTACATGCGGATGAGGCTCGCCCCCCAGGTGAAGCCGCCGCCCATCGCTTCCAGCATCACCAGATCGCCCGGTTTGATCCGCCCGTCCTTGCGCGCGGTATCAAGCGCGAGGGGCACGGATGCAGCCGATGTGTTGGCGTGATTCTGCACGGTCACGATCACCTTTTCGGCGGCAATGCCAAGCTTGCGCGCGGTGGCATCGAGGATCCGGGCATTGGCCTGATGCGGCACGACCCAGTCCAGATCTGCGGGCGTAAACCCAGTATCTTCAAGCACTTCCCGCAGAACATCGGCGAGATTGACGACTGCGTGGCGGAACACTTCCTGCCCGCGCATGCGGACATGGCCGACAGTCTGCGTGGTGGACGGCCCACCATCGACATAGAGCAGATCGTGCTGGTCGCCATCGGCGTGAAGCCTCGTGCCGAGAATGCCGGTATTGCTCTCACCCGAGGGCGCTTCGAGCACCACCGCGCCCGCCCCGTCGCCGAACAGCACGCAGGTGGTGCGGTCTTCCCAGTCGAGGATGCGGCTGAAGGTTTCCGCCCCGATCACCAGCGCGCGTTTGGCCATGCCGGTGCGAAGCAGCGAATCGGCTGTGGCGAGCGCATAGAGGAAGCCTGAACACACCGCCGCGACATCGAAGGCGATCCCGCCCTGGCAGCCAAGCGCGGCCTGAACCTTGGTGGCGGTGGCCGGGAAAGTGTTGTCAGGGGTGGCGGTGGCCAGCACGATCAGCCCGATGCTCGATGCGTCCACCCCGGCATCGGCCAGCGCCGCCCGCGCAGCGGCAATGGCGAGCGTCGAGGTCGTCTCGTCGCTGTCCGCGATATAACGCTGGCGGATGCCGGTGCGCGCCGTGATCCATTCGTCCGACGTATCCACGCGCTCGGCGAGTTCGGCATTGGTCACCACCCGGCGGGGCAGCGCCGATCCGGTGCCGAGGATGCGCGAACCGGTCACGCAGATACCTCGCTGTCCTTGGCGGCAGCGCCGCGCACATTCTTGCGCAGCGTTTCCTCGCCAAGCTGCGCAAGGTCCTGCGCAATCCGCTCGGTCAGCTTGTTTTCGAGCAGGCGCGCCGTCACCGCGACCGCATGGGCAACGCCCTTGGCCGTGGCGCTGCCGTGGCTCTTCACCACCACGCCGTTAAGGCCGAGGAATACCGCGCCATTGTGGTTGTTGGGATCGAGGTGATGCTTCAGCAATTCGGTCGCCGGGCGCGAGACCAGGAAGCCGATCTTCGAACGCAGCGAGGAGGTGAACGCCTGCCGCAGCAGATCGGTCACGAAGCGGGCCGAACCCTCGATCGCTTTCAGTGCGATGTTGCCCGAAAACCCGTCGGTCACAACAACATGGGTCTCGCCCCGGTTGATCTTGTCGCTTTCAACGAAGCCATCGAATTGCAGCGCCAGCCCGCCGCCAGCCGAAGCTGCGGTCAGCATCGCGGCGGCATCGCGCAGTTCCTCGGTGCCCTTGATCTCTTCGGTGCCGATGTTGAGCAGGCGGACCACCGGCCTCTCAAAACCGTTAACGATCCGCGAATAGGCCGCGCCCATGACCGCATATTGCACGAGGTTGCGGGCATCGGCTTCGGTGTTGGCGCCCAGATCGAGCATGACTACATCATGCGCCTGCAAGGTCGGCATGATCGCGGCAAGCGCCGGGCGATCAATGCCCGGCATGGTGCGCAGCGCAAGCTTGCTCATGGCCATCAGCGCGCCGGTGTTGCCCGCGCTGACCGCCGCGCCGGCATCGCCGGTTTTCACGGCATTGACGGCAAGGCCCATCGAGGTGGTCTTGGCGCGGCGGATCGCCTTGCTGGGCAGTTCATCCCCGCCCACCACATCATCGCAATGCAGGATTTCCGCAGCCGCCCGCAGGTTGGGGTGATTATCGAGCGCGGCTTCGATCCGCGCCTGATCCCCCACCAGCAGGAACTTGAACTTGTCATGATCACGGCGGGCGAGCGCCGCGCCTTCGACCATGACGCGCACGCCTTCATCGCCGCCCATCGCATCGACCGCGATACGGGGCAAGCTCATCGTGCGCTACTCCGGTCTATGATGCAGGCCATCGGCAATCAGCCGACGGCAACGACCTGACGCCCGTTGTAGTGGCCGCAGTGGCCGCAGATGTTGTGCGGGCGCTTCAGTTCGCCGCAGTTCGGGCATTCATGGAACGCCTCGACCTTCAGGGCATCGTGCGAACGACGCATGCCGCGACGGGAAGGCGATACTTTTCTCTTGGGGACAGCCATGGCGGCACCAATTCCTCGAATAACTGACGTTTGGCACCACCGCTTTGGCCGAGGGCGCCCTGATTCTCGTGGCCGCTCTTACGGCAAGGAGGTTGCGCACACAAGCACGAGACTTGCGCGCATTCCTTGGCCAGCAGCGGCGGGAAGGCGCGCGCTATAGCGAAAAAATCGCGCGTTGCAAGCAGCGTCGGCCCGCCCTAGCACGGCAGCATATCAACGAGGGGATCTTCCGAACATGATCATGCTACCGGTAACGCTTGCAGCAGCGGCGGCTTCTGCCGTGCTCAACCTGTGGCTGTCGATCCGCATCGGCGCCGTGCGGCGCGCCCTGTCGATCAGCGTCGGCGATGGCGGCAGCGACAGCTTGCAGCGCCGGATGCGGGCGCAGGCGAATTTCGTCGAGAACACGCCCTTCGTGCTGGCGCTGATCGCCGCAATCGAACTGGCGGGCAAGGGCAGCTGGTGGCTGAGCCTTGTTGCGGCGGCCTATATGATCGGCCGGGTGCTGCACGGCTTCGGCATGGACGGCGGCAACTGGGGCTGGGGCCGGATGGTCGGCACGCTGGTGACGATGCTGGTGCTGCTGGGGCTCGCCGTGGTGGCAGCGCTGGTGGCGGCGGGGGTGATGTAGGCCAAGCAATAATTGGCGCTGGTCGGCCCGCCGAAGGACGGGCCGCGAGCGCACGCGCGCGAGCCGCAGGTGCCCCGCAGCGAAGCGGAGGGAACAGCACCGAGGACGCTCGCCCGGAGGGGCGTGCGAAATCAGGAAAGCGCATAATCCGATACGAACGCATTGGTCTTGCGCTCGCGGCCAAAGGTGCTGGTGGGGCCGTGGCCGGGGATGAACATCACATCCTCGCCCAGCGGCCAGAGGCGCTGAGTGATCGAATCGATCAGGTCCTGATGATTGCCGCGGGGGAAATCCGTGCGGCCGATGCTGCCCTGAAACAGCACATCGCCGACAATGGCAAAGCGGCTGGGTTCATGGAAGAACACCACGTGGCCGGGCGTGTGGCCGGGGCAGTGGATCACATCCAATGTGAGTTCGCCCACCGTCACCGTGTCGCCGTGCTTCAGCCAGCGGGTCGGGGTGAAGCTCTTGGCCACCATGCCCCAGCGCGGGCCATCATCGTCCAACTGGTCGATCCAGAAGCGGTCATCCTCATGCGGGCCTTCGATGGGCAGGCCCAGTTCCTCGGCCAGCATGCCCGTCTGCCCGCAATGATCGAGGTGCCCGTGGGTGACGAGCAATTTCTCCAGCGTGACGCCCGCCTTGGCAACGCCTTCCTTGAGCTTGTCCAGATCCCCGCCCGGATCGACCAGCGCCCCGCGCATGGTCTTGGTGCACCAGATCAGCGAGCAGTTTTGTTGCAGCGGCGTCACGGGGATGATCGCGGCGCGCATGGGGAGTTGTTGTGCGGGGGTGTCGGTCATGGGCGCAGGCTTAAACCCGCCCCCCCTTCCACACAACCCGCCCGATGATCTCGACCTCTTCGGCCGCGACTTCGACCGGCGGGTAGGCGAGATTCTGCGAGAGCAGCGCGATGCGCCCCGGCCCGGCGCTCGCCACGCGCTTGACCATCAGCGTATCGCCCAATCGCACCACGTGGATACCGTCACGAAAGGCGCGGGGGCTGCGATCGACGAGGATTTCATCGCCGTCATTGAGCAGCGGCTCCATTGAGTCGCCCTCCACGCGGATTGCGGAAAGCTGCGCGCGGGCGAGGCCCTGCTCCTCCAGCCAGCGGCGCGAGAAGCGGAAGGTGTCAAAGGCCCCCTCCCCGCCAGCCACCCGCCCCGGCCCCGCCGATGCGCCCAGATCGAGGCGCGGGACTTCCACCCAATCACCCCCTGCACGTGGCTTGAGAGGCTCCACATAGGAATTTTCCTGCGGCTCGCGCAATTCCTCCTCCCCCACCCCGAGAAAGCGGGCGAGCGTGGCGCGGTCCTGTTCTTCCAGCTTGCGGGGGCTGCCCTTGCGGATGAATTGCTGAAGATAGGATGGGTTGCGGCCCAGCAACTCGGACAGCGCCGCAAGGCTGACCCCCCGCATCTGCGACAATTCAAGCAGCCGTGCACGGGGTGCGGAGAGGGTTTCGTCGCCGTTCTGTTGGACTTCCTTCATGGTTACTTCCTACACGAAGGATTTTTCCTAGACAAGTCCGAAAAATAATGGAACATTTCAGGAACATCAGGCGATTCGCTCGGTGAAACACCTTCGACTCGGCACCAACAGGGACGCAAAACCATGCTGCTTCGGACGATTGAAACCTTCCTGCGGGACCACGCGATGCCCGCCACCAAGTTCGGGCGCCTTGCCGCCCATGACCCGCGCTTCGTGCTCGATCTGCGCATGGGGCGCACCCCGCGCCGCGAAACTGAACTGCGCACCCGCGCCTGGATGCAGGGCTACAACGACCGCGCCGCGGCCGACATCAGGGAGATGGCATGATGCTCACCGAAAGCCTGCGCGATCCCTTCGCGCATATTCTTGCCGATTTCGACCAGATCGAGATCAAGTCCGCGCCGCTGCTCGGCGTCTCGCGCTTCCAGCGCCCGCGCCGCACCCTTGCCGACCGGGTGCGCAGTAGCCTGATGCAGATCACCGGCGGCGCGGGCACGGTGCTCGGCCATGAGGAGAAGGCATGGGCCTCGATCACCTTTGCGGGCACCCGCCACGAGGTGGTGCTGGAATTCTGCGGGGCCGATGCGGTCGCCGCGGGCGAGGAACTGATCGAGCGCCTGCCCGATCACGAATTCGCTTTGCCCGGCCAATTGGTCGCCGATGCCACCGTCACCAAGGTCGATCACCGCTTCGGCGCGATGGAACGCCTGGAGATCACCGCGGTCCTGCTGCTGCTGGAGGATGGCTGAAGCCATCCCCCGCCGCACGGATCAATAGCCGAGGCGCGGATCGAACACCGGGGCGACCGGCTCGCCGCGCAGATACTTGCCAAGATTATCGAGAAAGCGCGCGCCGGAACGAATGAACATCTTGTCTTGCGCGCGGCCCGACAGGTGCATCGATATGTGCGCGTTATCGAGACCCCACAGCGGATGGTCGGCGGGCAGGGGTTCGGGGGTCGTCACATCGAGAAAGGCCCCGCCGATGCACTTTGCCGCAAGCGCTTCCACCAGTGCGGGCTGATCGATCACGCTGCCGCGCGCAATGTTGACGATCACCGCATCGGATTTCATCGCCGCAAGCTCATCTGCGCCGATCATGCCTTCGGTTTCGGGCGTGGCGGGGACGGCGAGGATCACCCAATCGAATTCGCCCAGCCGGGCGCGCCATTCATCGGGACGCAGCGTGCCCTCCCCGCCCGAACGCCGCACCACGCTGACATCGACATCGAAGGCTTCAAGGCGCGGCTGGATCAACCGGCCGATCGCGCCATAGCCCAGCAGCAGCGCCTTGGAGCCCGCCAGCTCGCGCTTGCCGGGGCTGTCGAACAGCCATTCATGCCGGTCCTGCGCGCGCACCACATCGCGGTAACCCTTGGCGATGTTAAGCATCCCCATCACCACATATTCGGCGATGGTGATCGCGTTGATGCCCGCCCCGTTGGTCACGGTGATGCCGCGCTCGATCAGCACGTCCATCGGCAGGAAATCGAGGCCGGCATAGATCGAATTGAGCCACTTCAGCTTCTTCGCCGCCACCAGTGTCGCGGCCATCGCTTCCTTGTCGTTCATGTCGAACCAGCCGATCTCGGCCTCGGCCACCGCATCGAGGGCTTCCTCGGCGGACATGAACCAGCGCACGTCGAGACCCTGCGGCAGGCGCGGTTCGAGCATCGGGCGGATCAGGCCGGAGATGGCGAGAATGGTCATGGCTTTTGTCTCCCCTCCCGCCTGCGGCAGGGGCCGGGGGTGGGCCTGCTGCCGCAGCGGTGTTTTGCGCCTCTTGCCCACCGCTGATCCCTCCCGCAAGCGGGAGGGGGATTTTTCAACCCAGCTTCCACTCCCAACCGAGCGGATCGCCGTCCATCACCTCGACGCCCTGCGCCGCGAGTTCATCGCGTTGTCGATCAAGCGCAGCGTAGTTCTGCTGCGCACGCAGTTCCTTCCGGAATGCGATCGCGGCCTCGACCTGCTCTTCGGTCATCGTCGCTGCCTTGGGGCGGATGCGCAGGTCGGCGCGATTGAGGCCCATGAGGTTGAGGCCGAGGACGAAGTCCATCGCCTGCGCGAGAGATGCCTTCTTCTCCACATCGACCTTCTTGGCCGCCAGCACGTCGTCCAGCGCCGTCAGCGCCACAGCGGTGTTGAGATCGTCGGCGATGGCAGCGTCGAATTTTTCAACGGCAGGTGCCAGCTTCCCCCAATCGTCACCCTGAACTTGTTTCAGGGTCCATGCCCCGGCACGCTCTGCGCCCGGATCGTCCATGGATGCTGAAACGAGTTCAGCATGACGGGCCTTGAGAGCCTCGACAGCCATCACCATCCGCTTCAACCGCGTCAGCGCCGCGCCCAGCCCCTCCCAGCTGAACTCCAACTCGGAGCGATAATGCGCGGACAAGCACATCAGCCGATAGGCGAGCGGGTGGTAGCCCCGGTCGATCAGCAATTGCAGCCGCAGGAACTCTCCGGAAGATTTCGACATCTTGCCCGAGCGTTCCACGAGGAAGTTGTTGTGCATCCAGATGCGCGCGCCCGAATTCCTCGGATCATCGAGGCCATTCGTGCAGCAATGCGCCTGATTCTGCGCGATTTCATTGGGGTGGTGGATTTCGCGGTGGTCGATCCCGCCGGTGTGAATGTCGAAGGGAAAGCCCAGCACCTCCCCGCTCATCACCGAGCATTCGAGATGCCACCCCGGCGCGCCCCGACCCCACGGCGAGTCCCATTCCATCTGCCGCGTCTCGCCCGCAGGGGTCTTGCGCCAGATCGCGAAGTCAGCCGGATTGCGCTTGCCCTCGACCGCCTCGATGCGTGCCCCCAAACCATTGGCGCCCTCATCGGTCTGCGCACGCGCCAGCCGCCCGTAATCGGCGACGGTCGACACGTCGAAATAGAGCCCGCTTTCCAGCTCGTAGCAATGCTTGTCCGCGATGCCCTTCGCAAATTCGATCATCTGCGGCACGTAATCGGTCGCCACCGTCCACTGTGCCGGCTGGCGGATGTTCAATGCGCGCACATCGGCCCAATAGGCCTGCTTGTAATGCTCGGCGATGTCCCAGATCGACTGCGCTTGCTGCGCCGCCATCTTCTCCATCTTGTCCTCACCCGCGTCGGCATCGTCGGTGAGGTGGCCGACATCGGTGATGTTGATGACGTGGGTGAGCTTGTAGCCTTTCCAGCTCAGCGTGCGCCCCAGCACATCGGCAAACACATAGGCGCGCATATTGCCGATGTGGGGGTAGTTATAGACCGTCGGCCCGCAGGTATAGACGCGCGCTTCGCCCGGATGGACGGGGACGAAGGGTTCCAGTTTGCGTGTGAGCGAATTGAACAGTTGGAGCGGGGCTTCGGTCATAGGCGCGCTTTGGCCAGCCCTGCGCCCCGCGTCAATTCTCTCACTCGAACCCGATGAACTTGACCTGCTCCTCCAGCGGCACACGCTCGCGCGCGAAGTTGTTCACCGGCGCTTCGGGATCGCGGTAGCCGATCGCCATGCCGCAGAAGAACATGTAGCGTTCGTGATCAAGGCCAAGGAAATCGCGGATCGTGTTCGCGTAAAGCGCCATGAATTCCTGAAAGCAGGAATCCAGCCCCTCCTCGCGCAGCAGCAAGGCGACCGTTTGCAGCCACATGCCGACATCCGACCACTGCGCCTCCTTCATCAGGCGCGGGAAATAGACGAACAGCACGGCAGGCGCATCGAAGCTGGTCGCGTTGCGGCCCATCGCGGCCATACGCGCCGCCCCGTCATCGCGGGCGATGCCCATCGCGCCGAACATGCCGGCCGACACCCCGTCGAGACGCTTCTTGTAGGCTTCTTCCTGCCCTGGCGCGGCCCAGTCATACTCGGCTGCCTGCGGGCCATTGGCGATGATCTTTGCCTGCAAGTCCTTCAATGGCTGCCCGGTGACAATGCTCGCCTCCCACGGCTGGTAATTGCAGCCCGACGCCGCCCAGCGCGCCTTGTCCATCACGCGGGTGAGCGTTTCGAGATCGACCGGCTTGTCGAGAAAGGCGCGGATCGAACGGCGGGTGGTGACAGCTTCGGTGACGTTCATGGACGGGTCTCGGATCAAGGGATGGGCGGGGTTTCGGCCACAAGCAAACGGGCCGCAAGCGACATAATCGCTAGCGGCCCGTGCTCAAGGAAAAGCGGCGATCAGCCGGGATAGTTGGTCTTGCGCACCGCTTCCGACATGTCGTCGGCATCGACCAGCTTGGGGTTCTTGTGCTTGGTGCGGAACTCGGTTTCGGTGCTGGGGCCGATATCGGCGCGGCCCGACATGAAGCCGGTCTTGATCTTGCAGCGCACGAACTGGGTCTCGCCTTCCTCGATCTCGAGGGTCAGCGCGTCCTTGGTTTCCAGCGACTTCACGGTGAAGCTGCGCGGGCCGGGATCGGAGACGAGGATGAAATACTTGCCCGCGCCGAGCGAGGACAGCTTGTCTTCCGCGCCCACATCGAACACCGCGCAGCCCAATGCCGCGCCGCTGAGGCCGCCGGTGCGGTAGAACAGCACCTGCCCCTTGCCCGGCGGCGGCGCGGGGATGGCGACTTCGCCTTCGGCCTTCTTCTGCGCCAGCGCAGCGGGCGCGGCGGCGGTCATGGCGACCGGCGCGGCCAGGGCGATCATGGCAGCGGCAAGCAATTTCCTCATGGAGTTCCTCCCTCGTTTTGAAGCGGTTGTTCGGCGGGCGCCGCAGAGGCCGGGGCCGGGGCCGCGGTGCGCGCAAAGACCTCGACATTGCGGGTCTTGGCGTTGGCGAGGGTGCCCGGCAGGACATTGGTGTTGCCGCCGCCGATGAAGAACCCGATCGGTCCGGCCACGGCTGTGGTGATGTTGGAAACGCCGGTATTGTCCTGCCCCTTGCCGAGCGAGGTCTCGCCCGCTTCCATGAAGCGGAAGCTGCGCAGATCGATGCGGCGGCCACCCAAATCGAGGTAGCGCGCAGCCAGCACCAGCTCGCCCGCAGCGCCGGCAAGGCCTGCCTTCTTGGCGTGGACCACCTGGCCTTCGCCCGTGATACCCGCCGGCAGGACTTCCACCCCGTCGATCACGACCGGCTGGGCAAGGCGGATCGGGAACATCTGGCCGGTGGTGCTGATCTTGGAGCCAAGTTCGGCATCGATCGCAATGATCAGCGGCGTGGCGGCGGGCAGCGTCACAACGGGCGCGGGATCGGCCTGGACCGGTGCGGCCAGTTCGGCCGTGACCGGCTCGCCCGCGCTGTCAGGCGAAGGTTGGACCGGCGGCACATCTGCCGCAGCCTGCTGCAACACGGCAGCCAGAACCAGTGAAATCAAGCGAACGACCCCTTGCGCGACCCAGAACGCGCAGCATCCGCCAAGCCGCGCCCCGCGTCAACGGGATTTGCACAAAATCAGCGGCTCAGGCCCATGACAAGACAGGTCACGCCGAGCACCAGCCCGCCCCCGCCCAGCCAGCGCAGCGTGGCAGGCCCCGGATCGAAACGCGGCGGAAAAGCTTCCAGCTCGCGGCGTTCCTCGAAGAAAGCCTCGGGCGCGCCCGAATCGAGTTCGCGCAGGCGGGCCTCCCAGTTGCGGCGCGATTCCCGGATCAGCGATTGCGGGCGGATGATTGCTGCCAGCCCCGTTACCGCAAGCGGCGCGCCGATCACGAACCACAGGCCGGTATCGCTCATCCTAGCGCCGCCCCTTCACGCCCTTTTCATCCTCGAACAGTTCGGCAAGCTGCTCCATGATCGTGCCGCCCAGCTGTTCCACATCCATGATCGTCACCGCACGGCGATAATAGCGCGTCACATCATGGCCGATGCCAATGGCGACCAGTTGCACGGGCGAGACCTTCTCAATCCATTCGATCACGGAGCGCAGGTGCGCTTCGAGATAACCCGCCGAGTTCACCGACAGAGTCGAATCGTCCACCGGCGCGCCATCGGAAATCACCATCAGGATGCGGCGTTCTTCCGGGCGGTAGAGCAGGCGGGAATGCGCCCAGATCAGCGCCTCGCCGTCGATATTCTCTTTCAGCAGCCCCTCGCGCATCATCAGCCCGAGATTGCGGCGCGCCCGGCGCCACGGTTCGTCGGCCTGCTTGTAGATGATGTGGCGCAGATCATTGAGGCGGCCCGGATTGGCGGGCTTGCCATCGGCGAGCCACGCCTCGCGGCTCTGCCCGCCCTTCCAGGCGCGGGTGGTGAAGCCCAGGATCTCGGTCTTGACCCCGCAGCGTTCGAGCGTTCGCGCCAGAATGTCGGCGCTGATCGCGGCAATGCTGATCGGACGGCCACGCATCGAACCCGAATTGTCGATCAGGAGCGTGACGATCGTGTCCTTGAACTCGACATCGCGTTCGACCTTGTAGGACAGCGCCGTGCCGGGCGAGATGATCACGCGGGCGAGGCGCGCTGCATCCAGAACGCCTTCTTCCTGATCGAAATCCCAGCTGCGGTTCTGCTGCGCCATCAGGCGGCGCTGCAAGCGGTTGGCGAGGCGCGTCACCACGCCCTGCAGGCCGGTCAGCTGGCTATCGAGATAGGCGCGCAGGCGGTCCAGTTCCTCCGCATCGCACAGGTCGGGCGCGGCGACTTCCTCGTCGAAGCGGGTGGTGAAGGCCTTGTAATCGACGCTGGCGGGCACTTCGGCCTGCGGGCGGTTGGGGCGGACGGGGGCGTTGGCAGCGTCGCTGTCATCGCCCGGTTCGCCATCCGACATGTCGCTGTCAGTCTGGGTTTCGGAGGATTGCTCCCCCTCGCCCTCGCCTTCAGCCATGTCGCCGGCCATTTCCGCGGACTGCGGATCGCCCTCGCCCTGATTGTCGTCCTCGCCCTCGTTCTGATCGTCGGGGCCGTCATCCTCGTCAGCCTCGTCGGAATCGCTTTCGTCAGGGGCTTCGGTCGGGCGGGTCAGATCGAGTTCGCGCAGCATATCGAGCGCAAGGCGTTGGAAGGCCTCCTGATCGCCGATCTTTTCGGCCAGCCCGGCGAAATCGCCGCCGACCTTTTCCTCTAGAAAGTCGCGCACCAGCTCGATCCCGCCCTGTGCGCGGGCGGGGACAGCCTCGCCCGTCAGCGCCTCACGCACCAGCAGGGCAAGCGCGGTCTGCAAGGGGACTTCAGAGGAATTCTGCGCCCGCACGATCTTGTCGGATGCGGTGCGCAGTTCGGTCGCCGCGTCGAGATTGGCGCGGATGCCGCCGAAGCGGTTGGCACCCAGCGCCTCGTAACGGACCTGCTCGATTGCATCGTAACAGGCCCGCGCAATCGGCTCGGGCGGAGCCGAACGGGCGTGGAGCGCGGCGTCGTGGTGGCGCAGCTTCAGGGCAAAGCTGTCGGCAAAACCGCGGGCCTCGGTCACCTGATCGGCGGGCAGATCGCGCCCCGGCAGCGGCACGCGGAAGCGGTTGCCGGCCGCCCCCGGCACGTCCGCGCTCCACGCGACTTCCACTTCGGCATCGCGCGCAATTGCGCGGCTCGCGCCGGTCAGCGCCTGCTTGAAACGGTCGAGCGGGGACTGGTCGGCCATGGGCTTAGAGAATGCTTTGGCCAGTCTTGGCCCAGTCGGCCATGAAGCCTTCGATCCCCTTGTCGGTCAGCACGTGCTTGAACAGGGCGTGGATCACGGCAGGCGGCGCGGTCATCACATCGGCGCCAATCTTTGCGGCTTGCAGCACATGGGTGGTGTGCCGCACGCTCGCCACGAGGATTTCGGTGGCGAAATTGTAGTTGTCATAGATCAGGCGGATGTCCTCGATCAGGTCCATCCCGTCAAAGCCGTTGTCATCGTGACGGCCCACGAAGGGCGAGATGAAGCTCGCCCCCGCCTTGGCCGCGAGCAGCGCCTGATTGGCCGAGAAGCACAGAGTGACATTTACCATCGTGCCTTCGCCCGAGAGCGCCTTGCAGGTCTTGAGGCCATCCACCGTCAGCGGCACCTTGATGCAGACATTGTCGGCGATCTTCCGGAGGACTTCGGCCTCCTTCATCATCGTGGCGTGATCGAGCGCCACCACTTCGGCGCTGACCGGACCATCGACGATCCCGCAGATTTCCTTCGTCACTTCCTTGAAATCCCGCCCCGACTTGGCGATCAGCGAGGGATTGGTGGTCACCCCGTCGAGGAGGCCCGTGGCGGCAAGGTCCCGGATCGCATCGATCTCGGCGGTGTCGACGAAGAATTTCATGGGGTCACTCCAGTAATATTGCGATGGCCAGCACCGGCACGGCGGGCCTAGGGGGCGGGCATGACTCGGATGCCCGTGCGATCTGCGATGCTGCTTGCCGCCGCACTGGCCGCTTGGCAACCGTCGAAAGCGCAAGCCAACCCCGAAGATACGCAATTCTGGCTTGTCGGCTTTGCACGCGGCAAGATCGGTGAGGATGTGCTCCTCACCATCGATACCTCCTACCGCTGGCGCGATCCGGAGTTTGGCGCGGATCAGCAGACTTTCCGGGTCAGCGTGGAAAAGTCGCTGGAGGACGATGTCCGGATCGGCGGCGGCATGGCTCTGTTCCAGTCCGGCGCGGTGAGCGAATATCGCCCGCACCAGCAGTTCCGCTATGCCAAGCACGGCCTCGACCTGCGCACCCGGTTCGAACAGCGCTGGTTCGACGGCGCGGACCGGGTGGAGCTGCGCATTCGACAGCGGGTGCAATATACCCGCGAAATCGCCCCCCGGCTGGAAGCCTTCGGTTCATCGGAATGGTTCGGCATCGTCCAGTCGCGGCGCAGCGATGGGCGGCGCGGGACCGAACAGGTGCGCAACATCGCCGGGCTGGCCTATCGGGTCAGCGACAAGCTGGACATCGCGCCCAGCTACATGCTCCAGATCACCCCGCGCCCCGGCAGTCCGGACGCGATCAGCCACATCGGGCAAGTGACGCTCAACTGGAGCTTCTGACGCCGTGTGCTAGATACGTCGGCCCAGCCCGAACACGCCGATCAGCATCGGATCGCGGGTGCTTTCCGGATTGGCGCGGATCGCGGCTTCCTCGCGGCCGATTTCGGTCCAGATGGCATCGTCGATCTGGCGGCCGAAGCGGTCGGCAACCCCCGCCACATCCACACCTGTCAGCGCCGAAAGCGCCTGACCGACCAGCGGATCGCGACTGAGGCGCAGCGCCTCGCCCAGTTCGGGCACCACCGCATCGAGCAGCGCCGGGCCGACTTCCTGCCTGAGATAGACGCTCGCCGCATCAGGGCCGCCGCGCACCAGCGCAATGGCATTGTCGAAGCCGATCACCTGGATCGCATCAGTCACCACCGGCGCGGCGCGGAAGCTTGCATCGATCGCGAAGGTTGCAAAGCGTTCCTCCAGCCGGTCCTTGAACAGCTGCGAGGTAAGGATGCGCGACAGCACATCCCCGCGGGTGCCAAGCACATTGGCAAGGCCCAGCCGCGCCACCTGTTCATCCCAGAAACCGCCCGGCGCGGTCAGGCGTGCAAAGGCGTTTTCGGTGGCGAGCAGCAGCATCCGCCGCACCGCCTCGACCATGCTGAACCCGCCGGTAGTGGCGCAGCCGGGCAGCAGCAGCAGTGCGCCTGCGCCCGCGGCTGTGGCCAGAAGGGTGCGGCGGTTCGTGACAATTGCGGTCATTGGTCCAGTCTCCAAGCTTGCCCTTGGCCTATGCGGCTCTCCATATAACTGTGCGATGAACCGAATTCGCCTGCTTGTCCTGAATGCTGCGCTTGGCCCGCTGGATTACCGGCTGCCCGAGGGCGTCCACGCGCCTGCCGGCACGGTGGTGATGGCCCCGCTCGGCCCGCGCAAGGTGATGGGGATCGTCTGGGACGAAGGCCGATTGCCGGGCGAAGAGATTGCCTTTGAACGGCTGCGCCCGATTCTCGAAGTGCTGCCCGTCCCGCCGCTGCCTGCGCCGCTCAGACGGCTGATCGAATGGACCGCCGATTATTACTGCGCGCCGCTCGCCAGTGTCGCCCGCATGGCGCTGGCCAGCGGCGGGGCGCTGGGCGGCCCGGCGACGATGACCGAATACCGGCTGACCGGCGCGCAAGGCGCGGGGCGGCTGACCGCCCAGCGCAAGACCGCGATGGAAAAGCTGGCAGGCCAGCAGGGCACGATGCGCGAACTCGCTGCGATCGCGGGCGTATCGGAAGGCGTCTTGCGCGGCATGGCGGGGGCGGGCCTGCTGGAGCCGGTGACGGTCGCCATCGACCGCCCCTACCCGGCGGCCGATCCCGGCTTTCACCAGCCCGATCTGTCAGAAGCCCAAGGCGCCGTTGCGGGCACGCTGGTCGCGGCAGTGCACGCAGGCAAATTCGCGCCCTTCCTGCTCGACGGAGTGACCGGATCGGGCAAGACCGAAACCTATTTCGAACCCGTCGCCGCCGCCATCCGGCAAGGTCGGCAGGTGCTGGTGCTGCTGCCCGAAATCGCGCTGACCGAAAACTTCCTCGCCCGGTTCGAGGCGCGTTTCGGGGCCAAGCCGGTGCTGTGGCATTCATCGCTCAAATCCACCGAACGCCGCCGCGCTTGGCGGGCGATTGCCGATGGTTCGGCGCAGGTCGTGGTCGGCGCGCGCTCGGCCCTGTTCCTGCCCTATGCCAGCCTCGGCCTGATCGTGGTCGATGAAGCGCACGAGATCAGCTTCAAGCAGGATGACGGAGTGCGCTACAACGCCCGCGATGTAGCGGTGATGCGCGCGCGGTTCGAAAGCATCCCGGTGGTGCTGGCCAGCGCCACCCCGGCGCTGGAAAGCCTGCACATGGCCGCGCAGGGCATCTACACCAAGCTCGATCTGCCCAGCCGCTTTGGCGGGGCAAGCCTGCCCACCGTGCGGCTCGTCAACCTTACGGAGGAAAAGCCCGGCAGCCAGCGGTGGCTTGCAGGCCCGCTGATCGAGGCTCTGCGTGAGCGGCTGGCCAAGGGCGAGCAATCGCTGCTGTTCCTCAACCGCCGCGGCTATGCCCCGCTGACGCTGTGCCGCAATTGCGGGCACCGCTTCAAATGCCCGTCGTGCAGCGCGTGGCTGGTCGAACACCGCCTGTCCGCCCGCCTCGCCTGCCACCATTGCGGGTTTGAAACGCGGGTGCCGGACGCCTGCCCCGAATGCGGCGAAAGCGATTGCCTTGTCGCCTGCGGCCCCGGCGTGGAACGGATCGCGGCCGAAGTGGCCGAACTGTTCCCCGAAGCGCGGCTGGCGGTGGCGACGTCGGATACGCTCAACACCCCGGACCGCGCCGCCGAATTCATCGCCCGCGCGCAAGGCAAGGCGATCGACATCATCATCGGCACGCAGCTCGTCACCAAGGGGTTCCACTTTCCCGATCTGACGCTGGTGGGGGTGGTCGATGCCGATCTGGGCCTTGAAGGCGGAGACCTGCGTGCGGGCGAGCGCACCTTCAGCCAGATCGCGCAGGTTGCCGGGCGCGCCGGGCGCGGGGCCAAGCCGGGCGAAGTGCTGATCCAGACGCGCCACCCCGATGCCCCCGTGATCGCCGCGCTGGCGAACGGCGACCGCGACGCCTTCTACGAAGCCGAAACGCAAGGCCGCCGCGATGCCGGCGCGCCCCCGTTCGGGCGCTGGGCGGCGATCATCCTGTCCAGCGAAGACGAAAAGGAAGCCCGCGAGGCCGCCCGGCACCTTGGCGATGCCCGGCCCCGGCTGGCGGACGTCCAGATCCTCGGCCCGGCGCCCGCCCCGCTGGCCTTGCTGCGCGGGCGGTATCGCTACCGCTTCCTCGTCAATGCGCGGCGCAGCGCCAATTTGCAGGCAATGCTGAGGGACTGGATCGGGGCCGTCAACTTCGCCCCCGGCGTGCGGGTGGGCGTGGATGTGGACCCCTATTCCTTCGTGTGAATACCCTTGTTTACAGCCCCTTGGGCGATGATATCATATAACACATGGTGTCGCGCCTGGTCCTGTTCATGCTGCTGGCCGTATCATTCGCGCTACCCGCCCGCGCTCAGATAGCGCCGTGGCTTCGGGCTGAAACCGATCACTTCATCGTCACCGCCCGCCTGCCCGAGGCTGAGCTGCGCGCACTGGCGCAGACGATCGAGGATTTCGACCGCGTGCTCGCCGGGCTCATGCCGGGGGAAACCTGGCATGGCCGCAAGCCCGAAATCGTCCTCACCACCGATCCCCGCCGGATCGAACAGGTGGTCGATTTCGGCGCATCGGCGGTGTGTGAAAGCCATGCCGAACTGGTCTTTGCCTATGCGCTGTATGTGCCTGATGCAAAGGGCGAACCCGATCCGGGCGAAATCTTCTATTGCCTCTCGCAATTCCACCTCGAAAACGCGTTCTTCCGGCCCAAGCCGATGTGGGTTTCGGCAGGGCTTTCGCATTTCTTCGCGACTGCAACCCAGCGCGAAGCCGGCCTGTTCGTGATCGGCACGCCGCGCCGGTTGAAGCCGCCCGGCGGCATTTCCCGCAAGGCGATTGCCGAGGCGCTGGCGGTGCGGTTCCGGCACCGCACCGAGGCCGAATATGGCCGGTTCCTCGATCTCAGCCGGGCGCTTGCCAGCCCGCTGCTGCTTGAAGACCGCTTTGAAGGAGTGCTCGAACGCTACATCAATGCCTATGCCGGCGGGCGCAGCATGGAGGATGCCGCGGGCGAGCTGGGCGACCTTGATGCGCTGGCGCAGGAACTGGCGCGGCGGCGGGTGGTCGCCCCGGTGCGGCGGGTGCTGGTCGACCCGCGCGTTGCGGTCCGGGTTGCGGTGCGCCCGCTGCGTGCCGACGAGATCGCGTTGATCAACCTCAGGTTCGAACGACTGCTCGAAACCCGGCTCAAATCGACCGCGAAGGAACTGCGCGAACTGACTGCGCGCCATCCGGAGAGCGCGCTGGTATCGTACGAATTTGCCGCAGCCGAATATGCCCGCGTCCAGCATTCCGATTTCGACGGGCGACCGGTGTTTCGCGGCTTCGGCTTTTCCAACGGCGAACTGATCGTGATGGCCAACCCCTATTCCGATGCCGAGGCGTGGGCAGCGGTCAACCGGGCGCTGGCGATCGATCCCCGTCTGGAAAGCGCCCGGCGCCTGAAGGCGGAGATCATGCTCGCCCGGCTGGTGCGCGAGGGCAATCCGGACGATCCCCCCTCTTACGATGCGGTGCGTGCGCTGCTGAAGGAACAGGCGCGAGACCCGGCGCGCAACCCGCTGGCCGCCGCGCTTTATCACCAGACCTATGTGGAACAGGGCCGCACCCCGCCCGAGGCCGCACAGCGCCAGCTCGAACGCGCTTTCCTGCACAATGCCGGGGTGGGCGATTTCCGCTATGCGCAGGCCGTTGCCCTCAGCCGCCGGGGGGAGAAGGCCATGGCGAGCGGCCTGCTGATCTCGATGCTGAACGATCCGGCCTATTCCGCCGCCGCGTGGCGCGCACTTGAAGTGACACAATAGCGCGAAACCAAAAGCCTCTGCCGGGCGTATCCCCCGGCATGACCCGTCCCGTTCTCGTGCCGATCCTCGGCGATCAGTTGTCGCGCAACCTGTCCAGCCTCGACGGCCTCGATCCGGCCGAAACCATCGTGCTGATGATGGAGGTGTGGGACGAGGCGACCTATGTGAAGCACCACAAGCAGAAGATCGTGCTGATCTTTGCAGCGATGCGCCACTTTGCCGAAGAACTGCGGGCACAGGGCTTTCAGGTCGATTACGTGCGCCTTGATGATCCGCACAACACCGGCAGCTTCACCGGCGAAGTCGCCCGTGCGGTGGAACGCCACGCCCCGTCCGAAATCCGCGTCACGACAAGCGGCGAATGGCGCGTGCACGAAGCGATGTGCGAATGGGAGGGGCGCTTTCCCTGCCCCGTCAGCATTCTCCCCGACACGCGCTTCATCGCCACCCACGCCGAATTCCGCAAATTTGCAGACGGGCGCAAGCACCTGACAATGGAGTATTTCTACCGCGCGATGCGGCGGAAAACGGGCCTGCTGATGGAAGGCGACAAGCCCACCGGCGGCGAGTGGAACTACGATGCGGAAAACCGCGAGCCGCCCAAGGAAGGGCTACGCGCGCCCCCCGCCCCGAAATTCGTCCCCGATGGAATCACGCAGGAGGTGATCGCGCTGGTGGGCGCACGCTTTGCCGACCACTTCGGCGACCTTGAACCATTCGGCTGGCCCGTGACCCGCGCCGAGGCGCTGGAAGCCGCCGAGGCCTTCTTCGCCCGCCGCCTTGCGCTGTTCGGTCCCTATCAGGACGCGATGGTCCACGGGTCTGATGACCTCTACCATTCGATGCTGTCCACCAGCCTCAATATCGGGCTGCTCGATCCGCTGGAGCTGTGCCAGCGCGCCGAGGCGGAATATCGCGCAGGCCGCGCCCCGCTCAATTCCGTGGAAGGCTTCATCCGCCAGATCATCGGCTGGCGCGAATATGTGCGCGGGTTCTACTGGCACCAGATGCCCGGGCTTGCCGAGGCCAACGAACTCGCCGCCCATCGCCCGCTTCCCGAATTCTTCTGGACCGGCAAGACGGACATGCGTTGCCTGTCAGATTGCATCCGCACCACGCGGGAAGATGCCCACGCCCACCACATCCAGCGGCTGATGGTACTCGGCAATTTCTGCCTGATTGCCGGGATTGAACCCTCCCAAGTCGCCGACTGGTATCTGGCCGTCTATGCCGATGCCTTCGAATGGGTCGAACTGCCGAACGTGGCGGGGATGGTGCTTTATGCCGATGGCGGACGGCTCGCGACCAAGCCCTATGCGGCGAGCGGCAATTACATCAACAAGATGTCGGATTACTGCAAGGGCTGCCGCTACAAGGTCGCTCAGAAGACCGGGCCGAACGCCTGCCCCTTCAACCCGCTTTACTGGCACTTCATGGACGCCAACCGCAGCCGGCTGGAAAGCAACCACCGCATCGGGCGCATCTATGCGACATGGGACAAGATGGGCGAGGCGAAACAGCGGGAGTATCTGGAGAGTGCCGAGAAATTCCTCGACAGTCTGGAGCCGGCGCGTGAAGGATGGGCGCGAAACGAACAGGGAGAGACCCCGAAATGCTGACCATCCATCACCTGCGCCTGTCGCAATCCGAACGCATCGTCTGGCTGGCCGAGGAGCTGGGGCTGGATTACGATCTGAAACTCTACACCCGCCGCACCGATAATCGTCTGGCTCCTGACGAATACAAGGCGCTGCACCCGATGGGCATTGCCCCCGTCATCACCGATGGCGATCTGGTGCTGGGCGAAAGCGGGGCGATCATGGATTACATCGTGGCGAAATACGCGCCCGGCACGGCTCTGGTGCCGGGTGTGGACCACCCCGATTTTGCCGATCACCTGTTCTATTACCACTGGGCCAACGCGACCTTCATGACCAATGGCATGATGGCGCTGGTGGCGCAGTTCATGGGCGCGAGCGAACTGCCCGCCTTTGTCGCCGACCGGGTGCAGAAAGGCTGGGCAATCGTCGAGGCGCGACTGGGCGAGGCGGACTATTTCGGCGGCAGCCAGCTCACCACCGCAGACATTATGATGGGCTTCCAGCTGACCACCAGCCGCGCGATGAGCGGGATGGCGATCGACCACCTCCCCAACCTCAAGGCCTACCTCAGGCGCATCGGCGAGCGCCCTGCGTATCAGCGCGCCATGGCGAAGTGCGAACCGGGGATGCCGCCGAAGCTGGATTGAGGGGGGCCATGTTCGACAGCATCAGGAAATTACTGGGCAAAGACGCGAAGCCCGCGCAGGCTGAGGCACAGCCTCAGCCACAGCCCCAGCAACAGCCATCGCCAGCGCCGGCAGCGGGGCCGCAGGACTCTGCGATCCCCGCCGAGCCCGATGTCGGGCAAATCTATGCCTTCTGCACCCGGCCGTTGTATGCTTTTTCAGCGCCGGAAACGGGACGATATGCCGCGATCAAGGTGCTGGGCGTGTCGGACATGATCGTGGTGGTCGCGGTCCTTGATGGCATCTGGCAGAGCCATCCTTCCCTGGCGCAGGCAGAGCGCGCTCGCCTGCTCACCCAGCATCGCTTCGCGCACACCGGCCGCACGGCGGTGTTCGGCACCGATCGCAAGGCGTGGGACATCGCGGGTGCTTTCACCGCCCCGCGCTATCTCGGGCTTGGCGCCTTGACCGACGACGAGCGTGCGCGGGCCGCCAGCATCCTGCGCGGCGAGTCCGGTACAAGCATCGCAGCATTGCCCTTCGCCAATCATGCCCCGGAGGGCGAATGGCGCTGGGCCCACGACCGGGAGGCGCTCCAGCAGGAAGCGGCGCTGCAAAGTGCCGAGGCGGTGCGCCAGCGTGCCGCGCAGGAAGCGCGTTACAATGACAGGCTGAAAGGCCTCACGTTCGAACAGCTATTGTCCGAAACCCCGTTCGAGAACTGGTCCCCTTCGCCGCCCTTCCCCCCCGAGGGTTTCACCGCCGCGGCCCGCGCCGCCCTCCATGCGGCCTGCCGCGACATTCAGGCGCTGGGCGACAAGCCCCGCAAGACAGAGGTTCGCAAGGTGCTCAAGCGGACAGTGGAATGGTTCAACGCCGCCGACGAAGCCGCCGGAAACGTGATCGAGACCGAGGAGCGCGAGGATATCATGACCGCACTCGAAGAAATCGCGCACGCGGCCCGTCACAAGGCGCTGGTTCCCGAAATCGACGAATGGCGCGACTGGTAGCGGCCCTGATCAGCGCGACTAGCCTATCGTCCCGCACCTGAACCCTTTGCGCCCGGCGGCAATCCGGTCGATTGATCAGCCACGCCCCTCCCTTCTCAACAACTCCGCCTTGATCGCCAGCCCGTAGGCATAGCCCCCCAGCGATCCATCCGCTGCGATCACCCTGTGACACGGGATCAGCACCGCGACATTGTTCGCCCCGTTCGCCCCGCCGACCGCGCGGCTGGCTTTGGGGTTGCCCAAGGCCGCCGCCAGCTCGCCATAGGAGCGCGTCTCGCCATGCGGGATGCGGCGCAGTTCCTGCCACACGCGCTGCTGGAAGGCGGTGCCTTTCACATCGAGCGGGATCGCGGCGCTGCCCGGGCCGGGTTGTTCCACCGCTTCGAGCACCTTGGCAAACAATTCCCGGAAGTCATCGCCCGCAGGGACAAGCTGCGCCCGCGGGAACCGCGCCTGCAATTGCGCCTCGCCCTCTCCGAAGGCGAGGCAGCACACGCCCTTGTCGGTCGCGGCAACCAGCATCGGCCCCAGCGAGGTATCGAGCACCGCCCAGTTGATCATGCGGCCCGCGCCGCCCCTGCTCCAGTCGCTCGGGCTCATCCCCAGTCTCCCCTTGGTATCGGCATAGAACCGCCCAGCCCCCCCGTAGCCTGCCTTTGCCAGGGCTTCGGTGACGCTCAGACCCCTGCTCAACCCCTCCCTGACCCGCTCTTCGCGCAGCGCCTTGGCATAGGCGGCCGGCGAAAGCCCGGTGGTGCGCTTGAACAGGCGTTGAAAATGCGTCGCAGTATAGCCCGTGAGATCGGCAAGTTGATCAAGCGTCATCGCGCCGTTTTTGCGGATTGCAGCGATGGCGGCGAGCACGCAGGCTTCTTCGGCGCTCAGACTATCCGGCGCGCACCGCTTGCACGCCCTCAGCCCCGCCTCGGCCGCCGCTTGGGGGGTCGCATAGAAGCGCACATTGCGCCGCAAGGGCGCCCGCGCCGGGCAGGAGGGGCGGCAATAGATGCCGGTCGAATGCACCCCGGTGACGAACGCCCCGTCAAAGCGGCGGTCCTTGGCGAGCATCGCCTGCCAGCGGGCTTCATCGGTCATGTTCTCGAAATGTTTCACGTGAAACACTGTGCCACAGCCGATCAGGCCCTGCACCCCCCGGTCTTGCGTTCAATGTCGCGCGAATGGAAAAAGCGGCTATAACCCGGGCCATGACCCGGCTTCTCGGCGTGATCGCCCTGTTCCTTGCCCTGCTCGCTCGGCCCGCCTCCGCCGACCCCGGCGATGTCGAGGCGGCAGCGCGCGGTGTGGTGCGGGTGGTGATTATCGGCGAGGAAGGCGGCCAGCCGGCCCCCGTCAGCCACGGAACGGGCTTTGCGATCAGCGCCACGCGGATCGTCACCAACGCGCATGTCGTCGCAGAAGCCGCGCAGGACGATACGCTGCGCATCGGGATTGTCCCCTCCGAAGGCGCAGGCGGCGCCTTTGCGCGGGTGGTGGCGGTCAGCCCGAGGAACGATCTGGCCCTGCTCGAAATCGCCTCCGGCAGTCTGCGCCTGCCCCCGCTGGCTCTGGCGGGAAGCGCCAATGCCGATCTGGGCGAGGTTGCGGCGGTGGGTTATCCGATGAATGTCGATCTGGCGCAGGGTCTTGATATGGCGGATATCTTCCGCGCCCAGCCGCCGGTCAAATCGCGCGGCTACCTGTCGGGCGAGCGGCCCAGCCGCCAGTTCGACACGATCCTCCACACTGCGCCCATCGCGCGCGGCAATTCGGGCGGGCCGCTGCTCGATCCGTGCGGGCGGGTGATCGGAGTGAACTCGTTCAGCGCCGATTCGCAAGGCGGGGACGGCGAATTCTACTTCGCGGTGTCCTTGCGCGAACTGCTGCCGTTCCTGCGCAAGAACGGGGTGGAGCCGGTCGTCAACGCCCTGCCCTGCCGCTCGATCGACGAATTGAACGCCGAGGAGCGCCAGCGCATGGAAGCCGCCCAGTCCGAGGCCCGCGCCGCGCTGGCCGAGCGGGCCGAGACCTTGCGCGAAGTGCGCGAGAAAGCCCGCATAACCGCGCAGATGGATGTGCTGGAAACGCGCGAGAACCGCATGGCGCTTGCCCTTATTGCGCTGATTGCCTGCATCGGCGCGGGCTATGCCGCCGCCGTGTGGCGCGGGGACGAAGCGCGGCGCACCCACACCCGCCTCGCCGCGGCCGGGGCTGCCGGGGCGCTCGCGATTGCCCTGCTCTTGTGGTTCACCCGGCCGGGTCTGTCCGAGATCGAAGAACGGGTCGCCGCCGCCATCGCCAAGGCCGAAGGCGGCCCGGACACGCCAGCACAGGACGCAGGATCAAAGGCGGCAGAGGGCGCGCTGATCTGCACGCTCGTCCCCGAAAGGAGCCGCGTCACCGCCGCCCGCACCGACGATGTTGCCTTCGAATGGTCGGCAGATGGCTGCGTCAACGGTCGCACCCAATACGGCCTCGGCACGGCGGGCGAATGGCAGCGGGTCTTCGCCGCTCAGGAGGATGCGGCGCTGGCGGTCAACACCTATGACCCCGAAACCCGCACCCTGCGCACTGATCGCTACCTGCTTGGGCAAGGCGCGCTCGCCAAGGCGCGTGAGGCTCGCGCTGCCTACACGCCGCCCGCCTGCGGGGTGAGCGATGCAGCCCGCACGCTGGGCGAACAGCAATCGGCGCTGATTGCCGAACTGCCCGAACGCCCGAATGAACGGCTGGTCTATTCCTGCACCGCAAGAAAATAGGCGCAAGCATCGGCGTTAAGCCCGCATTCAGCCGATTTTTTGCACCATCTGCATGAAATATAACAGAATTTGCAGGTGCAGAGGGTATGCGTATCTGGACCAATGCCGCAATCGCCGTCGCTCTGATCGCCGCGCCTGTGCACGCCGATCCGCTCCCGCCCGAAGCGGACACCGCCAGCATCGAGGTGCGCGGCAAGCGCGAGATCGACAAGGCCGTCGTATCCCAGAGCATCAGGGCTCTGACGCGCCGGATCAAGGTGCTGGATGTGGTGCCGCGCTTCCATGATCCCTTGTGCCTGCAAGTCACCGGGCCGGACATGGCCGCCAACCGCGTGATCGCCGAAAGCATCATGGCTGCGGCAGACCTGAGCGGGCTCGACAAGCCGAGGGGCAATTGCCGGGTCAATGCGCTGGTGATCATCGTCGACAATCCCGAACGCCTGCTGGACAAGCTGGTCCAGCAACACCGCACCGTGATCGGCGGGCTGGAGCGCGATATCCACATGCGCCGCCTGCGCGAGGATGTGGCAGCGGGCAAGCCTGTGATCGCCTGGAACCGCGTCCTGCCGATCAACCCCGGCACGATCAACGTCGTCGACGGCACGGCGGTGGTCAGCCGGACACCCTTCCCCAGCCGGCTTGAGGGGCGGCTCTATCGCTCCAAGGTCCTTTCCGTGGTGGTGTTCGATGCCAGGCGGATCGGCGGAGCGAGCGCTTCGCAACTGGGCGATTATGCTGCGCTGCACCTGCTCGCCAATCCCAATCGCAACATCGATTTCGAGACCGGCTCGGCCCGTTCGATCCTCAGCCTGTTCGCCGATGGGCCCGATCTTGCGCCCGAAGGGCTGACGGCTTTCGACCGCGCCTATCTTGAAGGCACCTATGCCGTGGGCGAAAATGCTTGGCGCGGAAAGGTGAACCGGGCAGTACTGGCCGCTTACGAAACCGAATGCGCCGACGAGAAGCCGGACTGCCAGTTCCTCGTGCCGGCGCAGAATGAATAAGGACATGGCGTGCCGAACAACCGCAAGAGCTGGCTGGCAACCATCGTGGTCGTGCTGGCGGTGCTGCTGGCGGGGCGGATGGCTTTGCGCTATCTCGACTGGCAGGCGTCCGAGGCTGCCCGCTCGCATGTCAAGCCCGGTTGAATGTCCCGTCCGGGTCCGATAGCCTCACTTTTCGGGGCAGCGCAGGCCCGCGGGGGACAAGCATATGGCCAAACCCAATTTCAAGATGATGTGGGCGGGCTTTCCCACCCGGCTCGAATACCGCAACCTCGAAGCGTTGTTCACGCATCTGGGCGGCACGGCAGCGAAAAACATCAATTTGCCCGGTTTTGGGGTCGATGGCAACACCTGCGCCGCGCGGCTCAGCGTGGCCCTTCAGGCAGGCGGGGTGATGATCACCGGGGGCGCCGGGATCAGGACCGTGAGCACTGCCAGCGGCAAGCGCATCATATATGGCGTGGCCGATATGCGGCGCTTCCTTGAACGCGAATTCGGCAAGCCCGAACGCGATGTCACCCTGCCCTTCGACAGCGACTTCAAGAAGCGCAAGGGGATCATTTCGTTCAGCGTGACCGGGTGGTCGAATGCCACGGGCCATATCGCGCTGTTCGACAAGGGCACCTACCGCGACAGGGGTGATGACCATTACCACAGCATGACCGCGGCCAGTTCCGGCGGAGCGCGCACAGTGGCCGGCGAATTCTGGGAGTTCACCTGATGGCCCGCGCCGGAACGGCAGCAGCCCTGCTGCTGATGCTCAGCGCCTGCGCCACACCGCAGCGGTCCGTCGGTGCAGCGGGAGATTCGCTGGTCGAAAGCCATGTCAGCGGCTTTGCCATGGCGCACTGTCTGCGATCGGTCGGGGGAAAGGGCGTGCCGGACACCGATGCCCGCGTCTTGCGCGAACAGGGCGACCGCTGGGGGCAGGTGCTGGTGGAGCATTCGCGCGGGGATATCTTCGCCGCTTTCGAAATCCTGCTGCCCCCTCTCGATGCCGCGCTGGCCGCGACACCGATGGCAATCGTCAAGGTGGAGGACACCGGCGGCTCGGCCACCGCGCCGGTGTTCTATTGCGCCGAACTGCTGCGCCAGCCTGCCGTCACCCGCGCTATGGGCGAAGCCGCCGCACTCCTGGCCCCGGCCTATCGCGACGAGTAACCCGCCGGGCAACCCACCGCTTTATTCGCACCTGCACAATTCCCGCCCCTCGCGGCTTGCAGGAACGGGAATCAATTGCTAGGCGCGCGCCAACCTTGCGGGCAGCCCCTGCGCTCGTCCGTATTTCAAGGCTCAAGCAAGACCCCTTTACGAGTTTTCCGAGAGGACGAGACGCGCGTGGATATTTCCGCCGGTATCAAGGCTAGCCTGGCTGGACGCTATGCCTCGGCCCTGTTCGATCTGGCTGCCGAAAATGGCAAAGTGACCGCGGTCGAGAAGGATCTCGAAACGCTGGGCGCTGCCCTGACCGAATCGGCCGACCTTGCCGCGCTGACCACCAATCCCGAACTGTCGCGTGATGCGCAGGGTTCGGCGATGGCGGCTGTGGCCAAGAAGCTGAAGCTCAGCCCGCTGACCGGCAACTTCCTGGGCGTGCTGGCCGGCAACCGTCGCCTTGCCAAGCTGCCTGCGATCATTGCCGCCTTCAAGGCGATTGCCGCCGCTCAGCGCGGCGAAGTGACCGCGACGGTCACCAGCGCCCACCCGCTCGGCGAAGATCAGATTGCCGCCCTCAAGAACAAGCTGACCGCTCGCGAAGGGCGCACGGTCATGCTCACCGCCTCGGTCGATCCCGACCTTCTCGGCGGCCTCGTCGTCACCATCGGATCGCAGCGCATCGATGCCTCGATCCGCACCCGTCTCAACTCGCT
>VFQO010000843.1_pt1 | contig 28677 bp, 29 predicted proteins | sample 3512331 | NCBI WGS metagenome assembly VFQO01 (sample SAMN10412371, study PRJNA504923) | tailings metagenome | isolation source: Replicate 3 from Balatoc abandoned mine | place: Philippines: Itogon, Benguet | collected 2017-08-28 | reverse complement strand
TGTTCCAGATCAGGCTGCGGTCGGTGACGCCGACGTCGTTCATCCGCTGATAGGTTTTGGTCAGCTTTTCCTTGCCCTCGGCCATCAGCTCGTCGGTGCGGAACACCGCGGCGTGCGCCGACATCGCGCGCTGCATTTCGGTGCGGATTTCCGCGGTCGGCGACCCGCCCTTCGCGTGGCGGAAATGGTCGAGACGACCGAGCGCCAAATCGGCGCTGTCCTTGGGCAACGGCTGCTGCGCCGCGCCGGGCTTGATGATGTCGCGCAGGCGATGCCCGGTCGCGCGGCCAAAGACGACGAGATCGATCAGGCTGTTCGAACCGAGACGGTTCGCACCATGCACCGAAACGCAGGCGGCTTCGCCGACCGCAAACAGGCCGGGAACGATGGTGTCGGGGCCGTCCTTGCCCAGCGTGACGACTTCGCCATGATAGTTACACGGGATGCCGCCCATATTGTAATGGACGGTCGGCACCACCGGCAACGGCTGACGCGTCAGGTCGACGCCTGCGAACACCTTGCCGCTTTCGGTGATGCCGGGCAGCCGTTCGGCGAGCACCGCGGGGTCGATATGGTCGAGGTGCAGATAGATATGGTCCTTGTGCGGGCCGACGCCGCGGCCTTCGCGGATTTCGAGCGCCATCGAGCGCGAGACGACGTCGCGCGACGCCAGATCCTTTGCCGACGGGGCATAGCGTTCCATGAAACGCTCGCCCTCGGAATTGGTGAGGTAACCGCCCTCGCCGCGCGCGCCTTCGGTGATGAGCACCCCCGCGCCATAGATGCCCGTCGGGTGGAACTGGACAAACTCCATATCCTGAAGCGGCAGCCCGGCGCGCAGCACCATGCCGCCGCCATCGCCGGTGCAGGTGTGCGCCGAGGTGGCGGTGAAATAGCAGCGGCCATAGCCGCCGGTCGCGAGCACGACGGCCTGCGAACGGAAGCGGTGGATGCTGCCGTCGTCCATGCAGAGGGCGATGACGCCGCGGCAAACCTTGCCCTCGGGGCCGTCTTCCATGATCAGGTCGAGCGCGAAATATTCGACGAAGAAGTCGGCGTCATATTTCAGCGACTGCTGGTACAATGCGTGGAGCATCGCATGGCCGGTGCGGTCGGCGGCGGCGGCGGTGCGCTGCACCGGCGGGCCTTCGCCCATATTCTGCATGTGGCCGCCGAACGGGCGCTGATAGATGGTGCCATCGGCGTTGCGCGAAAAGGGAACCCCGGCGTGCTCCAGCTCGTACACCGCCTGCGGCGCTTCGCGGACCATATATTCGATTGCGTCCTGGTCGCCGAGCCAGTCGGAGCCCTTGACCGTGTCGTACATATGCCAGGTCCAGTGATCGGGCGAATTATTGCCCAGGCTGGCCGCAATGCCGCCCTGCGCCGCCACCGTGTGGCTGCGGGTCGGAAACACCTTGGTAATGCACGCGGTCTTCAGTCCCGCTTCGGCAGAGCCCATCGTGGCGCGCAGGCCCGATCCCCCGGCGCCGACGACGACGGTGTCATAGATATGATCGATGATCTTGTAAGCGTCGGTCATGTCACATGCCCCCCGGGCCAGCCACGGCGGGGGCCAGCGCGATGCGGACGATCGTGAAGATCCCGTAGGCGGCGCCGCCGATGGCGTAGAAATTGAGCAGAACGGTCGCGAGCAGCAGCATCGGCCCGTGCACATAATCCTCGAGCAACACGGTGAGGCCCAGCCGCAGATGCCAGAAGACGCTGACCACCATCAGGATCAGCGCCAGCGCGACCATCGGGTCCGCCGCCCAGCGCAGCACCGCGGCATGGTCGCCGAGCGGCAGGCGGATCAGCGACACGAACAGGAAACCGACGAGCAGGATGTTGCCGAGCGCGGTCAGCCGCTGTTGCAGCCAATGCTGCGACCCATGCCCCGACGAACCGAGGCCGCGGACCTTGCCGAGATGCGTGCCGTCGCCCATCAGAGTGCCTCCGCCATGATATAGAGCCAGGTCGCGGCGGTCGCGAACACGCCCGCGGCGATCACGACGGTCGACCACAGCTTGTTCGATTTCAGCTCATAGCCCGCGCCGGTGTCGAGCACGAAATGGCGCAGCCCCGAAAACAGATGCTGGAAAAATGCCCAGGTCAGCCCAACCAGGACGATCTTGCCCAGGATATTGGTGATCTGGTGGAACAGGGTGATTTCGGGGCTGGGATCATGCCAGATGCAGGCGACAAATGCCGCATAGGCCTCTGGACCAGCGGCGATCGCGCCGAGCCACCACAGAAACAGCCCTGCCCCGGCAATCGCAAGGCCGTCGCCGCTGGCACGGTGCAGGATCGAAACCGCCATATGCGGGCCCCATTTATACACCTGCAAATGCGGCGCCCGCGGACGCGCGCTCGGTTTGTTTCCAGCCATATCAGCCCCGTTCCTGACTCTGTTCGGTCGATGTGGAGCCGGTAATCCCTCCCGCTGCGATATGCAATTGCTTAGGCGCGTCGGGGTGCAATTGGGATGGGGTGGTTCGCATCGCGCGGGCGCTCGGCGGGAACAGGGGCGGACGACCGTGAGCGGCCGTAACGATCCTCCCCATCGACTTGCGATGGGGAGGTGGCAGCGCGAAGCGCTGACGGAGGGGTAATGGCGCGGCGTCGCCACCCCTCCACCACCGCCTACGGCGGCGGTCCCCCTCCCCATCGCAAGTCGATGGGGAGGATTGGCAAAGGCCGCCCGCCCCGAACCCGTCACATCACCGCGTTACTTAACCTTGTCTCGGTTCACGTAGAGCAACGCCGCGATCACCGCCGCCGAACCGATTCCCAGACCCGCCGCCGCGGCCGTTTTCCAGCCGCGCTTGCCGCCCTTCGCCGCGTCACGATCGGCAGCTTCCGCCGCATCGGCGGCTTCTTTCTGTTGGCGCTGTTCGCGCGCGGCGCGCAGCACTTCGTTTTCCTCAGGCTCGTCGTCCTGCGGCGGCGGGGGAGGTGCTTGGTCGGTCATCGTCACTTATGTCCTTGTATTCAGGCGAGTGCCTTCTCGACAGGCACATAATCGGTTCCGATCGCTTCCGCTACGGCTTCGAACGTCACCTTACCATTCCAGACGTTGAGTCCCTGCGCAAGATGCACGTCGCGCTTCAACGCTTCCTTCCAACCCAGGTCGGCGATGCGCAGCGCGTGCGGCAGGGTGACATTATTGAGCGCATAGGTGCTCGTGCGCGCAACCGCGCCGGGCATGTTGGCGACCGCATAATGGACGATGCCGTCGACGACGTAGGTCGGGTCGGCGTGGGTCGTCGCATGGCTGGTTTCGAAACAGCCGCCCTGGTCGATCGCGACGTCGACGAGCACCGAGCCCGCCTGCATCGTGCCGAGCATGTCGCGCGTGACGAGCTTGGGCGCTTCGGCGCCGGGAATCAGCACCGCGCCGATTACCAGATCGGCCTCGGCGACGCATTCGGCGAGGTTCGCGCGGTTCGAAAAGCGCGTCTTGGCGCGCGATTCAAAGAAGGTGCCGACGCGTTCGAGCACTTCGGGGTCGCGGTCGAGGATGGTGACGTCGGCGCCGAGGCCCGCCGCCATCTGCGCCGCGTTAAAACCGACGACGCCGCCGCCGATCACGCACACCTTGCCCGGCGCGACGCCGGGGACGCCGCCGAGCAGCACGCCACGGCCGCCATGCGCCTTTTCAAGCGCGGTCGCGCCGGCCTGGATCGACATGCGGCCCGCGACCTGGCTCATCGGCTTCAAGAGCGGCAGACCGCCATGGGGCGAGGTCACGGTTTCATACGCGATGCACACTGCACCCGATTTCATCAGGTCGCGCGTCTGGTCGGGATCGGGCGCGAGGTGGAGGTAGGTGTAGAGGATTTGCCCGGGGCGCAGCATCGCGCGCTCGGCGGGCTGCGGTTCCTTGACCTTGACCACCATGTCCGCGGTGGCGAAAATCTCTTCCGCCGTCTGCACGATTTCGGCGCCCGCCTCGACATAGAAACGGTCGTGCGCGCCAATGCCTTCGCCGGCGCCGGTCTGTACCAGCACACGGTGACCGTGCGCGCTCAATTCGCGCGCGCTTTCGGGGGTCAGCCCGACGCGATATTCGTGATTCTTGATTTCCTTGGGGGTGCCGATGATCATGGTCGCTCTCCATTGGTTCGCCGCCGGCTGCGCCATTCAGCGCCGCGTCGTTCATGCTGCGCCTGATAGCAGAAACCGCGCGCGAAGTGCTTGCGTATCATAGCTGCGTTCGCGACAAACACGCACAAATCGCGCGTGATACTGACAAAGGACGCACAATGATTGATCGGATCGACTGCAAGCTCCTCGACATCCTGCAACGCGGCGGTCCGCGTCCTGCCGCCGAGCTCGGCGAAGCGGTGGGCTTATCGGCGTCGGCGTGCCATCGCCGCATCCGCGCGCTGGAGACAGCAGGGATCATCACTGGCTACACCGCGCGCCTCGCCCCAGACCGGATCGGCTTGGGACTCGACGTGTTCGTCGACATCAGCCTGACCTCGCAAAGCGAGGAAGCGCTGACCGCGTTCGAAAGCGCGGTCAAAAGTTTCAACGAAATCCTGGAATGTCAGCTGCTCTCGGGCGCGTCGGACTACCGGCTGCGCGTCGCGGCGCGCAATGTCGCCGATTTCGACCGGCTGCACCGCCATTGCCTGTCGCGCCTGCCCGGCGTCGCGGCGATGCACAGCGCTTTCGTCCTGCGCACGATCAAGGCGTTCGAAGGCTATCCGGTGCCGACGGTGGATCAGCATCCGGTCTGAAAAACAACTGGCTGGTTAACGACCAATTTACCATCGGTGACGCATACCCCGGTCATATGTTTTGCGGACGATGACGAGCGGCAGACTCGCACCCCATTCGATCGATCAGGGAAGCAGGATCATGGTGAAGGAAAATCCGATTCATAAGCAGCAAATCGACCCGATTTTGATGGCCGACCGCTTCCCCTATTACGACCTCGACGGCCAGCTGGCCGCCGATGCAGCCGAGATTCACATGATCATCGCCGGCCGTGAAGAGGCCGTCGCGCGCGCCTATTGGGACGCGTTCAATGCACTGCCCAGCGTCGAGCGCGCCGTCGAGGGCGAGCTGCTCGAATCCTATGTGCGCGGCAGCGCGCGCCACACCGAAGTCAAATATACCGATGCCGCGGGCCAGGAGGTCGCAACGATCGCGTGCCAGAACGCGCATATGGCGCGGCGGGTCAAACTGTCGTTGGCGTCGGTCATGTCGTGCATCGCCGAAAGCCAGCGGCTGACCATCGAATATATCGTCGCCGCCTGCATCGACGACGCCGCGCGGCTGACGCGGCTGACCAGCGCGGTCAACCGGTTGGCGCTGCTCGAATTCGACATCATGCAACGCTACGCCGAAAAGCTCGACCGGGCGGTCATTTCCAGCGAGCGCCAGACGCTCGCGGGCGATTTCGACCGCTCGATCGCCTCGCTGGTGCAGGACACCGACGGGGTGCGCGAACAGCTCGCCAAACAAGCCGCCTCGGCGGATCAAGCCGCGAAAGGCATGATCGCCAAGACCAGCGAAGTCGCCGCCGCGTCCGAACAATCGGCGATGGCGATGCGCGAGGCGGCTTCGACCGCCGCCGGGCTGATCCGCGCCATCGAGGATGCGCGCAGCGAGGTCGAAGCGTCGGCCAGCGTCGCGACCCGCGCGTCGGAACAGGCGGGCGAGGCGGTCGCGATGTCCGAAACACTGTCGCACCACGCCGAATCGATCGAGTCCATTTTGGGCCTGATCCGCGAGATTGCGGGCCAGACCAATTTGCTCGCGCTCAACGCCACGATCGAGGCGGCGCGCGCCGGCGAATCAGGGCGCGGTTTTGCCGTCGTCGCGCAGGAGGTCAAAAGCCTCGCCAACGAAACCGCGCGCGCGACCGATGACATCGCGGGCAAGATCACTGCGATCCAGCAGGCGACGCGCGGGTCGGTCACCGCAAACCAGTCGATCCAGCAGACCATCGTCGAAGTCCAGCGTTCGGCGCAGCGCATCCGCGACGCGATGGACGCGCAGGCGCAGACCGTCACCTCGATCACCGCCGCGGTCGATGAAACCGCGCTTGCCGCCGACTCGATGTCGTCGACGATCGCCAGCATCCGCAACGATTCGGGCATGGTCGCGAGCGAGATCAGCGTGCTCAGCCAGGAATTCGGCAAAATGGGCGGGCGGCTCCAGCAGCTCGAACAGGCCGCGAGCGAGTTCAGCCGCCGGGTGGCGTAGAAATAGGTCATCCAACCTAATCGTCATCCCGGCGAAGGCCGGGATCTCGCCCTCGCAACCAAGGCACCGGCGAGATCCCGGCCTTCGCCGGGATGACGATGGTTGATAGGCCGCTCCAGCTTGGCAAGTCCTGCCCCGCTGCCTAAAGCCGCTCCATGCAAACCCATATCCTGATCACCGGCGCCAGCCGCGGCATCGGCGCCGCGATCGCCGAGGCGCTGACCACCGACGCCAACAAAACGGTCGCGCTGGCGAGCGCCGACGGCGACCTCGCCGACCCCGCCATCCCGGCGCGATTGTGGCAGACCAGCCTCGACCGGCTTGATGGCCGCATCGATGTGCTCATCAACAACGCCGGGGTATTCGAAGCCAATCCGCTGGACAGCGCCGACGCCGACTGGCTGGAAAACTGGAACCGCACGCTCCAGATCAATCTGACCGCCAGCGCCGACCTTTGCCGCCGCGCCGTCCTGCACTGGCAAGACCGGCAGGCCGCGGGTCGCATCGTCAACATCGCCAGCCGCGCCGCGCACCGTGGCGACAGCCCCGCACACTGGCATTATGCCGCGTCGAAAGCCGGCATGGTCGCGATGACCAAGACGATCGCGCGCGCCTATGCCAAGGACGGCATTCTCGCCTTTGCGATCTGCCCCGGCTTCACGATGACCGGCATGGCCGACGAGTATCTGGCCAGCCGCGGCGGCGACAAATTGCTCGCCGACATTCCGCTCGGCCGCGTCGCGATGCCCGATGAAGTCGCCGAAATGGCGCGCTGGTGCGCGCTCGATGCGCCGGCGTCGATGACCGGCGCGGTGCTCGACGTTAACGGCGCCAGCTATGTGCGCTAATCCATGAGCTGGATCGTCTCGCTGCCCTGCACCCGCGCCGAGGCCGAGGCGCTGGCCGGCGAAATTCCCGAACTCGACGCGATGCCCGAAGCGCCGGTGGTGGTGACGCGCGAGATCGACGAGGATGCCGGGCAATGGCAGCTCGACGCCTATATGGACGCCAAGCCCGGCGCCGCGCTGCTCGCGCTGCTCCAGTCCTTCGTGCCGAGCGCCAAAGGCACCAAACCTGTCGTCGAGGAACTACCCGAAGAGGATTGGGTCACGCTGTCGCAGCAAGGCCTCGAACCCGTGCAGGCCGGACGTTTCTTCGTCCACACCAGCAGCTATGCGGACCGCATCCCTGCCGGCACGACCCCCTTCGTGATCGACGCGAGCCAGGCGTTCGGCACCGGCGGACACGACACCACCGCGGGGTGCCTCGCCATGCTCGACCGACTGGCGCAGCGAGGGGCCAGCCCGCGCAATATCGCCGACATCGGCACCGGCACCGGCCTGCTCGCCTTTGCCGCGATGCATCTGTGGCCGCGCGCGAAAATGATCGCGTCCGACATCGATCCCGCGAGCATTTTCGTGACGCGCGACAATGCCGCGATCAACCGCGTACCGCTGGGCCGCGGCGGCGGACGCCTCGCGCTCGCGGTCGCGGCGGGGACCGACCATCCCGCGATCCGCCACCGCGCGCCCTATGATCTGGTGATCGCCAACATCCTCGCCGGGCCGCTGATTACGCTTGCCCCCGATATCGGCGCCGCAACCGCGCCGGGCGGTCACGCGATCCTCGCCGGGCTGATCGCGCGCCAGATGGAACCGGTGCTCGCCGCCTACCGCTCCCAAGGCTTTCGCCTTGTCGCGCGCGGGGGCAGCCCCGAATGGCCGTGCCTGATGCTGGTCAAGCGGCGCCGCTACGGCTGGCGCCGCAAAGAGCGCGCCTTCCACCGCGCCGATCCGGCGGATGCGAGTTTCGGAAGCTGGTAGCAGACCGCCGCCGTTTCCGTTCGTGGCTTAGGCGGTTTGCTTACCCAGCGCATATTCCTGCGTGCCGCGCGTGATCACCTCGTCGCCCGGCAATATGTCGGCAATCGCGATCGGCGGCAGCGCGTCATTGGCGGCATAGAGCGGCGCAAAATCGGTGTTCACCGTCGTGTCGAGCAGCTGGTCGAGGCTGTCGATAACGAAATAATTCTGCTGGAAATCATCGATCCGGTAATCGGTCCGCATCACCCGCGCGAGGTCGAAACCGATGCGGTTCGGGCTGTCGCTGTCGAGCGCAAACACGCTTTCGGCATAGGAAGACACGATCCCGGCGCCGTAAATGCGCAGACCACCCGCCTCGCGGATCAGCCCGAATTCGACTGTGTACCAATAAAGCCGCGCGAGCTGCTTCAGCGCATCGAATTGCAGGCTGCGCAGCCCGCCCTCGCCATAAGCGACCATATAATCGGCGAACACCGGATCGGCGAGCATCGGGACATGGCCGAACACGTCGTGAAAGACGTCGGGTTCCTGCAAATAATCGAGCTGGTCGGGCGTGCGGATGAAATTGCCCGCGGGAAAGCGCCGGTTCGCCAGATGGTCGAAAAAGACGTCGTCGGGGACGAGTCCCGGCACCGCGACAACCTGCCAACCCGTCGCCGCGATCAACCGCGCGTTGAGTTCGCGATAGTCGGGAATCCCCGGTTTTTCGAGCCGCAGCACATCGATGCCGCGCAGGAAAGCCTCCGACGCGCGGCCGGGCAGCATCGCCGACTGGCGTGCGAACAGCTTGTCCCACATCGCATGTTCGGCGGCGGTAAAGGCGTCCCAATTTTGCGATATCGTCCAATCGGCCGCAGCCCCCGGCGGCAGCACTTCATGGACGTGGGTAAAGCCGTCTTTCATACAGCAGGACCTAACATGAACTGGTTTCAAAAGAAACCATTTATGCGCGAGCGACCCCCAACCATTTGGCGGCGCGCGGCAAGCGCGGGATGATGAGCCGATCGACGATCCATAGCAAGATCAGCGACGCCGCGAGCAGCGGCAGCAGCGCCGCGAGCAACAGGATGATCGCCGCCACCCCCTTCAGCTTCGCCGGGTCGCGCGGCAGCGGCGGCGCGCCCAGCGCATCGTCAGGCTTGCGGCGGCGCCACATCAGGAACCCCGATACCGCGAGCGTGATCAGCATCAGCGCGGTGAGCACCCCGATCAGCTGGCTGACGATCCCGAACAACGCCCCCTCGTGCCAGGCGATGCCGGTGCCGACGATACGGTCGATGACATGTTTGTCGGCAAAGCCGCTGCGCGACACCTCGATCCCGGTGACGACGTCGTAACTCACCTTGCGCACCAGCGGGCGGTTTTGCGTCTGGGTGGTCAGCGTCCATGTGTCGCCATTGGGCGGCCCGAACATCTTCGGCGCCCCCGGCGGCTGGATGATCACCGGCGCGGGCAGATTTTCATTTTGGGCGCGGAGCACGATAGTGTCGAGCCGAACACGGGGCGAATAGCCGACCGCCACCGGCGCGGACGTCGCCTTTGCCATCGCGCTGTGATCGTGCGCGGCATGGTGATCCGCCGCGCCGCTTTTCCAGTCCTGCGCGCTCTGCACCCACCCCATTTCGGCGCGGACGGCGCGAAAGCCCTGCGCCCAGACATCGGTCCACGGCAAGGCAGTGAGCAGCAGCACCAGCGCGAGCCCCGACACCCAGAAACCGGTGACGGCATGCAGGTCGCGCAGCATCGTCCGTCCGCCGAGTCCAAGCCGCGGCCAGACAACCCCCGCCAGCCCGCGCCCGCGCGGCCACCACAAATAGAGCCCGGTCAGGATCATCACGATCGCCCAGCTCGCCGCCAGTTCGACAAGGATACCGCCCGCGCGCCCGATCAGCAGGCTGCCGTGAATCTTCGCCAGCCACGCCGAAATCCGGTCGTCGGGATCGGCCGCCCCGATCACCTGCCCCCGCGGCGCCACCGCCACATCGCGCCTCGTGCCATTGGGCAGGCCGACATGGACGATCGCCGCATCGCCCCGCGCCTGCGGCACCCGGTAATAGTGAAAGCTGGCACCGGGAAAGGCGGCCAGCGCCGCCGCGACCTGCGCGTCGGCATCGACCCGCTCGGCGGTCGGCAGGCCGCGCCATCCGCGCTCCTGCCACCGGTCGAGCTCGGGCTTGAACAGATAGGCCGCCCCCGTCACCGACAGCAGCAGGATGAAGGGGATGACGAACGGCCCGGCATAAAAATGCCAGCGCCAGATCGTGCGATACAGCGGAATCCGGTTGATGTCGGTCATCCCCTGTCCTCCCCCTTAGAAGCGCGCGCGAATGCCGGCGGACACCGCGCGGCGCTCGACCGGATAATAGACCGCCGACGCGGCGGTCACCGCGATCGCCGCGCTGATGTCGCCGATCGCTTTCTTGCCCGTGATGTTGCGGACATCGACGAAAGCGTCGATCCCTTCGGCAATCCGCGCCCCGCCGGTCACGCCCAGCAGGGCATAGCCGGGCGTCTGGACAAGGTTGCGATAGTCGGCGAACGGTCCATCGGGCACCCACTCGACATTCGGCGCGATATGCAGCGCGTCGCTGCCGATCCGCGCTTCGGCGCGATAGACGTGCTTGGGCACCACCGGCAGGCGATTGTTCCCGAACTGGCTGTCACCCCGGAAGCGGAAATCGCTGTAGGTATAAACCTGCCGCAGCCGCAGCCAGTCGGTCGGCTCGATTTCCAGCGCCGCCTCGACCCCCTGATGCAGCGTGCGATCGGCGTTGAAGGTCGCCGCCGGGATGCTGACATTGGTGGTGAATTGCAGCAATTCGCCCTTCAGCGTCGAGCGATAGAGCGCCAGGTCCCAGCTGACGATCCCGCTCTTGCCGCGCGTCCCGACCTCGGCCGTCCACGCCCGCTGCGGGCGGATCGTCGAGACGAGCTGGCTGACCGGCGGGGTGCCGATATTCTGGAACACTTCGCCGAAGCCCGGAAATTCCGCCGAACGGCTGTAGTTGGCGAAGAATTGCACATTTTCGTTCGGTTCGAACAGCACGCCCAACTTGGGCGAAAAGGCGTCGAAATCGATCCGCCCGTCGCGCGAGGTCGAGACATTGACCCGCCGCTTGCGGAAACCGTCGGCATAAACGCCGCCCGCGATCAAGGTGAGCTGCTCCACCGGCCGCACCCGCACCTCGCCATAGATGTTGGCGGTGCGCGCGGTCTGGTCGGCATCGAACACCAGCGCGCCGCGGCGCCCGGCGATATTGACGAACTGCCGCGCGTCGGTGCTGCCGCGGCGCAGCTCGCCGCCCAGCGTCACCTCGATCGGCCCGGCGGCATAGTCGGCCCGGAAAAAGCCGCCGAGGTCGACCGAATCCTGGTCGATCACCTGAAAGATCGGGTGATAGAGCGACTTCGCATTGACGAAGCCGCCGACGTCGAGCTTGAACGCGCCCCAGTCGAACGTCGTGCGGTTCTGTAACCGCAACGACACGATGTCGCGCGCCTGATCGCCCGCCACTGCTGCTGCACTCGCCATGCGCGGGGTGGTCAGCGCCTGGTCAAAGGTCAGCGCGCCCGGGATCTCCTGCTTGATGTCGTTATAGCTGGCATAGAAACGCGTCGAAACGACGTCGCTGAGCTTCAGCCCGACATTGCCGTGGAAGCGGAAGCTGCGCCGGTTGACATGGTCGCGGTCGCCGCTGGAGGTATCGGCGCTGACGGCTGCCCACGCATCGACACGCTCGCTCGCCACACCCGCCGACACCAGCCCGCGATAGCTGTCGAAGCTGCCGACATCGCCGCGCAGGTAGAAGCCTTCAGCGGTGCGCCCGGTCGGCGTCACGCCATTGACGGCGCCGCCCAGCGTTCCCGACCCGAAGCGCAGCGCATTGGCGCCGCGATAGACTTCGAGATGGTCGAAAAAGATCGGCTCGAGCTCCTGGAAATCGCCATTGTCGTCGGCCAGGTTGATCGGCACCCCGTCCTGGAGCAGCGTCAGCCCGCGCATATGGAAACCGCGCGACAGCCCCGAGCCGCGGATCGAAATGCGCACTTCCTGCCCATAGCGCGGCTGGAGGTAGACGCCGGGCGAGAAGGCGAGCGTGTCGCGTAGCGAGACGATCGACTTGTCGGCATAATCCTGATGGCTAACGACGTCGGCGCCGCCTGCGGTCTTTTGGACGCGCGCTTCGGCTTCGTTGGTCAGTTCGGGAGCGGTGACGATGATCGTGGCGTCGGCTTCGGCCTCGGCAGCATTGGCCGCGGCGGGGACGCACGAGAGGAAAAGCGCCAGCAAAGGCGCCGCCCGATAGGCAGTTTTGGTCATGGGTTATCTTCCCGATATGCAGATTATGGAGCCGCGCGGGATGACCGCGCGACGTTCAAATCGTCATCCCGGCGAAGGCCGGGATCTCAACGCCGCGCCATGGCGCAAAGGCGAGATCCCGGCTTTCGCCGGGGTGACGGAGTTTTATGCCTGGGAAGGAGGTCCGGTACTCGGCGGCAGCGGCGAGGCGATACCGGGCGCAAAGCCCAGCGATCGCACCGCTACAGGGGTCGGCGCCGCGACCATCGGCGCGGCGGCCAAAATCGGCTCACCCGGAACGATCGGCGCATTGGCCAGCGCGCCCCATGGGCAATGCTGCTGCGTATCGCCCGCGTCGTGACTGCCCGCTTTTTCCAGCGGGATCGTTACCGTCTTGCCAGGGTCGGTGGGGTCCGAACAGATACGCACGGTAATCGACCCGCTCGCATCGCTTTCGATCATCCACCCCGGCGCCACCAGCACCCGCGCGCCGAGCGCTAGCAACAGCGGCAGCATCAGCAACATGCCCGGACGGCGAAAGGCGGCGAGAATGCCCACGCGGCGGGCTTTATGATCGAAGCCGTTCGCTGGCAAGCCATCTCACATCGTCATTGCGAGCGGAGCGAAGCAATCCAGAGTAGGCGTAAACCGCTCTGGATTGCTTCGCTCCGCTCGCAATGACGAAATATCATTCCGCCGGCGTCTCGTCGACCTTCTTCCCCGTCCGGGTCCACGGATACAGGAACTGCCCCCAATAGTTTTTCGGCACATCCTCGGGGATGCCGTAATTTTCCGGCCAGCGATCTTTCGGTAGGTGAAATGTCCCGAAAATCTTGTCGAGCCACGGAAAGTGGATCGCAAAATTGACGTCGAATGCCTCGCGTTCCAGCCCGTGGTGCCAGTGATGAAAGCGCGGCGTCGCGATCCAGTGGCCCAGCCGGTTGAAATTGCCCCCGACATTGGCGTGGAGCAGCGACGACCACACATAAACGAAACCGATATAGGCCTGCATCACCGACGGGCTGAACCCCAGGGTGAACAAGGGTAGCGAGGTGATCGAACGCAGCAGGATGATCTCGACAAAATGCATCCGCGACCCCGCCAGCCAGTCCATCGACTTGGCGCTGTGGTGGATCGCGTGGAAGCCCCACAGGAGCGGTATTTTGTGGAACAGCCGGTGATACCAATATTGCGCCAGGTCCGACGCGACCAGCACGATGACGAACTGGACCAGCCACGGCAGCGACGCGACGGTCGCACGGAAAGCGTCCCAGCTGTTCGTGCTTTCGTTGATGATCGTCGACGGCGCGAGCGCGAGGAAGCCCAGCACCTGCACGAACATCGTGCTGACAAGGTAATAGAACAGATCCTCACGCCATTCGGTGCGGAACAGGCGCTGCGCGCGGCGGTGCGGAAATAATCGTTCGAGCGGCGCGAACATAAAGCCGGTGATCAGCAGGTTGACGACGAAAAAGTCGAGCCCGAAGAAAATCCCCCAGCTCCGCGTTTCCTCGGGCTGGACATTGGCGCCGCCGATCAGCGTCGCGGCGAGCGCAATCATCAGCGCGGTGGCGCCCAGCACCTTGCGCGGGCGCAGCAGCAGGCTGAGCAGCGCGAGGCCGTAACTCGCCAGCAGCACCAGATGCACTACCCCGCGAAACCCGCCCCAATTTTTGATGATCGCCAGTTCCGGCGTCGCAAACCAGTCGGGAAAACGTAGCGCGATGACCATGCCAAAGCCGACGATCGCGAACAGCAGCGCGAAAAACCCCGACAGCCACCCGCTGCCGAACCGCCGCACCTCCGTATGCGATTCCAGATCGCGCATCAGGTTGGTCAGATAGTCACGCTTGGCCATTTGGTCCCCCTCACCGCATTTCGCCCACGCCGTCTGTGACGACGCTCACGCGACAATAGCCGATCCTCCCCCACCGGGGGAGGGGGACCATCCGAAGGATGGTGGAGGGGCACGCGGTGTCACGCCCAGCGTTTCCCGATGGTGCCCCTCCACCACTTCGTGGTCCCCCTCCCCGTGCCGGGGAGGATCATCCTACCCCGCCGCCGCAACAATCGCCGCCCACTCGGCCTCGTCGATCACCCTTATCCCCAACGCTGCCGCCTGCTTCAGCTTCGATCCCGCACCCGGCCCCGCCACCACCAAGTCGGTCTTCGCGCTCACCGATCCTGCCGCCTTGGCGCCCAGCGCCTCCGCCTGCGCCTTCGCTTCGTCGCGGCTCATCGTTTCCAGCTTGCCGGTGAAGACCACCGTCATCCCCGACACCTCGCTGGCGCGCGTTTCGACCACGAACGGCGGCGGCGACACTTCGGATAACAGATCATCCCACAGCGCGCGATTGTGCGGCTCGTGGAAAAAATCGCCCAGTGCCTCGGCGACCGCGGGGCCGATGCCGTCGGCGCGGACGTCGAGGATCGCCTTGATCGCCTCCATCTTGCGCGCCGCATATTTGCCGTCGGACTCGCCCTCGCCCCGCGGATGCGCCTCAATATAGGCGGCGATCTCGGCCGCCTTGGCCGGCAGCAGCGCGATGTCGCTCAAGCCCTTCAGCAGATCGCGCGCGGTCACCGCGCCGATGTGGCGGATGCCCAGCCCGAACAGCAGCCGCGCCGCATCGGGCGCGCGCTTCGCCTCGATCGCGGCGAACAGATTGTCGACCGACTTTTCCTTCCACCCCTCGCGCCCCAGCAATGCGTCGCGGTGTTGGTGCAGCCGGAAAATATCCGCCGGCCCCTTGTCGAGCCAGCCGAGGTCGAGAAATTCGGCGATGCTCTTTTCGCCCAATCCCTCGATGTCCAGCGCACCGCGGCTGACGAAATGGTGCAGCCGCTCGAACTTCTGCGCCGCGCAGATCAGCCCGCCGGTGCAGCGCACATCGACCTCGCCCTCCTCGGCGACCGCCTCGCTGCCGCACACGGGGCAATGACCCGGAAAGACATAGGGATCGCGCGGCTCATCGCGGGTCAGATTCTCGACCACCTGCGGGATCACGTCGCCAGCGCGCTGCACGACCACCCGATCGCCGGGCCGCACCCCCAATCGGCCAATCTCGTCGCGGTTGTGCAGCGTCACGTTCGACACCACCACCCCGCCGACGGTCACCGGGGTCAGCCGCCCGACCGGGGTCAGCTTGCCGGTGCGCCCGACCTGGATGTCGATGGCTTCGAGGGTCGTCTGCGCGCGCTCGGCGGGGAATTTATGCGCGATCGCCCAGCGCGGCGCCTTGGCCACGAAGCCCAGCCGCGCCTGCCAGTCGAGCCGGTCGACCTTATAGACGACGCCGTCGATGTCATAGGGCAGCTCGGCGCGCCGCGCCTCGATCCCGCGGTAATGCGCCAGCACGGCGTCGACGCTGTCGAAGCGGCCAAGCAGCGGCGACACCGGCACTCCCCAGCGTTCGATCAGCTTCATCATCTCATATTGCGTCGCCGCCGGAACGTCGCTGACCTCACCCCAGCCATGCGCCAGAAAGCGCAGCGGCCGCGCCGCGGTGACGCTCGCGTCCTTCTGGCGCAGCGAACCCGCGGCGGCATTGCGGGGGTTGGCAAAGACCTTGGCCTCGGCTTTTTGCTGCGCAGCATTCAGCGCAGCAAAATCGGCCTTCGCCATATAGATTTCACCGCGAATCTCGAAGATGTCGGGCGCGTCTCCAGCGAGCTCGCTGGGAATATCGGCGATCGTCCGCACATTCGCCGTCACATCCTCACCAACGCTGCCGTCGCCGCGCGTCGCCGCCTGGACCAGCACGCCTTGTTCATAGCGCAGCGAGCAGGACAGGCCGTCGATCTTGTCCTCGGCGGTCAGCGCGACCACGGCATCCTCGGGTAGGTTCAGGAATCGCCGCACCCGCGCGACGAACTCGGCGACATCCTCGTCGGCGAACGCGTTGTCGAGGCTCATCATCCGCTGCCGGTGCGTCACCTTGGCCAGCGGCGACCCCTCGACCGCCGCGCCGACCAGCCGGTTCGGGCTGTCGGCGCGGATCAGATGCGGGAAAGCCTCCTCCAGCGCATTGTTGCGGCGCACCAGCGCGTCGTAATCGGCGTCCGAAATCTCGGGACTGTCGTCGGCGTGATAGAGCCGATTATGATGCGCGATCGCCTTCGCCAGCCGCATCAACTCGTTGGCAGCATCGGCCTCCGACCAGTCTGAAATGTCATTCACAATTCAAGCCCCTCCCCTTCAGGGGAGGGGTTGGGGTGGGGCCATCGGTCTGCGAGTTGCAGCGCCACAGTTTCGATATGTTGCAATACGCCGTCCATATTATTGCGCACGTCCTCGTTCGTGATCCGGATCGTTGCATAGCCATATTGCCGGGTCATCCGTCGGTCCAGCGTCTGATCTGCCTCGCGATCATGGGTGTGGCCATCGACCTCGATGATCAATCCCTTTGCGGGGCAGAAGAAATCGACAATGCGGTTGTCGATGATGGCTTGGCGACGGAACTTCAAACCCGCCAGTTTCGATGCAGAAAGGTGACGCCAGAGCCATTTTTCCGGCTCGGTTGGCTCGCGGCGCATTCGGTTGGCACGGGACAGCATTTCGCGGCGCGAAGTCACTTAGCCCCTCCTCTTCAGAGGAGGGGATGGGGGTGGTGAAGCTCGGTCGGGCTCGATGCCCGGTCGAGCTTGTTCCTCACGGTCGCCACCACCCCAAACCCCTCCTCTGAAGAGGAGGGGCTTTACCACAACGCCCGGAACCGCCCAAACTCAGCAGGCAGGCTATCATTTCCCAATCACCAGCACATGCACCTCACGCCGGATACGGAACCCCAGCGATTCGTACAGCGCGATCGCCCCCGCATTGTCGGCATAGCTGTGCAGGAACGGCTGTTCGCCGCGCACCACCATGTCGCGCATGACATGCCCGATCAGCGCCCGCGCATAGCCGCGGCCGCGGCAATCTGCCCAGGTCGATACGCCGCTGACCTCGGCCATGCCGGGCAGCAGGATGCGTTGCCCCGCCATCGCGAGCAGGCGGCCATCGTCGTCGCGAATGCCGAAGAACGGCCCGTATCGATGCGTTTTCGGGCCCCAAGGTCCGGGCTTGGCATGTTCGGCAAGCGCCGCCATTTCCGCCGCATCGGCTTCGCCAAGCGCGATGATCGCAGGCTCGCCGTCGCGTGCAGGCGGCGGGCCCTCGGCGACCATCTGCGTCAGCACCGCGCGTTTCAGCTCGCGCGTGCCGGGCGGCAGCGGCCAGCGCTCGCCGTCGACGATCCACAAATCTTCGCCGGGCGGAATCAGTGCCGCAAGCGCCGCTTGCGCTTCGGCGCCGGTATCCGCAGCGATGCCAAACACGCCATAGCCGCGGTCGAGCCGCAGCGCGCGCGCATCGCCCTCGGCCAGATGCGCCTGCCGTCCGGTCAGCATGCTCCACACCGGACGATCGAGTGGGTGGGCAATCGTCACCCTTCCACCTCCCGCAGCCTTTCCGCCTGCACGCGCGCTTCGGCGGTGACTTCGGCGCCCGACAACATGCGCGCGATTTCCTCGCGGCGGCCCGCTTCGTCGAGTGCATGGACGCTCGTGCGCGTCACCACGCCCTCGCTCGACTTGGCGATGACAAAATGCGCCGCGCCATTGACGACGTCGAGTTCAGACAAAATAATCACCACAAAAAAGTTACCTCTCCAAGGTGATGTCAAGATCCTCAATTTTGGCTTTCAAGACTTCCCATTCCTTTTTGAGAATCTTCTGGCATGTATCGACTAGCTGCGCGCTTGATCCTCCTAGTTCCGCTGCTTCTTTATTGGCAACGCAAGACATCATTCCCGCGTGAAGATTACTATATTCCTTGTCTTTTGGATTCATGCGCATCTCGATGCGAGTCATCAAGGAAACAAGTCGAAAAAATTGCTCGTCGCTAAGGCCTTCCCCTACCGTCGATTTTCGGCTTTTTAAGGACGCAAGGGCTAGAAACTCGGACATGTCTTGCCTCAATTGATCGATCCAATTTTGTCGGCTGTCCGTTAATTTCTTCGCCGCTTCGAGGCGTGCCGCGAGCTTGGCATTTTCGCTCGAAATCTTTGCAGCGAGCTTTGTATTACCTCTCGTTATCCAGTGTCCAAAAGCCCCGACCAGCGCAGAAACAATCGTGGCAATCAGCGTGCTGGTGAGAACGGTATTCCAGTCTATCATAGCACCTCCAGCAGCCTTTCGGCCTGCGCCCGCGCCTCCGCCGTCACCTCGGCGCCCGACAACATCCGGGCGATTTCCTCGCGGCGGCCCGCTTCGTCAAGCGCATGGACGCTGGTGCGCGTCACGACACCCTCGCTCGACTTGGCGATGACAAAATGCGCCGCGCCTTTTGCCGCGACCTGCGGGCTGTGGGTCACCGCCAGCAATTGCTTGCCCCCGCCGCCGCCTGTGCCACCCGCGAGCCGCGCCAGCCGCTCGCCGATCGCGCTCGCCACCGCGCCCCCGACGCCGCGGTCGATTTCGTCGAAGATGATCGTGTCGGCGCCGCCCTCTTCGGCGAGCGCGACCTTCAGCGCCAGGATGAAGCGCGACAATTCGCCGCCCGACGCGATCTTCGCCAGCGGCGCGAACGGCGCCCCGGGGTTGGTCGAAATGAGGAATTCGACGCGGTCGATGCCCTCCGGCCCCCAACGCTCAGCGGGCAGGCGCTCGACCAGCGTCTGGAAGCGCGCCGCATCCAGCTTCAGCGGCACGAGTTCGCCCGCCACCGCCGCGTCGAGCCGCGCCGCGGCTTTCGTGCGCAGGTCGGACAGCGCGCTCGCGGCATGCGTGTAGGCGGCGGCGGTCTCCGCAACCGCAGCCTCCAGCTTCGCCAGCCCCGCGCTGCCGCCCTCGATCGCATAGAGCCGCGCCGCCAGCGTGCCGGTGAGTTCGCTCAGTTCGTCGGGCTGTACGCCATGTTTGCGCGCCATCGCGCGCAATTCGAACAGCCGCGTCTCGGTCGCATCGAGCCGCTCGGGGTCATATTCCATCGCGCGCGCCGCCTCGCGCAGCCGCGTTTCGGCCTCGTCGGCCTCGATGATCGCGCGGTCGAGCCCCGCGAGCGCCTCGGCGAGCAGCGGATGGTCGCCCGCCAGCCGGTCGAGCCGCCGCGCCGCGCCGCGCAGCAGCGCCGGGCCGCTGTCGCTGCCCTCGAACGCCTCCAGAATCGCGCCAAGGTCGCCCGCGATCTTCTCGCCCTTCTGCATCGCCGCGCGCGCTTCGGACAGCTCGGCATCCTCGCCCGGCTGCGGGCCGAGCGCCTGCAATTCGGCGACGCAATGCTCCAGCCATTCGCGGTCGCGCGCCGCATCATCGAGCGCGCTCTGCGCCGCCGCCAGCTTCGCCTCGGCAGTGCGCCACGCCGCATGCGCCGCGGCGACCGCACCGGTGTCGGCACGCGCAAAGGCGTCGAGCAGCGCGCGATGTCCCGCGGGCGCCAGCAGCCCGCGATCGTCATGTTGCCCGTGGATTTCGACCAGATGCCCGCCGACCTCGCGCAGCAGCGCCGCCGAACAGGGCTGGTCGTTGAGGAAAGCGCGGCTGCCGCCGTCGGCTTTCAGCGTGCGGCGCACCAGCAGCGGTTCGCCGGGTTCGAGCGCAATCTCATTATCAGCAAGCAGCGCCGCGAGCGGCGTCCCCGCCGCGGGCGCGACAAAACTCGCGGTCACCTGCCCCTGCCCGCTCCCCTGCCGCACCAGCGCGCTGTCGGCGCGCGAGCCGAGCGCCAGCCCCAGCGCGTCGAGCAGGATCGACTTGCCCGCCCCGGTCTCGCCCGTCAGCACGCCCAGCCCGGCCGCGAAATCGAGCTCGAGCCGTTCGATCAGAACGATATTGGCGATGGACAACGCGGTCAGCACAGGCCGTCCTTACCGCAGAACAAAGCGCGAATCCACGCCTGCGCGTATCAGGCGCTCGGCGCGTGCTTCTGCATCAGCTTGTACGCGCGCTCATACCATTCATTGCCCGGATAGTTGGCGCCCAGCACCGCCGCCGACTTCTTCGCCTCGGCGGGAATGCCCAGCGCCAGATAACATTCGGTCAGTCGGTACAGCGCCTCAGGCGCGTGGCTGGTCGTCTGATATTTGTCGACGACCTCGCGAAAGCGGATTGACGCCGCCAGCCAGTTCGAGCTGCGCTGATAGAAACGGCCGATTTCCATTTCCTTGCCCGCCAGATGGTCCTGCACCAGGTCGATCTTCAATCGCGCGTCGGCGGCATAGCGGCTGTCGGGATAGCGGCGGATCACCTCGCCCAGCGCGTTCGACGCCTGCTGGGTGATCTTCTGGTCGCGGGTGACGTCGCTGATCTGCTCGTAATAGGACAGGCCGATCAGATAATAGGCATAGGGCGCGTCCTTGTTGCCTGGGTGGATCGCCAGGAACCGCTGCGCCGCTTCGATCGCGGGGGTATATTCGCGGTCCATATAATAGCTGAAGCTGCTCATCAGCTGCGCCCGGCGCGCCCACGGCGAATAGGGATGCTGGCGCTCGACCTCGTCGAACAGCGCCGCGGCGACGCCATATTGCTGGCGATCGAGCCGGTCCTGCGCCGCGCGGTACAGCGTGTTGACGTCGCGCGCGACATACCGGGTGTCTTTCTTGACCCCGCTACCGGCGCAGGCCGCCAGCATGGGGGTGACAACCAGGGCGGCAGCGAGCAGGCGCACGGCGGCGCGCGAAGGGGTGCGGTGAGTCATGCGCGCGGTATAGCCACAGCGCCGATGAACGCAAAATAAATGATGGGTGGTCCGCCGCTGTTTTACGGCGCCTTCACCACGCATCCTTTCGGCGCACCCGCGGGCGCCGGAACGCGGCGCGCGGTCTTGATCGTCACCTGCGGTTCCAGCATCTGGCCCTTCATCACCCCGTCCCCCGCGGTCGGGGAGATCGGGGCGTTGAAGATCGCCGCGGCAACGTCGGCACCGCTGACGATTTCGCCGAACACCGCAAAGCCGACGCCGTCGCCGCCCGGCGCATCGCTGTCGAACCCCTTGATGTCGGACAGCAGCAGGAAAAAGTCGGTCGTCGCATCGCCGGGGTTCAGCCGCGCCATCGACAATGCGCCCTTGCAATTGGTCAGCCCGCTGGCCTTCGTCGGCTCGTGCGCGATCGGCGGAAAATTCTTGCGCGCATCGCCGCGATTGCCCGCCTGGACCAGCTGGTTCGCCGGCCCCCAGCTTCTGGTCGAGCGATAGAATTTGAACCCGTCCATCCGCTTGGTATCGACATAGCGCAGGAAATTGGCGCTGGTCACCGGCGCCCGCTTGTTCTCCAGCCGTACCACGATCGTCCCCAGATCGGTGACCAGCGCCACATAGGGCCGCGTATCGGGTGTCCCGGCGTCGACCGGTACCGGCAAGGGCTGAGGCGGCGGGGTGGTGGGCGGGGGCGTAGCGGCCTGCGCGGCCAGTACGAGCGAAAAGATCATCGTCAGCATGGCCCCGCTTATGACCCCATCCACCGCACCATGAAAGCTGGAATTTGCCGCGGAACATTGTCAGCTGCCGTTCATTGTCGGGGTGTCAATCCATTCCGTCTGCAACTCCGGCTCGAGATATCGAAATGCGCCTGCGAATCCTCGTCGCACCCTCGGGCTACAAGGAATGCTTGGAGGCCGACCGCGTCGCTGCGGCGATCGCAGCGGGGGTGCGCCGCGCCGATCGCGACGTCGTAGTCACCACGCTGCCGCTGGTCGATGGCGGCGAAGGCTTTGCGCGCGCGATGGCGGCGGCGACCGGCGGCACGACGCATATGCTGACCGTCACCGGCCCGGTCGGCGATCCGGTCACCGCCTGCCTAGGCCTGCTCGGCAGCGACGGGCCGCGCACGGCCGTCGTGGAAATGGCGCAGGCGGCAGGACTGCGGCTGGTACCGACCGAGTGCCGCGACCCGATGCACACCACCACGCGCGGGGTTGGCGAACTGATCCGCGCCGCGCTCGACAAAGGCGCGACGCGCATCCTTGTCGGCTGCGGCGATTCGGGGACCAACGACGGCGGCGCCGGCATGGCGCAAGCGCTCGGCATCCGCCTGCTCGACGCGCATGGCGTCGATATTCCGCCGGGATGCGGCGGGCTGGCGCAGCTGGCGTCCATCGATACCAGCGGCCGCGATCCGCGGCTTGATCAAGTCGCGATCGAGGCGGTGCTCAACATCACCACCGTCCTGTGCGGCCCGCGCGGTGTCGCCCGCGTGTTCGGCCCGCAAAAGGGAGCCGATGCCCAGACGATCGAACAGATGGCGGCGGCGCTCGACAATTTCGCCGCGGTGATCGAGGCCGAAAACGGCTTCGACGTCCGCGCCATGCCCGGCGGCGGTGCATCGGGCGGGCTCGGTACCGGCCTTTCGGTCTTCCTCGGCGCGCAGCTGCGCTCGCGCTACGACGTGGTGCTGTCCTATTTCGACCTCGACGGCCATCTTGATCGCACCGACCTGGTGTTCACGGCCGAGGGCGGCATCGACCTTCAGACCCCCAATGGCAAGATCCCGGTCGAAGTCGCGCGCCGCGCCAAGCAGCGCGGGCTGCCGGTGATCGCGCTGGCGGGCGCAGTCGATGATCGGGCGCGTGTCGTCTATGACCATGGCATCGACGCCTTTTTCTCGACTTCAATGCACCCCGGCCCCATGGAAATGGCGATGGCAGAGGCCGAAACCATGCTCGCGCTCGGCGCCGAAAATGCGATGCGAGCGATCCTCGCAGGCCGCGCGATGCCCCGCGCGTGAGGGCAGCCGCATGAGCCCCGCGGCGGCGCGATGGACCGCGATCGTCGTTGGCCTTGCGCTGCTCGCGGCGCTGGTGTTGCTGCCGACGGATCTGTTGCCCCCGGCCCGCGCCGCGCTGGCAGTGTTCGGGGTCGCGGTGATCCTGTGGACCGCGACGCGACTCGACGCTGCCTGGGTCGCCTTTGCGGCCGCCGCCGCACTGGTCCCGCTGCAGGCTGCCGACCAAAGCGATCTGATGGCAATGCTCGGCCACAACATCATCTGGCTGATGGCGGGCGCCTTTGTCATCGGTGCCGCGATCCAGTCGAGCGGGCTGGCAGCGCGGATGACCGGCGGCATCGCGGCGCGGGCGCGAACGACAGCGCAGCTGTTCTGGCTCACCACCTTGGCGCTGATCCCGCTGACCTTTCTGATCCCGTCGACCTCGGGCCGCGCCGCGGCAGCGCTTCCGGCGCTGGCGCTGCTCCCTGAGAATGGCGCCGACCCCCGCCGCCGCGCCTTTGCCCTGCTGATCCCGGTGATCATCCTGGTTGCTACCAGCGCTGCACTGACCGGTGCGGGGTCGCATCTGCTGGCGCAGGATCTGCTCGATCAGCGGCTCGGCGAACGCTTTGGCTTCGCCAATTGGGCCCTGTGGGGACTGCCCTTTGCGCTGGCGTCGAGCGCGCTGGCCTGCGCGATCGTTCTGCGCCTGTTTCTGACCGCCGAACAGCGCGCGGCGCCGATCGATGCGGGCGCGGCGACCGGCCGGTCACCGCTGTCGGGTGCCGAAGCGCGGGTGATCGTGGTCGCCACCGCAACCTTTGGCCTGTGGTTCACCACCGACCTGCACGGACTGGAAATCGCCACCGTCGCAATTCTCGCGATGATCGCGCTCACTACGCCCGGCATCGGCGTGATGAGTTTCAAGGCCGGGATGAAGGCAGTCAACTGGAGCCTGATCCTGTTCGTGGGCGGCGCGATGCTGCTCGGGCAGGCGCTGATCAACACGCAGGCTGCGGGGTGGTTGGTCGATCGCTTGTTCGCACTGGTCGGGATCGACGGCAGCCATGCCGGGGCGCTGCCCGAAATCGCGGTGATCGCCGCAGTCGCGCTGATCAGCACCGCGTCGCACCTGTTCCTCACCAGTCATGTCGCGCGCACCGCGGCGCTCGGCCCGCCCTTCATCCTGATGGCACAAAGCGCCGGAATCGAGCCGATGACGGTGCTGTTCATCGCCACCGTTGGGATGAACTACTGCCTGACGCTGCCTGCTTGCTCCAAGGCGCTGCTGCTGTTTCAGGACGCGCCCGGCGGCGGGTTCCGCCCCGCTGACCTGCTCCGCCTCAGCGTGGTGCTCGCGCCGCTCAATCTGGCGTTGATGGTCGCGACCTATTTCGTCTGGTGGAAATGGACTGGGCTGGCGCTCTAAGCGCGATCAGTCATCGTCGCCGCGCTCGACCTTGGTAACCCGGCCGAGCCGATTGATCGTCACCGTGACCTCGCGGCCGCGCCGGTCACGGCCCTCGATTTCCCAACCGCCATCGTCGCGTTCGACCTCGGTCACCCGCACCATGCCATAGCCGCGCGCGATCTTGACGGCCTGCGCCTCGCTGACCCGCGATCGGACGCTGCGGTTGTCATCGTCGTCGGCATAGGCCGGGGTCGGCACCACGACCCCCAGCATCGCAAGCGTCAGAACAAGGCTGCCGATCGGTTTCATCGGTCGCAAAATGCCAGTCCTGCCATGAATGGCAAATGAAGTTTTTCGCGCCACGCAACCGAGCCTATCCTTCATCGGCGAATTAATTCAACCTATCGGTTGACAATTATGGCGGCACAATTATATTTAACCACATGGTTGAACATGATTCGCTCGCCCTCGACACGATCTTTCACGCCCTCGGCGATGCGACGCGGCGCGCCATGCTGGGTGAGCTTGCCACTGGCGAGCGCAGCGTCGGCGAACTGGCCGCCCCTTTCGCGATGTCGCTCGCCGCGGCGTCGAAGCACATCAAGGTGCTCGAGGCGGCGGGGCTGATCCGCCGCGATGTGCGCGGCCGCACCCATGTCTGTTCACTCGACCCGGCACCGCTGATGTCCGCCGACCAGTGGCTCGGCATCTATCGCCGCTTCTGGACCGACCGCCTCGACACCCTCGAAACGCTGCTGCGTGCCGAGGACGCCAAGACGCCCCCCAAACCACCCCTCCGCGGGAAAAAAGGAGAATGATCATGACGCTGATGACGACCGCCGACAATTATGGCGTGGTCCGCGAAGATGCGACCCTGACCATCGAACGCCTGCTTCCTGGCCCGATCGAGCTCGTATGGTCCTACCTCACCGACAGCGACAGGCGCCGCCTATGGCTTGCAGCGGGCGCGATGGAAGAAAAGGTCGGCGCGCCGGTCGAGCTCGTGTGGCGCAATGACGAACTGACCGACCCGCCCGGCACCCGCCCCGATGGCATGAGCGAAGAGCATCGCATGACCTGTGAGGTGCTCGAAATCGCCGCGCCGCATCGGCTGGCGATCAGCTGGGGCAGCACCGGCGGCGTCACCTTCACCCTTCAGGAGCAGGGGAGCGAGGTGCTGCTGACGATCACCCACCACCGCGTGACCGACCCCACGGTCCTGCTCAACGTCAGCGCCGGCTGGCACGCGCATGTCGATGTGCTGGAAGCAAAGCTGCGCGGAACCGCAGCCACGCCGCACTGGGACAATTTCACCCGCGTGCGCGGCGAATATGCGGCGCGGCTGGCGGGCTGATCGCAATGTACCGGTACAAAAGGGGCCGTGAGAATGGCCCCTTTTATGTCGCCAAGCCGGAAACTGTTCTATATGGATAATACAGTTGGATGGGAAGGGCGACGATGAAGCGGAAATGGAAGATCACCTTCGGGCTGCTCGGCGCGCTCGTCGCCGTCGGTGCGGGCGGGGCGACATGGATGATCGTACAGCCGCCCAAGCCCGCAAAAATCGTCGATGCGGGTCCCACCGGTCAGCGGATCGCAGACCACGGTATATTCGCCAATTATTTCCCCGCTCCGGGCTCCGACCGCGCGCCCGCGATCCTGTTGCTCGGCGGTTCAGAGGGCGGCTTGGGCAAAGACATGCACGCGCTGGCGCTATTGCTGCAAGCGCAAGGCTATAACATACTGCAACTGGCGTATCACAACGCACCGGGAAAATCGGCCAAGCTCAAGAACATCCCGCTGGAAGATTTCTACAAAGGGCTCGACTGGCTCAAGCAGCAGCCCGGCATCGACCCCGGCCGGATCGGCATCGTCGGCTATTCCAAGGGCGCCGAAGCAGGCTTGGTCGTCGCGACGCGCTATCCGGGCGTCCGCGCCGCGGTGCTGGGCATGCCGTCGAGCGTTGTTTGGGATGGCATGTCGGGCGAAAATTACATGTTCGGATCGTTCAACTCGTCGTGGAGCGAGAAGGGCGAACCGCTGCCCCATCTCGCCTATAAAGGGCAGCCGGGCGCCGATGGGCTGATGCCGGTGTTTGTGAACGGCCTCAAGGAAGTGGAGGCCAATCCCGCGGCGATCATCCCGGTCGAGAGATTTCAGGGCAAGCTCATGCTGGTCTGCGGCGAGGCCGAAAAACTTTGGCCCAGCTGCCCGATGACCGACCAAATCGTCGCCCGTTCCGCCAGGATGGCGGCGCCCGCGCCGGTCGTTCTGCGCTATAAAGATGCCGGACACGGCGTGATGGGGGCGCCCTTTGCCGACGCCAAGGCACGGCGAAACTGGACCCAGCTCGGCGGCACCGAGGTCGGCAATGCCGCGGCGCGCGCCGACAGCTGGGCCAGGATCAGCGCCTTCTTGCGCGCCGAGCTGGGCCCGAAGGCCGCAGCCGACTAAGGTCGATCGCGGGAAAGCCGCCTTGCGGACGCCATCCCGCGCGATTACCCCTCCCCCATGACCGCCGACAAAATCTTCATCAGCGCCAACGACCTTCTTGCCGATTCGCTGCGGCTGGGGATGCAGGTGATCGACAGCGGGTTCAAACCGACGCACCTCGTCGGCATCTGGCGCGGCGGCGCGCCCGTCGGCATCGCGGTGCAGGAACTGCTCGACTATCACGGCCAGCATTGCGACCATATCGCGATCCGCACCTCGTCCTACCACGGCATCGACCGCCAGGATCCCGAGGTAAAGGTGTTCGCCCTCGGCTATCTGATCGACACGCTCGACCCCGACGACCGGCTGCTGATCATCGACGATGTCTTCGACAGCGGCCGCAGCATCCGCGCCTTCATCGCCGAGCTGAAGGCGCGCTGCCGCCACAACATGCCGCGCGACATCCGCATCGCGACCGTGTGGTTCAAACCCGGGCGCAACGTCACCGACCTCCGCCCCGATTTCTTCGTCCACGAAACCGACCGCTGGCTGATCTTTCCGCACGAGATCGACGGGCTGACGATCGACGAAATCCGTGCACACAAGCCCGAAGCCGCGATCATCCTGCGCGAGGAAGGCAGCAACGATGCATGAAGGTTTCGCCTCCGCCGCCGACCGCGCCGCCTTCATCGCCGCGCTGCCGAAGGCCGAACTCCACCTGCATATCGAAGGCTCGCTCGAACCCGAGCTGATGTTCGACCTCGCGCAGCGCAACGGCGTCGCCATCCCCTTCGCCAGCGTCGACGAGGTCCGCGCCGCCTACGCCTTTTCGAACCTCCAGGATTTTCTCGACATCTATTATCAGGGGATGGGCGTCCTGATCACCGAACAGGATTTTTTCGACCTTACCGCCGCCTATCTCGCCCGCGCGCACGCCGATGCGGTGCGCCATGTCGAAATCTTCTTCGACCCGCAGGGGCATACCGCGCGCGGCGTCGCGTTCGGCACCGTCATCACCGGCATCACCCGCGCGCTGGACGAAGCGCGCAAGCGCCATGGCATCACCTCGAAACTGATCATGTGCTTCCTGCGCCACCTCGATGAAGCCGATGCGGAAGCGACGCTGGACGAAGCGTTACAATATCTCGATCGCATCGACGGCGTCGGTCTCGACAGCTCCGAGGTCGGCCACCCGCCCGCCAAATTCGAACGCGTCTTCGCCCGCGCCCGCAGCCTCGGCCTGAAAATCGTCGCGCACGCAGGCGAGGAAGGCCCACCCGCCTATGTTTACGAAGCGCTCGACCTGCTCAAAGTCGATCGCATCGACCACGGCAACCGCAGCCTCGAAGACCCCGCCCTTGTCGCGCGTCTTGCTGCTGAGGGCATCACCCTCACCGTCTGCCCGCTGTCGAACCTGAAGCTCTGCGTCGTCGACGACATCGCCGATCACCCGCTGAAAACCATGCTGGATGCGGGGCTGCGTGCCACGGTGAACAGCGACGATCCCAGCTATTTCGGCGGCTATGTCAACGCCAACTACCAAGCCGTCGCCGACGCGCTCGACCTGTCGAAAGCCGAGCTGATCACCTTGGCGCGCAATAGTTTCACGGGCTCGTTCCTTGATGACGATGCAAAGGCAAAGCACCTCGCGGCGATCGACGCTTACGCCTGATCCCTATCAGGAAAGGTCGGCTAGCGACCGGTTGCAATCATAAAGCCCTCTCCCCTTGGGAGAGGGTTGGGTGAGGGTGTCTGAGGTTGGTTTTCGTACTGGACGGTGATCCCCTCACCCAACTTCGGCTAGGTTGC
>VFQO010000842.1_pt1 | contig 28693 bp, 25 predicted proteins | sample 3512331 | NCBI WGS metagenome assembly VFQO01 (sample SAMN10412371, study PRJNA504923) | tailings metagenome | isolation source: Replicate 3 from Balatoc abandoned mine | place: Philippines: Itogon, Benguet | collected 2017-08-28 | reverse complement strand
TGCGGGCGGGCCTGCAAGCTGTGGGGGCGAACATTTGGTGTGCAGTCCTTGCGGGTTTCCGCGCGCCCCCTCGGGGGAGGAAGGCGGGGTGGCCAGGAGGGTGATCCATGTAGCCCCTGCGTAGGGGCCGGGCCGGTGCCGGAGGTGCTGCTGTCGCGCTTGCGGTGCAACCGTGGATTATACCGTTGAGGGTCGATCCGGTGAATCAGGCCTGTGCCTTGGGCCGTTGGGCCAACAACAGCGCCTGCTGCCTGCGGCTGAGCTCGTAGAGCCGTTCCATGCGTTGCGGGTCGGACGCCGGCAGTTGGCTGGCCTGGCCGATCTCGTCGGCAATGGCGTCGAGGTGGATCGCCGTCATCAGACGGCGCAGGTCGTCCTCGCCAAGTTCCTCGATCTCGTACGTCTGGCCGCTGGGTTGCAGGTGGTCCAGACCGATCAGGCGGCCCGCCAGCTCCGCAAAAGGCTGGCCCTCGACGCCCAGTTGCAGCACGGCCCAGGGCTCTGCGCCGTGTTCGTTGAAGCGCACGTCGATCCAGGAGAACAGGTCGCCGTGGGGCGACTGGAGCTCGCACAGCACGTGGTGGTCGTCGTTCGTCAGGAGGTCCCAGGTGGCGGAATTGCGCAGTGCGGACTGGGCGATGTGCTCGGCCATGGCGATGGACTTCGGTTTGATCGCGTGGCGCGCCCCGGCGCCGTAGGCGCGCTGCTTGTAGCGGGACTCGGTGCCGCGCCCGCCGCGGATCGCGGGCTTGTTGTCCTTGGCCGAGATTCCCCAGAGCTCAGGCAGATCGTGCGCGTCGAGTTGCGCCTTGTCGGCCAGCACGCCCATGAGCTGGCGTTTCAAGGCGCCCTCGGGCAACGCCTTCCAGAGTGGACCGGCGTTGCTGATCATGCGCGAGCGGCCTTCCATGGTCGCCATGTCGCAGCCGTCGGCGGCGGCCTCGACCACGAACTCGCTCAGCAGCACCGCCTGGCGCACGAAGCGCGCGAAGGCCTCGGTGCCGTGCTCGCGGATGTAGCTGTCCGGGTCGTGCTCGGCCGGCAGGAAGAGAAACTTCACGCTGCGCGTGTCGTTGGCCAGCGGCAGGGCGGCGTCGAGCGCCTTGCGCGCGGCACGCCGGCCGGCGGCGTCGCCATCGAAGCTGAACACCACCGCCTCGGTGAAGCGAAAGAGTTTCTGCACGTGCTCGGGCGTGCAGGCCGTACCCAGCGTGGCCACCGCGTTGCCGAAGCCAAGCTGCGCGAGCGCCACCACGTCCATGTAGCCCTCGGTGACGAGCGCATAGCCGTGCTGGCGGATCGCGGTGCGCGCCTCGAACAGGCCGTAGAGCTCGCGACCCTTGCTGAACACCGGCGTTTCGGGCGAATTCAGGTACTTGGGCTCGCCCTTGTCGAGCACGCGCCCGCCAAAGCCGATGCACTCGCCCTTGACGTTGCGGATCGGGAACATGATCCGGTCGCGGAAGCGGTCGTAGCGCCGGGCCTGGCCGTTCTGGTCCTTCTCGTCGGCGTGCTCGATCACCAGACCCGATTCGGTGAGCAGGTTCGAGCTGTAGTCGGGAAACACGCTGGCGAGGTGGCGCCAACCCTCGGGCGCGTAGCCCAGGCCGAAGACCTTGGCGATCTGGCCCGACAGGCCTCGGCGCTTGAGGTAGTCGATGGCGCGCGGCGAGCCCTTGAGTTCCTTCTGATAAGCACCGGCGGCCTTCTCGAGCACTTCGGTCAGCGTGGCTTGCTGCTGTCGCTGCTGTGCGGCGCGCTCGCGCTCTTGTGGCGAGCTGTCCTCCTCGGGCACCTGCAAGCCGACCTGCGAGGCGAGTTCCTTCACCGCCTCGACAAAGCCCATGCCCGTGTGCTCCATGAGGAAACCGATGGCGTTGCCGTTCGCGCCGCAACCGAAGCAGTGATAGAACTGCTTGGACGGACTGACGCTGAAGGACGGCGACTTCTCGCCGTGGAATGGGCACAGCCCCATGAAGTTGGCGCCGCCCTTCTTGAGCTGCACGTAGCGGCCCACCACGTCGACCACGTCGACGCGGCTGAGCAGTTCCTGGATGAAGCTCTGGGGGATGGCCATGGGGAGGGAGGCTAGCTTACCCCGCCGGTGGCCCCGTATCAGTTGCCCGCGACGGCGCCCTCACGCCGAGGATCGGCGCCGCCCAGCCAGCGGCCCCCGCGGCGCACCAGGGCCTGGGCACCACTCGTCATGTCGTCCTGTTGCACCGTGTGCCCCAGGGACTGCAGTGCCCGCACGGTGGCGGGCGGGAAGCGCTCTTTTTCCAGCAGCAGCGGGCCCCCCAGGGTGCCGAAGTTGGGCAGGTCAAGCGCGGCCTGCGGGTGCAGGCCCCAGTGCAGCACCGCCCACAGCGCCTTGGCGGTGTAGTGGATGATCAGCGCCCCGCCGGGGCTGCCGGCGCTCATGATCGGTGCACCGGTGTGCGCGTCGAACACCAGCGTGGGGGCCATTGACGAGCGCGGTCGCTTGCCCGGCTGCACGCGGTTGGCGATCGGCCGGCCTTCGGCGTCGGTGGGGGCAAAGCTGAAGTCGGTGAGTTGGTTGTTGAGCAGGAATCCACCCGGGCCGGACGGATCGGGGCTCACCATGAGCCGCGAGCCGAAGGCCGATTCGATGGTGGTCGTCATGGCCAGCACGTTCCCGTGAGCATCGACGATGCCGATGTGGCTGGTGCCAGCCTCCGGCTGCGCGGGCATGGGCGCGAAGGCCAGCGCCGCGCCGGCGGGCCGGCCCGGTTCCGCTTGCGGCATGCGCTGCCGTCCAATGAGATCGGCGCGCGCGTTGAGGTAATCCGCGTCGAGCAGGCTGCGCCAGTCGCCACCGGGGGCGGGCACGAAGTCCGGGTCGGCCACGTACAGTGCCCGGTCGGCAAAAGCCAGGCGCGAGGCCTCCGTGTAGGCGTGCAGCCAGTCGGCACCTGGCACGCCCTCGCGCAACGACGCCATGGCCTGCGGCGTGCGGGTGAGCAGGCCAAGGATCTGCCCGACCGCGATGCCGCCGGAGCTGGGCGGGGGAAAGCCGCACACCCGCAGCCAGCGTGCGCCAGCCCGCAGCGGGTGGCACAGGGCTTGCCGCTCGCGAGGCTGGTAGCGTCGCAGATCGTCCTGCGTGAGCGTGCCGGGCAGGGTGGGGTGGCTGCGCACCTTGTCCACCATGGCGCGTGCGATCGGGCCTTCGACCATCGCAAGCGGGCCGAGCGTGGCGATCTCGCGCAGCACCACCGCGAGCCCGGGGTTGCGCAGCACGTGCCCCACCGGGTGGGGCGTGCCATCGGCGCGGTAGAAATAGCGCTGCGCCTGCGGATCGCGCGGCAGCGCTGACTCGGCGGCCAACAGCGTGTGCAGCCTCGGACTGACCGCGAAGCCGTTCTCGGCCAGCGCGATCGCGGGCTCGAACAGGCGGGCCCAGGGCAGGCGGCCATGGTGGCGGTGTGCGAGCGCGAGCATGTGGACCACGCCTGGAACCCCCACCGCGCGCCCGCTGGCGACTGCCTGGGCAAATGGCAAGGGCTTGCCCCCGGCGTCGAGAAACAGCCGCTCATCCACGGCAGCCGGTGCGGTTTCGCGCCCGTCGTAGGCCTGCGCGCGCCGGCCGTCCCAGTGCAGCAGGAAGGCGCCGCCGCCAATGCCACTGGATTGCGGCTCCACCAGCGTGAGCACCATCTGCACCGCAATGGCCGCATCGACCGCGCTGCCGCCGTCGCGCAGAACCTGTGCGCCGGCCTGCGCCGCGAGCGGGTTGGCGGCTGCGACTGCCTGTCGCTCGAACGACCAGCCGGGCTTGGCCTGCAGGCCGGAGGCCGCTTCCGGCTGTGGAGGGACCGTGACGGGCTGGGCACAGCCCGCGAGCCATGTGCTTAGTGCACAGGCGAGGGTCAAAGCCGCGAAGGGGTGGTACTTCATGGTGGCGTGTCGATGGTCGCAAACGGCAGTGCTCCGACGATACCCCCGCGGGTCTGTGTCGGGGGCGTGCCCGACCATGGCGATCCGTTCGGAAGGAAAGGAAGGGCCATGGAGCAGATCGAGATGGCGCCAGAAGCGCGCCCCCAGGGCGAGGTTGGCGCAAGCGCGCGCTGGCCCGTCAGCGTGGCGGGGGGCGTGGCCGTGATCACGCTGGCCTTGTGCTTGCTGGGCTATGGCTATGCGCTGGCCATCGAATCACGATTCGGCATCGCACAGGCGCACGTGCCGGCCTCGCCGCTGGACTATCTGAGCCTGGCGGGTCACGTGATTGCGCAACTGCTGTTGCACGCGCTGAAGAACCTGGGCTCACCGCGTACCTGGTGGGTTGTCTATGCCAGCGCCTGGCCATGGGTGCTGGCCACGCTGGTCGCCATCTGGGCCTTCGTGGCCGTCGTGCGCTGGCCGAAGTTGCGGCCGCTGCGTCGCCGCACAGCCATCGGGGCCGGACGATTCACGAAGCACATCCGTGCGCGCTGGCGGACGTCACGCCTGACGTGGGCAGGCGTCGTGTTGTCTCTGCTGGTGTCGGTCGCGCCCTTCATTGCCACGGCCATGCTCTGGTTTGTGCTGGCAACTGGCTTGAGTGCGATGGCGATGTTGCCGCTGCTGGGGCTTCACCTGGGGCGCGACGCCCTGCAACGCTGGGTCGTCGAACCGGCGCGTTGCGCGCCGCAGGTGACGCGCGAGCAGCGGCTGCAACCGGAGCACCGACGGCTTGGTCAGGAGCCTGTCGCGCTCTGCGTCGCGGTACGCGGCTTGCCCGGTGGTGTGATCAAGGGCCGCCTGGTGGCCGCAACGTCTCAAGTGGCCGTGCTGTTCGACCCTTCGTCTGGCACGGTCTGGCGCGTGCCGGTGAGCGGGGCCACTCTCGAGCCGGTGGCCTCGCTCGATTGATCGCTCAGCGCGGGGCGAGACGGATCGCGCCGTCGAGGCGGATCACCTCGCCGTTGAGCATGTCGTTCTCGATGATGTGCTTCGCCAGCTTCGCGTAGTCCGCCGGCGTGCCCAGACGGCTGGGGAAGGGCACGCTGGCCGCGAGTGCGTCCTGCACCTCCTGCGGCATGCCGAACAGCATGGGCGTGCCGAAGATGCCGGGGGCGATCGTCATGTTGCGGATGCCGTTGCGCGCCAGGTCGCGCGCGATCGGCAGCGTCATGCCCACCACACCGCCCTTGGACGCCGCGTAGGCGGCCTGGCCGATCTGGCCGTCGTAGGCGGCCACGCTGGCGGTGCTGATCATCACGCCGCGCTCGCCCGTCGCCTCGGGCTCGTTCTTGCACATGGCCTCGGCCGCCAGGCGGATCATGTTGAAGCTGCCCACCAGGTTGACCATGATGGTCTTGGTGTAGACGGCCAGCGAGTGCGCGCCGTTTTTGCCCACGGTCTTCTCGGCCGGTGCGATGCCCGCGCAGTTGACCAGGCCCATCAGCTTGCCCATGGACACGGCCTTGGCCACCACGGCCTGACCGTCCGCTTCGCTGCTCACGTCGCACTTCACGAACACGCCACCGATGTCCTTGGCCACGGCCTCGCCCTTGTCGGCCTGCATGTCGGCGATCACCACCTTGCCGCCATTGGCTGCCAGCATGCGCGCCGTGCCTTCACCCAGGCCCGATGCGCCGCCGGTGACGATGAATACCTTGCCTGCAATGTCCATGCTTGTGCTCCTGAGGTGGCGCGTCGCGCGCCTTTGACGTTGACGTAAACGTCAATTATGACCTTGCGGCCGGTGCGATACCAGCATGACAGTCACGCCGTTGTCATGTGAGGGTGGGAAACTGGGGTTTTGCGTGCGCGCATGGGACCATGTTTGCATCCTCCGACGACCTTTTTCGCCGTGTCAGTGACGACCTGCTGGACGGCTACGACGAAGAACTCGAAATGGAGATCGAGGACCGCGATCTCCACGAAGAAGTTGATGCGGCAGAGGCGGCGCGCCGTCGTGATGACCGGCGCACCTACTTTCGCGAGCTGTTCCGGCTTCAGGCCGAGCTGGTGAAGCTGCAGGACTGGGTGGTGCACACCGGCCACAAGCTGGTGGTGGTGTTCGAGGGGCGCGACGCCGCCGGCAAGGGCGGCGTGATCAAACGCATCACGCAGCGCTTGAACCCGCGCGTGTGCCGCGTGGTGGCCCTGCCCGCACCGAATGATCGCGAACGCACCCAGTGGTACTTCCAGCGTTATGTGACGCACCTGCCCGCGGGTGGCGAGATCGTGCTGTTCGACCGCAGCTGGTACAACCGTGCCGGCGTCGAGCGTGTGATGGGCTTTTGCGTCGACGCGCAGGTGGAGGCGTTCTTTCGCACCGTGCCCGAGTTCGAGAAGATGCTGGTGAACTCCGGCATCCAGCTCGTGAAGTACTGGTTCTCGATCTCCGACGAAGAACAGGAAGCGCGATTCCTGGGCCGCATTCACGACCCGCTCAAGCAGTGGAAGCTCAGCCCGATGGACCTGGAGAGCCGGCGTCGCTGGGAGCTCTACACCAAGGCCAAGGAGGAGATGCTCGCGCGCACGAACATCCCCGAATCACCCTGGTGGGTGGTGCCGGCCGACGACAAGAAGAAGGCACGCCTGAACTGCATTCACCATTTGCTGTCACGCATCCCGTACCACGAGGTCGAGCGCCCGGGCATCACCTTGCCCGAGCGCATCCGCCACGAGGGCTACCGCCGCCACCAGGTGCCGGGAGAAATCTACGTGCCATCTGTTTACTGACGCACAAACAAGAAGGCCCGCTCGCGCGGGCCTTCGTCATGTGCCTGTGGTGTTCACTTGAAGCCCACGCGGTCAAGCATTTGCTGAACCTTCGTGAGGTTCTTCGCCACCGACGCCAGCGGCACCGTCTCGGGTTTGAAGTCGTCCCCGCCCATGGCCTTGAGGGCGGCGTTGTCCACCTTCACGCCCTTGGCGGCCGCGAACTCGTTGTTGCCGTTGGCAAAGTAGTCCTGCGCGAAGGGGCTGGCCAGGAATTCCATGAACTGGATCGCGTTGTCGCGGTTCTTCGCGTGCTTCGCCACCGCAGCGCCCGCGATGTTCACGTGCGTGCCGCTGGTGCTCTGGTTCGGGAACACCACGCGCACCTTCTCGGTCACGGCGCGGTCTTCCGGCTTGTTCGACTTGAGCAGTCGCGCGAAGTAGTAGCTGTTGGTCAGTGCCACGCCGCATTCGCCGCTGGCCACGGCCTTGATCTGGTCGGTGTCGCCGCCCTTGGGAGCCCGCGCCATGTTGTCCACCACACCCTTGAGCCAAGCCTCGCCTTTTTGCTCGCCCAGGCGCTCGACCACCGTGGCAAACAACGACAGGTTGTAGGGGTGCGAGCCCGAGCGGGTGCACACCAGACCCTTGAGCTTGGGGTCGGCCAGTTGCTCGTAGGTGGCGACGTCGGCGGCCTTCACGCGGGTCGGGTCGTACACGATGACGCGGGCGCGGGTGGAGAAACCCGTCCAGGTCACGCCGTCGGGCGTGGCCGCGGCGCGCAGGTTGGCGGGGATGGCTGCGTCCAGCTTGGCGGACTTGATCGGCTGGAACAGGCCTTGCGAATCCGCAACGGCCAGTCGCGCGGCGTCGACCAGCATCACCACGTCGGCCGGCGAGGCCGCGCCCTCGGCGCGCAGGCGCGCCAGGATGCCTGCGTCGTCCGCGTCCACGCGGTTGATCTTGATGCCGGTGGTGCGGGTGAAGGCTTCGTACATGCCCTCGTCCGACTGGTAGTGACGGGCCGAGTAGAGGTTGAGCACCTTGTCCTGGGCCTGGGCGGTGGTGGCACACAGGGCCGCTGCGGCCACGAGGCCAAGGGTGAGGCGGCGGGAGACGTTCATGAGGAGATCTCTCGAAGTTGAAGTCACGAAAGGGGGCGGTTGCTTTGGGACAATCCGGCATCCGGTCATCTCAGCAGGTTTATGCTAACAGAAGCGAGAATGGTTCTCACTAAGTATCTTGGTCGCATGGGGGGGCTTTGTGTCCTTGCCCTGGTCATGGCGCTGGCGGGCTGCGCGAGCCTCGCCCCCGAAACCCCCGCCACGCCGCAGACACCGGCGGTCACACCCCCGGACCCGCCGCCGGTACTTACGCGACCGCCCCGGCTGGGCCTCGCCCTGGGGGGTGGCGCCGCGCGCGGTTTTGCGCACATCGGGGTGATCCAGGAGCTGGAGCGGGTGGGCATCCGCCCCGACCTGGTGGTCGGGACATCGGCGGGCAGCCTCGTTGCCGCGCTGTACGCCAGCGGCAAACCCGGCAGCGAACTCGAACGCCTGGCCCTGCAGATGCACGAGGCCGAGATCGCCGACTGGTCGCTGCCGATCCTCGGGCGTGGTCTGCTGCGCGGCGAGGCGCTCACGCGCTACGTGCGTCGCGCCGTCGATGGACGGCTGATCGAGAACATGGCGCTGCCGCTGGGTGTGCTGGCGACCGACCTCAAGACCGGGCGCGGCGTCCTGTTCCGCCGGGGCGACACCGCCCTGGCGGTGCGCGCATCCAGCGCGGTGCCCGGGGTGTTCTCGCCGGTGAAGATCGGCGATACCGAGTTCGTGGACGGCGGCCTGGTGGCGCCCGTGCCGGTGCGCCAGGCGCGAGAGATGGGGGCCGAGGTGGTGCTGGCCATCGACATCTCCAGCGTGCCCGAGGCCAACAGCGCCAGCGGAGGTCTGCAGGTGCTGCTGCAAACCTTCGCCATCATGGGGCAGAGCATCAACCGCCACGAACTCACCGGTGCCGATCTGGTGGTGCATCCGGCGCTCGACGGGATGGGTGGTGCGGACTTCTCAGTGCGCCAGCGAGCCATCGACGCGGGCCGCCAGGCCATGCGCGCGGCCATGCCGCAGCTGCTGGCGCTCATGGCGCGCCGCGTTCCGTTCTGACGCCGGCCAAAAAAAAGCCCTCACCGCAGGGGGAGGGCTTTGAAGGGTCCGATGAAACCGAATTTCGAAGGGGACCCGAGGAGACAACCAGAAAAACCGGGGGCGCAGGCCTTGGACCGAAGGTTAAGCCTGCGCCGTGGATTCAATTGTGGGCGCTCGATGAAAAGTCAAGTCCCACGATCAGCGGCACGAAGTGCGTGGTTTTCAGCGCTTCTTCGCGGCCGTCTTGGTGGCGTTGACGGCGCTGGCCGTCACGGTGTTGAAGTTGGCTTCGGCCATTTCGGTGGCTTGCTTCACGGCCTTGTGCACCGATTCCATGGCGTTGTTGGCGGCAGACACGGCGCTCTTCATCACGGCCACAGCGGTTTCGGAACCGGCAGGGGCGTTCTTGGAGGCGTTGTCGACCACGGCCATGAATTTCTTCTGGGCGTCGGCGGCGGTGGCTTCGGCGGCCTTGCTGAACTCGGCGCTGGTGCCCGACGCGATGTCGTACAGGTGACGGCTGTAGGCCACCGACTTCTCGGCCAGGGGCTGCATCAGGCTGGCTTGCAGGTTCAGCAGTTCCTGGGCGTCCTTGACGCTCAGCAGGGCCTGGGTGTTGTTGGCGGACTCGGCCAGGGCAGCCTTGGTGGCTTGCAGGTTGAGTTCGACCAGTTTTTCGACGCCTTCGAAGGCTTTCTGGGTCAGACCGAAGAGGGTCTCGATCTGGGATTTCTGGGCGGAAATGATTTGTTCGGCGGTCAGCATGTCAGTACTCCTGAAGGGTGGATGAAGGGATGCGGTTCACGGTTGCGGCGTGGACACTTGCGGGCTCTTCCGTCCTCTTGTGCATGATTTGCTGCGCTGCAACATGGTTCGAATTATAGGGATCGTTCGCCGGTGCGCAAGCGTTTTTTGCTGCGTTGCAACATTCTAGGCGTGCGGTTCTAAATCCGGGGCGCGAGCCTCTGGCTTCAAGCGCTTGCCACAATCGCTGCCCTATTTCGGGGCCTGGCCTTTGCGCGCTTACTACGCTGACCATTTCGTGCTTCCCCTGCCCAGCGGGCACCGCTTTCCGATGGGCAAGTACGCGCGTCTGCGCGAGCGACTGACGGGTGAATTGCCCGCCGTCGAGTTGCACGAAGCCCTGCCTGCCAGCGACGGCGAACTGGCCCTGGTGCACACGCCCGCCTATGTGGACGCCATTGCCCAGGGCACGTTGGCGCCGGCGCTCCAGCGCGAGATCGGCTTCCCCTGGAGTCCTGCCATGGCCGAGCGCGCGCGCCGTTCGGTGGGTGCCACTCTGCAGGCGGCGCGGCACGTGATGGCGCAGCGCGGCGGCCTCGCGGCCAACCTGGCGGGCGGCACCCACCATGCGTATGCCGACAAGGGCGGCGGGTTCTGCGTGTTCAACGACTTTGCCGTGGCGGCGCGTCTGATGCAGGCGGAGCACGCGCGGCGCCACGGTGGCCGCGCGCCGTTGCAGGTCGCCATCGTTGACCTCGACGTACACCAGGGCAACGGCACGGCCCGCATCTTTGCCAACGACGCCAGCGTGTTCACGCTGTCGCTGCACGGGGCCAAGAACTTCCCGTTCCGCAAGGAGCCGAGCGACATCGACGTGGAACTGCCGGACGGCACGCGCGATGACGACTACCTGCACGCGCTTGACCTTGCGCTCGACGAGCTCGAGCGCCGTTTCGAGCCCGGGCTGGTGCTGTATCTGGCGGGTGCCGATCCTCACGAAGGCGATCGGCTCGGGCGCCTGAAGCTGAGCTTTGACGGCCTGGAGGCGCGCGACCGGCGCGTGATGGACTGGGCCTGGCGGCGTGGCCTGCCGCTGGTGTTCGCCATGGGCGGGGGCTACGGGCATGACCTTGAAGCCACGGTGCAGGTACAGGTGAACACCTACCGCACGGCGCTGGCGTTCGAGCAGCGCTGGCAGGCGGCAGCACGCGCCGCGGCGACAGCGCCCACCGGCATGCGCTGGCACAATGCCCGCCCATGACCGCGACCGCACCGGCCCCACGCCCGACCCCGCGGCCCCGCAGCGACTACCGCGCCTTTCGCGCCATCACCACCCGCTGGGCCGACAACGACGTCTACGGGCACGTCAACAACGTCGTCTACTACAGCTGGTTCGACACGGCCGTCAACGCGCACCTCATCGAAGCCGGTGCGCTCGACATCCACACCGGCAGCGTGATCGGTCTGGTGGTGCAGACGCAGTGCCACTACTTCGCGCCCCTGGCCTTCCCGCAGACGGTGTGGGCCGGCATCCGCGTCGCGCATCTGGGCAGCTCCAGCGTGCGCTACGAGGTCGGCCTGTTCGCCGATGGCGCCGACAGCACCGCCGCGCATGGCCATTTCGTGCACGTCTATGTGGATCGCCACACCCGCCGGCCGGTGGCGCTGCCGCCCGCTTTCAAGAACGTTCTGGAGACCCTGCGATGAACCTTGCCGAGACCGTGATCGACCCCGCGAGCGTGGACGCCGCGATCACCACCCGCATGTCGATGCGCGCCTTCCTGCCCACCCCGGTGCCGCGCGAGACGATCGAGCACATCCTGGACGTGGCACGCCGCGCCCCGTCGGGCACCAACACGCAGCCCTGGAAGGTGTATGTGTTGCAGAACGCCGCGCGCGACGAACTGGTGGCCAAGGTTTGCGCGGCACACGAGGCCATCTACGCCAACCCCGCGCTTGCTGCCGAGTACCGTGAGGAATACGACTACTACCCCGAGAAATGGGTCAGCCCCTACATCGACCGTCGACGCGAGAACGGCTGGGGTCTCTATGGCCTGCTCGGCATCCAGAAGGGCGAGAAGGACAAGATGCACGCGCAGCACCAGCGCAACTTCAAGCTGTTCGACGCGCCCGTGGGTCTGATGTTCACGCTTGACCGCGTGATGGGGCGCGGCTCGCTGGTGGACTACGGCATGTTCCTGCAGAACATCATGGTCGCGGCGCGCGGCCAGGGCCTGCACACCTGCCCGCAGGCGGCATGGAACGGTTTCGCGAAGATCATCCTGCCCCACATCGGCGCCGGGCCCGACGAGATGCTGGTCTGCGGCATGGCCCTGGGCTACGCCGACCCTGACGCGCCGGTCAACGGCTTTCACACGCCTCGCGAGCCCGTGTCCGCTTTCACGCACTGGCTCGGCTGAACCCTTCAACACCACAGGAGACGACCATGATCACCACCCCCAGCGGCCTGCAGTACGAAGACACCACGCTCGGTCAGGGCGATGAAGCCCGCGCCGGCCGCCCGGTGCAGGTGCACTACACCGGCTGGCTCTACCAGGACGGCGTGGCCGGCCGCAAGTTCGATTCCAGCAAGGACCGTGGCCAGCCGTTCGAATTCCCCCTCGGCATGGGCCACGTCATCCGCGGCTGGGACGAGGGCGTGCAAGGCATGAAGGTTGGCGGCACGCGCCGGCTGGTGATTCCGCCCGAGCTGGGTTACGGCGCGCGCGGCGCCGGCGGCGTGATCCCGCCCAACGCCACGCTGCTGTTCGAAGTCGACCTGCTCGCGGTGTGAACGAAATGACCCGTCCTGCCATCCTCATCACGCGCAAGGTATTTCCCGACGTGGTGGAACACCTGCGCCAGCATTTCGACGTCGATCACAACGACGCTGACGGCGTTCTTTCACCGGCGCAACTCATCGAGCGTCTGCAAGGCAAGGTGGGTGCACTCACCACCGGCAGCGAACGCATCGACGGCGCTGTGGCGGGTGCCTGTCCGCAACTGCGCATCGTGGCCAACATCGCGGTCGGTTACAACAACTTCGACGTACCCGCGCTGAGTGCCGCGGGCGTGCTGGCCACCAACACGCCCGACGTGCTCACCGAGACAACCGCCGATTTCGGCTTCGCACTGCTCATGGCCACCGCGCGCCGCCTCACCGAGAGCGAGCACTTTCTGCGCGCCGGCCAGTGGAACCGCTGGGCGCTCGACATGTTTGCGGGCGCAGAGGTGCACGGCAGCACGCTGGGCATCCTGGGCATGGGCCGCATCGGCCAGGCGATCGCGCGCCGCGGCGCGCACGGCTTTGGCATGAAGGTGATCTATCACAACCGCTCGCGGCTGGACGCAGCCACCGAGGCCGAATGCAAGGCGCGCTACGTGGACAAGGCCACGCTGCTGCGCGAGGCCGATCACCTCATCCTCGTGTTGCCCTACAGCGCCGAGAGCCACCATGCCATTGGCGCGGCCGAGATCGCGCAGATGAAGCCCACGGCCACGCTCACCAACATCGCACGCGGCGGCATCGTGGACGATGCGGCGCTTGCGGCGGCGCTGAAGGAGCGGCGCATTGCGGCTGCCGGCCTGGACGTGTTCGAAGGCGAGCCGAAGGTCCACCCTGATCTGCTCACCGTGCCCAACGTGGTGCTCACGCCGCACATCGCCAGCGCCACGATCCAGACGCGCCGCGCCATGGCCATGCTGGCGGCCGACAATGTGATCGACTACCTCACCACCGGCCAGCCGCGAACCCCGCTCAACGCCGACATCATCGGAAAGGGCGCTCGCCCGTGATGGCTTCCTGGCTGCTGCTGGTTCTGTTGGCGCTGGCGGTCATCGCCGTGCTGTTGCAGGTGTTGCTGCTGCGCCGTCAGCCGGCGCCCGACGCCACCGAACTGGCGCACCGCCAGGCCGTGCTGGCACAACTGCAGCAGGTTGTGCAGCGCGTGGAGCACGTGGAGGGCGAATTGCGCCGCGAGGTGGCCGACAACGCGCGCGCCGCACGCCAGGAGCAGCAGCAAAGCCTTGCTCGCTTCCAGGAATCGCTCACCGCGCAGTCGGCCGAAACCACGCGCACGCAGAACGCGCAGCTCGATGGCTTCGCGCAGCAACTGGTGCAGTTGCGCGGCGCGCTGGGCGACGCGCTCACGCGCCAGTTGCAGGACATGAGCGAGGCCAACGCGCGACGCCTGGCCGAAATCCGCACCACGCTCGATGCCCAGCTCACGCAGTTGCAGCAGGGCAACGCGGCCAAGCTCGACGAGATGCGCGCGGTGGTTGACGAGAAGCTGCAGAGCACCTTGCAGGCGCGCCTGGGCGAGAGCTTCAAGCAGGTGGCCGACCGCCTGGAGCAGGTGCACAAGGGCCTGGGCGAGATGCAGACGCTGGCGCAGGGTGTGGGGGATTTGAAGCATCTGCTCACCAACGTGAAGACGCGGGGCATGTTCGGCGAGGCGCAACTTGCCGCCTTGCTGGAGCAGGTGTTCGCGCCCGACCAATACGCCACCCAGGTGGCCACGCGACCGGGCAGCCGCAACGTGGTCGACTTCGCGGTGCGCCTGCCCGGCCGCGGCGATGACGGTGCGCCGTGCTGGTTGCCGATCGATGCCAAGTTCCCGAACGAGGACTACGAGCGGCTGCTTGATGCGCAACAGCGCGCCGATGTGGAGGGCGCCGAGGCCGCGGGCAGGGCACTGGAACAACGCATCCGCCTGGAAGCAAAGTCCATGGCCGAGAAGTACCTCGAGCCGCCGCACACCACGGACTTTGCCATCCTGTTCCTCCCCACCGAAGGCCTCTATGCCGAGGTGTTGCGCCGCCCCGGTCTGATGGAACTGCTGCAGCGCGAGCACCGCGTCACGCTGGCCGGCCCGACCACGCTCATGGCCATGCTCAACTCGCTGCAGATGGGCTTTCGCACGCTCGCGCTGGAAAAGCGCAGCAGCGAGGTCTGGCAGGTGCTGGGCGCGGTCAAGACCGAGTTCGGCAAGTTCGGCGACGTGCTGGCCAAGGTGAAAGGCCAGACGCAGACCGTGCTCAACACGCTGGAAGCCGCCGAGGTGCGCAGCCGCGCCATGGGCCGTGCGCTCAAGACCGTCGAGGCGCTGCCGCAGGAGCGCAGCAGCGCCTTGCTGCCGCTCGACAACGACCCCTCCGAGGCACCTTGAACCCCCGCTTGCGTGTGGATCTCGTGCGCCTGATCGGCTCGCAGATCTGCGTGCACGCGTGCATGACGGGCTTTCGCATGGCCGCGCCGCTGATGGCGCTGCGAGAGGGTCACAGCGCCTTGTCGGTGGGCGTGCTGCTGGCTTTGTTCGCCGTCTCGCCCGCTGTGCTGGCCTTGCCCGCCGGCCGCTTTGCCGATCGGCACGGCTTGCGCCACCCCGTGCGGGTGGCGGTGGCCGTGGCCAGCGCCGGAGCCATGCTGGCGGTGGCCTGGCCGGCGTTCTGGGTGCTGTGCCTTTCGGCCACGGCTTGCGGTGCGGCCAGCGGGATTGCCATGATCGCGCTGCAACGCCACGTGGGCCGGCTCGCCCACGACGCCACCGAACTGCGCCAGGTGTTCAGCTGGATGGCGGTTGGTCCTTCGATCTCCAACTTCCTCGGGCCGCTGCTGGCCGGCTTGCTGATCGACGCCGCGGGCTTTCGCTGGGCCTTTCTGTTGCTGGCATCGCTGCCTTGGTTGGCCTGGTGGTGGGTACGGCGCACGCAGGAGTTGCCGAGCGCGCCGCAGCCCGCGGATGGTCGCAAGCGCTCGTCCTGGGACTTGCTGCGCAACCCCGATTTTCGCCGCCTCATGGTCTTGAACTGGATGCTGTCATCGTGCTGGGACGTGCACACTTTTCTGGTGCCCGTGATCGGCCACGAGCGCGGCCTGAGTGCCACTGCCATCGGCACCATCCTGGGCGCCTTCGCGCTGGCTGCCACTGCGATCCGCCTGATCCTGCCCTGGGTGGCGGCCCGGCTGCGCGAGTCGGCCGTGATTGCCACCGCCATGGTCTGCACGGCACTGCTCTTTGCGCTCTACCCGCTGGCGCATGCGGCGTGGTCAATGGCGGGTCTGTCGGTATTGCTCGGTCTGGCGTTGGGCTCGGTGCAGCCCATGATCATGAGCACGTTGCACCAGATGACGCCGCCGCACCGGCACGGTGAAGCGCTGGGCCTGCGTGCCATGGCCATCAATGGATCGAGCGTGGTGATGCCGCTTCTGTTCGGCTCCACCGGCGCCCTGCTTGGGGTGGCGGGCGTTTTCTGGATCGTGGGTGCTGCGATCGGCTCGGCCTCGCCGATCGCCTGGCGGCTGCGCCCGCCGGCGGGCGGCCCGGCACCGGTGTCAACCCTGGAATCCTGATTTCCCGGGCTTTCAGCGCGTTGTCAGCGGGGCGGAAGGACGCTGCGTTTACGATCGCAGGTTGACCCGAGAGAGACACCGTGCTGCTGATCACCATCCTGCTGCCTCTGCTGCTGGGTACCTTGCTCCCCCTGTGGTTGGGGAACAAGTCCCGTCCTTTGACCGCCCTGGCCGCGTTCGCGGTGACGTTGGCCAGCCTGGCCGCGTTGCTGTCGCAGGCCCCGGCCGTGATGCGGGGCGAGACCGTGTTCAACCGTTGGGAGTGGGTGCCGGAACTTGGCCTGAACCTCAGCCTGCGCCTTGATGGCCTGTCGTTGATGTTCGCGGGCCTGATCCTGTTCATCGGCCTGCTCATCGTCACCTACGCCCATTGGTACCTGAGCGCGAAGGACTCGGTGGCCAAGTTCTTCAGCGAGATGATGCTGTTCATGGCCGCCATGCTGGGCGTGGTGCTGTCGGACAACCTCTTGCTGCTGGTGGTGTTCTGGGAGCTCACCAGCCTGTCGTCGTTCCTGCTCGTGGGCTACTGGAGCCACCGCGCCGACGCGCGCGCCGGCGCGCGCCAGGCACTGGCCGTCACCGGTGGCGGTGGCCTGGTGATGCTCGCCGGCGTGGTGTTGCTGGGCCAGATCGCGGGCACGTACGACATCAGCGGCATGCTCTCGCAGGTGGCCACCATCCAGGCCGACCCGCGTTTCGTGCCTGCGCTGCTGTGCATCCTGGTGGGCTGCTTCACCAAGAGCGCGCAATTCCCGTTTCACTTCTGGCTGCCCGATGCAATGGCCGCGCCCACGCCGGTCTCTGCCTATCTGCACTCGGCCACCATGGTGAAGGCGGGTGTGTTCCTGCTCATGCGGCTGTACCCGGTGCTGGCGGGCACCGGCCACTTCGAGGTCATCGTTGGCACGGCGGGCCTCGTGACCATGCTGTTCGCTGCCTTCATTGCGATCTTCAAGCACGATCTCAAGGGCCTGCTGGCCTATTCCACCGTGAGCCACCTCGGCCTGATCACCTTCCTGGTCGGGCTCGGCTCGCCACTGGCCGCAGTGGCGGCAGTGTTCCACGTGCTCAACCACGCCAGCTTCAAGGCCTCACTGTTCATGATCGCGGGCATCGTCGACCACGAGACGCATTCGCGCGACATGCGCCAGCTTGGCGGCCTGTTCGCGCTCATGCCCTGGACGGCCACACTCGCCATGATTGCGGCAGCGTCGATGGCTGGCGTGCCGCTCACCAATGGCTTCCTGTCAAAGGAGATGTTCTTCACCGAGGCCGTGAACGGCACCAGCGGCCTGTGGCACCTGCTGGTGCCGCTGGCCGTCACCCTCGGCGGCATCTTCAGCGTCGCCTACTCGCTTCGGCTGGTGCATGACACCTTCTTCAACGGCCCGCTGGGTGATGTGCCGAACACACACCCGCATGAGCCGCCGCTGGGCATGAAGGCCCCGTCGATGCTGCTGGTGCTGATCTGCCTTGTGGTGGGCCTGCTGCCCGCGGTCACTTTCGGACCGCTGGTGCACGTGGCGGCCACCGCGCTTGCCGGGCGCCCGCTGCCTGAGTACCATCTTTCGCTCTGGCACGGCTTCAACCTGCCGCTGCTGATGAGCGTGATCGCACTCGCGGCGGGTGGGGGCCTGTACCTGTGGCTGGCGGCGGGTCGGCGCCTGCACCGCATCCAGAGCGAAGTGTGGTTTGGGTGGGCCACGGGACGGCGCATTTTCGAGGGTGCCATCGATGGGCTCTTCGGCCTGGCCGGGCGCGTCACCGAGCGGCTGGAAAACGGCTCGCTGCAGCGGTATGTGGCCTGCTTTCTGGTGGCGGCGTTGGTGCTCGCTGCCTCACCGCTGGTGGGCAGCGGCATCGGCACTGGCGAGCGAGCAACGCTGCCGGCCACGCCGCTCGCGCTGGTGGTGTGGGCACTCCTGCTCGCGGCCTGCCTGGCGCTGGTGCTCACGCACCACCAGCGGTTCCGCGCCGTGGTGCTGGTCGGCGTGGTCGGCCTGATCGTCTCGCTCACGTTCGTCGGCCTCTCCGCACCCGATCTCGCGCTCACGCAGTTGTCGGTCGAAGTGGTCTCGGCGGTGCTGCTGCTCATGGGCCTGGCGCTGCTGCCGCAGCACTCGCCGCGCGAGACGCCCGCCGTGCGGCGGGCGTGGCATGCCGGCCTGGCACTTGCCGTGGGCGCCGCGGTGGCGGTGGCGGCCTGGTGGTTGCTTACGCGCGGGCACGATTCGATCTCCTGGTACTTCCTGGAGCAGTCCTACCCCAAGGGCGGCGGCACCAACGTGGTCAACGTCATCCTGGTCGATTTCCGCGGCTACGACACCTTTGGCGAGATCACCGTGCTCGGCATCGCCGCGGTGGGCGTGCTTGCGCTGATGGACGGGCTGCGCACGCGCCGCGGAACCACCGACCCTGACGGGCGCGCCTGGACCTTTGCGCGCCAGCCGCTGCTGCTGCGCATGGCAGCCAGCGTGGTGCTGCCGGTGGCCCTGGTGTTTTCGGTCTACATCTTCATGCGTGGGCACAACCTCCCGGGTGGCGGCTTCATCGCGGGCCTGATCACCGCGGTGGCGCTGGTGCTGCAGTTCATGGCCATGGGGCAGGCGCGCGCGGAACTGCTGCTGCGGGCCGGTGGCGGGCGGCGCTTCGTGCGCTGGATCGGTGCCGGCCTGGGTATCGCCGGCCTTACCGGCGTGGGGGCCTTCGTGCTCGGCCGGCCGTTTCTCACCAGCGCGCACGGCCATCCGCATGTGCCGCTGCTGGGCGAGCTGCCCTTCGCCTCGGCGGCCGCGTTCGACCTGGGTGTGTACCTCACCGTGGTGGGGTCCACGTTGCTGACCATCTCGGTGCTGGGCACCGTCTCGCGCGAGGCACCTGCCGGCGCGCCCCGGAGCACGCCATGATCAGCATGGAATTCCTGCTCGCCAGCGGCATCGGCGTCGTCACCGCCGCCGGCGTCTACCTCATGTTGCGTGGCCGAACCTTTCCGGTGGTGTTGGGTTTGTCGATGTTCGGCTACGCGGTCAACGTGTTCATCTTCGTGATGGGGCGGCTGTGGTTCAACGCCAACCCGATTCTCGTGGGCGAGGGCGCGGTCGCCGACCCGCTGCCGCAGGCGCTGGTGCTGACGGCCATCGTGATCGGTTTTGCGACCACCGGATTCGTGATCGAGCTGGCCCTGCGCAGCCGTCACGAGAGCGGCAGCGACCACGTCGATGGCCAGGAACCCGGAGGGCGTGAGCGATGAGCGCGATCACCGCTTTCTGGCTGCAGCACGCTCCGGTGCTGTCGGTGCTGCTGCCGCTGTTCACGGCCGTGGCCCTGTTGCTCATTGGCGACTCGGGGGGCATGGCGGGGCAGGGTGGCGGGCACGACGATGCCCGGCTGCGCTGGCGCAGGCGCCTGTCGCTGCTCTCGGTGTCGCTGGGCCTGCTGATGTCGATCGGCCTCGTGATGCACGCCGCCACGGGAGACATCCTGGTCTACCGGCTGGGCGAGTGGCCGGCGCCTTACGGCATCGCCCTGGTGCTTGATCGGCTGTCTGCCCTGATGGTGCTGCTCACCCAGTTGGTGGCGCTGCCCGTGCTCTGGTACGCCAGTTGTGGCTGGGACAGCCGGGGACGCCACTTCCACGCGTTGTTCCAGTTCCAATTGATGGGCCTGAGCGGCGCCTTCCTCACGGGTGACCTGTTCAACCTGTTCGTGTTCTTCGAGGTCTTGCTGATCGCCTCCTACGTGCTGCTGGTGCACGGACAGGGACGCGAGCGCTTCCGCATGGGCGTGCATTACGTGGTGCTCAACCTCACGGCGTCCGGCCTGTTCCTCATCGGCCTGGCCATGCTGTACGCGGCCACCGGCACACTCAACATGGCCGACGTGGCGCTGCGCCTGCAGCAGCTGCAAGGCGATGGTGTGGCGTTCGCGCGCGCTGCCGCGCTGCTGCTGCTGGTGGTGTTCGGCCTCAAGGCGGCGCTGGTGCCCTTGTATTTCTGGCTTCCCGGCACCTACGCCGCGGCCAGCGCGCCGGTGGCGGCGTTGTTCGCCATCATGACCAAGGTGGGCGCCTACAGCATCATCCGCGTTCACTGGAGTGTGTTCGGCGAGCAGGCCGGCGGGGCTGCGCTGGTTGCCCAGGATTGGTTGCTGCCTGCCGCGCTCACCACGAGCGTGCTCGGCGTGCTCGGTGCACTGGCCGCGCATTCCATGGGGAGGCTGGTCGCCTACCTCACCGTCTCCTCGGTGGGCACGATCCTCGCGGGCGTCGGGTTGTTCAGTCCGGCCACGCTGTCGGCCGCTCTCTACTACACGCTTCACAGCACGATCGTGATGGCCGGGCTGTTCCTGCTGGTCGAACTCATGGCCGCGCAGCGCGGGACCGCCTGTGATCGACTGCAACCTGCCAACGCCGTGCGCGAGCCGCTTTTGCTGGGGCTGATGATGCTGTTCGGCGCGGCCTCGGCGGCCGGGCTGCCGCCGTTACCGGGTTTCCTGGGCAAGCTCATGATTCTGGACAGCGCGGCCGGCCTGGCGGCGCAGGCCTGGGTCTGGAGCATCGTTCTGCTGGTCGGCTTCTTCAGCATCGTGGGCCTGGCCCGTGCCGGCGTGGTGGTGTTCTGGCATGTGCAGCCAGCACCCGCCGATGGTGATGTGTCCGGCGCGAGCCGCCCCATGCTGGCGGCCGCCTGGGCCTTCATGGCGTTGACGGTGGCGATGGCGGTGTTCGCCTCGCCGATCAAGCGCTACACCGACGCCGCGGCCACCCAACTCGCCGACCCCATGGCCTATGTGCGCGCGGTGCTCGGCGAGGAGGCCGTGACACAGCCGACCACGCGACCCTATGACGGCCAGCGCGCTCCGGGCGGCGCTGCGAAGGAGCAACCATGACCACTGCCGAGGACAAGTCCACGGCCAGCCGCACTGGCTGGTTCGACCATCCCGTGCTCTCGCTGCTGCTGGCGGCGAGCTGGCTGGCGCTCTCGCGCAGCCTGGAGCCGGTGCACCTGCTGTCGGCCGCGCTGCTTGGGCTGATCGTGCCGCGCCTGCTGCACCGATTCGTGCCACCCAGGGGTTCGCGGGTGCGGTGGGGCGCCGCGCTGCGTCTCACCCTCGTCGTGCTGTGGGACATCGTGAAGTCGAACATCACGGTGGCACGCATCGTGCTCGGCCCCATGCGCAAGCCGCAACCAGCGTGGCTCGCGGTGCCGCTGGCCAGCGGGCACGAGCGCGTCAATGCGCTGTTTGCCAGCATCATCACCACCACGCCCGGCACCGTGTCAGCCGTGGTGGATGAAAGCCGGCAGGTCATCTGGGTGCACGCGCTGGATTGCGATGATGCCCAGGCTGCCATCGACGACATGAAGACGCGCTACGAGGCGCCACTGCTGCGCATCTTCGGTGTGGTGGAGGCATCGCCATGAGTGTGTTGAATCTGGCCCTTGACATCGGCAGCATGGCCGTGGCCTTGTCCATGGTGCTTTGTGGTTGGCGCCTCCTGCGCGGCCCCGAGGTGACCGACCGCATTCTTGCCATCGACACCCTTTACCTGAGCGCGGTGGCGCTGGTGGTGATGCTGGGCATGCGTTGGAGCACGCCGCTGCTGTTCGAGGCCGCCCTCATCATCGCCATGCTGGGCTTCGCGTCCACCGTGGCGCTGGCGCGATACCTCACCCGCGGCGACGTCGTCGAATGAAGGAGCAAGCGCGATGAACCCCGTGATCGAATGGCTGGCGGCCGCGCTCGTGCTGGTGGCGGCCTTCTTCATCCTGGTGGGCGCGATCGGCCTGATCCGCCTGCCCGATTTCTTCATGCGCCTGCATGCTCCGACCAAGGCGTCGACGCTGGGCGTCGGTGGTGTGTTGCTGGCATCCATCCTGGTGGGTGCGGCGCAGGGCCGGCTCGGGGTGCCCGAGTTGCTGATCACGCTCTTCGTCTTCGTGACGGCACCGGTATCGGCCAACCTCATGGCACAGGCAGCGCTTCACCTGGCCTTGCCTTCGCGCGCGAAACTGCCGCCCGACGTGGTGCCTGAGCGGCCTGCGCCCTGAACCCGAGGCCCTGCAGGTAGGCGTCCATGGTTTGGCGCCCGTTCTTGACGAGGTCGAACGCGCCGGGGTCGAGCAGCCAGTTCTGGATCAGGCCATCCACCATCACATGCAGGCCGAGCGCGGCCGTGGCCAGGGGCACCGGCAGAGTGACGCCCTGTCGCCGCACCGCCTCGCGCAACGCGGCACGCGTCATGGCCATGCACTCGTTGCGCACGCGCAAGTGGCGCTCTCGCACGGCCTGCATTTCGTCGGTGTACTCCACCTTGTGCGTGGCCACCTCGAACACGCGGCGCGTGCGCTCATCGGTTGCGGTCTGGCGCAGCGCGCGGGTCATCGATTCGCGCAAGGCGTGCAGCGGATCGTCCTGCGCCGGCGCCATCTGTCCGACCTCGGCGAGCGACGCCTCCAGCGGCATCGTCACGCGCGCCATCATGGCGTTGAAGAGGTCGGCCTTGTCGCGGAAGTGGTGGTACACGGCGCCGCGCGTGGCCCCGGCAGCGGTGGCAATGTCGGCCAGCGTGGTGCTGGACACGCCCTTGGCCTGAAACAAGCGCTCGGCGGCGTCGAGCAGCCGGTTCCTTGTTTCCTGGGCTTCGGTTTTCGTGCGGCGGACCATGAATGGGATACGACAGGGCGGGGGGATTACAAAGCTGTAAATATACATACATTCGCGTATGTATACTCGTCTCCCTCGTTCGAAGCCTGCCGAACCCGAGGTCATTCCCCATGCCAACGTCTCTCGCCTTGCCGCACCCGCGTGCGGCCCGCACCCTTGTTGTCCTCGCCATCGCACTTGCCCTCGCCGCTTGCGGCAAGTCCGAAGCGCCCGCCCAGGGCGCTGGCGCGGCACCGCCGCCGCCCGAAGTGGGCGTCATCACGGTCCAACCCGGCGATGTGGGCCTGATCAACGAGTTGCCCGGGCGCCTGGAGGCCTCTCGCGTGGCGCAGGTGCGTGCCCGCGCAGCCGGCATCCTTCAGCAGCGCCTGTTCCGCGAAGGCAGCGAAGTCAAAGCGGGCCAGCGCCTGTTCCAGATCGACCCGGCGCCTTACCAGGCCGCGCTGCAGAGCGCGCGGGCCACACTGGCACGTGCCGAGGCCAACCTCGGTCAGGCACGCGCGCTGGCCGAGCGCTATGCGCCGCTGGTCAAAGAGAACGCCATCAGCCAGCAGGAGTACGCGAACGCCCAGGCGGCGCAGAAGCAGGCCGAGGCCGACGTGGCCGCCGGCCGCGCCGCGGTTCGCACGGCCGAGATCAACCTGGGTTACGCCAACGTCACGGCACCGATCGGCGGGCGCATCGGCCGGGCATTGGTGACCGAGGGCGCGCTGGTCGGGCAGGGTGAGGCCACGCAGCTGGCGGTGATCCAGCAGATTCACCCCATGTACGTGAACTTCACGCAGTCGGTGGGCGAGGTCTATCGCTTGCGTCGTGCGTTCGAAGGCGGCCAACTCAAGGGCACCGGCAAGGACGTGGCCCGGGTGCGCGTGGTGCTCGAGGATGGCAGCGTGTACCGTCTTGAAGGCCGGCTCCTGTTCTCCGACCTCACGGTGGACAGCACGACCGGCCAGGTGAGCCTGCGCGCCGAGATCCCCAACCCCGAAGGCCAGTTGCTGCCCGGCCTGTACGTGCGCGTGCGCATCGAGCAGGCCACGGCAAGCGACGCGGTGCTGTTGCCGCAGCAGGCGGTCACGCGCAGCGCGCAAGGCGACACGGTGATGGTGGTCGATGGCGAAGGCAAGGTGACCACGCGCAATGTCACGCTGGGCGGCGAACAGAACGCACAGTGGGTGGTTCTGGATGGCCTCAAGTCAGGCGAGCGTGTCGTGGTGGACGGCTTCCAGAAGATGCGACCGGGCGCCCCTGTCAAGCCAGTGCCGTGGACGCGGCCCGGCGAAGGCGCACCGGCCGTGAAGTCGAGCTGAAGGACGCCCGCACATGGCCCGCTTCTTCATCGACCGTCCCATCTTCGCGTGGGTGATCGCGCTCTTCATCATGGTGCTGGGCGCGGTGTCCATCACCCAGTTGCCGATCGCGCAATACCCGCCCGTGGCGCCACCGTCCATCGTGGTCAGCGCCACTTACCCCGGTGCGTCGGCCAAGACGCTGGAAGACTCCGTGCTCTCCATCATTGAACAGGAGATGAACGGCTCGCCCGGGTTGATCTACATGGAGTCGGTGGCGCAGGCCAACGGCACCGGCTCGATCACGCTGAGCTTTCAGCCCGGCACCAATGCCGACCTCGCGCAGGTGGATGTGCAGAACCGCCTCTCGCGTGCGTCACCGCGCTTGCCGGCGGCGGTGACGCAGCAGGGTGTGCGCGTTGACAAGTCGCGCAGCAACTTCCTGCTCTTTGCCATCCTCACCAGCGACGACCCGAAGTGGGACCCGGTGGCGCTGGGCGACTACGCCACGCGCAGCGTGCTGCCCGAGATCCAGCGCGTGCCGGGTGTGGGCCAGGCGCAGCTGTTCGGCACCGAGCGTGCCATGCGCATCTGGATCGACCCGGCGAAGCTGCTCGGATTCAACCTCAGCGCAGCCGACGTGACCGCCGCCATCCGCGCCCAGAACGCACAGGTCTCGGCCGGCGAGATCGGCGCGTTGCCCAACGTCGCGGGCCAGGGCATTTCGGCCACCGTGGTGGTGAGCGGGCAGCTCAGCTCGGTCGAGCAGTTCGGCAACATCGTGCTGCGCTCGGACACCAGCGGCGCCACCGTGCGCCTGAAGGACGTGGCGCGCATCGAACTCGGTGCGCAGGCGTATGCCACCTCGGCGCGCCTGAACGGCAAGCCCTCCACCGGCATCGGCGTGCAGCTCTCGCCCAGTGGCAACGCGCTGGCCACGGCCGACGCGGTGCGCGCCAAGCTCACCGAGCTGGAACGCTTCTTCCCCGAAGGCATGAGCTGGGTGATCCCCTACGACAGCTCGCGCTTCGTGAAGATCTCCATCGAGCAGGTCGCGATCACGCTGCTGGAGGCCGTGGCGCTGGTGTTCCTGGTGATGTTCCTGTTCCTGCAGAACTTCCGCTACACCATCATCCCGACCATCGTGGTACCGGTGGCACTGCTGGGCACCTTCGCCACGTTGCTGGCCATGGGATTCTCGATCAACGTGCTCACCATGTTCGGCATGGTGCTGGTGATCGGCATCGTGGTGGACGACGCCATCGTGGTGGTGGAGAACGTCGAGCGCATCATGAGCGAGGAAGGCTTGCCGCCCTTGCAGGCCACGCGCAAGGCCATGGGCCAGATCTCGGGCGCCATCATCGGCGTGACGGTGGTGCTGATCGCGGTGTTCGTGCCGCTGGCGTTCTTTGCCGGCTCCATCGGCAACATCTACCGCCAGTTTGCGGCGGTCATGGGCGTCTCGATTGCCTTCTCTGCCTTCATGGCGCTGTCGCTCACGCCTGCGTTGTGCGCCACGCTGCTCAAGCCAGTGGCCAAAGGCCACCACGTCGAGAAAAAGGGCTTCTTCGGCTGGTTCAACCGCGGCTTTGCGCGCACCACCAACGCCTACACCGGCTTCGTCGGGGCGGTGCTGCCGCGTGCGGGACGCATGCTCATCATCTACCTGATCATCGGCGCCGCCGCGGCCTGGGTCTATCGCAGCCTGCCCACCTCCTTCCTGCCACAGGAAGACCAGGGCACCATGCTGGTCAACGTGCAACTTCCCCCCGGTGCCACGCGCGAGCGCACGCTGGCGGTGATGGAGCAGGTGGAAGACTACATCCTCGACCAACCGGAGGTGCAGAGCATGGTGAGCGTGCTGGGCTTCAGCTTCGCCGGCCAGGGGCAGAACGCGGCGCTGGCCTTCATCACGTTGAAGGAATGGAGCGAGCGCACCGAGCCTGGCAGTTCGGCACAGGCCCTGGCGGGACGCGCCTTCGGTGCGCTCTCCGGCATTCGCGATGCCTTCATCTTTCCGCTGAGCCCGGCGCCGATTCCGGAGCTGGGTTCTTCCTCCGGCTTCAGCTTCCGGCTGCAGGACCGCGCCGGGCTGGGCCGCGACGCGCTGCTGCAGGCACGAGGACAACTGCTGCAACTGGCGTCGCAAAGCCCGTTGCTTGCCCAGGTGCGCCCTGACGGCCTGGAGGATGCGCCGCAATTGCAGCTCGACATCGACCGCGATCGCGCGCAGGCGCTGGGGGTGGGCTTCGATGCCATCAGCAACGCCATCGGCACGGCCCTGGGCTCCAGCTACGTCAACGACTTCCCCAACAGCGGGCGGCTGCAGCGCGTGATCGTGCAGGCCGATGCGCCCGCGCGCATGCAGCCGGACGATCTGCTGGAGCTCAACGTGGTGAACAACCGCGGCCAGGCGGTGCCACTGTCGGCGTTCACGAGCACGAAGTGGATCAAGGGCCCGATGCAGACCGTGCGTTACAACGGCTACCCGGCGGTTCGCATCACCGGCTCGGCCGCGCCGGGCCGCAGCACGGGCGAGGCCATGGCCGAGATGGAGCGCCTGGCCGCGCAACTGCCGCAAGGTTTCGGCTACGAATGGACCGGCACCTCGCGCGAAGAGAAGCTGGCGGGTTCGCAGGCGCTGGTGCTCTACGCCTTTGCCATCCTGGCCGTGTTCCTGTGCCTGGCTGCCCTCTACGAGAGCTGGACCATCCCGCTGTCCGTGATCCTGGTGGTGCCGCTGGGCGTGCTCGGCGTGCTGCTGGCCACCTTGTTGCGGGGCTACGAGAACGACGTGTACTTCCAGGTCGGCCTCATCACCATCATCGGCCTGTCGGCCAAGAACGCGATCCTGATCATCGAGTTCGCCAAGGACGTACAGGCCCAGGGCAAGACGGTGTTCGAGGCCGCGCTGGCCGCGGCGCGGCTGCGCTTTCGCCCGATCATCATGACCTCGATGGCCTTCACGCTCGGCGTGGTGCCGCTGGCCATCGCCTCCGGCGCGGGCTCGGCGAGCCAGCGTGCCATCGGCACCGGTGTCATCGGCGGCATGATCACCGGCACCCTGCTGGCCGTCGTCTTCGTGCCCCTTTTCTTCGTCGTGGTGCGGCGCCTGTTCAAGGGCAGCGAACGCCAGCACCAGCGCGATCTCGAAAGCGCACGCGCGCATGGAGCCTACAGCGATGAATCGTGATCTCACCGCCCACCTGAGCCCGTTGCTGGCGGCCCTGCTGCTGGCCGGCTGCTCGATGATCCCGACCTACGAGCGCCCCGCCGCACCCGTGCCGCAGGTGTTTCCGCTGGCCGCGGACACGCCCGAGCAACGCAGCGCCGCCGATACCGACTGGCGTGCCTTTGTACAGAACCCGCAACTGCGCACGCTGATCGAGCGCGCACTGGCCAACAACCGCGATCTGCGCGTGGCCACGCTCAACATCGAGCGCGTGCGCGCGCAGTACCAGATCCAGCGCGCCAACCAGTTCCCCACCATCAACGCGGCCGCCAGCGGCAACCGCCAGCCCGACGGCAATGGCGGCATCCAGAGCAGCTACAGCGTGGGCCTGGCCATGAGCGCCTGGGAGATCGATTTCTTCGGCCGCCTGGGCGCGCTGAAGGAAGCCGCGCTGGCCGAGTACCTGGCCAGTGAGCAGGCGCGCAACGCGGCACAGACCAGCCTGATCGCCGCGGTGGCCAGCAGCTGGCTGAGCCTTCAGGCCAACGAGGCCTTGCTGGCGATCACACGCCAGACGCTGGCCTCGCGTGAAGATTCGTTGCGCCTGACCAAGCTGCGCTTCGACAACGGTGCCACCTCTGCACTGGACCTGCGCCAGGCCGAATCGCTCGCCGCCACCGCCCGTGCGGCCTTTGCGCAGCAGCAGCGCGCACGCGCTCTCGACGCGAATGCGCTCAACCTGCTGGTGGGCGACAGCGTGCCCGCCGAGTTGCTGCAGGTGGCCGAGGGCGACGCAGCGCTGCTCGCCGACGTGCCTGCGGGCCTTCCGTCGGACTTGCTCACCCGCCGTGCCGACATCCTGCAGGCCGAGCAGGCCCTCATCGCGGCCAACGCCAACATCGGCGCTGCGCGTGCGGCCTTCTTTCCCCGCATCTCGCTGACCGCGAGCGTGGGCACCGCCAGCAGCGAGCTCTCGGGCCTGTTCAAGGACGGCTCCTGGGGCTTTACGTTGAGTCCGCAGGCGCTGCTGCCGATCTTCGACGCCGGGCGCAATCGCGCGGGCCTCGAGGCGGCCGAGGCGACGCGCGACATCGCCATCGCCCAGTACGAGAAAGCGATCCAGACCGCCTTCCGCGAGGTGGCCGATGCGCTGGCCGGCCGCGCCACGTTGGCCGATCAGCTGCAGGCGTTGCGCGACCAGGTGACGGCCGAGACCGACCGCTTGCGCCTGGCCGAGCTGCGCTACCGCAGTGGTGTCGCGAGCTTCCTCGACGTGCTCGACGCACAGCGTTCGCTGTTCGCGGCACAACAGGCCGAGGCGCAGACGCGTCTGGCGCTGCAGCAGAACCGGGTGGCGCTGTACGCCGCGCTGGGTGGCGGCTGGCAGGAATGAGGCGACGAGGTCGAACCCTTCGCCAGCCTGAAGCCCTTCGATAGGCTCAGGATGGTCGGGCATCTCCGGCAGACCCAGGGCTGAAGGGGTGATCCGTTCGGGCTGAGCTTGTCGAAGCCTTTGCTCAGCTCACTGCCGGCAGGCCGTAGAAACGCACGATCGCGTCCCACGCGGCCTGTGGGTCGTCCACGTATTCGAAAAGCTGCAGGTCTTCGGGCGATATCGTGCCTTCCTCGACCAGCACGTCGAGGTTGATCAGGCGCTTCC
>VFQO010000841.1_pt1 | contig 28725 bp, 26 predicted proteins | sample 3512331 | NCBI WGS metagenome assembly VFQO01 (sample SAMN10412371, study PRJNA504923) | tailings metagenome | isolation source: Replicate 3 from Balatoc abandoned mine | place: Philippines: Itogon, Benguet | collected 2017-08-28 | reverse complement strand
CCAGCATGTAGATGCTGGCCTCGTAGCGCTGGATCATCGGGAAGTAGGTGGACAGCGGCAGCGTGCGCAGCTTGGCCTTCACCCCGATGCGCGCCCACATGGCCGTGACGGCCTGGCAGATCGCCTCGTCGTTGATGTAGCGGTTGTTCGGGCAGGCAAAGTCCACTTCGAAGCCGTCCTTGTAGCCCGCATCGGCCAGCAGCTTCTGGGCCGCCGCCACGTCGAACGGGTAACGGGTGTGCACCGACTCCGTCCAGCCAGCCACCTGCGGCGCCACCAGCGCACCCGTGGGCTGGCCCAGGCCACGCAGCGTGACGCGCGAGATCGCGTTCATGTCGATCGCCTGGTACAGCGCCTTGCGCACGCGCACGTCCTTCAGCGGGTTCTTGCCCTTGACGTTGCTGCCCACGAGCTCGTCGCGGTGCTGGTCCATGCCGAAGAAGATGGTGCGGTTCTCGATGCCGTCGATGACCTTGAGGTTGCCGTCCTGGCGCAGGCGCGGCAGATCCTGCGGGCTCGGATCGAGCACGAAGTCGACCTCACCCGAGAGCAGCGCAGCCATGCGGGTGGCCGTGGCCTTCACCGGGGTGTAGACGATCTCGGTCACGTTGCCTTCGGCCTTGCCCCACCAGTTGGGGTTGCGGGTCAGCACCAGGCGCTGGTCCTGCACCCACTCCTTGAGCATGAAGGGGCCGGTGCCCATGGCGTTGCGGTGCGCGAAGTTCTCGTCCTGCGTCTTGATGTCCTTGGGCGCGGTGGAGTTGTTCTTCTCCGCCCAGGCTTTGCTCATCATGCGCAGCTCGGTGAGCTGGTTGATCAGCACCGGGTTCGGGCCCTTGGTGAAGATGTCGATCGTGCTGTTGTTGACCTTCACGATGCGGTCGATGCCCTGCACATAGGGCGAGAAGTTCGAGGTGGGCGCCATCGCGCGCTGCAGCGAGAACACCGCGTCGTCGGCGGTGAACTCGGAGCCGTCGTGGAATTTGACGCCGGTGCGCAGGATGAGCCGCAACTGGGTGGGCGAGACCTGGTTCCAGCCCGTGGCCAGCAGCGGTTCGGGCTTGAACGTGCGGCTGTTGTAGTACACGAGCGATTCGTAGACCGAGGCGTGCACGCCGTTGGCCAGCGCGTTGTTCTGCGAATGGATGTCCCAGGTGGGAATGTCGCTGGCGCTGGTCCATTTGAAGGTCTTGGCATGCAGGCCGCCGGCCGCGAAGGCCAGCGCCGCACCCAGGACGACCGCACGCAGTGGCATGGGGGTCAGTTTCATCGTTGACACCTGAAATAAATGAAGGTGCCGGGAATATGCAACAAGCGTTCCTGCACCAACGAGGGGACTTACCCGTATCGGGTATTCGCCGCAATCCCCGCGCTTTGTGTAGCACCCCACGGCGGCCCGACATGCCTGCCTGATTGCAGGTCGGCATGACTGCAACCGATGCCTCGGGGCTGCCACCCGGCGCCAGACAACACCCTCCAGTATGTGTAGTTCTTAAGACCTATATTGAAGCAGCCCGACGACGGGTGTCGGGTTCTTGTCTTCAACTCCATTCAGGAAGGTTTGTCATGAAAAAACGTCTCATCGCTGTGCTGCTTTCGCTCACCTCCGCCGTCGCCCTCGCTGCGGTTGACGTCAACAAGGCCAGCGAAGCGGATCTGGACAGCATCAAGGGCATTGGCCCCGGCACCAGCAGCAAGATCATCGAGCAGCGCAAGACCGCGCCGTTCAAGAACTGGGGCGACCTGATGACCCGTGTCTCGGGCATCGGGGCCAAGCGCGCAGCCAGCTTGTCGGAACAAGGCCTCACGGTGAACGGCGACGCCTTCAAACCCGACGCCTCGGCGGCCAGCAACCCCGCCACAGCGAAGCCGAAACAGTAAGCGCGGCAGGCCCCCAAAGAAAAAACCGCCCGGTTGCCCGGGCGGTTTCTTCATGCTGAGCGTTCCGGAAGGGACGATCAGAACGCGTGGCGCACGCCAACGGCGTAGAGGCGGAACTCGTCGATCTTGGCACCGGCGGCGTTCTCTTCCTTGCCCGAGGTCACACCCGCGTAAGCGGTGGTGCGCTTGGACAGGGCGTAGGTGGCGGCCAGGCCAAAGGCGGTGCGCTCACCGTCGCCACCAGCGGCGTTGTCGGTGCTGCGGGCGAAGCCGGCGCCCAGCGTCAGCTGGCTGCTCAGCGGGAAGTCGGCACCGAAGCTGAAATCGGTCGACTTGGCATCGGTCTGCTTGTCCTTGGCGGAACCGTAGTTGCCCTTGAGCACGGCCACGCCGAGGTCATACGAGGCGCCCAGGCGGGTGTAGGCGAGGCTGTTCGGCGTAGCGGTGGCCTTTTCCTGCTGGTAGGCGAAGCCCACGAACAGCGGGCCACCCGAGTAGGTCAGGTTGACGGCGCCGACCTTGGCATCGAAGCCTTGGGGGGCAGCCGGCTTCTCGTCGATCGAGTAGGACACGGCACCGGCGAAGCCGCCAAACGAGGGCGAGGTGTACTTGATCGCGTTGGCGGGGTTGGCGTTGTAGGCGGTGCTGCCGAACGCCACGTACTCGGGCGAGAAAGCCGAGTCGAACAGCGTGAAGGCGCCGGCGCTCACGTCGTCAAAGGCGGTCCACATGCGGCCGGCGGTCACGGCACCGAAGCCACCTTCAAAACCGACGAAGGACTGGCGGTTGAATGACAGGCGACCGGCGGTGCCGTCGTCGGGCGACAGCGCGCCTTCCAGGGTGAACACGGCGGACAGGCCACCGCCCAGGTCCTCGGAACCCTTGAAGCCCAGGCGGCTGACGCTCAGGCCGTTGTTGTCGAGCTTCGAGACCGAGGGGGCACCCAGGCCATCCTTCACGCTGCCCACCCAGACGTCGACGATGCCGTACAGCGACACCGACGATTGGGCGCTGGCCACACCAGCGAACGAGCCGAGAACGGCCAGGGCAATCAGAGACTTCTTCATGGAGCTTTCTTCGAAGTGGTGGAAAAAACGACGTTTTCAGAAAACTCAAACGGTTGCGATGGTAGGCGAGACACAGGTGAAGATCAGGGTTATCCCTTAGATTTCGGCAGTGTGCCCTTCCGGGTGTTGCCCTGTTGCAACGCAACACCCGCTTCGCACCTCAAGCAAAAGTCAGGCCACCTCGAAGCCGTGGCGCCCATGAAAAAAGCCACCGCTTTCGCGGTGGCTTTCGGCTTTCAGAGGCCAGCGGGTCAAGCCCGCCAGGCATCAGAAGGCGTGGCGCACGCCAACTTCGAACGAGCGGCGCTTGACTTCCGCAGCGTTGATCAGGTCGGCGTCGGCCTTCAGGGTGGCCAGGTTGCCGTACAGCGCGGTGCGCTTGCTCAGGCCGTACTCGTAACCGATGGCGAACTGGCTGCCGTCGGCTTCCGCAGCACCCTCTTCACCTTCGGTACGGACGTACGAAGCCTTCACCAGGCCCGGGCCGACGGGCGCCGTCAGACCGATCATGAGGTTGGTCACTTTGACGTCGGTGGTCTTCTCTTTGGAGGTCGTGTAGTTGAACATCGGCTTCATGAAGCCGAGGTCATACGAACCAGCGATGTTGGTACGGCTGACATCCAGAGCAGCAGCAGTCACGCCTTCCGAGGCGGTCGCAAAAGCCAGGGCCAGCGGGCCGGCACCGTAGGTCAGGCGCAGGCCGGCGTAGTCGCTGGCGCTCGAGGAAGCGTTGGTCTCCTTGAAGCCGTAGCTGAGCTGGGCCTGGAAGCCGCTCATGTTGGGCGTGAAATAGGAGATCAGGTTGTTGGAACGCACCGCCGTGGCCATGCCGATACCGCCGGCAGCCGTGCCATACATGGAGATCGACGAGCCCACGCCGACGATGCCGAACGGATCGAACACGGTGTGGTTCCAGAAGGTCGGGGTGTAGTCGCGACCCAGACGCACTTCACCGAAGCCGCCGGACAGGCTCACGGTGCTGCGGCGCTGGAAGTTCAGGCCACCAGCCGTGCCGTCGTCGGGGTTCAGCGCGCCTTCCAGCCAGAAGCTGGCGCTCATGCCGCCGCCCAGATCTTCCACGCCACGCACGCCGAGGCGGCTCGAAGCGGTACCGTCCTGGCTCATCGAGGTGAACGAGGTGGCCGGATCTTTCACACCGTTGAGCTTCTGGCTCACGTTCTTGACGTTCACGTCCATGATACCGAACAGGGTCACCGACGACTGGGCCAGTGCTGCGCTGGAGGCCGCGACGGCGGCCAGAGCGATCAGGGTCTTTTTCATTGAAGGATTCTCCAAGGTTGAGTTGACTGGCCGGGGGTCTGTGCCCCCAAAGCCGACCTCCGTTGCGGGAAGCTGAAGGCATTGCAACAGAAAGATTCCCCCCACGCCACGTTTGCCGAACCCCGGTGGTGCATGGGCGCGAGGCGTGTTGTGGTGATGCGACATATTGCGCGTTAACCCTTGGTACTTAAGTACTCATTCAAGAGCGAAGGGTAGATCAACAAATGCGCAGGGTGGTGCGTGGAAATGGCACCATTGGCGCCCAGTCCACACCCGCCGCCAGAAGCCTCCATGTCCACCTCTGACGCCCTGCTCCAAGCCGCCGATGCCGCGCTGCGCACCCTGTTCGTGAAGCCGCACGCCAGCCAGCCTTGCCCCACCGTGCCGGAGCATCACGACGATGGTGCATTGAGCGCCGAAGACAAGCACCTTGCCGGTGCACTGATGCGGGTGAACCACGTCGGAGAGGTGTGCGCGCAAGCGCTGTACACCGCGCAGGCGCTGGCCGCCCGCTGGCCAGGGCCAGGCGGCCGCAAACCCGACGAGGCACTGGCGCAACGGCTGGAGCGCGCCGGCCGTGAGGAGACCGACCACCTGGCCTGGACCAAGTCGCGGCTCGATGAACTGGGCGCCCGCCCCTCCTTGCTGAACCCACTCTGGTACGCCGGTGCATTCGGCCTGGGCCTGGTGGCGGGGGCACTCGGGCGCGGCCCGAGCCTGGGCTTCGTGGTGGAAACGGAGCGCCAGGTCGAGGCGCACCTGGCTTCCCACATGGACCGCCTGCCCGCCCAGGACCACGCCTCGCGTGCCATCGTGGCGCAAATGAAGGACGACGAGGCACGCCATGCACGCGACGCGATGCAGGCCGGTGCGGTGGAACTGCCGGCGCCGGTGCAGGGCGCCATGCGGGCCATGGCCAAGGTCATGACCACGGTGGCGCACCGCATCTGAGCGGCGCGCCACCAGGGTTCAGACACACGGTTCAGACACACGGTTCAGGCCCGCGCTTCAGCCCCCGTGTTTCAGTCCCCGCGGTTCAGGCTTCGTGCAACTCGAAGCTGGTGGTGATCTCGGCCGTCTTGGCCAGCATGATGCTGGCCGAGCAGTACTTGTCGTGGCTCATGGCGATGGCGCGCTCCACGGCCGTGGCGGGCACGCCCTTGGCCGTCACCGTGAAGTGCATGTGGATCTTGGTGAACACCTTGGGGTCGGTCGCAGCGCGCTCGGTGGTGAGCTTGACCGAGCAGCCGCGCACGTCGTGGCGGCCGCGCTTGAGGATCAGCACGACGTCGTAGGCGGTGCAGCCACCGGTACCGGCGAGCACGGTTTCCATCGGGCGCGGTGCCAGGTTGGCGCCGCCGTTCCCCGCCTTGGCCTCATCCACCGCGCCGTCCATGGTGAGCATGTGCCCACTGCCGGTCTCGGCCACGAAGCCCATGGCCGATCGGGTGCCGCTGGCGCCGGTCCAGGTGACGGTGCATTCCATGGGATCTCCGTGCAATGGCGCACGCGTTGTGGAGGCGGCGCTCTAAAAATGGGGGCAGAACCGCCAGACTTGTTGCATTGCAACATGCGAGCGATATACTGGCGTCATTGTATTTCTGGTTGTCTCCTCTACCCTCCACGGGTGGATTCCAACCCGGACCGATTCCGTCGGTCCGGGTTTTTTTTCGCCGGGCCGCCTCAAGGCAAAGATGGGCAACGATGGACATCGATGCCCCAGGGTGGGCAGGCCCGCGCAGCGGTACCACGGGGGGGTTGTTTTCCGGCCGTCGATATGATCGGCCGATGACCTCGCCCCTGACGACCCTGACACCGTCCGATTACCTCAAGAAGATCCTGACGGCGCGGGTGTACGACGTCGCCGTGGAATCCGATCTGGAGCCAGCTCGCGCGCTGTCGCGGCGGTTGCACAACACGGTGTTGCTCAAGCGCGAGGATCAGCAGCCCGTCTTCAGCTTCAAGCTGCGCGGCGCTTACAACAAGATTGCGCACCTGAGCCCGGAGCAACTCGCCAAGGGGGTCATCTGCGCATCGGCGGGCAACCACGCCCAGGGCGTGGCGTTGAGCGCGAAGAAACTCGGCATCCGCGCCGTGATCGTGATGCCGGTGACCACACCGCAGGTGAAGATCGATGCCGTCAAGGGCTTCGGCGGCGAGGTGGTGCTGCACGGTGACAGCTACTCCGACGCCTACACCCACGCGGTCGCCCTGCAGAAGAAGCAGGGCCTGACCTTCGTGCACCCGTTCGACGACCCGGACGTGATCGCCGGCCAGGGCACCATCGCGATGGAGATCCTGCGCCAGCTGCAGCGCCTGGGCTCGGACCGCCTCGACGCGGTGTTCGTCGCCATCGGCGGCGGCGGGCTCATCTCGGGGGTGGCCAACTACATCAAGGCAGTGCGCCCGGAGGTCAGGGTCATCGGCGTGCAGATGACCGACTCGGACGCGATGATGCGTTCCGTGACCGAGCGCGAGCGCGTGACGCTGCCCGACGTCGGCCTGTTCGCCGATGGCACCGCCGTCAAGCTCGTGGGCGAGGAAACCTTCCGCATCGCCAGCGAGCTGGTGGACGAATTCATTGCCGTGGACACCGACGCGGTGTGCGCCGCCATCAAGGACATCTTCGTCGACACGCGCAGCATCGTGGAACCGTCGGGCGCGATGGCGGTGGCGGCGATGAAGCAGTACGTGGCCACGCACAAGACCAAGGGACAGACCTACGCCGCCATCCTGTGCGGCGCGAACATGAACTTCGACCGCCTGCGCTTCGTGGCCGAGCGCGCCGAGGTGGGCGAGGAGCGCGAGGCGTTGTTCGCGGTGACCATGCCCGAAGAGCGCGGCAGCTTTCGCCGCTTCTGCGAGGTGATCGGCAACCTGCCGGGCGCGGCGCGCAACGTGACCGAGTTCAACTACCGCATGCACGACAGCGCGCAGGCGCATGTGTTCGTGGGCCTCACGACCTCGGGCAAGGGTGAGTCCGCGAAGATTGCCCACCAGCTCATCCGCCACGGCTTCGAGACACTGGACCTCACCAACGACGAGCTGGCCAAGGAACACCTGCGCCACCTGGTGGGCGGCCAATCACCGCTGGTGCAGGACGAGCGCCTGTTGCGTTTTGTGTTTCCCGAGCGGCCCGGCGCGCTGCTGAAGTTCCTGAGCCTGATGCGCCCGGGCTGGAACATCAGCCTGTTCCACTACCGCAACCAGGGTGCTGACTACGGCCGCATCCTGGTGGGCATGCAGGTGCCCACCAAGGACGACAAGGCGTTCGCGAAGTTCCTCGACACGCTGGGCTACCCCTACGTGGAAGAGACCGCCAACCCCGCCTACCGGTTGTTCCTGCGCCGCTGAACCCGCCCCATGGCCCGCGATGCCGCGCTGACCCCGATCAACGCCCGGCCCCACGCGCCGGTGGCCGGGTTGCGCGTGCCCACCATCGCGCCCACGGCAGACGCCATGCTGGACCATGCGCTGGCACAACGCCTGCAGTCGCCCACGCGCGATCCGCAGGCGCTGGGTCGGGTGCAGTCGTTGGCACTGCAGCTTGCGCGCATCCAGAACGGCAGCCCCCTACCCTTCGACCTGCTGGTGTTCGACGCGCCGCAACTGGTGGTGTTCGCCGCCGACCATGGCCTGGCCGACGAGGGCCTGAGCGACTGGCCGGCGGCCACCACCCACGAGCACGTGGAACAACTGCTGGCCGGCACGGCGCCGGCGAGCCTGCTGGCGCGGCAACACGGCTTCGAGGTAACGGTGGTCGATGCCGGTGTGGCCACGCCGATCACCTTGCCCCTGCGCAGCCGCCCCGCGGCACAACTGCAGCCACGCAAGATCGGCTATGGCACGCGCAATTGCCTGCTGGGGCCGGCGATGTCGCAGGCGCAGGCGGTCTCGGCCATCCACGCCGGCATGGACGTCGTGCGCCACCTGCCGGGCACGGTGATCGCGTTCGGCGACATCGGCGTCGGCGGCATGGCCAGCGCGTCGCTGCTGCTGTCACGGCTGTGCGGCGTGCCGGTGGTTGATGCCTTCCCGCGCGAAGATCCGGGCGCCACCTCGCTCGACGACACGAAGCACTGGCAACGGCTGGACAAGCTGCAGGCGGCCCTGCAACGCCACGCGCTGGCCATGTCACCGGTGCATGCGCTGTGCGCGTTCGGCGGGTTCGAGATCGCCATGCTCGTGGGCGCCATGTTGCAAGCCGCGAGCGAGCGGCGCGTCGTGTTGATCGACGGCTTCGTGGCCGGCGCTGCCGCGCTGGTGGCGCGTGGCCTGAGCCCCGCGGTGAGCGACTACCTCGTGTTCGCACAGCGATCGGCCGCGGCGCCACACCGGCTGATGCTGATTCATCTGCGCGCCCAGCCGCTCCTCGACCTGGAACTCAACCTCAACCAGGGCACGGGCACGCTGCTCGCCTGGCCGTTGTTGCGGGCAGCGCAGGCACTGCTGGACGCCGGCGCCTGAACGTCGACTCAGGACTGCGGCAACCAGCGCCGCTGCGCCGCCAGGCGCTGCACAGCGCGCCAGTCGCGGCATTCGGCCGCCACGCGCGGCCACACGCGCTGCAGCAACTCGCACTCGGCCAGCGTGTCGGCCGCGGCCTGATGGCGCTGCGGGCAAACGATGCCGAAGTGCGCCATCCATTCATCGAGTGAGCGCGCCCGCACCTGCGGGTGCGTGGCCGCGCACAGGTGCTCGATGTCCACCCAGGGGTTGGGCAGGCGCCGATCGAGGTGCAGCTTGAGGTGACGACCGATCAATGCCTCGTCGAACGCGCTGTGGAAAGCCAGCAGCGGCGCCTGGGCCACGTAGGCCTCGAAGGCCTCGAGCGCGGCCACCGGCTCGATACCGTTGCGCTGGCTCTGCACGCCGATGCCATGCAGCAGGATGTTGTCCCGGCTGGAAGCCTCCTCCTGCCGCAACACGACCTCGAAGCTGTCGCCGAGCCGCACCTCCAGGCGCTGGCGGGGCCAGTCCACCTGCAGGCCGATGGCCGCGATGGCGAGCAGGCGGTCGCGCCGCACGTCCAGGCCGCTGGTCTCCACGTCCAGCGCCACCCAGCGTTCGACAGGGGCGGCCGGGGCCGCGCGCGCGCCACCGAACCAGGCGCGCCAGCCGCCGCTCACCGCTCGTAGTCCAGCTTGAGGCGCTGCTGCAGCGCGCGCAGCACGCGCAGCGTTTCCTTCAGGATGCGCCGGTCGATGTCGTTGAGCGTGTCCACGGCAATGCGGTTGGGGTTGTCGCCCACCGTGGTGCCATCCAGTTGCCCGTGCAGACGCAGCAGTTGCAGGTAGTCGAAGCCGCCAAGCCAGGCCTGTGCTTCGTGGGCTGGCACGCCCAGCAGCGGGCCCACGGCTTCGAGCCGTTCGCGCGTGTTGGTGTGCGTCACACCGTGCGCCAGCGCGTACAGGCGCGCCACGTCCACGAAAATGGCCGTGCCCTGCAGCTTGATGTCCAGTGTGTCGTGGCCTTCGACGGCGAGCGTGTCGATGTTGCCCAGCCAGTTGAGCGGTGCGGCGCGCTGCAGGCTGTTGACCGCGAGCTGGTGCAGGAAACGCGGGGTGATGCGCGCGCGCCGCGTGACGAAGGCGCGCAGCTCGTGCGCGAGCGCGTCGTTGCCGGCCAGTGCGCGGAAATCGAAAAAGATGCTGGCGTTGAGCAGATCCTCTGGCGTGCCGCGCTCGATCCACTGGTCGAAGCGCTCGACCCACTGCTGGGGCGTGAGGTTGCACTCGGGGTTGCTGGCCATCACGTTGCCCTTGCACAGCGGGTAGCCGCAGTCGTCCAGCGCTACGTTCACCTCGCGCGCGAACGCCAGGTAGGGTGCCGCGTCGCTGCCCTCGGGGCGGATGAGGGCGTTGTCCTGGTCGGTGGAGATCGTCTGCTCGCTGCGCCCCTCGGAGCCCAGCGCGAGCCAGCAGCACTGTTGCAGATCGATGCCGTGACGCGGCGCCACCAGCTCCAGCAGGCGCTGCGTGAGCGCGTCGTTGAGGTGGCTGATGAGCACCGTGAGCTGGCGCGCCTGCACCCCCTGCCCGAGCAGGGTGCGGGCAAACCGGCGGATGTCGTGCGCCACCACGCGCAGCGCGTCCACGCTGTCGGCGTTGCGGATGCTCGAGCTCACCTGCTTGAGGCTCAAGCGCTGCAGCGCGAACAGGTCGCGCTCCGAGACGATGCCCACCAGGCGGCCGTCGCGCGTGACAGGCACGTGCTGGATGCCGTGGGTGGACATCAGCAGGGCAGCGTCCTGCGCTGTGGCGTCGTGCGGCAGGCTGTGCACGGGCGACACCATGACTTGCGACACCGGTGTCTCCAGCGGCACCTGGGGCAGCGCCACACGGCCCAGCACGTCGGAGCGCGTGAGGATGCCGCGCGGCGCTCCCTGCGCGTCGACGATCAGCATGGAGCCGATGTGCTGCGCCTGCATGGTGCCCAGCACCTCGCGCAGCGGGGCCTCGGGCGCACAGGTGACGGGCGCCTTGCGGCCCAGTTCACCCAGCGGTGTCTCCAGCGACTGCTCGGCCAGCGCCTGCGACGAGTAGGCCACCTGCAGCGCCGATCGCGAGAGCTCGAGAAAGCGCAGGATGCGCCGGCTGAGGAAATCGCCGAACACCGGGCTTTGCTGCGCCAGCGCGCGCATGTCGTCGACAGCGATCACCAGCACGAAGGTGTCCTCGGTGGCGCGGTACTCGGTGGTGGGTGCGCGCTGCGCCAGCACCGCGCTGATCGGGAACAGATCGCCGGCTTCGTACTGGAAGGCGCCGCCAGACACCTCGGACAGGCCGCGCTTGCCGGTGACGGCGCCCCGGCGGATGAAGAACAGCTCGCGCACGGGGCCGTGCTCCGGCGCCACCACCACCTCGCCCGGGGCGTAGTAGGCCTGGCGCGACGCCGCCACGAAGGCCGAGACGTGGGCCGGATCCATCTCGTTGAAGGGCGGGTGGCGCTGCAGTTCGGCGCTCAGGTTGGCCAGCAGGCTGCCCGAAGGCCGCAAGGCATCGCCTGTCGGGCCCGTGGGGACGGCGGGAGCCGTGGGTGAAGCGCTGGAGAGAACGCCGCTGGCAGCGCCAGGGGTGGGGACTTCGCCGCGCAGTGCCATATGAAGATCAGGAGGCGGCTGGCGGCTCGGGCAGGCTGAGCTCGAAGGCCTCCCCGCTGCCCGGGGGTGACAGGCGCACCGAGCGCCGTTGCACGGCCTGCAGCACGACGCCGCCTTCCAGCGTGGCCCCCACGCGGTAGGGTCGGGGCGGCTGGCCGTCGATGGCGATGAGGGCGGCGCCGCCGTCGGCACGGTCGGCCACCACACCGATGAGCTGGTAACGGGAGGACAGGGTCGGCGCGGTCGCCGGCCCGGCGGCCGACGCAGCGGCCTGCGGGGTCGCGCCCAGCACCCGGGCCAGGGCCGCGGCATCGGGTGCTTCGGGCAGGGCGGCCGTGGCAGCCAGCGGCGTCAGCGGCGAGCGGCCCAGCACCTGCAGCACCCAGTACCCCACGCTGAGCCCGGCGGCAAGCCACAGCAACACGGCCAGCACCAAGGGTGCACGCCGCGGGGCAGCGCCACTGGCAGCGCCCTCGCCGAGAAACACCGAGTGACCAAAGCCGCGATCTGTTGCCATGACGGCGCATTATCATCGACCGACCCCCTCTGGCCAGTACCACAGATGCGCATGATCCGACCCCTCCTCACCGCCCGGCGGGCCACACGACACGCATTGGGCCGTGGCTTCACCCTCATCGAGCTCATGGTGGTGCTGGTCATCATCGGCGTGCTGGCCGCGCTCATCGTGCCCAATGTGCTCGACCGCACCGACGATGCGCGCATGACGGCTGCGCGCACCGACGTCAACAACCTGATGCAGGCGCTCAAGCTCTACCGGCTGGACAACCAGCGTTACCCCAGCAACGAGCAAGGCCTGGCCGCCCTGGTGGCCAAGCCGGCCGCCACGCCGGTGCCGCCGAACTGGCGCCGCTACGTCGACAAACTGCCCAACGACCCCTGGGGCCGGCCCTACCAGTACCTCAACCCCGGCGTGCATGGCGAGGTCGACGTGCTTTCGCTCGGTGCCGACGGCCAGGCCGGTGGCGAGGGCGCCAACGCCGACATCGGCAGCTGGCAGTAAGAGCGTGCTTGCGATCGCGGTCGCAACTCGCTGACCCAACCATGCGTCGCTTGTGCCACCGGGGCTTCACACTGCTGGAGATCATGGTGGTGGTGGCCATCGTGGCCCTGGCCACGGCCAGTGTGACGCTGGCACTGCGCGACGACAGCGGCACGCGGCTTGAACGTGAGGCGCTGCGCCTGTCGGCGCTCATCGAGTCGGCCCGCGCACAGTCGCGCACCAGTGGCTTGCCCGTGGTGTGGCGCGTGCGGCCCGACGGCTTCGAGTTCATCGGCCTGCCGGCGCCGCGCGAAGGCAACCGCCCCGCTGGCGTGAGCGACGGCCCGCAGCGCTGGCTGAACGAAGCCACCTCGGCGCGGGTGCTGCAGCCGCCGGGCGCCGACAGCCTGGTGCTCGGGCCAGAGCCCCTGGTGCCGGCGCAACGGGTGGTCATCGGCCTGGGCGATCGCCAACTGGTGCTGGGCACGGACGGCCTGGGCCCGTTCAACGTGATCGATCAACCCTGAGCACCGCCATGCAACGCTTGCGCGGCTTCACCCTGATCGAAGTGCTTGTTGCGCTGGGCGTGGTGGCGCTCACGCTGACGGCCGGGCTGCAGGCCAGCGGCGCTCTCACCCGCAACGCCGAGCGACAGACCGAACAATGGCTGGCGCAGCTGTGCGCCGAGAACGCGCTGGTGGCGCTGCGCCTGCAGCGCCAGTTGCCCGGCACGGGTGACAGCGAGGTGGCGTGCGAGCAGGCCGGGCGCACGCTGCGGATACGCCTGTCGGTCTCGCCCACACCCAACCCGAACTTCCGCCGCGTCGATGCCACCGTGCTGCAGGGCGGCGGCGACGATGCCACCCGCCTGCTGACCCTCTCCACCGTACAGGGGCGCTATTGAAGATGCGCCCGCACGCTCCACCGCTGCGCGGGTCGCGATCCAGCGGCTTTACCCTGGTCGAGCTGCTGGTGGCGCTGGTGATCCTGTCTTCCATCGCGATCCTGAGCTGGCGCGCCATCGACGGCATGGGCCGGACCCAGTCGATCACGCAGGCGCGCGCCGACGACGTGCTGCGGCTGCAGTCCGCGCTGGGCCAGTGGAACGCCGATCTGGATGCACTGATCGACACCCGCGAGGTGACACCGATCGACTTCAACGGGCAGGTGCTGCGCCTGACCCGGCGCGACCCGATGGAGACCGGTCTCGACAGCCGCGGCATCCGCGTCGTGGCCTGGGCCCTGCTGCCCGACCCGCAAGGCCTGCGCTGGTCGCGCTGGCAGTCCGGGCCGCTGCGCCAGCGCGACGAACTGGCCCGCGCCTGGCAACGCGCCAGCGAATGGGCCGCAGGCCGCGTCAACCCGACACCGACGGTGGGTGGCGAGGCACTCACCTCGCCCACCGCCGACAGCAGCATCGCGCTGGTGCGCGCCAATGGCTGGCAGCTCTACTACCACCGCGGCGAGGCCTGGACCAACCCGCAGTCGGCCGCCGACGCACCCGCCAGCCCCCCGGGCCCGCCCGGTGGCGAAGGTTTCACGCCCAACGCCAACCTGCCCAACGGGGTGCGCCTGCAGCTCACCCTGGGCGAGGGTCTGGCCCTGCAGGGCACGCTGTTTCGCGACTGGGTGCGCCCCACGCTGGAGGCGGCGCCGTGAGCCGGCGCTCTGCTTCCACCGCGCATCGCCCCCCGGTGCCCGGCACGCAGCGCGGCCCCTCCCGTGCCCGGCGCGCGCAACAAGGGGCCGCCCTGCTGCTGGCCATGCTCACCGTCACGCTGGTGGCGGCGCTCGCGGCCAGTGCGGCCTGGCAGCAGTGGCGCGCGATCGAGATCGAGCGCGCCGAGCGCCAGCGGGCCCAGGCCGCCTGGATTCTGGCCGGAGCGCTGGACTGGGCGCGCCTGATCCTGCGCGAGGACGCGCGCGGCAACCAGACCAGCGGCAACCCCGACCACCTCGGCGAGCCCTGGGCCCTGCCACTGGAGGAAGCCCGCTTGGCCAGCTTCCTGGCCGCCGACCGCGACAACAGTGCGGAAAGCGTGCTGCAGGCCTTTCTCTCGGGCGAGATGACCGACCTGCAGTCGCGCCTGAACTTCAACAACGTGATCCGCCGCGAGGAACAGGGCAACGACCCGCAGGGCATCCAGCTCTCCGAGCCCGACCTGGAGAACCTGCAGCGGCTCTATGAAGGCCTGGGCCTGCCGGTGACGGAGCTGCGCGCCGCGGCCAACGAACTGCTGGCCAGCACGCGCCTTGCGCTCACCGATCCGCAGCCGTCGCGCACCGCACTGCTGCCGGCCAAGTTGTCGCAACTGGCCTGGCTCGGCATCTCGCGCGAAAGCCTGGCGCGGCTGGAGCCGCACCTCACAGTGTTGCCGCAACGCACCACGCTCAACATCAACACCGCCAGCGCCGAGGCCATTGCTGCCTCCTCGCCCGCGCTCGACCTGGCCCGCGCCCGGCGCCTGATCAGTGCCCGCGAACGCACCCCGTTCCGCTCGCTGGGCGAAGCGGCTCGCGTGCTCGGCACGAGCGACGCCCCCCCGCTGAGCGACCAGTACCACGGCGTGCGCAGCGAGCATTTCGAGGTGCGTGGCCGGCTGCGGCTGGACGACACCATCATCGAGGAACGCTCGCTCGTGGTCCGGCGCAACCTGGATGTGCGCATCGTCTGGCGCGAACGGTTCACGCGCCGTTGAAGCCGCCACGCAACGCCGCCCGGGCGTTTGCGGCCGTTTTGTCGCCCGGCGTCCCTAGAATGACCGATTCCACTTCCTGAAAACTTCCGTGCTCATCGTCTCGCCCGTCGACCGTCTGGCCAGCCCCGCTGCCGCCTCTGCACTGTTGCAGTGGGTGCGCAGCGCCGATGGCCAGCGCGTGGACGACCACGGCGAGTGCGCGATCGGCCTGCTGCCGCGCGACGACGAGCTGGTGCTGGCGCTGACGCCGCGCGCGGTGTCCTGGCACCGCATCGCGCTGCCGCGGGTGAGCGGCCCGCGCCTGCGCGCCGCGCTCGACGGACTGCTCGAAGACCGCGTGCTGTGCGATGTGGGCGAGCTGCACCACGCGCTGGAGCCTGGCGGGCGGCCCGGTCAGCCGGTGTGGGTGGCCAGCACGCACAAGGACCAGTTGCGCGCCTGGGTGCGCGCACTCGAGGCCTCCGGCCGGCCGGTGGCGCGCATCGCGCCGCTGATGTGGCCCATGGTGTCGGCCGCCGCACCATCGGCCGCGGGCGCCACGCGCAGTTTCGCGATGGAGGCGCCCAGCCTGCTGCACTGGGCCCACATCGACGGCCAGGAGGCCTGGCTGGCCAGCGCCAGTCCGCTCGGCGTGAGTTGCGTGCCGCTGATGGAGGGCGCGGGCGCCCCGCCGCTCGCCGCGCTGATTCCGGGCGCCACCGAGGGCCCGGAAAACCTGCGCAGCCTGGACATCTGGCTTGCCGACCCGCTGGTGAACGAGCTGGCCGAGCGGGTGCTGCAACGCCAATTCGACCCGGTGGCGCCCGAACAGTGGCTGCTGCGCGCCGGACAGACCGACTGGAACCTCGCGCAGTTCGACCTCAGCCTGTCGTCCAACGCGCGGCGCAGCCAGCGCCTGCGCCGCGCCTGGCGCGAGTTTCGCGGCGCGCCCGCCTGGCGCCCGGCGCGCTGGGGCCTGGTGGCTCTGGTGGCGGCCCAGTTGTTCGGCCTGAACGTGGCGGCCTGGCAGGAGGGCAACAGCCTGCAGGCCAAGCAGGCCGCGGTGCGCGACACGCTCACGCAGACATTCCCCCATGTGACGCTGGTGATCGACGCCCCGGTGCAGATGCAGCGCGAGGTGGCGCGGTTGCAGCAGGCCAGCGGTCAGCTGTCCTCGGGCGACCTGGAGACCCTGCTCGGCGCCATCGACCGGGCGGCCGGCACCGAGCCCGTCACGCCAACCCGCATCGCCTACGACACGGGCGGTCTGCGCCTGTCGGGCTGGCGCGCCGGCGAGGAGCAGGTACGCGCGCTGCAGCAGTCGCTGCAGTCGGCCGGCTGGCGCGCCCGCTTCGACGGCAACGAACTCGTCCTGCAAGCCCCGCAGCCCTGAGCATGACCACCACCTCCCCCCCCAATGGCACACCCGCCTCCGCGACGCGCGGTCTCGCCGCGGTCTCGGCCTGGCTGGCCGGTTTGTCCGCACGCGAGCGGCGCATGGTGCTGGCGGCGGCCGCCATCGTGGGCCTGGGCCTGCTGTGGTGGGTGGCCATCGCGCCCGCCTGGCAAACCCTGCGCGCGGCACCGGCACGCCATGCGGCACTGGACGCACAACTCGCTCGCATGCAGCAACTCGCGCAGCAGGCCGAGGCACTGCGCGCCCAATCGAGCGCCGCCGCCCCGGGCCGCGACGACGCGCTGCGCGCGCTTGAAGCCGCCACCGCCGGCCTGGGCGGCAACGCCCAGATCAACGTCATCGGCGAGCGCGCCACGCTGGCACTGCGCCAGACCGACCCCGCCGCGCTGGCGCAATGGCTGCAGCAGGTGCGCAGCAACGCGCGTCTGCTGCCGGTCGAATCGCAGCTCACCCGCGACGCCGCGTCCGGCGGCTGGACCGGCACCCTGGTGGTGGCCGGCCCGCCACTCGCCGCCGGCAACTGACACCGCCACGACATGAGCGCCACCGCCATCCAACGCCTTGCCATCGCCGCTGCCGTGCTGGGCGCGTTGCTGGCCCTGGCCCTGTTTGCGCCTGCGCGCTGGCTGGCCGACGGCATCGGCAGTGCCAGCGGCGGCCAGGTGCAACTGGTCAATGCACGGGGCACCGTATGGAACGGCCAGGCCGACCTGCTGCTCACCGGCGGTGAAGGCAGCCGCAGCGCCAGCGCCCTGCCCGAAGGGTTGATCTGGCAATTGCGACCCGCCTGGCGCGGCGGCCCTGCGCTGGCGCTGGGCCTGCGCGCCCCATGCTGCACGCCACAACCCGTGCGGTTGCACCTGCGCCCGGGCCTGAGCGAAACCACACTTGATGTGGCCGCATTCGACAGCCGCTGGCCCGCCAGCCTGCTGGCCGGGTTGGGCACCCCCTGGAACACGCTGCGGCTGGATGGCAGCCTTGAACTGAGCAGCGCGGGCCTGGGCCTCACCCTGGCCAATGGCCGCCCCCGCCTGCAGGGCGGGCTCGACATCGACGCGATCAATCTCGCGTCCCGGCTGGCCAGCATCCGCCCGCTGGGCAGTTACCGCGCACAACTGCGTGCCGACGCCGACGGACACACCGCGCAACTCGAGCTCACCACGCTGAGCGGCGCACTGCTGCTGCAAGGCCGCGGCCAGTGGGTGGGTGGGCGGCTGCGTTTCACGGGCGATGCCCAGGCCGCCCCGGGCAGCGAGCTCGCGCTGACCAACCTGCTCAACATCGTGGGCCGTCGCGATGGCCCACGCTCGGTGATCACCATCGGTTGACCACCCCCGTTATAGGATCGCGCCATGTTTGCCCTCACTCCCCTGCCCAGCCGCCACAGCGCTCTCGCGCTGGTCTGCGCGCTGGTGCTGAGCCTGCCGGGCATGCCGCCGGCCTTCGCACAAGCGGCCCGCAACACCGAGCCGGTGACGCTGAACTTCGTCAACGCCGAGATCGAGGCCGTGGCGCGCACCATGGCCACCATCACGGGGCGCAGCGTCGTCGTCGATCCGCGCGTGCGCGGCACCGTCAACCTCTCGACCGACCGACCGGTGCCGCCCAACGCCGCGCTCAACCAGTTCGCGGCCGCGCTGCGGCTGCAGGGCTTTGCACTGGTGGACACCGGCGGGCTCTACAAGATCGTGCCCGAGGCAGACGCCAAGCTGCAGGGCAATGTGGTCAACGCCGGTTCGCCGCGGGCGCTGCCGGCGTCCAACCAGGTGGTCACGCAGATCTTCAAGCTCAACCACGAGAACGCGAACAACCTGGTGCCGGTGCTGCGGCCGTTGATTCCGCCCAACAACACCATCAACGTCAACCCGGGCAACAACTCGCTCATCATCACCGACTACGCCGAGAACCTGCAGCGCATCGCGCGCATCGTGGCCGCGCTGGACGTGCCCGGCGCAAGCGACATCGAGATCGTGCCCCTGCAGCACGCGGTGGCGGCCGACGTGGTGCCGCTGATCCAGCGCCTGATCGAGCCGGGCGCCGCCGGTGGTGCGCCAGGCGGTGCTGGCGACGCGAGTTTTCGCACCACCATCCTGGCCGATGCGCGCAGCAACAGCCTCGTGTTGCGTGCAGCGAATCCGGCGCGTCTGGCGCTCGTGAAATCGCTCGTGGTGCGGCTGGACCAGCCCTCGGCGGCAGCCGTGAGCGGCAACATCCATGTGGTCTATCTGAAGAACGCCGACGCGGTGGCCCTGGCCACCACGCTGCGCGCCGCGCTGGCCGCGGCCGAATCGGGCAGCGGTGGCGCAGGCGCCGCCGCGGGTGCATTCGGCGGCAGCGCGCCGGCCGCGCGCAGCCCCGCCATCAACCTGGCCGGCGGCAACGCGGCCACCGCGCCGGTCGCGCCCAGCGCGCAGCCCTCCACCGGCGGGCAGATCCAGGCCGACCCGGCCACCAATTCGCTCATCATCACCGCGGCCGAGCCGGTGTACCGCCAGTTGCGCGCCGTGATCGACCAGCTCGACTCGCGCCGGGCGCAGGTCTACGTGGAGAGCCTGATTGCCGAGGTCAACGACGACAAGGCCGCCGAGTTCGGCATCCAGTGGCAGGGCGCCGCGGGCAGCTCGGGCGACCGCGTGATCGGCTTGCTGGGCACCAACTTCGGCACCGGCGGCAACAACATCTTCAACCTCGCCCAGGGCGAGACCGCGCCCAACCCCGGCCTCAACATCGGTCTGGCGCGGCGCACCAACGGTGTGTACGTGCTCGGCTTCCTCGCGCGCTTCCTGCAGGAGAACGGCGCCGGCAACATCCTGTCCACCCCCAACCTGCTCACGCTCGACAACGAAGAAGCCAAGATCGTGATCGGCCAGAACGTGCCTTTCGTGACCGGCCAGTTCACCAACACCGGCAGCAACAACGGCGCAGTCAACCCGTTCCAGACCATCGAACGCAAGGACGTGGGCCTGACGCTGCGCGTGAAGCCGCAGATCAGCGAGAACGGCACCATCAAGATGACCATCTACCAGGAGGTCAGCAGCGTGGCGCCGGCCTCGGTCAACTCCAGCACCGGCCTCATCACCAACAAACGCAGCATCGAAAGCACGGTGCTGGTCGATGACGGCAAGATCGTGGTGCTGGGTGGCCTGCTGCAGGATGAATTCGCGAGCAACCAGGACAAGGTGCCCGGCCTGGGCGACGTGCCGGTGCTCGGCAGCCTGTTCCGCAGCGAAAGCCGCAGCCGCCGCAAGACCAACCTGATGGTCTTCCTGCGCCCGGTGGTGCTGCGAGACGCGCGCGACACCGCGAACCTGGCATTGGACCGCTACGAACAGATGCGCGCCGTGCAGCGCGACCTGCAACCCGCGCAGAGCAGCGTGCTGCAGATCAACCAAAGCCCGGTGCTGGGCGAGCAGCCCCTGCCCTACGACCGCCAGTTGCCGCCGCCCGCGCCGCCGCTGGGTGCGCCGCAAGGCTCGCCCGGTGCCGTGCCGGCACCCGCCACGCCGACGTCGCCTGTGCCCGCCCCCGCGCAGTGACCCGGGTGACACCGTGAAGTACCCGCTGCCCTATGCCTTCGCGCGCGAGCACCAGTGGCTGCTCGAGGAAGACGCGGGCGCGCTCACCCTCATCGGCAGCCGCGCCGCCGCGCCCGATGCCGAGGCACAGACGCGGCGACTGTCGGCGCTCTCGGAAATCCTGCGTCAGCACGCGGTGGCGGACATGCGCTGGGAGGACGCCGAAGGCCTGCGCCAGCGCATCAGCGCCGCCTACTCGCAAGGCGAATCGAGCGCGGCCGCGGTGGTCAGCGAGGTGCAAAGCGACGCGGACCTCAGCCGCATGATGCAGGAGTTGCCGGCGATCGAGGACCTGCTGGAAACCGCCGACGACGCGCCCATCATCCGCATGCTCAACGCCCTGCTCACGCAGGCAGCGCGCGACGGCGCGAGCGACATCCACATCGAGCCCTTCGAGCGCCATTCGAGCGTTCGCTTCCGGGTCGACGGCACGCTGCGCGAGGTGGTGCAGCCCAACCGTGCGCTGCACGCGGCGCTGATCTCGCGCCTGAAGATCATGGCCGAGCTCGACATCTCCGAGAAGCGCCTGCCGCAAGACGGCCGCATCAGCCTGCGCATCGGCACGCGCGCGGTGGACGTGCGCGTCTCCACGCTGCCCAGCGCCCATGGCGAGCGCGCCGTGCTGCGCCTGCTCGACAAGAGCGAGAGCAAGCTCAACCTCGAATCGGTGGGTATGCAGGGCGACGTGCTCGCGCGCTTCGAGCGCCTGATCACACAGCCGCACGGCATCATCCTGGTCACCGGCCCCACGGGTTCGGGTAAGACGACCACGCTCTACGCCGCGCTGCAGCGCCTCGATGCCGGCACGCAGAACATCATGACGGTCGAGGACCCGATCGAGTACGAGCTGCCCGGCATCGGCCAGACGCAGGTCAACCCGCGCATCGAACTCACCTTCGCCAAGGCGCTGCGCGCCATCCTGCGCCAGGACCCGGACGTCATCATGATCGGCGAGATCCGCGATCACGAGACCGCGCAGATCGCGATCCAGGCCTCGCTCACCGGACACCTGGTGCTGGCCACGCTGCACACCAACGACGCGCCCAGCGCCATCACGCGCCTGACCGACATGGGCGTGGAGCCTTTTCTGCTGAGCAGTTCGCTGCTGGGTGTGCTGGCACAGCGCCTGGTGCGCAAGCTGTGCGTGCACTGCCGCAAACAGGACGCTCAAGGGCGCTGGCACCCGGTGGGTTGCGCGCAATGCAACCACAGCGGCTACAAGGGCCGCACCGGCATCTACGAACTCATGGTGGCCGACGACGCCATCCGCACCCTGGTGCACAACCGCGCGGCCGAAAGCAAGCTCTTCGTGCAGGCGGAAAAAGCGGGCATGCGCACCATGCGGGTCGATGGTCAGCGGCTGATCGACGCGGGCGTCACCTCGGTCGAAGAGGTGCTTTCCGTGACACGAGAATGAACACGCCCCCACGCTCCACCGCTGCGCGGGTCGCTGCCCCCCGAGGGGGCTGCCTCGCCTTGGGGCGGCCCGGCGGCGAGGCGAATTGATGCCCGCCTACACCTTCGAAGCCCTCGACGCCGACGGCCAGACGCACAAAGGCCTGATCGACGCCGACACCGCGCGCGCCGCGCGCAGCCAGTTGCGCGCGCGTTCGCTGGTGCCGCTGGCGGTGGAACCCGCGAGCGCGGCCGTGAACGACGGTGGCGGCAAGGGCCTGAACATCACGCTCTGGGGCGGGCGGGTGTTCAACACCACCGCGCTGGGCGTGTGGACGCGCCAGCTTGCCGGGCTGGTGGCCGCCGGCATGCCGCTGGAACGCGCGCTATCGGCCCTGACCGACGAAGCCGAGAACGACAAGGTGCGCAACCTGGTGGCCACACTGCGCGGCGAGGTCAATGCCGGTTCGGCGTTCGCGCGCGCGCTGTCGCAGTTTCCGCGCGAGTTCTCTGCCAGCTACTGCGCGGTGGTGGCCGCGGGAGAGCAGAGCGGCCAGCTCGGCACCGTGCTCGAACGCCTGGCCGACGACCTGGAGGCCCGCGAGGCGCTGCGCAACAAGCTCATCGCCGCTGCGCTGTACCCGGCCATCGTGACGCTGGTGGCAATCGCGATCGTGGTGTTCCTGGTGAGCTATGTGGTGCCACAGGTGGCCGGCGTGTTCGAGGGCAGCAAGCGTGCGCTGCCCACACTCACGGTGGTCATGCTGAGCCTGAGCGGCTTCGTGCGGCAATGGGGCTGGCTGGTGCTGATCGTGTTCGTGCTCGGCTTCGTGGGCCTGTGGCTTGCGCGCAAGCGCGACAGCGTGCGCCTGCGCATGGACGAGGCGGTGCTGCGCCTGCCCGTCATCGGGCGCCTGGCGCGCGGCTTCAATGCGGCGCGCTTTGCCGGCACGCTGGCCATGCTGGCGGGCGCGGGCGTTCCCATCCTGCGTGCGCTGCAGACCGCGGCCGAAACCCTGAACAACCGCGCACTGCGCGAAGACGCATTCGACGCGCTGGTGCGCGTGCGCGAAGGCGCGCCACTGGCCTCGGCGCTGGCGGCCAAGAAGCGCTTTCCCCCGCTGTTGAGCATGCTCGCGCGCCTGGGTGAGCAGACCGGCCAGTTGCCACCCATGCTGCAGCGCGCGGCCGACCAGCTCGGCGCCGAAGTGCAGCGCCGCGCCATGTCGCTGGCCACGGTGCTGGAGCCGCTGCTCATCGTCGGCATGGGCCTGATCGTCATGCTCATCGTGCTCGCGGTGCTGCTGCCGATCATCCAGCTCAATACACTCGTCACCTGAACCCATGCCAGCCACGCTCGACGGCAAGCTCGTTGTGGCGATCTCCTCGCGCGCCTTGTTCGACTTCGAGGAGGAGAACCACCTCTTTGAACAAGGCGACGACAAGGCCTACATGCGCCTGCAGCTGGAGCGCCTGGACGTGCCCGCCGCGCCGGGCGTGGCGTTCTCCCTGGTGCACAAGCTGCTGGCCTTCAACGACATCCATGCCCAGCGCGTGGAGGTGGTGATCCTCTCGCGCAACGACCCGGTCTCGGGCATGCGCGTGTTCCGCTCGGCGCAGCACTACGGCCTGCCGATCCAGCGCGGCAGTTTCACCCGCGGCCAGCCGCCCTGGCGCTACCTGCGCCCGTTGCGCGCCAACCTGTTCCTGTCGGCCCACCTGGCCGACGTGCGCGCCGCGCTCGACGCCGGCGTGCCGGCGGCGCAGGTCTACCCCACCTCGGTGCGCGCCAGCGACGCCCACCCGAACGAGGTGCGCATCGCCTTCGACGGCGACGCGGTGCTGTTCTCCGACGAGGCCGAGCGCGTGTACCAGGCGCAGGGACTTTCGGCCTTCCAGACGCACGAGGCCAGCAAGGCGGCCACACCGCTGGAAGGCGGTCCGTTCAAGCCACTGCTGGAAGCACTGCACCGCCTGCAGAGCGAAGGCACACCCTCGATGCGCGTGCGCACCGCGCTCGTCACCGCCCGCAGCGCGCCCGCGCACGAACGCGCCATCCGCACGCTCATGAACTGGAACATCGAGGTGGACGAGGCCATGTTCCTCGGGGGCCTGCCCAAGGGTGAGTTTCTGCGCGAGTTCGAGCCCGATTTCTTCTTCGACGACCAGACCGGCCACATCGAATCGGCCGCGCAGCACGTGCCGGCCGGGCACGTGGCCGCCGGCATCGCCAATCAGCCCAAGGGGCAGTCATGACCTTCAGCGACAAGTTCAAGGCCTTCCGCGAATTCGCCGGCAAGGCCTGGCGGCTCTCGACCCCCTACTTCTCGTCCGACGAGAAATGGAAGGCGCGCGCGCTGCTCGCGGCCATCGTCGCGCTCAACCTCGGCGCGGTCTACATGCTGGTGCTGATCAACGAATGGAACCGTGTGTTCTACGACGCGCTGCAGAACAAGGACGCCGCCGTGTTCTGGCGCGAGCTCGGTCGCTTCGCCTGGCTGGCGTTCGGCTTCATCGTGATCGCGGTCTACCGCTTCTACCTGACGCAGTTGCTGGAGATGCGCTGGCGCTCCTGGATGACGCGCCACTACCTCGACCGCTGGCTCGCGCAGCAGCGCTTCTATCAGATGGAGCTTGCGCGCTACGCCCGCGGCGAAAACGCGCCACCCGACAACCCCGACCAGCGCCTGGCCGAGGACATGAACCTGTTCACCAGCTACACCGTGGGGCTCTCGATGGGTCTGCTCAACGCGGTGGTCACGCTGGTGAGCTTCGTCGGCATTCTGTGGTCGCTCTCGGGCAGCTTCGGCTTCACGTTCCAGGGCAGCGCCTACGACATTCCCGGCTTCATGGTGTGGATGGCGGTGGTCTACTGCCTGCTCGGCAGCATCGCCACGCACTACATCGGCCGCCCTCAGATCGCGCTGAACTTCCAGCAGCAGCGCTACGAGGCCGACTTCCGCCACCACCTGGTGCGCGTGCGCGAGTACAGCGAGTCGATCGCGCTCGACAAGGGCGAACCGGTGGAGCGCCACCAGCTCGGCCTGCGCTTTGCCGACGTGCTGGGCAACTACCTCAAGCTCATCAACGCGCAGAAGCGATTGACCTGGTTCACCGCCGGTTTCGGTCAGGCCGCCGTGGTGTTCCCCTTCATCGTGGCCGCGCCGCGTTTCTTCAGCGGTGCCATCCAGCTCGGCGAGCTGATGCAGATTGCCTCGGCCTTTGGCCGCGTGCAGGATTCGCTCTCCTGGTTCGTCGACAACTACAGCAACCTGGCCGCGTGGCGCGCCACGACCGACCGCATCACCAGCTTCGAGGACAGCTTTGCCGCCTTGCGTGCAACGCAACCCGACGGTGCCCAGGCCAGCGGCGACGACGCACTTGCCATCGACGACCTGCAGCTCGCGCTGCCCGGTGGCGTGCCGCTGATCGGCGCGCACGGCCTGCGGCTGGCACCCGGCGATGCGGTGCTGGTGAAGGGCCCTTCGGGCAGCGGCAAGTCCACACTGTTCCGTGGCCTGGCCGGCATCTGGCCCTGGGCGCAGCGCAGGCTGCGCTTGCCCGCCGACTTTGCCACCCGCGCCATGTTCCTGCCCCAGCGCCCCTACTTTCCCAACGGGCGCCTGCGTGACGCGCTGGCCTATCCCGAGCCCGCCGAACAGCACAGCGAGGCCGAGCTGCAGCAGGCGTTGCGCGATGCGTTGCTGCCGGATCTGGTGCCGCGGCTGGACGAGCACGACGCCTGGGGTCAGAAACTCTCGGGCGGCGAGCAGCAGCGCCTGGCGATTGCGCGCGCGCTGCTCAAGAAGCCGCGCTGGCTGTTTGCCGATGAAGCCACCAGCGCACTCGACGAGGCCGCGGAGGCCACGCTCTACGCGCGCCTTCGCGAGCACGTGCGCGAACAGAACGGTGCGCTGGTCTCGATCGCACACCGGCCAACGGTGGCGGCGTTCCATGACCACTTCTGGACGCTGACACCCGGCGCCGCCGATGGGCCGCGCCACCGGGTACAGGGCGGCTGAGGGCGGTTCACGGCATCGCCCGCGCCGCACCGTTCGGCGCTTCGCGATAGCTGGCCCAGCCGCGTGCGCGCAGCTGGCAGGCCGGGCAGTCGCCGCAGCCAAACCCCCAGTCGTGCCGGTGCTCGCGATCGCCCAGGTAGCAGGTGTGCGTGTGCGCCACGATCAGCTCCACCAGCGCCTCGCCGCCCAGCGCACGGGCCAGCCGCCAGGTGTCGGCCTTGTCGATCCACATCAGCGGCGTGTCGATGAGGAAGCGTTGGTCCATGCCGAGCGAGAGCGCGAGCTGCATGGCTTTCATGGTGTCGTCGCGGCAGTCGGGGTAACCGGAGAAATCGGTCTCGCACACGCCCGTGACGAGCACCGTGAGCCCGCGCCGGTAGGCCAGCGCCGCAGCCAGCGTGAGGAACAGCAGGTTACGCCCGGGCACGAAGCTGTTGGGCAGCCCGTTCGCTTCCATGCGGAAGGCGGTGTCGCGGGTGAGCGAGGTTTCCGACACCGCGCCGAGAACGGCGAGGTCGAGCACGTGGTCCTCGCCGAGCCTGGCGGCCCAGTCGGGAAACTGTGCGCGCAGCGCCTGCAGCACGGTCAGGCGCGCATCGAGTTCCACGCGATGGCGCTGGCCGTAGTCGAAGCCGATGGTCTCGACATGCTCGAAGCGCGCCAACGCATGCGCCAGGCAGGTGGTCGAGTCTTGCCCGCCCGAGAACAGGACAAGGGCGCGGGTATGGCGGGTGTGGCGGGTATGGTGGGTCTCGTGGGCGGCTTCAGGCATGAACGCGATGCTAAGCCCGCTCGCGGCCCGGGTGCCCCAGCCTCAGGGAATCAGCCGCTCGGAGCGTTTGCCTGCGTGGTCGCGGCTGGTGGCCAGCATGCGCAGCAACGCGCGGTTGGCCTGGTCGAGGGTGATCTCGTGGCGGCGGCACAGCGTTTCCATGCGCTCGATGCGTTCGGGCTCGCCCAACGCCTGGGCGACGTCTAGCAGCGCGAAATACGGGCCGCTGCGGCGCAGCATGGCATCCGTCATGCGCGCGGCCAGCGGCAGGTGGTGCAGCAGGTCGGCCAGCGGCTGGTGCAGCAGCAAGTCCAGGCGCGACAGCACGGCGGTGGTGTAGACCTCCGCACGCAGGCTGTCGTCTGAGCCGCTGGCCAGCAGGTGGTGCGCCAGCCGGGCGCGCATCACCATGCCGTACCGCACCGGTTGCAGGTCGACGTCGGGCTCGATCTCCGGCAGTTGTTCCACCAGCCAGCGGCCGAGTTCGCGAAAGCCCAGCATCATGAGCGCGTGGCGCAGCGAGCCGATCTCGCGGTGCGCGCCGTAGGCGGCCGAGTTCACCAGCATGAGCACGCGGTACACCAGCACCGGGTCCTGGCGCACCAGGCGTTCCAGGTACTCGATCGAGCACTCCTCGTCGTCGATGACTTCCAGCACCTGGCGCACGACGCGCCGGTCGTACTGCAGCGGCGCGTGGCGGTGCGCTTGCAGCACATCCGACACCGGCCAACCGAGCACGGCAGACACGTCGGCCTTGTCCAGCGCGTGCTGCACTCGCGCCTGGGTGTCCAGGCCTTCCACCATCTGGCCGGGCAGGCCGTCGAAGCGGTCCTCTGGCGCGATGCACAGCAGGTTGCGATGGCTCACGCCCGGTGTGGGCTGACCGCGCAGGGCGGCAAGGTCACCGTGGCGCACCAGTTGGTGGCCGCGACGTTGTGCGATGGACAGGCGCGCAAGCGTTTCCTGGCCATTGAACATGGAAGCCGGCACCTCCAGTGCGGTGTTGCGGATGGGCGCGCAAGACAGCGTCTGCTGCAAGAGGCGCGGCGTCTGCAGGGACAGCAGCAGCGGCGGTGCGCCCTCGGGCCAGTCCTCGCCGATGGCTTGCAGCAGGTGGTTGGCGTCCACGCCCTCGGGGTGGATGGCGCGCACGCTCAGGCGCACGCCCGCGAGCTCGCGGGCGCGGTTCCACAGCGGCGCATACGCCATGGCCACGCTGTCGAGAACGGTGTGCGCGTGCAACATTCGGCGTCAGATCTGGTTGAAGAGCGACAGGCGTTGTACCTGCGCGTAGGACTTGAGCGCGGCGTCCAGCGCCAGCTGCTGCTTCTGGAAGTCGGAGATGCCCTTGACCAGGTCGACGTCGGTCAGGCGCGATTGCTCGGTCTCGAGATCGACGACACGGTCCTTCATGAGAAATTCCTGTGAGTCCGCGCGGTTGAGCCATTCACCCGCGCGTCCACGCGCCAGCAGCACGCGGTCGTGCGCGGTGTCCATTTCGGCGATCGCGCGGCCGAGCTCCTGGGCGCGGTACCCCGCCTCGCCAACGCCTTCGTGGCGCAGCGCGTCGATGGCGCCCTGCAGCACACTGAAGACGTCAGTGGGCGCGGTGTTCTGGGTGAGCTCCACCCTATCGCCGTCGGCCGGATTGCCGTTGACTGTGAAGCTGAGGCCGTCGAAGGCCAGCGTGGCGCCGCTCTTGTAAGGTACGCTCGTGTGCCCGGCCAAGGGCACGCCCCCGTTGGTCACCGTGTACTGCATCTCGCTCCCCACCAGCGCGAACGTCACCCGGTAGTCGCTGCCCGTGGCGGCACTCGCATCGACAACCTCGCCGGCATCGGTGTGCACACCACCGGTGTTGCTGGCCGGCACGCTGAGCGTGAAGCTGCCGTTGCCGGGCGGCACGCGCATCCAGATGGCGTCGCCATCAAGCGTCTGCGGCAGTGAGCTGTCGCCCGGTGCGGGCTGTCCACGCAGCCCCTGGAAAACCACACCGGTGCCGCTGGGCGTGTAGACGTCCACAAAAGGCACGGATGCGCCGCCCAGGCCGCCGAAGAGCGTGCGGCCGTTGCTGTCGGTGCGGTTGGCCACGTCAATGAGCTGCTCGCGCAGGCCGACGAGCTGGCGCGCGATGTCCTCGCGCTCCGCATCGGAGTAGGCACCGTTGCCCGCCGCGACCAGCAACTCCTTCACCTTGGTCATGAGCTCGCCCGACTCGGCCAGGCCGGCTTCGGCCTGCTGCAGGCTGGTGCGCGAGGCATCGAGCGCGCGCAGATCGGCCTCGATGCGGGCCGAGCGGTTGCGCGAGGCCTCGTGCAGTGAAGCGGCCACCGGGTCGTCGCTGGCCTTGAGTACGCGCTTGCCCGTGGCCAGGCGCTCCTGCAGGTTGGCCAGATCGGTCTGGCGCACGCCGAGCTGCTGGATGGTGCGGTCGAACTGGTTGGCTGTGGAAATGCGAAACGTCATGGTCACCTGCCGACGGTCTGGAGAAGGCTGTCGAAGGTGCTCTGCGCGATTTGCAGAAATTTGGCCGAC
>VFQO010000840.1_pt1 | contig 28727 bp, 33 predicted proteins | sample 3512331 | NCBI WGS metagenome assembly VFQO01 (sample SAMN10412371, study PRJNA504923) | tailings metagenome | isolation source: Replicate 3 from Balatoc abandoned mine | place: Philippines: Itogon, Benguet | collected 2017-08-28 | reverse complement strand
CTCAAAAGCTTTTTTGCCTTTTGTTTAAAAATTGCACTTATCAGTTGAACTCAGCTTATGCCATTGTTGTATTGAAAAACATTTCTATTGTTCACTTCCCTTCCCAACTGTACAATCTGATTTAGATAACCTGCCTCTATTCTGAAAGAATTATTAATCGCTTTCCCTACTAATACCCCGATCCTATTCTGATCAAATACATTTTCCCCTACATTCTTTCCAAATCCAATTAAAATCTCATTATATGCTGCAACATATAGTGGATAAGTAGCGTTCATATTCAGCGGAATCTGTCCTCTTATCATATATCGCATCCGATTCATAAAAAAGAAATCATCGTCTTTGGTATCAGCGGCAGATGTATACCTGCCAAGCCATCTTTGTTCCAGCATAAAACGATGCGACAGAGATACTTTACCAATTTTATCGTTGATGGTAAGCATTTGATAAGTGCGATGTTCGGTAAATTGCTTTCCAAAAGTATTTAAAGGTATATCACCATAGGCAAATGTTTCGGCCCATGCATAACCCAATCTGAATTGAACATCATTATTCAATTGATAATTCACTCCTAATCTAAGTAAGCTTTGTTGCCAATCCTTAATGATTTGATCTCTGCGCCATTGATATTCTGTATGTAAACTCCATTTTGTATTAAACTTTATTGTGCCAAAATAATTGAACCAACCAATAGAATTCCTGTCAGTAATTCTGCCATTCTGTGCTAATATTTTGCTTTTGGGATTCAGTAGTAAACAAAATAAAATAGATAGAACAGTCGCGATTCTTTTCATTTTCTGTTTTTTTATAGCCGCAAATTAATCAGACTTCCTGTTAATTAAACTATATTGATTAACAATTTAGCAAACGCAAATAGACTATAATAATGAAAGAAGTTATTTCACAACAATTTGATAAGGCACTGAAATTAGATGAAGCAGAATATGAAAATTGCATCTTCAATCAATGTGATTTCAGTAATCAGGATTTATCGGGATATAAATTCATTGATTGTAAATTTAAGGTTTGTAATCTGAGTATGTGTAAGCTTAATAAAACTACTTTGCAGGATGTAGTTTTTACAGATTGTAAATTACTGGGTATTAAATTTGAAACCTGTAACCCTTTCTCTTTATCCTTTTCGTTTGAGGGGTGCCAGCTAAATCATAGTTCATTTTACAAAATGAAAATTCCAAAGATGATTTTTTCTAATTCTGCTCTGCTTGAAGTTGATTTTACAGAATCAGATTTAAGTGCTGCAATTTTTAATAATTGTAATTTATCTGGTGCCATTTTCGACAGAACCAACCTGGAAAAGGCAGATTTTAGAACTGCTGTAAATTTTTCTATTCATCCCTTGAATAATCAAATAAAAAAAGCAAGATTTTCAAGGGAAAATTTAATGGGTTTATTATACGCTTTCAATATTAATTTAGATTAAAATTTATGAAGCCTGTCATCATTTTCAGTTATATCTTCTTGTTGATAAACCTTTCATGTCAAAACAAAAAAGAATTAAAAACAGAAACCGGTATCAAGCAAACCCCTTCCGGCATTTTATCAAATCTCTTAAATGGGAAGCTTGACAGTACTTCTGGAATAATAAAATGGTCTGCAACTGAAGGAGATATTATAGAATATCATGGTCAGTTAATTGACTCACAGTACCTGTATTCTTCCATCGACACCGTTTTTACTATCAATAGAAACAATGAAACAGCGTACTTAGCTGTTTTTAGCACTGCTCCTATGACAAAGGATGATACCGGAAAAATGGTGAATGCCAACGACTGTCATGTCTGCGGTTTAAAACTCGGTTATTTCACGTACAACATTGTAAATGACAGTTTGCAAATTCAAACTTTCAGAAAGAATTTTGCCACACATGGCACATTTGGTGAAAAGTCTTACACGATTTCTTTTGTAAACCTGGGCGATGGGTATGAATTAATTAAAATTGATGACCCGTACAGTGGCATGGGAATCTCCACAGTAACTACTAAGTTTTATATGGATGGTGAATTACTCTTAAGCATGATATCAAAGGAGGACAATGCCGGAAACTATGATTCAACTCAGAAAGGGTACTATGAATACAATACAGATTTTGCATATAAACCTATGAAACACTCAATCAATATTACCCAGACTGGATTTAAAATAGACGAAATATCCGGCAAAAGAATAGCAATTCTCAAGCGTAAAGAATTGCCATTTGACCAATACTCTCTTTCCTTTTAGTAGCCTTTCAATATATATGATAAAATTTAATTTATCTTCATTTTATCATTATAGGAAGAAAGCAGCATAAAATATGAATCAGCATTTATCGCAGATTGCAATTGTGGTGGATGATTACGACAAGGCAATTGCTTTTTACACTCAAAAACTTCATTTTGAACTTGTAGAAGATACCGTATTGAGTGAGACAAAACGATGGGTAATAATTAAGCCGAGGGGAAATGGCAACTGTAGATTGTTGTTGGCAAAAGCAGCCAGTGAAGAACAAAGCTCCAGAATAGGAAATCAAACGGGTGGCAGGGTATTTTTGTTTTTGCATACTGATAATATTCAGAGAGATTATCAAAATCTACTTGAACAACAAATACCAATCGTTAGGGAACTCAGTCAAGAATCATTCGGAAAAGTTGCTGTTTTCCAGGATTTATACGGCAATTTATGGGACTTAATTGAACCAAAAGCTTTCGCGAATATACCGGTGCCCAGTTCTGCCATTCCTCAATTTGCGCCAACAGCACTTGAGCAAGTAGAAAAATCGTACAAAACGGTTCTATACATAAGTTGGGCTGTATTTTTTCTTGTACTTACAGCGATTGCTATTCCCTTGTTTATTTGGTTAGATGCTTTGCAAAAAAACTGGATATTTTTTAGCACTTTAGGTGCCTTTTTACTGAGTTGCTTTACTGTTATTGCATTCATTGAAATTGGGTTTAAAAATTTAGCTTGGGCACTTCGGGAAAAAGATATTATCTGCAAAAAAGGATGGATTTTTCAGGATACACATGTTATTCCTTTCGGGAAAGTTCAAAATTGTGTAATTCAATCAGGCCCTATCGGCAGAAAATTTGGTTTAGCGTCTATAAAATTAATGACAGCCGCCAGTCACCTGGGGGATATAAGTATCAATGGCCTTAAACAGGAAACAGCAGAGCAGCTGAAAGATTGGATGATGGAAAAAATAATTGGGAATGAATCGAATTAAAACCGATTGGACTAAACCTCAGAAGCTTTCTTTGGTTGCTTTATTATTCATTATCGGAAAAACAATCAAGGAAAGCTGGGTACTTATTTTATACTTCATTGTAAGAGCATTCGTCAAGGAAAATGAGGATGAAGATGATACCGAGAAGCGATCAGATAAACTGATCTATTTCTTGTTATTGACTGCTGTTTTTCTAATCTTTTTCCAAATACAAAAATTCATTCAGTTTTTTAAGACACGTATTTACATTAAAGACAATGAATTAATTGAGCAGACAGGCATTTTTACCAAAAAAACCAAAACTATACCAATTCAAAAAATTCAATCGGTTCATCTTATTCAAAATTATCTTCATCGGTTTACCAATACCTGTACCATGAAAATTGAAACAGCAGGAAGTGAGAAAACCGAATTAGAATTTTCTGCAATTGATTTTCAAAAGGCACAAGACCTGCAGGATATGCTGGTAGAGAAAGAAGCGATTGCTGCTCCAAAAGTTTTGAATGATATCGGCACCCAAATAATGGGGCTTCGTAATATTGATTTAATAAAACTGGCTATTTCAGAAAATCATATCAGGACGCTATCCTTAATTTTTGCATTTGCCATGTCAAGACTGGATGATCTTAGGCAGTTTTTTGGCAAGAAAACAGATGCAATAATTGATGAACAGGTAAATCAGATCAACTTCACTGCTTCAATGGTTGCCGGCATGATTGGCTTGGGCATTGCTATAACGCTAGCTTTCTCAGTAATACGTGTTTTATTGCGTTATAACGATATGCAATTGACCGCCAATCAGAAAGGATTTCAGGTAAAATGGGGCTTCCTTCAAACACAGCAGAAAATGATGCTGCAGAGTAAAGTACAACTGATAAGCTGGAACAGCAACTTTGTTCGAAAATTACTGGGCATCAAAATTCTCCGATTTTTTATGGTTGGCGAAAACATTCTGAAAGATGACCAATACATCAAACTTCCTGTTTTGCAGGAAGATATTTTGAAAAAGCTTTCAGCGTACTATCAGCCCGCATGGCCTTCTCTATCCGAAAATCCAAACTATACCCACCCTTCTTATGCCTGGAGGGTATCAATGATTTATATTTTTCCTTTCTCATTAATTGCTTCAGTTGCGCTATATTTCTGGAAACCCTGGGTATTGATTTTTCCTGTGTTGGTTTTTCTGTATTTTCTAATTACAAATTATATCAGACGAAAGAAATTTATTTTCTGGTACAACCAAACTACTTTACAAATTCAGAAAGGTGTTTGGGGCGACGAGCATATTCTGTTGAACTTTAAGAAAGTACAACATGTAGCTTTGGAAACCAGTCCTTTTCTGAGAAGAAAGAATCTTGCTTCCCTGGTGCTGCATACGGCCGGTGATTCTATTAAACTTCCCTATATTCCTTTAACAAAAGCTCAGGCTATAGCTGACCGTTGTTTGTATGAGATAGAGTTGTATAAGTCTTAACAGAGCTCGGCATCATAATTGGTTAATTGTTGAATTAAATCACTAAATAAACCATTATGAAACAAAAACTTTACCTAATCTGTGGCCTTGGCATTCTTTTTAGCTCCTGTACAGTTATACGTCAGGGAGAAGTGGGTGTAAAGCGTCGTCTTGGAAAAATTGATCCTCAGTATGTTGAACAGGGGCCCAAAGGATTCAATATTTTCACTACAGCAATTTTAAAAGTACCCACCCGAATCATGAATATTGAAGTTAAACCTGATTTGCCATCCAAAGAAGGATTGACAATCCGATCTGAAATTTCAATACTCTACAGGGTTAAACCAGAAGCTGCCCCCAAAATAGTCCAGAACATAGGCTTGAATTACGAAAGTGAAGTAATTCTTCCTGTATTCAGATCCGCTTCGGCAGATATTACTTCTAAATTTCTTGCCAAAGACATGCATAGCGGAGAAAGGGCTCAGATAGAAAATGCAATTAGGAAACAAATGACGGAAATACTGGAACCCAGAGGATTTGTGATTGACAATGTCTTGATGAAAAGTATTCGTTTGCCGGAAGGACTTGCTAGAACTATTGAGGAAAAACTACAAGCGGAGCAGGATGCACAAAGAATGGAGTTTGTGAAGGAAAGAGAAAAGAGAGATGCAGAGAGAAGGATTATAGAAGCAGAAGGCAAAAAAGAAATAGCCCGCATTCAGGCAGAAGGAGAAAAGAATGCTGCAATCATTCAGGCGGAAGCTCGAAAAAAAATCTTCGAAATTGAAGCAGAAGGAAAAGCAAATGCTGTTACCATTGAAGCGATGGCTACCAGAAAAGCAAACGATACAATAAATAAGACACTTACGCCAGCTATTCTGAAATTAAGACAGATAGAAGCATTCAGATCTTTATCTAATAGCAATAATAGCAAACTGGTAATCACGGACGGTAAAACACCCTTCCTGACCCTGCCAGATAAATTTTAGTTGAGATAGCCTTTTTTATAACTTCACGGCAGAAATTTTAAGTATGTCTAGCTTTATTATAACCTGCCCAAACTGTAATCACCAATTTGAACCAGGTGATACCATGCGTGAAGAGATTGAGAAGGAATTGCGAGGCAAGATGATTGATTGGCAAAAGAAAAAAGAAATTGAAACCGCAGAACTTTTGGAAGCTGAGAAAAAAAGGATGCATACTGAAATGCAGGATTCAGTAAGAAAGTCCCTGGCAGCCGATTTTGAAAACCAGCTGAAAATATTACAGCAACAAGCAGTTGAATCAGCAGAAAAACTAAAAGAATCTAGAAAAAAGGAATTAGAGTTTCTACAAAAAGAACAGGCTTTGAAGGCAAAGGAAGAAGAAATTCAGATTACCATTCAACGGCAACTGCTTGAAGAAAGAACCAAGCTTAAAGAACAATTACAAAAAGAGGAAGCAGATAAAATTAGCTTGAAGGAACAGGAATATCAGTTAAGAACAAAGGAATTGGAAAAGCAAATTGAAGACCAGAAAAAACTGGTGGAAGAAATGCGCAGAAAACAGGAACAGGGTAGTATGCAACTACAGGGCGAAGTGCAGGAGTTGATGCTGGAAGAAATGCTTCAATCTGCTTTTCCTTTCGACAAAATTGAAGAAGTAGGTAAAGGTGTCCGCGGAGCAGATTGTATTCAGATTGTTCGCAATCAGTTTGGAAATGAATCTGGAAAAATTATTTATGAGAGTAAGCGTACCAAGGATTTTTCTAATGAATGGATTGAAAAATTAAAAAAAGACATGCGCAGTTTTGGCGCCGATGTTGCGGTAATTGTAACACAGACTTTTCCTAAAGACATGGACCGATTCGGAGAAAAAGACGGTGTATATATTTGTACCTTCTCTGAAGTTAGATCGGTTGCTTTGTTATTAAGAAATGCCTTGTTAAAAATAGCTGAAGCCAGAAAAAGTCAGGAAAACAAAGGAGATAAAATGGTAATGTTATACGACTATTTAACCGGCACCGAATTCAGTGAACAGTGGAAAGCTATCCGTGAAGGATTCATGACCATGCGTCAGAGTATTCAACGGGAAAGAGACACTATGGAAAAGCTTTGGAAAGCCAGGGAAAAACAACTCGAAAAAGTATTGCTGAATGCGGCACATATTCAGGGTTCTGTGGAAGGTATTGCAGGTGCAGATGCGGTTAATCTGAATTTGCTGGAAGACAATGATTCTCTTCTTATAGATTAGTCATACACTACATATACGAGGCTTAAGGTAGAACTCAGTTGATAGTGTAGCACTAAATCTTGGTAAAAATCCCCTTTTACAAAATGGGCTTCTAATTGGCCGGAAGTCCCTAGCTTACTTGGTTTTACCTGCATACATTCACTAAAATCCACATCTCCCCTTCCCCACCATTTGAACATGGCTTCCTTGGCGCTCCATAACAAGGTTAGGGTGCTAAACCTTTCAGCTGGTTCTAATCCCTCTATATTCCATCCCAAAAATTCGGCTTCGTGTAAAAATTTATGTTTGATTTTATCCACCCTATAGGTTACCATTTCTATATCAATTCCTACCCTGCTATGGGCACTAACGATAGCGGCGGCATAATCTCCGCAATGTGAAATAGAGAAATGGTATTGCTCGTCTGGTAAAAAAGGTTTCCGGGTATCTGCAATTTGAATGAGTTCAGAAGGAAAATCAGCAAACAAAAATGGCAATAAGAATCTACCTGCCAGGTGCTGTAAACGCTTGTGGGGATGCGTTACCGTCTGCTGTAAGCTTACTTGTTGGGTAAAAAATGGCTCCGTTTCCTCTATCTTCCAGAGGGCCAAACGGGTGAAATCGTTGATATTATGTTGATAATGCAGAGGCACACGAAAATTTTTTATCTGTTGTATGCAGAATTAGTATTTTTTTGCAATACAACTGTAAAATTAAACAGAATGATTTTAAGCGACTTACGTATACTGGAGGAAATTGCCAAAGGAACCATTGTGATTGAACCCTATAACCGTGCAGATTTGGGTAGCAATAGCTACGATGTGCACCTCGGGAAATGGCTGGCAACCTACACAGATGAAGTGCTGGATGCAAAGAAGCACAATACAATTACGTATTTCGAAATCCCCGAAGAAGGATATGTATTACATCCCAGCGGTTTTTATTTGGGAGTAACAGAAGAATATACCGAGACTCATGCCCATGTTCCCTTTTTAGAGGGCAAGTCTTCTACAGGAAGATTGGGCATAGATATACATGCAACAGCTGGTAAAGGCGATGTTGGTTTTTGCGGAAACTGGACCCTGGAAATTTCCTGCAAGCAACCAGTGCGGGTTTATAGAGGCATGCCTATCGGGCAACTGATTTATTTCCCAGTTGATGGAGAGATTGGCGTGAAATACAACCAGAAAGGCAATGCCAAATACAGCGGTCAACCCAATAAGCCTATTGAGAGCATGATGTGGAAGAACAAATTTTAATTCAACTTCCAGATACTTGCAGTAAGCACTGTTGCAAAACTAACCCATGCTATATAAGGAACCAGTAACCAGGCTGCTGGTTTTGAAAGTTTGCTGAATTGAATAATTGTTAACAGGATAAAAATCCACATCACAATTATTTCTATCAATGCTGCGCCTATTGAGTGCAAAGAGAAGAAAATAATAGACCAAAAAAAATTTAGTACAAACTGAATTATAAAGAGCAGAATGGCTTTTTTCCTAGTACCCGTTTCCGCTTGTTTCCAGATTAAATAAAAAGCTACTCCCATCATGGTATATAAGCTGGTCCATACGGGGCCAAATAGCCAGTTGGGTGGATTAAAAGACGGTTTGTTTAAACCAGCATACCAATTTGGAATTTCTGCAATGGTAAAAATTCCGCCCAGAGAACCAATTCCGATGGTAGCAAGTAATGACATGATTAATTTCTGTGTACTGCTTATATTCATGATTTGGTTTTTTGATAGTTAATATACCAGGCAATGACTTCATTATAACTTTTAATGCCAGCAGCTTGTTGTTGAAATTTTAAAAATTGATCGTACAATTCATTGCTGATTGGACTGATGGCATTTTTTCGCTGGTTAAAAAAATCCCTGATTTCTTTTCTATCCTGTTTCACTAAGGTATCCATCCTGCTGCTATTGTCCTTAACCAGGTTTTCAAATTCAAAGTAGGGTAATTGAGAAGAGAGCAGGTATTGTTCATATAAAGCATATCCCAGCAAATCCAGATAAAGCGAATATTTCAGGATGGGATTATTACTGGCTTCTGCAGCGAGGAGACCTGCGAAACTGGCTTCACTCTCACTGGCATAGCCCAGTTGATGAGCCACTTCGTGACAAATGATATAAGGATTAAGAATAGCCGGTAAATCGTCACGAAGGTTGGCTTCTCCGGTAAAAGGAATATAATATCCAGTAAAACCAATATAGTCAGCAACCGGTGTTAACCAGCTCTTTTTTACAGATTTAATTTGAATAGATAAAAAAGGGAACTGTGCTGTCGCATTTTGAAAACCCTTTTGGGCTTCTTTTCTTAGTTCCTCAATTGACATTTTTTGTATGGGGCCCTGCCCAATCCATTTTCTATAAAAATTAGCCGAATCAATCAGTTGATGGGTTAAAGCATTTATTTCAGCTCTAGAATAAGTTGCTTTACTTAATTTCAGTTGAGCGGCTATGCCTTTTCGGTAATAATTAATCCCCCAGAAAAGCTGAAATACAAAAATGGCAGTAAAAATCCATGTGCCTGCGACAACCCATTTTCTCTGAAACAGCTTTCTTAGAATGAGCAAAATAAGAACTACATAAAGCCAGTCTCCAATATTAAATGGAAAAATATCAGACAAGGTTCTCAGGCATTCCGATAAAAGTGGATAAATTTTAGGGGAATAGTAGTTTTCCACAAAAGCTTCCCAATTCCCCAAAAAAAGGCTGAATATGGCCAAAATACCCACCGAAATACAAATTTTCAGGTTATTTTGGTCTTTTACAAGCATAGTGAAACATCGTTTGCTCGATAAAGTTACTGCAGCAAATGAATCTCAGGGGCTTATTTTTAGTTTACTTTGGCAAATTCCCTTGTTTTTTCTACCTTTGCAAACCCTTAAAACGTGGATATGAATCATCGGCGCGAATATGAAATCGCATTTGTGGGTTTGAAGCCGGGTGTTCATTTGTACGAATACAAGGTGGACGACAAGTTCTTTATTCCATATGGCGAACAGGATTTCAGCCTTTGTGATGCAACCGTAAAACTGTATCTCGACAAAAAATCGGGATTCATGCAATTGAAATTTGATATTGACGGTAGTATTCAGGCAGGCTGTGATCGTTGTGGCAATTCGCTTCCACTGCAGCTTTGGGACGAGTTCAATATCATTGTTAAAATGGTGGACGAACCAGATACCATGAATGAGCAGGAAGAAGATCCAGATGTTTATTACATCAGCAGAAACGAAAGCCACCTGATGGTTGCAGACTGGATTTACGAATTCGTAAACCTGAGCATCCCTTTGCAAAAAACCTGTTCACCCGAAGAAATGGGTGGGCCGAAATGCAATAAAGAAGTCTTGGAAAAATTAAAAAAGATGGAAGAAGATGCTGTCAAAGACAGCAGCCCGACTATCTGGAAAGGACTGGAAAAATTTAAGGACTTAGAATAAAATTTTTGATATTATAAATTTTGAACAATGCCAAATCCAAAACGCAGACATTCACAGCAAAGAAGTGCTAAAAGAAGAACGCACTATGTAGCACAGGAAGTTACTTTAAGCAAAGATTCTACAACTGGAGAAATTCATGTTCGCCACCGTGCGCATGTAAGCGAAGGTAAATTGTTCTATAAGGGAAAACTGGTAGCTGAAAAAGCTCCATTGAAAGCGTAACCTTATAGTTCAACATACCACAGCTTGCTGAAATGAATATAGGAATAGACATGATGGGAGGTGATTTTGCACCGTTAGAAGCGGTGAAAGGTATACTCCTGTACCTAAACAATTCCGATACTTCAGTAAACATATATTGCATAGGTGATGAAAACCTGGTTCAGCCTCTTGTAAAAGAGTACCAGCTTTCATCACCTAATTTGCATTTTATACATGCACCTGAAACCATCGGATACCATGAGCATCCAACTAAAGCACTGAAGGAAAAGCAAAAATCATCCATAGCCATTGGGTTTCATTTATTGGCTACTGGTAAGATTGATGCTTTTATAAGTGCTGGAAATACTGGTGCAATGCTGGTGGGTGCCATGTTTAGCATCAAAGCCATTGAGGGGGTTATAAGACCTACCATTGCCACTATAATGCCTAAATTAAATGGGCAGACCGGTGTTTTACTAGACGTGGGGTTAAATGCAGATTGTAAACCAGAAGTGTTAAACCAGTTTGCCATATTGGGCAGTTTATATGCCGAACATATCCTGGGAATTCAGCAACCCAGTGTTGGTTTGGTGAATGTAGGTGAAGAGGAAGGTAAAGGCAATATTCTTGCACAAGCAACCTATCCCCTGTTGAAAGAAAACAATCAGATTCATTTTATCGGAAACATTGAGGGAAGAGATTTCTTTAATGACAAAGCTGATGTAATGGTTTGTGATGGATTCACCGGAAACATTGTTTTAAAAATGGCTGAGTCTTTCTATGATATTGCCAAAGAAAGAAATCTCTCCAACGATTCTTATTTAAATCGTTTTCACTACGAAAACTATGGTGGAACCCCAGTTCTGGGCGTAGCCAAACCTGTAATTATTGGTCATGGAATTAGTAATGACAAGGCATTCTTGAATATGATTGCACTGGCTGAGAAAATGATCAGCAGTGATATCTGCAATAAAATGGCTGCTTCTTTTAAAGCATCCTAATCTAACACACTAATAATTTTTCATGTTCCGCATTCTTTGCAGGTTTCTTTTACGCTTAAGCGGATGGAAACTGGATTCCAACCTTCCTAAGGATATTCACAAATCAATTGTAATTGCTGCCCCTCATACCAGTAATTGGGATTTTTGGTATATGATATTATCCTTTGGTATTTATGGATTGAGAATCAGGTTTACGGTAAAGAAGGAATGGATGCGTTTCCCGTTTAACCTGATCATGAAACCGCTAGGTGGAATTGCCATTGACCGCAGTCCCAGAAAAGACGGTAACAGACCCAGTCTGGTAGAAGCAATGGTTGATTTATTCAATGCAAATGAAGAATTGATTATTGTAATTACACCAGAAGGTACAAGAAGCAAACAAACTTCCTGGAAAACCGGTTTCTTTCATGTGGCACAGAATGCCCATGTACCCATTCTATTAGGCTATGTAGATTATAAAAAGAAAACTGCAGGTATTGGGGAAAAAGTAATACCAACTTCTTACCAAGAAACCATGAAAGAAATCATGGAATTCTATCGTGATATACACCCCCGTTTCCCTGAAAAATTTGCGTTGGATCAAAGCTTTTTGTAGAAGCTATTTCATCAGGAAATAAACAATATCTTTGAACAAACATTTGTTAGTTTATGTGGAAGAAAAACGTATTGGAGACCATTGGTAATACCCCAATGATTCAGTTGAATAAAGTATCAAAAGGTTTACCAGGAACCATCCTGGCCAAAGTAGATTACTTTAATCCCGGCAATTCCATTAAAGACCGTATGGCTTTAAAAATGGTGGAAGTAGCAGAACAGGAAGGGAAATTAAAACCGGGTGGAACTATTATTGAAGGTACCAGTGGAAATACCGGCATGGGCTTGGCTTTAGCAGCCTGTGTAAAAGGATACAAATGTATTTTTGTTACTACCGACAAACAATCCAAAGAAAAGGTTGATATACTGAAAGCAGTAGGTGCAGAAGTGATTGTATGCCCTACCAATGTTATGCCCGATGATCCAAGAAGTTATTACAGTGTAGCCAAAAGACTGGGAAAAGAAATTCCCAATTCCATGTATATGAACCAGTACGATAACCTGGCCAATCGTCAGGCGCATTATGAAAGTACCGGTCCAGAAATATGGGAACAAACCGAAGGCAAAATAACGCACCTGGTTTGCACAGCGGGAACAGGCGGTACCATTACCGGAACAGCTATGTACTTGAAGGAAAAGAATCCTAATATACAAGTTTGGGCCATAGATGTTTACGGTTCTTTGCTTACGCACTATTATAAGACCGGAGAAGTGAATATGGATTATGTTCATCCTTATATCAGTGAAGGCTTTGGAGAAGATTTTGTGCCTGAAAACTACGATATGAGTGTGATAGATCATTTTGAGCAGGTAACCGATAAAGATGGTGCTGTTATGGCCAGAAGAATCGCCAAGGAAGAAGGACTATTTTGCGGATACAGTGCAGGAAGCTGTTTGCAGGGATTGATGCAACTAAAAGATAAACTACCGGCAGATGCAGTGGTGGTTTGTATTTTCCATGATCATGGCAGTAGATACGTAGGTAAAGTATATAACGATCAGTGGATGATGGAAAGAGGATTCCTGGATGTTAAAACATTCAAGGATATCGTGAATGGAAGACAGGCAAAACGTTTGATCTCCGTTAGTCCGGAAGATACTGTTGCAGAAGCGGTAGCACTCATGAAGAAATACGATATTGAGCATATACCTGTAATGCAGGATGGTCAACCTATTGGATCTGTTTCAGAAAACGGACTGTTTCTGAAAGTATTCAGTAATTCTGATATTAAGGAAGCAAAAGTGCAAAGTGTACTTGAACCTTCCTACCCTGTTGTAGATTTTGATACACCGGTAGAAAGACTGGGAAGTTTAATTAATAAAGAGACCGGAGCTGTACTGGCAAAAGATGAAAAAGGGGATTACCATATTGTAACCAAATACGATGTATTGCAGAGTTTAGCTAAATAAACCAATATGATATCTACGCGACACATGGTTTTCATGCATGTTGCAGAACTGTTGAGTTTTTCAAAAGCCAGCCAGGTTTTGTTTATTTCCCAACCAGCTGTAAGCAAGCATATACAGTTGCTAGAAGCCCAGTATCAAACTAAACTTTTTGAAAGAAAAGGGCTACAGATTGAATTGACGGCAGCTGGTCAACTCCTGCTCAGTCGTTTAGAGAAGGTAAAGACAATTGAACAACAAACCGAATTTGATATTTCTGTTTTGCAGGATGCATTACAAGCAAGGGGGAATTTAAAATTAGGTGCCAGCACAACAGTTGCCCTATATATTTTACCCAAGGTAATGTCTGCTTTTAACCAGCAGTTTCAGCAAATAGAAATCAGTTTACTGAATCGCAATTCTGAGTCGGTTAAAGAAGCATTGATCAATAAACAGATTAATTTGGGCATTATTGAAGAAAACAGCAAAGTTCCACAGATTCAGTACACTCCTTTTATTACCGATAAAGTCATTGCCGTCTGCAGCAGTAATAGCAAAGTCTTGAAAAAGAAATTCTATACCCTAGAAGAACTTGTTGAATTGCCCATTGCATTAAGAGAAGTGGGAAGCGGGACATTGGCGGTGCTTAAGCGAGGCTTATCAAAACATAATATTAAACTGTCTCAATTAAATGTAAAAGTAAGACTGGGGGGAACCGAGGCTTTGAAAAATTTTTTACTGGCTTCTGATGCGGTAGGTTTTCTTCCTAATATTTCTGTTCAAAGGGAATTAAAATCAGGAGAACTAAAGGAAATACAGATAGAAGGCCTCCCATTACAAAGGCAGTTTTTCTTTATTGAACGCAAAGGGGAAAAAGCTGAATTGAATAAAGTTTTCATTAAAATGGCCAATTCTATCTATAACTATTAGTTATTGACCATAATTATAAAATCATTTCAGATTATCAAGTCAAGACTAGCTTTGCTACATGAAAAACCCATCTTCGGCAAGCATGACTATTTCTGGAATACGTGGACTTGAATGTAATAACTGCGGTAAATTGTATAGCCATATAACCTTGCAGACTTTTGCAACCTGCTGTAATATTCCATTAAATGCGATTTATGATTTGCCGTCTGGAGGCACTCAATTCATCAACACATCTCTTCATTCTATGTGGAGATATCAGCCGGTTTTACCCGTTTTAAAAGAAATCAATATTGTTAGTCTGGAGGAAGGATTTACCCCTTTGAGTCAATTGAAAAAACTTTCCCAGCTATTGGGCATTCATGAAATCTGGCTGAAAGACGATGCTAGAAACCCTACCGGCTCATTCAAAGCCAGAGGATTGAGTATGGGTGTGTCCAAAGCCAAGGAATTGGGTATTAAAAAAATGGTGATACCCACGGCTGGTAATGCTGGGGGCGCTTTGAGTGCCTATTGTGCCAAAGCAGATATAGAAGCTACCGTTATCATGCCAAAACATACAGCCGATACATTAAAAGAGGAGTGTAGGTTGCATGGGGCTAATTTAATACTCATCAACGGCTTAATTGATGCCTGCGGAAAATTGGCAAGATCCATTGCCGCTGAAACAGGAGCTTTCGACATGTCTACCATGAAAGAGCCATATAGATTAGAGGGAAAGAAAACGCTAGGGTACGAAATTGCTGAGCAATTCAATTGGTCCTTACCCGATATTATTATTTACCCTGCAGGAGGTGGAACAGGATTAATTGGAATCTGGAAAGCTTTTCAAGAACTACTATCAATGGGCGTTATAAAAAATCCCCTTCCTAAAATGGTTTTGGTACAATCCGATCAATGTTCCCCGATGGTACATTTGTTTCAGGAAGGGAAACTGCCCGAAAATTATGCACCTCAATCCTCCGTTGCATATGGATTGGCAGTACCGTATCCATTTGCCACCCAAATGATGCTCCGTGTACTTAGAGAAAGCAATGGCATTGCTTTAACCGTATCTGAAAAGGAAATGGAAGAAGGTATTCAACAAATTGCAAAAACAGAAGGTCAATTACTAAGCCCTGAAGGGGCAGCTACTTTTATGGCTGCGAAAAAATTAATGCAGTCCCAATTCATAAAAGATTCTGACAAAGTTTTATTGGTTAATACAGGTTCCTGGTACAAATACAGATAGTTGTATCCTGTTTAAAGTGACAAAGCTTTGTATTTTTGAATTCAACTATGACTTTAATAAAACAACAGAGAATCATTTCACTCGTCCCCAGTATTACGGAACTTTTGTATGATTTAGATTTAGGAGAACAGGTGGTTGGCATCACAAAATTTTGTGTGCATCCGGAGGAATGGTTTCGTAGTAAAATAAGAATTGGGGGAACAAAACAAATTCATCTTGAGAAGATAAAATCATTGCATCCCACACTGGTTATTGCTAGCAAGGAAGAGAACATAAAAGAGCAGGTTGAATCACTTACTCATTATGCTGAAATATTAGTTACTGATGTAGTAGACTATGCTTCAGCCCTTGAGATGATTGCATCGATTGGAAATGCCACAGGAACTTTGGATAAAGCAAAAACCATCATAGACCAAATTGAAGCAGCATTCCAACAGCTGAATGCATCCCTGCAAAAGCAACAGTTTCCATCCCTCCCCTGCACCTATCTAATTTGGAAAGATCCATATATGGTAGCCGGTGGAGATACATTCATTCATTCCATGTTGCAAAAAATGAATTGTCAGAACACTTATGGAAATCAATTGAGGTATCCAGGTATTGGTTTTCAGGATCCGGAATGGCAGGCAGCAAAAATTGTTTTCTTATCCAGCGAGCCCTACCCTTTTCAAGAAAAACATATCCATGAATTGAGCCAAATGTTTCCGGAAAAAAAGTTTGTACTTGCAGATGGTGAAATGTTCAGTTGGTACGGCAGCAGAATGAAGCAGGCCCCTGCCTATTTTTCCAACCTGATGGGGCAATTGAATCATGCTGGTTAATGCCTTTTATTTTTTGTAGGCTTTTCATTATCTTAGCCCTATGAAAAAATACAGCTCTGGTGTACTATTTGGAGCAGAACTGGAAGCATTGTATAACGATGCAAAAGAGAACCAGTTTGCACTCCCTGCCGTTAATACCATCGGCACCAATACGATCAATGCAACTTTAGAAACCGCCGCTAAAGTTAACTCTCCAGTTATAATTCAGTTTTCGAATGGAGGAGCACAGTTTGTTGCGGGCAAGGGCATGCCAAACGATGCTCTACAGGGAAATATCTCTGGAGGTATATCTGGCGCATTGCATATTCACAATGTGGCTAAGCATTATGGCGTACCGGTTGTATTACATACCGACCATGCAGCCAAGAAATGGTTGCCTTGGGTTAGTGGCTTGATTGATGCAGGTGAGCAATTTTATAAAGAAAAAGGTCGTCCTTTGTTCAGCTCTCATATGCTGGACCTATCAGAAGAGCCTATTGAAGAAAACATTGCTACATCTGTTGAGTTTTATAAGCGCATGGCCCCATTGGGCATGAGTATTGAAATTGAACTGGGGGTAACCGGTGGTGAAGAAGACGGTGTAGACAACAGTGATGTTGAAAACGATAAATTATATACCCAGCCACAACACGTGGCCTATGCATATACTGAGTTGAGTAAAGTTGGCAATATGTTTACCGTTGCTGCTGCTTTTGGTAATGTGCACGGAGTATATAAGCCAGGAAACGTAGAACTACGTCCAGAAATTTTAAAGAACAGCCAGGATTATATTCAGGTAGAATTAAAAACTGGCCCCAAGCCCGTTTACTTTGTATTCCACGGTGGAAGCGGATCGCCACAACACCAAATAAGGGAAGCCATTGGATACGGAGCCATTAAAATGAATATCGACACCGATCTTCAGTGGGCATTCTGGGAAGGCATCAGGGACTTCTATCAAAAGAACGAAGCCTACCTACAGGGTCAATTAGGTAATCCTGAAGGAGCAGACAAGCCCAACAAAAAATTCTATGATCCAAGGGTTTGGTTGAGAAAAGCAGAAGAGAATTTTTCAAAACGCCTGGAAGTGGCATTTGAAGACCTGAACTGTATCAATCGTAACGCTTAGTATTAATAAAATCAATTACATGAACTCCAAACCGTTGAAAAACAGTTTGGAGTTCTACATTTTAGCGCCCATTATTTGATAATTGATTATCTTTCCGCCCCAATTTGATTGCACGATATATGAAAAAAGAGCGTGAAGAAGACTTCGAACAAAATTTAACTGGAGCCGAATCCAATCCGCAACCAGTTGAACCTGCAAAGTCAAGATGGTTTACCCGTAAGAATAGAAATATCCTTACTTCAACGGCAGATAAAAAAGAAACACCGGAAGGATTATGGAGCAAATGTCCTGAGTGTAACTATATCTGTACCACCAATGAATTGAAAGAGAATTTATTTGTTTGCTTCAAGTGTAATCATCACCACCGTATTGGTAGTGAAGAATACTTTGATATCATTTTTGATAATAGGGAATACCAGGTTCTTTATGATGAAATCAAGAGCAAGGATTTTCTGGGCTTTACCGATCTGAAACCCTATCAGAAAAGACTAGATGATATTCATGCAAAAACCGACCTGAAAGATTCCATGCGTGTTGGAGTGGGTAAAGCCAATGGAGAAGCATTGGTTGTAGCCTGTATGGATTTCGAATTTATTGGAGGATCACTGGGTAGTGTTATGGGAGAAAAATTCAGCCGTGCGGTAGATTATTGCATAGAACATAAACTCCCCTATCTGGTTATCAGTAAAAGCGGTGGTGCCCGTATGATGGAAAGTGCTTTCAGCTTGATGCAGTTGGCAAAAACCAGTGGTAAACTCTCTCAGCTAAGTGATGCGGGACTACCCTATATTTCCATGTTAACCGATCCAACTTTTGGTGGTATCTCAGCCAGCTTTGGTATGCTGGGCGACTTAAATATTGCTGAACCAGGAGCACTGATTGGATTTGCAGGTCCAAGGGTAATTAAGGAAACCATTAAAAAAGACCTTCCAGAAGGATTTCAGAGAAGTGAGTTCCTTTTGGAACATGGATTCCTTGATTTTATCATTGACCGGAAGAATCTGAAAGAAAAGCTGGCACAACTCGTGCAATTATTCAGAAGCTAATGATGAACAATCGACAGGCGTATTTTAACTACCACATTGAGGATAAATATGTGGCGGGAATTGTGTTGCTGGGTACGGAAGTTAAATCTATCCGCGACGGCAAGCTCAGTTTCAATGATGCTTTCTGCCTTTTCGATGACGGAGAACTTTGGGTGCGAGGACTATACATAGCCGAATATAGTCATGGTACTTCTAATAATCATATAGCCGTTCACGACAGAAAGCTTTTGTTGAATAAACGTGAACTAAAAAAGCTGCAACTGAAATTAAAAGACAAGGGATACACGATTGTTCCCTTAAAAGTTTTTTTTACCGATAAGGGTTTGGTTAAAGTAGAAATTGGTTTGGCGAGAGGTAAAAAATTGCACGATAAAAGAGAGACCATCAAAAACCGCGATGTTGCCAAACAAATCAAAAGATTCTTAGGATAATGGTTGATTTTTTGTCTGCTGAGTATTGGAATCAGCGCTATATAAAGAATGCAGCTCAATGGGATTTGGGTACTATTTCTCCCCCATTAAAAGCCTATATTGATCAACTTCCCAATAAAAATATTTCCATTTTAATTCCGGGTGCAGGTAATAGCTATGAAGCTATTTATTTACTGGAGCAAGGATTCACGAATATTACAGTGATTGACATTGCACCTGCAGTAATTCAACTTTTACAAAACCGTTATAAAAATCAGTCAGCTATACAATTTGTTGAAACTGATTTTTTTGATTGGAAGGGTCAATACGATCTGATAGTGGAGCAAACTTTTTTCTGCGCACTTCATCCGGATCTGAGACAGCAATATGTTTCAAAAATGTCCACTTTGTTGTCAGAGAATGGCAAATTGGTTGGATTACTGTTCAACAGAGCCTTTGAAAATGGGCCGCCCTTTGGTGGTGATATCCATTCCTACCAGTCATTATTTGAAAAACATTTTCAAATTGACCGTATGGATCCCTGTTATAATTCTGTAGCCCCACGAGCCGGTACAGAACTATTCTTTAAGGTGTCAAGAAAAAAATAAATCGCTAGCATTACTTCAACTAGTATAGCTGATTATTACATCAAACCTTCTTTCTATACAGCTGGCTCCTGCTGGCTCAGGCAATGGAAGCTTCCCAGTCCCCAGATAATATCGGTTGAATCAATACCCACAACTTCTCTGTCTGAAAAACAAGACTGGATAATCTGCAATGCTTTGTCATCCTTTTTACAACGAAAAGTGGGCACAATCACATGCTGATTACTAATATAAAAATTAGCATAGGAAGCAGGAAGTCGCTGGTCTTCATATATAACTTCATCAGGCATTGGCAGCTCAACAATATTCAATTGCTTGCCCGATAAGAGTCTCATTGACTGTAGTTCTTTCAGATTGGTCTGAAGCAGTTCATAATTTTCATCTGCCTTATTATCCTCAATTACAGAAATTACAGTGTCTTCATTTACAAAGCGAACCGTGTCATCAATATGTCCATCCGTATCATCTCCCACAATCCCTTCTGATACCCAAAGCACTTGCTTTACACCGTAATAGTTTTGTAAATAGGATTCAATTTGTTCTTTGGTCAAATGCGCATTTCGATTGGGATTTAAAAGACAGCAGGTAGAAGTTAAAACCGTTCCTGCCCCATTGAACTCTACAGATCCTCCCTCCATAATAATACCCGGATGATATACAGGAATATTAAAATGCTTTCCAATTAAGGTTGGAATAATATCATCCAAATCATAGGGAGGATATTTATTGCCCCATGCATTATAATTCCAGTCTACAATTACTTTTTTATGTTCCGCATTGGGATTGATTAAAAACGCCGGTCCATGATCTCTGCACCAGGCATCATTCGTGGGGTGATGGAAAAACTGCACTTTATCCATTTGTACCCCTGCTTTTTGCAAGTGATTTTTGGCAAAATTTTCCATTACCGCATCTGCCACATTGATTCTCACGAATTCACTCATGGCAAGGTATTTTACAAATAAGCTGTAGTTGGGATAAATACTTTCGATTTTTCCAGGCCAACTGGCTTCTTTGTGTGGCCAGCTTAACCAGGTTGCTTCATGCTTAGCAAATTCAGCGGGGAAAGTATATCCTAAATGTGCAGGTATTGGATCCATATGCATTTCAGTCAATTTGGCTGCGTTAATTAATCTTCGTCAATAAATCTTTTAGTAATAGGCTGATAAGAATCAATTCTGCGGTCTCTCAGAAAAGGCCAATGAGTTCTGTACTGATCTGTTTTTGCAAGGTCTAACTCAATAACAGTGGTTTCTTCCTGATCATGAGAAGCTTTGTACAATAAACTTCCAAATGGATTAGCAACAAAGGATCCTCCCCAGAATTTCATGGCGCCGTTTTGCTCTAGTCCTACTCTGTTCACACTTACAACATGAACACCATTGGCTACCGCATGACTGCGTTGAATAGTCTGCCAGGCATTATATTGTTCTGTATTGGTAGCTTCATCCTGGCTGGTTGCCCAACCAATGGCAGTGGGATAAAATAAAATCTCGGCCCCCATTAAAGCGGTAATACGAGCTGCTTCGGGATACCATTGATCCCAGCAAATTAATACACCTAATGTTGCAAATTTGGTCTTGAATACTTTATATCCAAGATCCCCCGGAGTAAAATAAAATTTCTCATAATATGCAGGATCATCCGGAATATGCATTTTTCTGTATTTACCCAGATAGGATCCATCCGCATCAATAACTGCAGTGGTATTATGATACAATCCCTGTGTTCTTTTTTCGAACAAGGAAGCAATGATTACCACATTCAATTCAGCCGCCAATTCGCTCAATGCATTGGTAGTTGCACCCGGAATTGCTTCTGCTAGTTTAAAGTTTTCATAATCTTCCACATCGCAGAAATAGAGGGAAGTGAAGAGTTCCTGTAAACATACAATTTGAGCACCCTGTGCAGCTGCTTCTCTAATGCCCTGCATTGCTTTACTCAGGTTATCCTGCTTAACGTTGGAGCAAGACATTTGCACCATGCCCACTTTTACTTTTGCCATATTAAGTTGTTATCTGAATGATATGTTTAAAATCCTGGATACCTATTGTCTTTTCTGTAATGAATCCTTCCCCATAGAGCACCCCAATTTTCTTACCCATCATCATGTCTCTACCCTTTACGGTTTCCAAAAACTGAGGTGAGGAAATATAGGTACTGGGCTCATTGGAGTCAGCACTATAAAATTGAGTAGTATAGGCTCTGATGGAATCCATTTTCTTTTCATAGAAAGCTGTTACATCAAAAACAAAATCAGGCGTTAATACCCTGTCCTGTATATAGTGAAATACCTGTGTTGGTCTGAATGCCTTTTGTGGAATCCCGTTTTCATCCAGGGTCTCAATTTTTTGCAATCCTGCCAGAAAAGCGGCATCCGCAACCAGTTTAGCGCTTCTTCCATGATCTGGATGTCTGTCTTCCACTGCATTTGCAAGCACAATAGAGGGGCGGAATTTGCGAATCACTACAATTATTTTACGGATATTTTCTTCAGAATGCGTAAAAAATCCATCCGCCATTCTAAGGTTTTCACGATGATGAACCCCTAAGATTTTGGCAGCATTCGCTGCTTCAATATCCCTGATTTCAGCAGACCCCCTGGTACCTAGTTCACCACGGGTTAAATCGATAATACCTACTTTTTTGCCCTGATGAATGGAGGCAAGTATAGTTCCAGAACAACTTAATTCTACATCATCGGGATGAACGCCAAAAGCCAGAATGTCTAATTGCATAAAATGAAATTAATGAAAGGGTTCCATTGAACATAAATAAAAAATCCTGCACCCGTGAAGGAGCAGGATTGAATGATATGCTGCAAAGCATTAGTCTTTTTTAGCGTAACGCTTCTTGAATTTGTCAATTCTACCTGCAGTATCCACCAACACGTTCTTACCAGTATAGAAAGGGTGAGAAGTATTAGAAATTTCCAGTTTAATTACTGGGTACTCTTTACCATCTTCGTGTACGATGGTTTCTTTGGTAGCTGCAGTTGACTTGCTCAAGAAAGATGTACCATTACTCATGTCTTTGAAGACAACGAAACGGTAATTTTCAGGATGGATACCTTTTTTCATGTTATTTGGTTTAGGTTGTACGGATTTGGCCGTACGATTATTTAAAATTTGGATGGCAAAGGTACAGGAATTCCACTTTTTAACCAAAAAATAGCTGTTTAACTCTTCATATTTACAAATTGCAGGGGCACTCCAAAGTTACCAGCCTTGCAACGGGCAATTACATCCTGTAAATCATCAATTTTTTTACCTGTTACCCGGATAATATCGTCCATAATGGCAGCCTGTACTTTGGCACCACTATCCTTGATCATTTTTACAATTTTCTTGGCATCTTCCTGTCTGAGACCGTTTTTTACAGAAACTTCCTTTTTGATCACTTTCCCACTTGGATAGGCATCTTTGGAAAAGTCAAAGGCACTCCCGTCAATACCCTGCTTCATAGAACGGCTAATCAGAATGTCAATGAGCTGTTTCATTTGCATTTCTGTATTCACTTCCAGCTGAACAATGAAATCCTTTTTATTCAACTCTACTTTTACATCCGTGTCCCTGAAATCATATCGGGTAGCCACTTCCTTTTTAACTGTATTAATGGCATTGTCTAATACCTGAACGTCTACGCTACTGGCAATATCAAATGATGGCATAAATGTATTTTTTACAAAGTTACAAAAAAAGGCCCTGGTAGAAACCAAGGCCGTATTATACGACATGAGAGAAAAACTTATTTGCCGGAGTCTACCCCTACTCTGCTTTGTTCATCTTCTGCACCACCTCTTTTTCTAGGCCCTGCAACACCTTTTCCTTTACTGAAACGATAGGTGAAAGTGATATTGGCAATTCTGTTATCATTAAACTGTCTGAAATTAGCGTCCACTGTACCGTATTTGCTTTCTCCTTTAATTTTCTGAGACCAGAAGATATCTCTTACATTCAGTCGAATGCTACCTTTATTCTTCATAATCTGCTTGCTGATTCCTACATTAACAATACCAAATGGCTTGATTCTGAAAACTCCCTCAATGCTCTCTGTTCTGTAGAAACCACTGATTTCTGCACTATATCCTTTATTAAATTTGAATTGCTGACTAATATTGGCCATGAATGAAGTGGCAGATATATTCACTTGTGCATTATTGATGGGTCCGTTTAATTGGTTGTTGGCTACGTTCAGGTAAATATTACCACTCCACCATTTGGTATACTGATTAAATGCATTCACAGATAAACCAAATTGTTGCTGCGTAGCAATATTATCCTGTTTAATAAAAGTCTCATTTTTGCTATCATCCTGCATGATTACTTGTTGAATCATATCGGTGGTTTTGGTATAATTTAAAGTGGTAGTAAGGAATCCTTTGAAAGTATGGCTCAATTCAATATTATGGCTGAACTGAGGTTTTAAATATGGGTTTCCTTGTTCATAGGTGTAACGGTCAAGGAATTCAACAAACGGATTAAGACTTTGATAATCAGGTCTTCTGATTCTTTTACCATAATTTAATACAAAGCTATTTTTCTCATTGGCCGCAAATTGAATATAGGCTGTTGGAAACACCTGAATATAGTTTCTGTTAAACTGAACATTGGTTGTTTTCTGGTCGCCTTTGGCCAAGGTTTGTTCCGCTCTTAACCCCAATTGCAGGTTCCATTTTTTATTAAGGGCTTTGTTATAATTAATATAAGCGGCATTAATATTTTCCCTGTACACAAAATGATTACTGCGGTTATAATCTCTCATTATTACCCCATTCGAAACCGTATCATATACTGCGTTGGCATCTGTAGTTACAAAACTGGTTTTCAAACCCGCTTCCAGTTTGGCATTGTTTTTCAGGGGATGCACGTAATCTATTTTTGCTGAATAGATATCTATCACTTGAGGCAATCGGCCCAATAAACTATCCGTTTTGGCAATGGTTTGTCCCAAATTATTCTGATAGGCATTGTTTAAATAAAGATTGGTATTCCCATTGTAGGTAAGATAATCAGCATCAAAACTTATTTCTCTTCCAGCAGAATCCAACTGATGTCTAATATTAAAATTTAAGCTATTGTTCTTCCAGCTATCGGCGTTACCATTAATGGCAACCGTTTTATTAATTAAAGCATGTTGTGCATTGAAAATGTCTATATTACCTACAGAGTATCCGCCCCCTTTGTTATTAAATCCGCTGTAAACCAAGCCCATGGTCGTTTTATTGCTCAAATAATAGTCAACACCCAGTTTGCCATTGTAAGAATGATTATAGGTGCCTCTATCTGTTACCTGTTCAAAAAAAGACACAATCTGTTTGCTGTTTCCATCAATAAACCTTCTGTCGATATCAATATTCTGAAACCCTAGTCTTTCATTTCTGCCAATATTTCCAAAGAAATTGAGCTTATTTTTTCTATAATTCAATTGTACATTCTGGTTGTTTCGGGCATATACTCCCTGGCCATAGCCCGCAGTAACGGAGCCATTAAATCCAACAACTTTAGACTTCTTGGTTCTAATATTAATTACACCTGCATTACCCGCAGCATCATATCTGGCTGGCGGATTGGTCATGATTTCAATCTGATCCAGCTGACTGCCCTGTGTATTTTTTAATAGGTTTACCAAATCAGGGCCAGACAAATAAGTGGGCCTACCATCCATATATATTACCACCCCTTCTTTACCCTTTAAACTAATATTTCCGTCTTTATCTACAGATATACCCGGTGATTTTTCTAGAATTTCCATGGCTGTAGCTCCTGCATTGGTAGGAGAAGCTTCCACATTTACAATCGTACGATCTGCTTTTTGCTCTATTAGTGGCTTTTTAGAACTGACCGTTACTTCTGCTAAACCGCTGACTTTTGCTGATAATTGAATATCAGGTAACATTCTTGTCGCTAATCCGTTCCATTCAAAGGGCCCGGAATACGCTTTTTCAAAACCAACCATATTGGCAAGTAGTAAATATTTGCCACTACCAACCTGTTGAAAACGATACAAGCCTGATTTGTCAGCAAGTGCCGTTTTCACCACAGAGGAATCCTTGGCTAATAGTAAGCTTACCATAGCCGATTCTACTGGTTGTTGTTTGTTGATGACTTTACCCTGCAAGATGGGGCTATTCTGTTGAGCTTGGGCTGCGATAGCTACCCAAGAAAGATTCAACAGTAAAACAGATTTGAATAAATTTTTCATTGCACTTATTTATTAGTTAGTTCTATGTTTTAATTATTACAAAACAAAACTAACTACTGTGCTTAACATAGTACATTGTTTTAACACGGACGGTCATTACCTATGCTAAATGGTAATCATCAAATGATTAACGGAATTTATAAGTGCAAAAAATCGGCTGTAAAAGCAGAAAATCTTATTTACGAACTTGAATTTGCCTGAAATAACGCCAACTAATAACACCGGCTATTACCAGCGCAGCTGAAATAAGTTCAGCCTGTGTAGGATTCAGCGGCAGATTGTACTCGGTATTCACCCTGATTTTTTCAATAAAAAATCGTTCTAAGCCATTAAATATCAAATAAATACTAAACAATTGCCCAGGCACTTTAATTCGGTTTCTCAGGAAGATTAATAAGCCAAATAAAGCAAAGCAAATGAGCAATTCATAGAGTGGTGTAGGATATACGGGTACGGGTAGCTGATTGCAATAAGGTCCAACGCATCCTGGTATAGGTACTCCATCCTGAACCACATTATGCGGATAAGTATAGGACCAGAAAAAGTCTGGCAGCCACTTAAACGGATTGGCAGAGGGATTGGCAATACCCCAGTCTCCATCCCCACTTACCTGGCACCCAATTCTTCCGAATGCATAGGCAAACATCATAGTGGGGGCAAATGCATCCAATAATGGAATTAAAGCGATTTTATTTTTGCGGGCATACCAAATAATGGCAGCTCCAGCACAAATTAGCCCTCCATAAAAAGTAAGCCCACTAAAGGCAATTAATGATCCTATTGGATCTGCGGCAAACTCATTCCAGTTTTCCAGGTTATGAAAAATCTTTGCACCCAAAAATCCAAATATGGCTGCATAAATAACGATATCCCCTACTCTGTCCTGTGGCCAGATACGAATGGTTCTTTCAACAGGGGTATCCAATTGTACTTTCTTTTTTTCCCACCATTTAAGCAAACCAAAACCCAGCGCAGCCAGCATGCCTGTCAGAAAGTTTCCTTCCCCCGATAAAATAAATGCTTGAGGATCGAGCAATGCATCTTTAATAGTGAATGCACCAATGATTTTATACCCGAACAAGAAACCCATGATTCCATTGGTAATTAACTCAGAAAGGCTGGCAGGCTCACCTATTTTTATCTTCTCTTCTGTAAATTGAAACAGTCCCTGTTTTTGTTTCCGTCTCAACTCCATGGATAGAATCCAGGCCGAAAAAATAAATGAAAGCGCAACAAAAAAACCGAAACTATTTATGAGTTTAAGACCGTTGATTTCAATACCAAATAAATCCTTGAATGCGTAGTATAAATTAGGATACATAGTGCAGTGCTATAAGATGTAGTGCAATGTTAATCAGAAATCAGCAAAAAAAGCAAGGCCTCACTAAAGTGAGGCCCATACTTACTAACCCATCTAAAAACAATTTACGAAATTAATTGCAATGAGTATCAAATGCAGCAATTAAATGTTGAGCAATGGCTTGCGCTGGTCTTCCTTCAATCTGGTGTCTTTCAACCATGGTTACCAATTCGCCATTTTTAAATAAAGCGATAGCTGGTGAAGAAGGAGGATGTGGCAATAAATGCTCACGAATTTTATTAACGGCTTCCACATCAAATCCTGCGAAGCTGGTCATTAAACGATCTGGGCGCTTGGTTGCATTTTGTACAGCCATTAAAACACCAGGTCTGCAGGCTCCTGCTGCACAACCACAAACAGAATTAATAACTACTAGTGTAGTTCCCTCCTGTTGTAAAGTCTGGTCTACTTCTGATGCAGTTAGCAATTCGCCAAACCCCTCGTCTGTTAACTCTGCCTTCATTGGCAATACTATTTCTGCTGGATACATAATTTCAAATTTGGAGAACAAAGTTACAACAATGCATCAATTCTACCAATGAGAAATCAAAAATACAGCCATAATGGCATGTTAAAATTTTAAATATGCCTTTATGGCGTATTTAGCTCACCAATTGATGCCAAATTGTTTTATTTCCTGGGCTGGAATAGGCTTTGATGGTTTAACAGAAAAATAGTAAACCAATAAAAATTTATAATTATGGCAATCTTAAAACAAACCAACACCAGTTTATTTGATGAGTTATTTAATTCATTTCCTACCGGTTTTGCAAATACAGCTAACAATGGATATCCAGTTGCCGCTGTAAACATTCATGAAACAGACGATTCATTTCATTTGGAATTGAATGCACCTGGCAGAAACAAGGAAGATTTTTCTATTCAGGTTGATAAGGGATTATTGACCATTTCTTACGAGAAGAAAGATTCATTGGAAGAAAAAAATTACAGAACCGTTCGCAGGGAATTCACTTACAAGAGCTTCAAAAGAAGTTTTTCTGTAGACGATAAAATTAATACAGAAGCCATTCAGGCCAGTTATGAAAATGGAGTCTTGAAATTATTACTTCCTAAAAAAGAAGAGGTAAAAAATTCACCTCGCTTAATTTCAATTAATTAAGCACAGATAAAATTCAATATTGATGGGCTCCGAATAATATGTTCGGAGCTTTTTTATTTCCCTACTATGACTCTTTGGGGCAGGTATTGATTCCAAACAAAGTGTAGAGTGGGCAAAAACTTACCAGGCTGGTTAAAACAAATACACCCGCCAATACCAACAAAACAATCCCCAATGTTCCTGAAACAATTTCCTTGTAATACAAGCCCGCAACTACGGCCGCAATAAGGACACGAATTGTTTTATCGGCAGAACCCATATTCTTTTTCATATAAAATGTTTTTCTGAATTTACATATAATTTTAATTACTGCCTTGTAATATTTTCTAAGTTCAAGTAATAAGTGCAATTTTTTTTTTGTAGCACTTGATTAGGGGTT
>VFQO010000838.1_pt1 | contig 28818 bp, 33 predicted proteins | sample 3512331 | NCBI WGS metagenome assembly VFQO01 (sample SAMN10412371, study PRJNA504923) | tailings metagenome | isolation source: Replicate 3 from Balatoc abandoned mine | place: Philippines: Itogon, Benguet | collected 2017-08-28 | reverse complement strand
CCAGATAGCAGATGATCGCAAAGGTCCCCGCCGCGATGATCACCGGCATGATCGCAAGCCCATCCAGCCCATCGGTGAGGTTCACCGCATTGCCCGCGCCCACGATCACAAAGGCGGCGAACACATAATAGGCCGGTCCCAGCGGAATGCTCACGCCGGTCAGGAACGGCAGGTAGAGATTGGTGTTGATCTGGCTGACGATCAGCCAGCTTGCGATCCCGGCCACGATGAATTCGCCCAGCAGCCGCACCCGCGCCGAAACGCCCGCATGGCTGTTCTTGGAAACCTTGTCATAATCGTCGAGGAAACCGATGATCCCGAAGCCGATCGTCACCGCTAGGCACGCCCACACGAACGGGCTGGTGAGGTTCATCCACAAGAGCAGCGCCAGCGTCAGCGAGACGAGGATCATCAGCCCGCCCATGGTCGGCGTGCCGCGCTTGGCAAGGTGCGATTGCGGGCCATCGAGCCGGATCGGCTGGCCCTTGCCCTGCCGGACGCGCAGAAGATTGATGAAGCGCGGACCGATCACCAGACCGATCAGCAGCGCCGTCATCAACGTCGCGCCCGCACGGAAGCTCTGGTAGCGCACCAGATTGAGGATGCCTTCAAAGCCAAGCCACTCGGCAAGCAGGTAGAGCATTCAGTCGTCCTCTGGCGCGCGCGCCGCTGTCGCGGCTTGACGGGCATTCTTACGTAAGATGTGACACCAGCCTGCCGAGCCCCACCGAATTGGAGCCCTTGACCAGCACCGCATCCCCCGCTGCGAGGCCACATTCTCCGAGCAGTGCAATCGCCTCGGCAGGTCCCTCGCAATGGGCGAAGGTAAGCCCCTTGCCAAGCGCGCCGGAGGACAGTTTCCCCAACTCGTCCGCAAGCGCAGCCATCTCAGGCCCGACAAGGATCGCGTGAGTGACGCCCGCTTCCATGATCGGCTCGGCCAGTTGGCGGTGGAAGGCATCGGCAAAGTCGCCCAATTCCTTCATGCTGCCCAGCACCGCAATGCGGCGGGTGGCGGTGGTGGCGGCCAGAGCCTTCAGCGTGGCGCGCATCGAGGCAGGGTTGGCGTTGTAGCTTTCATCGATCAGCAGCGCCGTGCCGCCCCTGGCCGCGATGGAGTGGCGTGCGCCCCGGCCCTTCAGCCCGCCCATCTCGGCCAGCGCCAGCCCGGCGCTCGCCAGATCGCCGCCCGCCGCACGCACCGCGGCCATGACGCCCAGCGAATTGACGATCCAGTGTTCGCCCGGCTCTGCGATGGTGTAGCAGATGCGCCGGTCGCCAAGGTCAGCGGTGACGAGCGAACCGCCGCCCGCCGCCGGAATGGCATCGAGCAGCCGCACATCGGCGGTCCTGGCGCGGCCGAAGGTAACCACATGCGCCCCGCAGGCGCGGGCATGGCCGATCATGCGTTCGGCCCATTCGCTGTCTGCCGGAATGATCGCCACCCCGCCGGGAACAAGGCCGGTGAAGATCTGCGACTTTTCGTCAGCAATGGCCTCAAGGCTGCCGAGGTTTTCGATATGAGCGGGCGCAATGGTGGTGATCAGCGCCACGTGCGGGCGCGCATGGGCCGCGAGGGGTGCGATCTCGCCTTGATGGTTCATGCCCATCTCGAACACGCCGAACTTCGCGCGGGCGGGCATCCGCGCAAGGCTGAGCGGCACGCCGACATGGTTGTTGTAGCTGCGCACGCTCCGGTGCGCCGCGCCGCGGCTGGCGCGGTCGAGGCAGGCGAAGATCGCCTCCTTCATGCCGGTCTTGCCGACCGATCCGGTCACCCCGATCCGCACCGCCTCGACAGCGCGGTCGCGCGCGGCATGGGCCAGCGCGTGGAGCGCGGCGGTCGTATCGGCAACCAGAACGTGCGGGTAATCGACCGGACGATCGACGATCGCAGCGACCGCCCCCTTTTCAAAAGCTTGGGGCAGGAACCTGTGCCCATCCATCGCTTCGCCCTGCAAGGCAATGAAAACATCGCCCGATTTTACATCGCGCGAGTCCATCTCCACGCCCGAAGCCTGAAAGTCTGCGCTGGCAACCCCGCCGGTGGCGACGGCGATTTCAGCGGCGGTCCACAGCGCGAGCGGCAGCGCATCGCGGGAGGTGACGGGCCATTGGTGCAGCATCGGGTGAGCGAGCGGCATATTCATCTAGCATTGCCCTCCGGCGCATTCGCGCGCGACTTCGACATCGTCGAAAGCTTCGATCCGCATGGTATCTCCAGACCCGAATATCTGGCCCTGCTCGTGGCCCTTCCCGGCGATCAGCACAATGTCAGCCGGCCCGGCTTCCCCAATTGCCGCAGCGATTGCCGCACGGCGATCGCCGATTTCGCGGGTGCTCTTGCCTGCCCCCGCCAGAATCGCGGCGCGGATGGCGGCGGGATCTTCCGAACGCGGGTTATCATCGGTGACGATGGCGAGATCGGCGGCACGCGCGGCGACTTCGCCCATCTGCGGGCGCTTGCCCACGTCGCGGTCGCCCCCGGCGCCGAACACCACGATCAGCCTGCCGCCGGGCGCGACATGCGGGCGCAGCGCAGCAATGGCCGCCTCCAGCGCATCGGGGGTGTGGGCATAATCGACATAGGCGGGCGCACCTGCGGCATTGAGCGCGGCACGCTCCAGCCGTCCGCGCACGGGTTGCAGGCGGGTGAGCGCATCGAAGGTCGCAGACGCCGCCACGCCGGTCGCCAGCGCAAGGCCCGCCGCCACCAGCGCGTTCGCGGCCTGATAGGCCCCGATCAGCGGCAGATTGACCTTCCGCACCTCGCCTTCATGTTCGATCTGAAGAAGCTGCCCCAACTGTCCGGGTTCACGGGCGATCAGCCTGAGGAAATCCCCGCCCTCGCCGACGGTCAGCACCCTGAGGCCGCGCGCCGCAGCGGCGGCAATGGCCTTTGCGGTCCACTCCGATCCATCGCCCGCGTCATGGATCACCGCAGGCGAACCGGGCGCGGCCACTTCGGTGAACAGCCGCATCTTGGCCGCGAAATAGGCCTCCATCGTGCCGTGGTAATCGAGGTGATCGCGGCTGAAATTGGTGAAGGCGCTGGCCGAAACAGTCGGCCCTTCGCCGCGATACTGGTCAAGGCCGTGGCTCGATGCCTCATAGGCGACATGGCTCACGCCTTCGCGCGCAAGGCCGGCCATATTGGCAAGGAAGGTGACGATGTCGGGCGTGGTCAGGCCGGTGGAAACGCTGCCGTCGGGCGTCGTCACGCCCAGCGTGCCGATGCTGGCCGCGCGCTCACCCGCCATGCGCCAGATCTGGCGCGTCATTTCGACGGTGGAGGTCTTGCCATTGGTCCCCGTCACCGCTGCGATGGTGGCGGGGTAAGGAGAAAAAAAGCCCGCGGCGAGGCGCGCAAAAGCACGTCGGGGGTTGACGTCGGTAAGGTGGAGCGCACCCTCGACGCGGGCTTGCGGGCGGGCAACGACGGCAATCGCGCCCGCACGAATGGCGGCGGGGATGAAATCCTCCCCATTGACGGATGCGCCCTGAAAGGCGCCGAAAATGGTGCCGGGGGCGACCTTGCGGTGGTCGATGGCAAAGCCGGTAACGGTCTGATCGCCGCCTGCGTCATTGGCACCCGGCAGACCGGCCAGGCGGAGCAGTTCGCCCAGTTTCATTCCTCGTTCCCCACCAGATAGCGCAGGTCGGAAATGTCGACATCGCGGCTGTCATCAGGCTGCACGCCCAGCATCGGGCCGATGCGCGGCACCAGCTTGCCGACGATCGGGGCCGAGGTGAAGGCGGCGGTGCGCTGGAAAGAGCTGGCGATGGTGCCCTTGGGCTCGTCCACCACCACCACCACCACATAGCGCGGCGCATCCATCGGGAAGGCGGCAGCAAAGGAGGATACCAGCGCGGTCTTGTTATACCCGCCCGCGCCCGCCTTTTCGGCAGAGCCGGTCTTGCCGCCCACCCGGTAGCCGGGGGCATCGGCGCTCTTGCCGGTGCCATAAAGCGAGATCATGCGCAAAAGCTGGCGCATCCGCGATGAGGTGGATTCCTTGAACACGCGCCGCCCGGCGGGCACATCGGCGGGCGCAAGCTTCATCAGCGTTGACGGGCGCCAGATACCGCCATTGACCATCGCCGCATAGGCCGATGCAAGGTGCAGCGGGGTCACTGCAAGGCCGTGGCCGAAGCCCACGGTCATGTTGGTGACGCGGCTCCAGTTGCCCTGTGGCCAGATCGGCTTGCCCTTGGCGGGCAGTTCGATGAACGGACGGCGGTCCATACCCAGATCGATCATCGCCCGGCGCATCCGTTCCGGCCCCAGTTCATCGGCAACCCGCGCGGTGACGGTGTTGGAGGAATGGACCAGCGCCTGCGGCACGTTGAGGCTCGCACCCATGTCGTGCGAATCCTTGATCGTGCGGCTACCCACCGGCACGGGCGCCGCGTTCCACTGCCGCCCCAGATCGCGCACCACGCCCGCATCGATCGCGGCTGCCACGGTCAGCGGCTTGAAGGTCGAGCCGAGTTCATAAACGCCGTTGGTGGCGCGATTGAAGACATTGATCGCGCCCGCCGCCCCGGCCGTGTTGGGATCGAATTCCGGCAGGCTCGCCAGCGCCATGATCTCGCCCGTATCGACATCCAGCACGATCCCCGCCGCGCCCAGCGCATTGGTCGCCAGCATGCCCTTGCGCAGTTCATCCTCAAGCGCGCCCTGCACCCGCACATCGATCGACAGCGCGACCGGCTGGGTGCGATGATCGGGGTGGCTGAGGTGCTTGTCGAGCACCTGCTCCATGCCGATCTTGCCGCCTTCATTTTCGACCACATAGCCCAGCACATGGGCGGCCAGCGTGCCTTGCGGGTAGTAGCGATCGGTCTCCCGCGGGATTTCCAGCGCGATCTCGCCCAGAGCAAAGACGCGGTTGGCCTCTTCGGGCAGGATGCGGCGGCGCAGATAGCCCGCCTGTCCCGAAGCAAGGCGGCGGGCCATGCGGGCTTCATCAATATCGGGGAAGATTTCCTTCAGCGAGCGCGCCACCTCTTCGGGCGAGCGCACCAGCGGGCTGCCATTGTCGCCCATCGCCTTGGGATCGAACCACAGGGCATAGGCGGGAAAGGCCCGCGCCAGCGGGGCGCCGGTGCGGTCGGTGATTTCGCCGCGCGGGGGCAGCAACGCCTCTTCAAGGCTGGTGCGCTGCGGGGCCTGCCCGCCAAAACCCAGCGTGGCGATGCGCAGCAGGGCGATCAGCGCAACCGCAGCGAACCCGGCGAGCAGCCACAGCACTCTGAGCCGCGCCGTCCACAGCAGCTGTGCCCGCAAACCCGCGCCCGGCAGACGCCCGGCGGGGATGACAGGGGTCGCGCCGTGAAAGGCCAGCGGGGCAGCCAGGCGGGCCGCCAACGAGCTCATTCCCCGGTTCCCTGCACAGCGCCCTTGCCCGAACGGACAGGTGTTTCGGCGCGGGCGGGCCGGATCGGGGAGGCATCGATCAGGAAGTCGCCGAAGGCATCGGCGAACACCGATCCGGCGTCCTTTTCGCTTGCGGCCGAGGCCAGCGTCACCTTGGCACCCGACACCGGCGAGCGCATCGGCGCCTCTTCGGCAGCGGCAGCGGCGGCCACGGTGTCGGCCGCATCGGCGCTGGCAAGGCGGATCGGCGAAGGCGCACCGGGCTGGCGCACCTCCCCAAGGCTGGCGAGCTGGCGCTCGCCTTCGAGGAACTGCCCGGCACGCGGGGCCTGATAGCCGAATTCGACCGTGTTCCATTCGGCCAGCTGGCGCTGGCTGGCGCGGGTCTGGAATTCGGTTTCGAGCAGCAGCGTTTCGCGTTCGAGCGCGATCAGCTGGCGTTCGGCCAGCAGCACCTCGCTGCGCACCGCGTGAACCTTGAAGCTCAGCACCACCACGGCGGCAAAGCAGGCGCCCAGCACCGCAGCCCAGCCGAGCGATCGGACCTGTTGGCTGGTCATCATGCGGCGAGACTCCTCGGCGGCGCGCCGGTGCGGACCGCATGGCGCAGGGTGGACGAACGGGCGCGCGGGTTGCGGGCGATTTCGGCCTCGGTGGGGCGGATCGCCTTGGAAACCTGCGCAAAAGTGGGCGGCGGTCCCGGAATTTCGCCGGGCAGATGGCGCGACACCGCACGGCCTGCGCCGCTGGCGGCCTTGAGGAACTGCTTGCAGATGCGGTCTTCGAGGCTGTGGAAGCTGACCACCGCAAGGATGCCGCCTTCGGTCAGCAGCGCCTCGGCGGCGGCAAGGCCGGCTTCCAGCTCGCCCAGTTCATCGTTCACATGGATGCGCACCGCCTGAAAGGTGCGGGTCGCCGGGTCTTTCTTGTCGTGCGGCTTGTAGCCCAGCGCACGGCGCACAACGCGGGCAAGTTCGCCGGTGGTGGTCAGCGGGCGCGCAGCCACGATCGCACGGGCCACCCGGCGCGACTGGCGTTCCTCGCCGTAGTTGTAGAGCACGTTGGCGATCGCTTCTTCATCGGCGGTGTTGAGGAAATCGGCGGCGCTTTCGCCCTGCTGGCTCATGCGCATGTCAAGCGGGCCATCGTGCATGAAGGCAAAGCCGCGCGCCCCCTGATCGAGCTGCATCGAGGACACGCCGATATCCATCACCACCGCATCGACATGGGTGACGCCAATCGCCGCGAGTTCATCGCGCATCGCCGAAAAGCGCGCCGGGTGGAGCACAAGGCGGCCATCGAAGCGCGCCACCAGCGCCTGCCCGGCGGCAATCGCATCGGGATCGCGGTCAAAGGCGTGCACATTTGCGCCCGCTTCAAGCAAGGCGGTGGTGTAACCGCCCGCACCGAAGGTCGCATCGACGATGATCATGCCGGGCCGCGGGGCGATTGCCGCCACCACTTGATCAAGCAGCACTGGGATGTGGGGCGCATCCTGCGTCGTCATGCCGCCCCCTTCTTCGCACCGGCCAGCAGCTTTTCGCAAGCCGCCTGCGCGCTTTTCCATTCCGGGCCCATCAGCTTGAGCTGTTCCGGCGCCCACACGAAGAAGAAATCGCCCGCCGCCTGAAAATACAGCCCGTCCTCGACCTTTCCGAGTTCCTTGAGGTGTTCGGGCATGACGAAGCGGCCGGAATCGTCGAAGGGCAGCTGTTCAAAGCCGAACAGCTGCGCGGCGCGCACTTCGCGGTCGAAATCGTGGAGGCCAAGGCGGATCGCGCGCTCTTCCTCACGGTCAAGCTGGGCGTCGAGCTTTTCGGTGCGCGACAGGCCGAAGCCGATCAGGCAATCGAAGCGGTCGTGGGCGGCGAGGCACAGGGTGCGGTTGCCGCCGGAGCTTTCCTTCACGGCCTTGCGGAACGCGGGGGGGAGCACAAACCGGCCCTTCTCGCCCGCAGGCGAGTAAGCTTGGCCGTTATATCCTCCAAATGCAGACACTTGCCTGCGATCCCCTCTATCCCCCGCAAGGCACCCCGTGGGCTGGCCCTGCGCAATGACACGCTCGAATTCCCCCGGACACGCCTTCCCCGCCCCGGCCGCACACGTGCGGCACGGCCTGCGCCAGCCCCACGGGCCGACAGCACGACATACAGGCATGTCTGATGGACCCCGGTCATATCGGGGAAGGCGCGGGGATGGAAGGGATTTTTCGGGGATTTTGCGGGAAAACTTGGTATCTTATTGAATTATCACACTTTCACATAAAACCCTTATGCCATTTGACACAGGTTTTAACCCGCTAAATCGCTGATTTTCGCGGAACAAATCAGGCACATCCCGCAATTTCCCCGGACTGCGCGCGACTCCGGGGCCAGCTTCCCGCAATTTCCCCAAGCCGCTCACCGCAGCACCGACTGCATGAACTGGCGCAAGATCGCCCCGCCTTCGCCGGCGGTTTCGGGATGTTCGAAGATCGCCGCATCGGCGAGCAGCGTGACGGTGCCCTTGCCGATCCGGCAGGTCGCCATGATGTCGTGACCGCCCACCAGCGCGCAGGCCTGTGCGCCGTCAGGCAGGATCGCGAGACGGCCCGGCCGGGCAAAGGGCAGCGCAAGGCCGCCGGGCAGATCGCGGGTGCCGTGATCGGTCTGCGCTGGCTCGGCGGCGGCGTAGCTGACTGTCAGCCCCCAGCGTTCCACCACCGGCGGGATCAGCGCGGTATCGGCGGGGCGGCGCGGGTCCCCCAGTGGCAGATCATAGTCGCCGGTCAGGAACGGATCGAGCACCAGAAGCAGTCGCCCCCCACCGCGCACCCAGCCATCCAGCGCGACATTATCCGCCGGGGAAAGCCCACGCGGCTGGATCACCGCCAGCCGGGTGAGGCCTGCCAGCGGATCGGTTTCGGGCACATCGGGGGTAAGGCCGGGGATCGGGCTGAGGGTATCGAGCGGTTCGATCACGAAGTCCTGCTCCAGCGCGGCGCGTGGCCATGGCGGGGCGGCGCGGCCCGATGCAATATCTTCCACCCCGGCCCCAAGCGGCCAGTAAAGCGGCAGGCTGGTCATCAGCCCGAGCCTTTCGCGCGGGGCTGCGCTTGTCTCCGGCAGAGCGGGCGATGCGGGCGGTGCAGGCGCGCGGTCACACCCTGCCGCCAGCACCGCAAGCAGCGCGGCGGCGAATGCCTTACTGTGCAGGCGCGGCATTGCCCGGCGCGCCCGGCTGGCCCGGAGGGGGCAGGTCGAGCGGCTTGGGGCTCGGCGAAGGGCTCGGCTGCGCAGCGATATCGGGCACCACGCCTGCGTCAGCCAGCGGATTGGCCTGTGCGGGCGCGGCGCTGGGTTCGGTGGTCGGCGCGGCCTCGGGCACGGCCAGCTTGTCGTTACGTTCGGCCTGACCGCCGATGATGCTGGCAAGGCCCACCAGCAGCACCATCGTGCCGATCCCGAACACGCCGACCTGAAGCCGCTGCATCGCTTCGGCCCGCTGGGTCGCGGGCGGCGGCGTATCGTCCGGCGCGCCATCGCTCTCACCCGGCAGGGCGACAGAGGTGAACAGGCTGCGCTGGTTCATCCGCAGCATCCGTTCGCGCCACGAAAGCCCGCTCATGCCGCCGCTACCTTGCCGAGCCAGTCGAACACCGGCAGCCCCTTGGCTGCCAGCCATTCGGGGTTGTAGAGCGTCGAGAGGTAGCGGAAGCCGGTGTCGCACAGGATCGTCACAACCTGCGGGTTTTCGCGCCCTTCGGCCACCAGTTCGCGCCCCAGCGCCACCGCGCCTGCCACATTGATGCCCGATGACAGGCCGAGACACAGCCCCTCTTCGCGCAGCAGGCGGGCGACCCATTCGAGGCCTTCCTCATCGGAGATGCGGTATTGCGTATCGATCACCGCGCCATCGAGATTCGCGGTGATGCGCCCCTGCCCGATCCCTTCGGCGACCGATGATCCTTCGGCCTTCAATTCGCCATGGGCGTAGTAGTTATAAAGCGCCGCGCCGTGCGGGTCAGTCAGCGCGATGCGGATGTTCTCGTCAAACGCCTTCAATCCGAGGCCCACCCCCGCGATCGTGCCCCCCGTGCCCGCCGCGCAGGTAAAGCCATCAACGCGCCCGCCCAGCTGCTCCCAGATTTCGGGCGCAGTGCCCTCGATATGGGCGCGGCGGTTGGCGATGTTGTCGAACTGGTTGGCCCACACCGCCCCCGGCGTCTCCTGCGCGATGCGGCGCGAGGTGTGGACGAAGTGCCCGGCGTCGGCAAACTTGGTGGGCGGCACCAGTACCAGTTCTGCGCCCAATGCGCGCAGGGTGTCCATCTTCTCCTTGGACTGGTTGTCGGGCATGACGATGATCGTCTTGTAGCCGCGCGCATTGGCGACCAGCGCAATGCCGATCCCGGTGTTGCCCGCCGTGCCTTCGACGACGGTGCCACCCGGCTGCAATTCGCCCCGCGCCTCGGCATCGCGGATGATATACAGAGCGGCGCGGTCCTTTACCGAAGATCCGGGATTGGCGAATTCGCACTTGCCGTAAATGTCGCAGCCCGCCTCGTCGCTCGCTCCGGCGAGGCGCACCAGCGGGGTATTGCCGATCAGGGCGAGCGTATCGCCGAAGGGTCGGGTGATGTTCATGGGGGGAGAGGTAAGCGTTCGGGGGCCTTGCCGCAACGGTGAAGTCCCTAGGCCAGCGCCAGCACCGCTTCGACCACGCTGCCCTCAGCCAGCTTTTCGGCCTTGCGCACCCCCGCCTTCAGCGGCAGCAGCCAGCCGCCCGCCTGTTTGGAGGGAAACAGCGAAGTGCGCCAGGTGGTGGCGCCGATGGTCGCCTCGACATAGACCGAACCCCACGCCGCCGCATTGACCGCGCCGGCCCGGATCGCCTGCGCGGTCTCGCCATCGATGGTCAGGAAATACCATGCGCCCTTGGCCGGGGCACCTTCTGCGCCTTGCCACAGCCATACGGGGCCACGCACTGTCCACGGGCCAGCCGCAGAACCTTCGGGCGCAACGCCAAGTTCGTCGCGCAGGAAACGGGCGAGGTCAGCGTCCACTGCCCCGCCCTTCGCCAATCAATCTTCCGGCGCGATGGTGACGTGCAGGCCATCCAGCTCAGCGGTGAAGGGGATCTGGCACGACAGGCGCGAGGTCGCGGCGCGGTGATCGCTGGATTCGAGCAGATCATCCTCGTCCTCGCTCATCTTGGGCAGCTTGTCGGCGAAGGCGGCGTCCACATGGATGTGGCAGGTCGCGCACGAACAGCACCCGCCGCACAGCGCCAAAAGCTCGTCAAAGCCATTGTCGCGGATCGCTTCCATCACGGTGAGGCCGTCGGCGACCTCGATCTCGCTGGTGGCGCCTTCGCGGTTGGTGACGACCAGTCTGGGCATGGATGGGTGTTCCTTTATGAAGATTGAGCGCAAGGTTTCGCGCTGTGAGAGTTCATCGCGGCTGCTAAGATACTCTTGGGGCCAAGGCAAGTTAAGGAAAGTGCGAGTGGGGCTGTCTGCCGAAAAATTGCGTGAAGACCTTGATGCCGTGGCCGCGCGCGAGCCGTGTGTGGCACGCGAACTCGCCCGGATCGGCTACCCCGAACCGCGCCTGCGCGAGAGGGGCTTTGTCACCATGCTGCGCACCATTGTCGGCCAGCAGGTCTCGGTCGCGGCGGCGGCTTCGATGTGGCGCAAGCTGGAGGCGGAACTGGGTGCAGGCTTCACGCCCACCTGCCTGCTCGCCCGCGATTTCGAACGCTTGCGCGCCTGCGGGCTTTCCCGGCAGAAGCAGGGCTATGCCCGGTCCCTGTGCGAACTGGTCGAAGCTGGCGACCTCGATTTCGCCAGCCTGCCCGCCGATGACGAAGACGCCATTGCCCTGCTCACCCGCATCAAGGGGATCGGGCGCTGGTCGGCGGAGATTTATCTCCTGTTTGCCGAAGGCCGCCCCGATATCTGGCCCGCAGGCGATCTTGCCGTGCAGGAAGGCGTGAAGCGGCTGCTGGGGCTGGACAAACGCCCTGCGGAAAAGGCCACCCGCGCACTGGCGGCCAACTGGTCGCCGCAGCGCGGGGCGATGGCGATCTTCACCTGGCACTATTACGCGGCAAGTCGTGAACCGGTGTGAGGATTGTGTCCGCTTTTCACAGCACTCATCACCTTTCTTCGATCGCGCCTCAGCGGTCAACGCTGGCAATCGGGCCGGACACCATCAAGGCGAGCCGTCGATCGAAACCAGCTCGACCATCAGGATGTCGATATCACGGCTTGGCTCGAAATCGGTCTTCACCACTTCGAAGCGCGTAGGGGAAACCTTGACAAGACCATCCATGCACAGGCTGACCAGCACCTGCGGGCCGGGCTTGTCCACCGTCAGCCTGAACCGCTTGATCGGCCCCTTCCAGTTGGCGCCTGTTGCCAGCACGTAGCTGAGCCAGGTTTCCACCGGCATCACCGTCTCGTTCAGTGCGCCATCGGGCGTGTAGCGGCGGCGATCATAGCCGCGCAGGAATGGCGGATCGACGCAGTAACGCGCCGCGTATCCCTCCGGCCCGGCCATGCTCTCTTCGCGGACATCGCGGTCAAGCGCCGAGGCGACCGTGCCCCCGATCATCGGTTCATAGGCGTGTTCGACTGTCACCGCCTTGCCCGGCGGGAAGGTCTGCGTGCGCACAAAGGCGCTCGATACCGTCCACAGCGGGCGCAGTTCGTGGCCGGTCAGCTGATCGGCGCTGAGCAGTCCTTCGCCCACCAGTTCGGACTTGTCGTCGGCTGACAGCGCGGCAAGGCGGGTTTGGAAGCCTTCGTCCTGCCAGTATCGCACCGGCCAGCCCAGTTCCTTCAGCCGCGCGGAGATATCCTTGCCCCCCAGCTTGGGGATATCGATGCGCATCAGTTCGACCTGCTTGCCATCGACCTTGGTCGTCATCCCGATCGCGTCCCAATCGGGATAGGCGCTTTCGATCCACTCCGGATCGCGGCCTTCCACCGGCACATCGGGCAGCGGGAAGGCGACGAGGATGGTCACCGGCTTGTCGGTCAGATTGCGGTAGGTGTAACGCACGCGCACCTTGTCGTGGGCTAGGTAGAGGTCTTCGCTCTCCATCGCGATCTGGTCGCTGCGCTCGAAGATCAGCCCGCCAAGGCCGAGCGCGGCCTGCGTGTCGTTCGCCTGTGCCGGCAGGCCCGCAAGACCTGCCGAAAGAGCCGCTGCCGCAAGCGCGCTTCGCATGATCGCCATCGTGTCCCGCCTTCTATTCACGCCACGAACCGTCGATCCAGTCGGCCAGCCGCTGGATACGGGATTCGTAGGCGAAGGCAATGCAGTGGTGGCGCTTGCCCTTGCCGCCCATGCACTGGTTGCGGCTGCGGATGAATTCGCGCTGTTCTGCGATGATGTCCGGCCACACGGCACGCGGGGTTTCGGCCATCGCACGCATGTATTCTTCATCCATGTCGCGGTCGAGTTGCGAGAGTTCGGGGCTGGCGCAGATCACCTTGTCGATGCTGCCGGGTCTGGCCTTGGCGCAGTTGAAGCTGGGCGAGACCTTGTTCTGCCGTGCCTGCGCCATGGCGCTGCCGGCGTGGCACGCGCCAAGACCCAGCATAAGCGCCGCGGCGAGGCGGAGGGAGGAGCGGATCATTCTGCGGGCTCCTGTGTGGCCGGGTCCGGGGCAGGATCGGATGCTGCCTCGCCGGCAATGCGGAAATCGATGAAACCATTCAGCGATTTGAACGATTTCGAGGTGAGCAGATAGGAAATCGTATAGCCCCCCGCCTGCATCAGCGGGGCAGGAAGGCGATAGCGCACAACCTTGCGCCGCCCGCGCCCGGCGGGGGCCTCGCGGGCTGCGTCCACCTCGCTGTCGTCGGGCAGTCGCAGAGTCACGCTGAGAACCTCGACCGGTTCGGCAAAGGTCAGGGTGATGGTGTCCACACCGGTCTCCACCGTACTGTCCCTGGCGGGCGCGGAGCCGACGAGCATCGCCCGCGCATCAAGCTTTTCGGCCACCGCCGGGCTGGCCAGCACCGCCGCAAGGGCGGGCGCAAGCAACAGGCTGCGCATCATCGCTATTCCTCGATCACGAACGAGGAATAGGCCGAGACCGTGTCCATCGTCCCGTCTTCGCGGTTCACCTCGGCGACGTAATTGATGAAATACTGGCCGGGCGCGGTGATCGGTTCGGCAAGGTCATAGCTGAAGACCATGCTGGTCTGGCCTTCGCCACCATTCTCCATCACGTCAAACAGCACCACCTTTTCGCCGCCGTGCATCTCGATATCGACATGGCTGACCGTGACGGTGGTGTTGAAGGTAAGCTGCACCTGCACGACGGGTTCGGTTTCGATGCCATCCTTGACGGGGAAGGAAAACACCAGTTCGGGCGCGGGCTGAGCGTGAGCCGGGGCGAGCGGGGCGGCCAGCGTGCACACAGCGGCCAGCCCGAGCAGAAGTCTGGATTTCATCGGGATATCCTTTCCAGGGGAAAAGGCGGGTGCGCGGCTGGATTGGCGCGCGCACCCGCAAGTCTACCTCCCGCAAACGGGTCGCATTGGATTGCGGGAGGCTGGTTCGTCAGCAGCCGGCCCGCTTTTTCTTCTTCTTGCCAAGCCCGCCAAGCATCGATCCGATCGCAGCCCCGGCGTCCCCGCCGATCGCGCCGCCGATGGCTGCGCCCGTGGCCGAGCCGCTGGTGCACTGGCTGGGCGCGCTTTCGCCAGCGTTGGCCGCTACCGCCTCGCCAGAGCCGCTCTGCGATGCTGCGGCGGCACCCTTGACCGGGTTGCCGTTGTCATCGACGGGCACGTCTTCCCCATTGATGCGCATGGTGCGGTATTGGCCCCTTTCAGCGAACCAGGCCGAGGCCGCCGGAGAGACGCAGCACTTCATGCCCTGCCAATCACCGCCGGTGCCCTGGAGGTGCATATACACCTTGTTGAAATCGGCCGAGGCATGGCCTTCGGCATTCGCGCGGGTCACGCCCGAAAGATCGCCGGTGCACCAGGTGCCCCATTCCTCGATCTCGCCAGCAGCGCAGGATTTGCCCTTGCTCAGCCGGGCTGCCGGGGGATTGTCGAGCGTGGTGTAGCAGCTTGCGAGATCAGTGGTGGACGCCCACCCCGTCGGGCAGCGCACGCCCTTGGACGGCTTGGGCAGCTTGGTGTCCTTGGCGAGATTGTTTTCCGCCGACCAGCTGCGCGCTTGGGGCTTGCTGGTGCACCAGTAGCTTGAACTGTCGTCCGGACGCAGGCCGGACGGGCACGGATCAGACGTGGCCCGCTTCATCACCACCATCGGCGGCGTTTTGCTGTCGGCGTAACACAGGTCGGGATTGGTCTGGCCCTTCTTGGGGCTGATCGAGGTGCCGCGGGTGTAGCCGTCCGGACAGCCTCCATTCGAAGCAACCGGGATTGTGGCTGGGCCGGTCTGCGCCGCCGCCGGACTGGCTGCCGCCATCCCGCCAAGCGCCATGCACACCGCCGCAGCGACCGAAATGAACGATTTGCGCATGATGATATCTCCCCCTTCAGGCGTTACGGGCGGCGGGTGGAGCACCACAGGCGGTAAACTTCGTAATAGCCTTCCGCGCAGGTTTCCTTGTCCTTCTTGGCGTAGATCAGCGGCGCCCTGCTCTCGTGCGGTTCGCACATCGAGGTGTTGCCGGGGACCGAGCGCCAGCCCGACGGGCAGGCCACCCCGCCGCTGGGCTTTTTCACCGCCGCCTCGTTCTGGCCCTGTGCCAGCGCGGGCGCGCCCATGCTGGCAAAGGCCAGCGCCGAAAGCAGCGAAAGGTGCAGGCCGCCAAGGCCGATGGCGAGACGCAGTTTCATGTCGGGTTCTCCAGGTTGCGGCAGCCCGGACGTGCTGCCTGATGCGATGGAGAGCCTGCTACGCCTGCTGCATGGGTGCGCCCATGCCATGATCCGTGGTGCCATATCATGGCATCCCGCAGGCGCAGGCATCGCCTGCAACCCCTCGCAAACCGGCAGTTGCACGGCGGCTAACGATTGCTAATGATTGAAGGCAAGAAGACTTGCAGGGGGCAAAACTTGTCGGGGGGAATGAACTGGCGCCAGCTGGGCAAGCTGGTAGCGATGATCTGTGTGGTGCAGGCCGCCTTCTGGCTGCTGATCGATGGTCCCCTGTTCCGGCCCGAGCGCGGTGAGGCCCCGCCCCAGATCGAACAGACCGCAACGCGCCTTGCCCGGCTGACCACCCCGACGCTGGCAGCCGCCCGGCGCGCGCGCTTTGCGGATACGCCGCTGCCCTTCACCCATTGCTGCGACACCGCCATCTTCGCCGCCGAGATCACCATGAAGGTCGATGATGTGCCGCCCACCGGGCTCGGCATCGTCTCGACCCTTCAGGTCGATAACTACCGGCTTTATGTGAACGACACGCTGCTGGTGGGCGAAGGCAGCGTGACGCCCGGCGCGGGCACATTCCACGGGCAGCGCACCTTTCTGATCCGCATCCCGGCGGGCCTGCTGCGGCAGGGCGACAACACGCTGACCTATATCACCCTGCGCGACGGTTTCCCCTACACCGACATCTATCCTCCGCTGATCGGGGAATATGAGGCGATGCAGGCCTACGCGTCGGCGCGGCTGTGGAACCTCAACGAATTCTGGAACTACGCGGCGCTGCTGCTGGGGCTGCTCGGTCTGATTGCGACGGTGATGGTGTTCCGGTCGGATGACTGGCGATTTGCCGCCTGGCTCAGCGTGCTGTGCGGGGTGCTGGTGGCGAATTACCTCTACGGCCGGTGGCTGGCCCCGCCCTATGATGGCTGGGGACGCATGGCGCTGTTCTTCACGATCAACATGTTCGTGCCGGTGGCGCTCTTGTGCTTCATCGATGCGTGGACCGGCAGGCCCTTGCGCTGGCTGGCACCTGCGGCACTCGCCGTGTTCGGCGCGGCGCTGGCCTATGTGCTGTGGCGGCTGCTGGCAACGCCCATGCCCGAGGCCTATGATGGGCCGGTGGCGGTGTGGTTCTGGGTGCTGGCCGGGTTCAGCGCGGCAACGCTTGCCCGGCTCCTGTGGCATTTCGCGCGCGAGCGCGAAGCCCGCCTGCTGGAAAGCGCGCTGATGAGCGTGCTGGTGGTGGCGACGGTGATGGACGCGGTCACCAATTTCTATCCCGAGACAATGCTTGGCGAGGGCAATCTGCTCAACGCCGCGCCGTTCCTGATGCTGGCGATGGTGACTGCCTTCCTGGCGCGCAACTTTCGCCTGTTCCAGTCGCAAAGCGCGCTCAATGCCCTGCTTCAGCACAAGGTCGCCCAGCGCGAGGCCGAACTCGCACTCGCCTATTCGCGCGAGCAGGAACTGGTGCGCGCTCAGGCCCATGATGCCGAACGGCGGCGCATCATGCAGGATATCCACGATGGCCTTGGCAGCCAACTGATGTCGATGATGCTGGCCGCGCGCATGGGACAGGCCGAAGCGCCCAAGGTCGCGCAGGGGCTCCAGAGCGTGATCGACGAGATGCGGCTGATGGTGGATTCGATGGATTCCGTCGGCGAATCGGTCGAAGCCGCGCTCGCCACCTTCCGCGCCCGGATCCAGCCGCAGGTCATCGCTGCCGGCTTTGCTTTCGACTGGCAGCAAGCCGAAGACCTCGCCTTCCCGGCCTTTGGCCCACGCGATACGCTCCAGCTGTTCCGTATCCTGCAAGAGGCGGTGACCAATGCACTCAAGCATTCGGGAGGCAGCCGCCTGATGGTCGATGTGGCGGCGGCGGCAGATGGCCGGGTGGCGATCACGGTGGCGGACAATGGATCAGGGGCAGCCGGGTCCGGCGCCGGACGGGGCCTTGCCAACATGAGCCGCCGGGCCGCCGCGATCAGCGCCGATTTCGCGCTGGCGGCAACGCCGGGTGGCGGAACGCAGGTGCACCTCACCCTGCCCGCCGCCGCCACTGCCGCCGCTGCCGCCGCTGCGGCATGACAACCCCGCCATGCCGAACCTGCCATGTCATGGCATGGCACGGCTGCCCCTTGCGTGATAGCCATCCGGCATGACCGACCCCGCACCCCACGCCCCCGGCACGCCCGCCCGCATTGCGATCATCGAGGATGATCCGACTGTCCGGCAATATCTCGTGCGGGTGCTGATGGAAGGCGGGGCCTGCGAGATTGTCGGGGTGGCGCATGATCTGGCCTCGGGCCGGGCGCTGATCGCTCTGGCGCCCGACCTGTTCCTGATGGACATCGGCCTGCCCGACGGATCGGGCTATGATCTGGTGCCCGAGATCAAGGCCCAGACCGCGGCCAAGGCGCTGATGGTAAGCGCGTTCGGAGACCGCGACACGGTGGTTCGCGCGCTTTCGGCCGGGGCCGATGGCTATCTCCTCAAGGACAGCACCCCCGATCAGGTGCGCGATGGGGTGGCGATCACGCTTGATGGCGGTGCACCGGTCAGCCCGGCCGCAGCGGTCTATCTGATCGATCTGCTGCGCCAGACCCCGCCGGATGCCCCGCATTACGCCCCATCCGGCGACAACGGCCTGACAGCGCGCGAACACGATCTGCTGCGCGCCTTTGCCGCCGGACGCAGCTACAAGGAAGCCGCGCGCGATCTCGGCATTTCGCCGCACACTGTCGGCAATCATGTGAAGTCGATCTATCGCAAGCTGGAAGTGCGCAGCCGCAGCGAGGCCTTGCGGGCCGCCGGGCTTTACCGATAGAGCGCCCGCCCGCGCCCTGCTGGCCGCGATCTGAACCGCGCCGCACGGGCCGCCGCTGTGAACTGTGCCACGCTTCCTGCTGACAAGCCTGTCAGTCCGCTCTAGGAAGGTTGCAAATAGCAATCGGAGAGGGATCGGACCATGACACAGCGCAGCATCTTCATCACCGGCGGCGGTTCGGGCATCGGGCGCGCCACGGCGCTGCATTTCGCCGCGCGGGGCTGGTTCGTGGGCGTCGCCGACATCTCCGAGACCGGGATGGCCGAAACGCTCTCCCTGATTACCGGAGATGCCAAGTGGGCGGGCCGCCTCGACGTGCGCGACCGCGCGCGCTGGGACGAAGCGCTCTCCGAATTCGCCGCCGCCGCCGGGGGCCGGATCGATGTGCTGGTCAACAATGCCGGGATCGGCACGGGCGGATCGCTTTCCGAACTGGAAACCGAAGAGATCGACCGCTGCCTCGACATCAACTTGAAGGGCGTGCTCTACGGCGCGCAGGCGGCCTATCCTTACTTGCAGAAGAGCGGCCCGGGTTCGGCCTGCATCAACATCGCCAGCGCGGCGGGGATCGTCGGCTCTGCGGGGATGAGCGTCTATTGCGCCACCAAGTTCGGGGTGCGCGCGGTTTCCGAAAGCCTCGATGCCGAATGGGTCGCGGACGGGATCACGGTTGCCTCGGTATGCCCCGGCTTTATCGAGACGCCGCTCCTTAACGGCACCGGCAACCGCAAGTCGAACGAACCGATCCGCGCGCGGGTCAAGGCCGCGGGGCTGGAAATCACCCCCGTGGAGCACGTTGCGCAGGCGATCTGGGACGCGGTGCACGGGACGAAGCTCGATTACTATGTCGGCGCGACGGCGAAGCGCATGGCCTTCGCCAAGCGGTGGATGCCGGGCAAGGTGCGCAAGCAGCTCAAGAACAGCCTGCGGCCCTTGGGGCAGTAGTTTGTCCGCAGCGCGCCGATGCCAGCGCATCAGCGCAAGTGTGGTTCAGCGCAAGCTATCCATCACCGCGCGCCCTTCGGGCGAGAGAAAGCGGCGTGCCTTGGCCCAGGGGATCACGATTTCCTCGGTGCAGGCAAAGATCACGTAGGGCAGTTGGGGCACGAACACCGGACCTTCACGTGTGAGGCCGATTTCCCAGCTACTGAACGGCTCTTCGGGGGAGCCGCACCCGCTGTCATCACTGTCGCCGTCACGGATCGGCCAATGCGCCGTGATGACCTTCCACAGGGTTTTGCCCGGCGCCGCGATGGGGCGCTTGGCAGGCTTGGGCTCGATCTCGCTCTCCCACTCGTAGAAGCCGAGCGCGCCCGGCTTGAACCATCGCGAAGGATCAACCTCGGCCCCGCTGCTGCGATCATAGACGACCATGGTGTCGAAGTGATTGGGGTGCAAGCCGCCGCAATAGCCTGTGCCCGAATTGCGAAGGCCCAGCCAGCGCGGGGTGATGAGGATCGGTGTCAGCGCCTCCTCCGCATAGCCGCTGATGCCGCTGGGGAGCGACATGCCCACGCACTCCCCCATCGTGTGCGCCGCCGTGCCATCGGGCAGGAACGCCGCCAGCGCAGCGTTGATCGCGGCATCGCCCGGTTGTTCGGGATCGAGCGCGGGCGCGGCGAAGCTGTAACCCTCCAGCCCCATGCGCGTAGGCCCCTTGTATTCGCGCATGGTGTAGGCCGTGCCCTGAAACGTCTCGCGCTGCGAGGTGACGGTGCCGCCGCCCAGCAGTGGATCGAGGAACGCTGCAGTCTGGCACGCCGAGCCATATTCGGGCAGCGTCACGGTGCTGGCGGTCAGGCTTATCTGGCGCGTCTGGTCGCCGCCCTGCCATTCGCCCGTCCGGCTGTTGCCCTCGGGCGGGGGCAACACCCAGACAGCGCCGGTCTTGTCGTCGCGCCCAGTCATTTCGACGAGCGGCTCCGCCTCGTTGAACTCGACCAGTCTCATCGGTTCGCGCGCCGCGTCGGCGTAATAGATGCCGTCGCGCACGCCATCGTCATAAAAGCACGCCGTGATCGCCTGATCGCCCAGCGTGCCCTTCCAGATGCGGCCCTGCTGGGGCGGCGCTTCCTGCGCGATAGCAGGCAGGGCGATCAGCGCGAGCGCGGCGAGGAGCGCGCCTGCGCGCATCACACCAGCGCGTCGATCGCGCGGGCCATGATCGCATCGCGCTGCGAAAGGCCGCCGGTATCGCCCGCATCATGGGTGGTCAGGGTCACTTCGACCTTGGCGTAGACGTTGAACCATTCGGGATGGTGGTCCTGCGCCTCGGCCAGCAGGGCGACGCGGGACATGAAGCCCCACGCCTCGGAGAAATCGGCAAACTGGAAGGTCCGCGTGATCGCCTTGCCTTCACGCGCCAGTTCCCATGCGGGGTGTTGGCTAAGCAGCGCGGCGGTTTCTTCAGGCGTGAGTTCGGGGACGGACATCGGGCACTTCCTTGCGCAAGGGTCGCTTGTTTGCGGCCCGCCTTTTCCCTAACGCTTCGCCGCAATGCAAGCGCCTGCACCCTTTCTCGCCGCCGAAAACCTCGCCTGCCGGCGCGGGGAGCGGCTGCTGTTCCGGCGGCTGTCGTTCAAGCTCGAAGCCGGCGCGGCGTGCCATGTCACGGGGGCCAACGGCGCGGGGAAGACGACCCTGATCCGCGCACTGGCGGGGCTGACGACGCCCTATGCCGGGACCGTCGGGCGGGAGGGGGTGCCGGCGCTGCTGGATGAACGCACGGGCCTTGATCCCGACCTGCCGCTCGGGCGCGCACTGGGTTTCTGGTTCGGCATCGATGGTGCGGGCAAGACAGAGGCGATCATCGACCGCCTGCGCCTGACCGCCCTTGCCGAAGTGCCGGTGGGCTACCTTTCGACAGGGCAAAAGAAACGCGCCGCCCTTGCCCGCGTGCTGGGGCAGGCGGCCAGCGTGTGGCTGCTGGACGAACCGCTCTCCGGCCTTGATGCCGCCAGCCAGAGCCTCGTCAGCGATTTGGTGCGCGGGCATTGCGAAGGCGGCGGGATCGCGTTGATCGCCTCGCACCAGCCGCTCGATCTGCCGGGGATGACCAGCTTCGCCATCGAGGATTTCGCCCCTGCGGACATTGACGAGGAGGACGCGCCATGATCCTCCCCCTGCTCCGCCGCGATCTGGCGCAGTTCTTCCCCTTCACCGGCAGCGGGGCGGCCCTGCCGGTGGTGTTCTTTGTCGCGGTGGCCATGCTGTTTCCCTTTGCGGTCGGGCCGGATGCCAACATCCTCGCCAGAACCGGCGGCGGGGTGGTGTGGATCGGGGCGCTGCTGGCGGCGATCCTGCCGCTCGAAAAACTGGTGGCGCGCGATATTGCGCTGGGATTCTTCGATCAGCTGCGCCTGAGGGGCATGGCGGAAGAGGCGATGATGGCGGTGCGCCTTGCCGCTCACTGGCTGAGCTTCGGCCCCCCGCTCTTGCTGGCGACCTTCCCTGCTGCGGCGCTGCTGAAGATCGAGGGGGAGAGTTTCACCATCCTCCTGCTCGGCCTCATCGCAGGCACGCCGGGGCTGGCCGCCATCGGCCTGATGATCGCCGCGCTCACCGCATCGCTTCGCGCAGGCGCGGCGCTTTCGGGGCTGCTGCTGATCCCGCTCGCCCTGCCGATCCTGATTTTCGGTGCCGGCGCGCTGGCCCGTCAGGATCAAGTGAGCCTCGGCTTCGTTGGAGCGATAAGCCTCGGGCTGGTCGCGATCGCGCCCTTCGCCGCCGGGGCCGCGATCCGCGCTGCCAGAGAGAATTGATGCGAGCTCCCGAAAGCCACACCCGCGCCAACATCCTGATGGGCAAGATCGCGCTGGGGCTGCTGGGCTTCACGCTCATCGCCTTTTCGCTGAAGGCGGCGGTGCATCCGCAGGTGCGGCTGCGCTACACCCCGATTGTGGTGTTCCATGCCGGCAGCATGATCGCCTGGCTGATCCTGCTCGCCAGCCAGAGCTTCCTTGCCGCGAAGTTCCGCCTCGCCTCGCACCGCGCCAGCGGGCGCGCCTCGCTGGCGCTGGTGGGGGCGATGCTGGTGAGCGGCGGGGTGATTTCATGGCGCATCGGACAGGAACTGGGCCGGCCTGAGGTGACCGTGGTGAACCTCGCTGCCTTTGCGACCTTCTTGCCGCTCTACTTCCTCGCCCTGCGCTATGCCCGCCAGCGCGACATTGCCGCGCACCGGCAGGCAATGCTGATCGCAACGCTGGCGCTGATGACCCCGGCCTATGCCCGCGTGGTGCAGGTTTTGGGCCTGCCCGATCCGGTCGCGATTGCGGTGCAGGTGCCGATCACCGTCGCGGTGTCGGCAGGCTATGACTGGGTGCTGCACGGGCGCGTGACGAAGCCAGTGCTGGCGATGCTGGGGTTTTCGGTCGGGCTGGTTACGGTGATGAGCGCGGTGCTGGCGGTGCTGTTTCTTTAGCCCCACCGCCCCCGTTCAGCGCCCCCGTTCAGCGCAATGTCGCGCCGTTCGCCTTGGACCGCTCAACCGCTTCGGCATAGCCTTCGTCCTCGGGACCGAGGCAGTCGCCAGCAACGGTAACGGAACCGAACATCCCGCCGCTGCTGATCTTCTTGCGCTCGACGAAGATTTTGCCATCGCGCTCGCATTGCAGCCGCGCCTCGTTCCGCGCCGAGCTGGTGGCGGCCTGCACGCACCCGCTCAGGAGGAGTATTGCCGCCATGCATCCGGCCGCTCGCTGGAAGCGATCTGTCATCAATCCTGCCCTATCGTGCTGAAAGAATTGCAGCTTACCGATCACACGTAAGGCGGGCAATCCCGCCCGGTCGGGCTCTTGGTGAAAATCTCGTTGCCCGTTTCGGTGATCGCGATCGAGTGTTCGAACTGCGCGCTCAGCGATTTGTCGCGGGTCACTGCGGTCCAGCCGTCGCCCAGCACCTTGGCCCAGGGCTTGCCGAGGTTGATCATCGGTTCGATGGTGAAGAACATGCCGGGGCGCAGTTCCGGCCCGGTCCCGGCGCGGGCGGCGTGGACCACTTCGGGCGCGTCGTGGAACAGGCGGCCGAGGCCATGGCCGCAGAATTCGCGCACCACCCCGTAGCGGAATTGCGAGGCATGGGCTTCAATCGCCGCACCGATATCGCCCAGCCGCGCGCCGGGCTGTGCGGCGGCGATGCCGAGCATCAGGCATTCATAGGTCACCTCAACCAGCTTGCGCGCCTTCAGGGAAGGTTCGCCCGCATAGAACATCCGCGACGTATCGCCGTGCCAGCCGTCCACCAGCGGGGTCACGTCGATGTTGAGGATATCGCCATCCTTCAGCACCTTGTCGCCCGGAATCCCATGACAGATCACATGGTTGATCGAAATGCACGAGGAGTGCGCATAGCCGCGGTAGCCCAGCGTTGCAGGGATCGCACCCGCATCCAGCATCATGCCGCGGATCGCATCGTCCAATGCGCCGGTTGTCACCCCCGGCTTCACCAGATCGGCGCAGGCATCGAGGATTTCGGCGGCGAGGCGCCCGGCCTTGCGCATCCCCTCGAAGCCTTCGGGGGTGTGCAGCTTGATGGAGCCATCGCGGTAGACGGTCGTATCGCCGTCAACGAGTTGATAATCGTGCATGGGCCTTACATAGCGAGGCCCCGCGCAAAATGCTACTTCGCCAGCGCAAAAGCCGCCTTGTAGCGCGGCTTGACTGCCGCGATCACCGCGGGCGTGACCGGCAGCCTCACCTCATAAGCCCCTTCCGCATAGGACCCGGCGACATAGGGCGCGGCGATCAGTTCGATGCGGTCGAAACGCTGGCCATCGGACGACAGGGGCAGCACCACCAGATCGGCAATCGGCGGACAGGGGAAGATGCCGTCATCCGCGATCATCGCGCTCGCATCCTCGCCCAGCCGTTCGGCGCGTTCGGCTTTGAGCGCAGCGCACCACGATGCGCCCAGTGCGGCTTGCAGGGCGGGTTTGCCGGTGAACATCCGGGTCGGCGCGAAGGCCTTGCCCGCCTTGCGGTCCCACACCAGCGCCGCAAAGCCGGTGTTGCCGTGCGCCCCGCCGCTGTAGACGTAGGTGCTGGCCGACAGCACCATAAAGCGCGGGGTCGTGGCGGCAAGGCTCCACGTCTTGTCAAGCGCGCGGTTGCAGCCAAAGCAGCCCTCGGCATCGGCATAGGAAAGGCCTTCGGCAAAGTCGCCCTTCTGCGCGGTCAGCAGTTCGGCGCGCTCAGCGGTGAAGCGGCGGACCAGCGCGGGGACGGCGGCGACTTCGGCGGGCCAGCTATAGCTGAAATCGCGGGACACCTCGGACCCGGAAACGGTGCGGGCCTCGTTGTCCTTGAACAGAACGGTGCCGGGCGGCGGGGGCGCGGGAGTGTCCTCGTCCTGCGCCAGTAGGGGCGCGGCGGCGGCCAGCAGCGTTCCCAACAGCAGAATTGCGCCGGTCCGCCAAAGCCGGGCCTTGCGCGGGCTTGCATGGGGCTCGCCCCCCTCCAGACCCCCTCCAGACCCCTGCTTGCCCCGGTCTGCGGCGTGTTTCACGTGGAACACTGTGCCTGCCATCGCCCTCTCCTTCCGCTCCTGCCGAATCCACTGGTGACATTCGGGTCGCGGGGATTATGGAACAGGGATGCATGAAGCCAAAGCCCTGATCCGGCCCGACCGCGGCGAGCCCGCGATTGCCATCCACCTCGTTTCCAAGGACAGCTTCGAAGCCTTCGCCAAGGACCTGACCGCCGGCCAGCGAGCGGCGCTGGCGGCCCAGAAGTTCGAAGGCGGCGGCTATCAATATGCGATCGTTCCCGATGGGGATTCGTGGTTTGTCGTCAGCGGGGTGGCGAACACCGAAAGCCTGTCCAGCTGGTGCCTTGCCAAGCTGGCCGAGGACCTGCCGGAAGGGCTCTATCGCCTCGCCAGCGGGGACCCGGGACCGGCGATGTTCGGGTGGGTGACGGGCCAGCACCGCTTCACCCGCTACAAAAGCGAGGACAAGAGTCAGGGCCCGCGCGTGCTGCTGACCGGGCAGGTCGGGCCGATTGACGCCTATCTGGCTGAAGCGGCAGCAGAATGTCTGGTGCGTGATCTGGTCAATGCCCCCCCGGAAGACATGGGCCCGGCCGCGCTGGAGGCGGAGTGCGAACGCCTCGCCAAGACCTACAAGGCCGAGCTTTCGGTGGTCCGCGGCGATGCTCTCGAACAGGACTATCCGATGGTCCACGCTGTGGGCCGGGCGGCGGCGCGGCACCATGCGCCGCGGCTGATGCACCTCGTATGGGGAGACCCGGCGCACCCGGTGCTGGCGGTGGTCGGCAAGGGGGTGTGCTTCGATAGCGGCGGGCTCGATATCAAGCCGCCCTCGGGCATGCGGCTGATGAAGAAGGACATGGGCGGCGCGGCCCACGCGATCGCACTGGCGGGTCTGGTGATGGAGGCACGGCTGAAAGTGCGTCTGCATCTGATTGTTCCGGCAGTGGAAAATGCGATTGCGGGCAATGCCTTCAGGCCCGGCGATATCCTGAAAACCCGCAAGGGCCTGACGGTCGAGATCGACAACACCGATGCCGAAGGGCGCCTGATTCTTGGTGATGCGCTGACCCGCGCCTCAGAGGAGAACCCCGATCTGATCGTCGATTTCGCCACCCTGACCGGCGCGGCGCGGGTTGCTCTGGGACCGGACCTGCCCGCCCTCTTTGCCCGCCGGGACGAAACTGCTGAAGCCTTTCTCGCCGCCGGCAAGGCGCATGATGATGCCGCATGGCGCCTGCCGCTTCACGATGCCTACCGCGAATACCTCGCGTCGGATGTTGCCGACATGGCGAACTCGGCCGCCAACCCCTTTGCCGGGGCGAGCGTTGCCGGGCTGTTCCTCGACCGCTTCGTGGGAGAGGGGCTGGACTGGGTGCACTTCGACACCTTCGCCTGGACCCCCGCCCCCAAGCCGGGCCGCGCGCGGGGCGGCCGGGGCCTTGGCCTCAGAGCCGCATGGCATGCGATCCGCGCGCGCTATGGCGGCTAAGCTTGCCCCGGAGGCCGCTTGCCGCTAACGGGCCTGCCACGCCGCGCTTGGGGAGAGGCTGCGGCATAACGACAATCGGGCAACGGAACGCAGATGAGCGGCGCGACGCGCACTATTGGTGATTATGCAGTGCCGCAGGGCGTGCTGGGTCTGAAAGGCCCGGTGGAAAAGCCCGCGCCCGGCACGCTGCCCCTGCGCGGGGATCTGGCGCACATGGCACTGGCCGGCTCGCATCTGGCCGCGCACTATGTGATCCCGCATGTCCACACGGTCGGCAAGGCCGGGGCCGGCCTGCGGCTGACCCCTCGCGCCGATGCCGAGGTGTTCGCCCAGCTCCCCGCCGGAAGCCGGTTCGAATTGCTCGATGTGGCAGGCGAATGGGTGTGGGGCTGCCCCGGTCCGCAAGGGCCTGCGGGCTGGTGCCGGGCGAGCGACCTCGCCGCAACCGACGAGGCCTGAGGCATGGCGATCCGGCTGTTCATCGATGGCGCCGTAGGCACCACGGGCCTTGAAATCCGCGAGCGTTTGCAGGGGCGTGACGAGTTCGATCTGATCGTGCTCGACGATGCCCGGCGCAAGGACGAAGCCGCCCGCCGCGACGCATTGCGCGCCGCCGACATCGCAATCCTGTGTCTGCCGGACGAAGCGGCGAAAGAGGCGGTGATGCTGGCGGAAGGCGCGCAAACCCGCATCATCGACGCCTCATCCGCGCACCGTGTGGCCGAGGGCTGGACCTATGGTTTCCCCGAGCTGATCGGGCATGAGGCCATTGCCAATGCACGGCTGGTCAGCAATCCGGGGTGCTACCCCACGGGCTTTCTCGCGCTGGTCGCGCCGCTGGTGCGCGCCGGCTTGCTGCCTTCGGACTTCCCCTTCACCGTCAACGCCGTGAGCGGCTATTCGGGCGGAGGCAACGCGCTGATCGACCGGTTCGAGAGCGAACCTGATATTGCGTTCCGCGCCTATGGCCTGGGACTGGGCCACAAGCACCTTCCCGAAATGCGGACCTTTGCCGGGCTCACCCACGCGCCGGTGTTCTCGCCCAGCGTCGTTCCGGCGCACCGCGGCATGGTGGTCGATGTGCCCTTGCCGCTGGCCGCGCTTCCCGGCCAGCCGCAGGCCGATGCGTTGCACGCGGCGCTGGCACGGTTTTACGAGGGCAGCGCCCTTGTGGCGGTCGCACCGCTCACTCCTGTTCCCGCCGAAGTCCTCCTGCTGAAATCGGCCGCCCCGTGGGATGGCATCGCGCTCCACGTGTGCGCATCGGCTGACGGGACGCAAGGCCGCCTCATCGCCCGGCTCGACAACCTCGGCAAGGGCGCTTCGGGGGCCGCAATCCAGAACCTCAACATCATGTGCGGCCTGCCCGAGACTGCGGGCCTTCGCCTATAATCGCGGCGCAATTGCTTAAAATTTAGGCAAGCTGCGATCAGATGCTGTGCACCCATTGCGCGGCGCACCATAATGTTGCTAACCGCCCCTCATCGGCGAAAGACATCCGCCCCCTTGAGTCTTCAAGCGGCAAGGATCGTTCAAGGCCATCACCTTAAGGCTTGGCACGATTCTTGTTAAGAATCGTCCCAGCAATCGGCCAGGCGCGGACGGGCCAACCGGATGGGGACGACGTGAAAAAGATCGAAGCGATCATCAAACCCTTCAAGCTCGACGAGGTGAAGGAGGCGCTGCACGAAATCGGCGTGTCCGGGATTACCGTGACCGAGGCCAAGGGCTTCGGCCGGCAGAAGGGCCATACCGAGCTTTACCGCGGGGCCGAATATGTCGTCGACTTCCTGCCCAAGGTGAAGCTTGAGGTTGTGGTGGCCGATGATCAGGCCGAGCGCGTGGTCGAAGCCATCGCGTCCGCTGCCCAGACCGGCCGCATCGGCGACGGCAAGATTTTCGTCACCGCGATCGAAAGCGCGCTGCGCATCCGCACCGGCGAAACCAACGACGACGCGATCTGATTTTCACCCTCTCCTGCCTGCCACATCCGGCGGGCCATGCTTAAACCGGAGGCAATACCAAAATGTCGAAAGCAAAAGACGTCCTGAAGAAGATCAAGGACGAGGAAATCGAGTGGGTCGATCTGCGCTTCACCGATCCCAAGGGCAAGTGGCAGCACCTCACCATGGTCGCCAGCGTCATGGGCGAAGATGAACTGGAAGACGGTCTGATGTTCGACGGTTCGTCGATCGCCGGCTGGAAGGTCATCAACGAATCCGACATGATCCTGAAGCCCGACCTCACGGAAACCTGGGTTGATCCCTTCAGCGCCACGCCGATGCTGATCATCAACTGCGACATCGTCGAGCCTTCGACCGGCGACTGGTATTCGCGCGATCCGCGCACCACCGCCAAGCGCGCCGAAGCCTATCTCAAGTCGACCGGCCTTGGTGACACGGTCTATGTCGGCCCCGAAGCCGAATTCTTCATGTTCGACGATGTGCGCTTCGAAGACGGCTATGCCGGCTCGGGCTTTGCGATCGATGATATCGAACTGCCGGGCAACACCAGCAAGGAATACGAAAACGGCAACATGGGCCACCGCCCGCGTGCCAAGGGCGGCTACTTCCCGGTCGCGCCGGTCGATTCCGCAGTCGACATCCGCGCCGAGATGGTCACCACCATGCTCGAAATGGGTCTGCCCTGCGACAAGCACCACCACGAAGTCGCCGCTGCCCAGCACGAACTCGGCCTGACCTTCGGGACGCTGGTGCAGACCGCTGACCGGATGCAGATCTACAAGTATGTCGTGCACCAGGTCGCCCATGCCTATGGCAAGACCG
>VFQO010012627.1_pt1 | contig 28822 bp, 15 predicted proteins | sample 3512331 | NCBI WGS metagenome assembly VFQO01 (sample SAMN10412371, study PRJNA504923) | tailings metagenome | isolation source: Replicate 3 from Balatoc abandoned mine | place: Philippines: Itogon, Benguet | collected 2017-08-28 | reverse complement strand
AATAACGCTCATCACGATGTACCCAAGCCACGGGGGTTTGGTCTCCTTTTTCTGCTACCAAGTCTCTGGCAAAACGAGACAAAGGCTGCATGGGGTCGTCGTTAAGGTCGGAGCCTTCTACTATGGGCATATATTCGTCGAGTAGATTGACCATGAGGCGCGCGATGCGTGTTTTGGCCTGCCCACGCAATCCTAACAAATTGATGTGGTGCATGGACAAAATCGCTCTTTCTACTTCAGGAATGACCGTGTCTTCGTATCCCCAAATACCCGGAAAAACCGATTCTTTGGCCCGAAGTTTTTCTATAAGATTGTCTCTAAGTTCTTGTTTAATCGATTTGGGCTGATAGCCTGCCGCCTTTAATTCACCAAGCGTGTGGATTTGTAACAGTTGTTTCGACTTCAAATCTCGATAAGCCATATTGTAAGAATTGGTTTGTTTGGGTATTTACATTAACAGCCCTAAAGTGGGAATAGTTTGGCAACTTTATCAAAGTTTTAGAACTTTGGCAAACTTGGTTTGTATACTATTTCATTTTCGCGATATTTGCTAATAGTATGCTTGCAGAATACAAAACCCAATAAACCAATATGCACTTGATTCAACAACTTTTATTTGCCGTGGCGTTGGGAATTACGGCATGGCTGATGGCCAAAAGAGTGGGTATTATAAAAAAAACGATTCAACTAGGCAAAGCTGAAGACCGTACCGACCACCCCGACCAGCGCCTTAGTACTATGTTACGCGTGGCTTTTGGTCAGAAAAAAATGTTTGATAAGCCAGTGGTTGGCATCATGCACTTTGTGATTTATGCAGGCTTTTTGCTCATCAATATAGAAGTACTGGAGATTGTTTTAGATGGCCTTTTCGGCACTCATCGTTTGTTTGCCCCTTATTTAGGGAGTTTTTATACGGTACTTATCAATTTTTTTGAATTTTTGGCCTTTGGGGTGCTTGTAGTGTGTATCGTATTTTTGATTCGGCGCAATATCCTCAAAGTAGCGCGCTTGCAGCCTAGCCGCCACCGGGAGCTTAATGGCTGGCCGGCTTTGGATGCCAATAGTATTTTGCTTATCGAAAGTGTGCTCATGATTGCGATTTTGAGCATGAATGCTGCCGATAGTATATTACAAAAGCGCGGCGTAGAGCATTACTATCCTGCGGGAGATTTTTTGTTTAGTAGTTTGCTACAACCTATTTTTTCGGGAATGTCAGACGGAGCGCTGATAGCCTTGGAGCGAGGAGCATGGTGGGCACACATTTTGGGAATATTTGCATTTGCAATTTATGTCACTTATTCTAAGCATTTACATATCTTTTTGGCATTTCCCAACACCTATTTTGCCAATCTCACCCCCAAAGGTGAAATGCACAATATGCCTGAGGTTACGAAAGAGGTTAAGATTATGCTGGGCTTAGAACAACCCGACAGCAATGAAGCACCCGCAGAAATTGGCCGCTTTGGGGCAAAAGACGTCACGGATTTGAGCTGGAAAAATCTCATGGATGCGTATTCGTGTACCGAATGTGGGCGCTGTACGTCGGCTTGCCCAGCCAATATTACCGGAAAAGCCTTATCGCCTCGTAAAATCATGATGGATACTCGTGATAGATTAGAAGACATTGGTAAAAATATGCAGGCCAATGGAGGAGAGTTTAGGGAAGATGGCAAAAGTCTGTTGGGTGATTATATCAAAGAAGAAGAGATATTGGCTTGTACTACTTGCAACGCTTGTGTGCAAGAATGTCCCGTTTTGATTAGCCCTTTGGATATTATTTTGCAATTACGTCGTTATAAAATAATGGAAGAAGCTCAGGCCCCTGCTTCATGGAACATGATGTTTGGTAACCTCGAAAACAATCAGGCGCCTTGGAAGTTTTCGCCTAGCGACCGTTTCAACTGGGCTGACAATATTAAATAATTTTGCCGTTTATGAAGTTAAACAGCAAAATAAAGTATCACTAGATAAGTTGTGAAGGTGGTAAAATGTTCAGAATCAAAATTTTCACTTTTCAAAAAACGCTAAAATGAATCATCAGATTATCAATAATACGGAGGAAAATCGATTTGAAACTTGGCTAGGTGAAAAAGCGGCTTTTGTAGAATATGGTCAGCACGACGACGAACTCATCACTTTTTATCATACTGAGGTTCCGAAAGAGTTTGAAGGGCAGGGGATAGGCTCTATTTTGGCAAAGCATGTACTGGATTATGCCCAAACGCATCATTTGAAAGTGCGGCCTTTGTGTCCATTTATTAAAGCCTATATTCAGAGGCATCCTGAGTATGAGCCTCTCGTATATCACAAAGAAGGGCATTAAAAACAAAAACGGGACGTTAAGCGCCCCGTTTTTGTTTTTCGTGGTATTTATTCTCCAAAATGCTTGCGAACTTTTACAAGGGCCGAACCAATCACTTGGTGCATATCATAATAGCGATATTCGGCCAATCTCCCCCCAAAAATCACCTTGGTTTCAGCTTCGGCTAGTTTGCGATATTCACGCAAAAGGCGATCATTTTTGTCGTCATTTACGGGATAGTAAGGTTCTTGACCAGGAGTCCATTCTTGAGGGTATTCATGAGTGATGACCGTTTTTTCTTGCGTTCCAAACTCAAAATGTTTGTGTTCGATGATACGCGTATAGGCAGTTTCGCCGTCGGTATAATTCACTACTGCATTGCCCTGATAATTAGGCGTATTGAGGGTTTGATGTTCAAAGCGAAGGCTGCGATATTCGAGATACCCTAGTTTGAAATCGAAATATTCATCCAATTGACCAGTATAAACGATTTCCTTTGCTAAGGCATCTAGCTCAGCGCGATTTTTGAAATAATCCACCCCTAACCGCACATCACTACCTTCAAGTAGAGCTTCGTTGAGTTTGTTGTAGCCCCCAATAGGAATCCCCTGATAGCGATCGTTGAAGTAATTGTTGTCAAAAGTAAAACGAACGGGTAGCCTTTTGATGATGAAGGCTGGTAAATCCACACATTTGCGTCCCCATTGCTTTTCGGTATAGCTTTTGATGAGCTTTTCATAAATATCAGTGCCGACCAACGAAATCGCTTGTTCTTCAAGATTTTTAGGGTCTTTGATGTTGGCGGCCTCAATTTGTTCTTGAATTTTAGCACGGGCTTCTTCTGGAGTGCGTACTTTCCACATTTGGTAGAAAGTATTCATATTAAATGGCAAGTTGTAAAGTTCGCCATAGTAGTTGGCTACTGGCGAATTGGTATAGCGATTAAATTCTACAAATGAGTTGACATAATCCCAGATTTCTTTGTCGTTGGTGTGGAAAATATGCGCTCCATAATAATGAACGTTGATTCCTTCTACATTTTCGCAGTAAGTATTTCCACCGATATGACTACGACGGTCAATTACCAAGCATTTTTTGCCTCTTTTGGTGGCTTCATGCGCCCAAACATTTCCAAAAAGTCCTGCGCCTACTATTAGATAATCGTACATGTTTATTGTTTAGTAGTTAAAATCAATATATTAGAGTCTCCAGTAAGTTATTTTGTTATCTGTATTTTGGTACATTCCTTTCAAATCCATGAGAATAGGTGCACCATTCATGATAGATTTGAAATAATCGATAGTAAGTTCTTTATAATGCTGATGTCCTACTGACACAATAACGGCGTCGTATTGGTCAGAAGGGCTATCCATTAGGGTAAGGCCATATTCATGAGCGACTTCATTGGGAGAAGCGTAGGGGTCTACCAAATGGACATTAATTGAAAAACTCATCAATTCTTTTACCAGATCAGCTACTTTGGAGTTGCGGATGTCCGATACATTTTCTTTGAAAGTTACCCCCATGACTAGTACTTTGGCATTTTGTGGGCTTTTTCCTTTCTGAATAAGCATTTGTACGAGCCTTTTGGCGATAAAGCCGGGCATACTGTCATTGATGCGACGGCCACTATGGATAACCTGCGGATCGTATCCAATTTTTTTGGCTTTGTATAAAAGATAGTAAGGATCTACACCTATACAATGCCCACCTACCAGCCCTGGATAGAGCTTGATAAAATTCCACTTGGTACTTGCGGCATCAATTACATCTTTGGTATCGATTCCCATTTTATCAAAAATAATCGCCAATTCATTCATAAGCGATATGTTGAGGTCTCTTTGGGTATTTTCGATCACTTTTGCCGCTTCAGCCACTTTGATAGTGGGTGCTTTATAAATACCAGCCGTAATGATTTGACCATATACTGCCGCAATTTCAGCTAGTGCTTCTTGGTCATTTCCCGAAACTATTTTCAGGATTTTATCAATAGTACGTTCTTTATCGCCGGGGTTTATACGTTCAGGTGAATAGCCTATTTTAAAGTCTACTCCAGCTTTTAGGTTTGATTCTTTTTCTAAAATAGGAAGACAATCTTCTTCTGTACAGCCGGGATAAACGGTAGATTCGTAAATGACATAGTCTCCTTTTTTGAGGGCTTTGCCGATAGTTTGGGAAGCTTTGAGGAGGGGCTTGAGGTCAGGAACTTTGTAGTCGTCTACGGGAGTAGGAACAGCTACTACAAAAAAGTGAGCTTGTTTTAAAACTTCCGTGTCTGAAGTGAAAGTAATATTCTTATTAATAAAAGCCGACGAATCTAATTCATGGGAAGGATCTTGTCCTTGCTGCATCAGGGCGATGCGCTGTTGATTGATATCAAACCCAATGACGTCAAAGTATTTGGCAAACTCCAATGCGATAGGCAATCCTACATATCCTAAACCGATGACTGCTATTTTGTTTTCTTTGTTAAGGAGCTTTAGGTACATTGTTTTATTTAATCAGGCCGTAAAGATAGCATGTAAGTAGGGTGAGTACCAAATGAAAAGACCTTGACGCTTATGCCAAGGTCTTTTCGTTATATTTTGCCATTAAGTATTAAGGCATCAATTTTAATTCTACGCGACGGTTTTTCTTAAGACCTTCTACGGTACCGTTGTCAGCGATTGGTTTAAATGAACCATAGGCATCGACTACAATACGGTTTGGATCTTTCAAACCTGCTTGGCTTAAGTATTGTTTCACAGCATTGACACGGCGCTCAGAGAGGGCTACGTTGTAGCGGTCAGAGGCACGGCGGTCAGCGTGGCCAGCCATTTGCAGACGGCACTGAGTTTTATTCATCAATTCTACTACTTTGTTCAACAAGTCGTAGAACTCAGGCTTGATGATAGCTTTATCGGTATCAAACAGTACGTTTGCAAAGATTTCGGTACAAGCCATGCCAGGAAGTGCATCTTTCACATACTTATCGAAGTCAATTCTCTGACCAGCACCACTTACGATACTACCGGCTGGAGTGTTTGGCTCTTTATCAAAATAGTCAGATACACCGTCATTATCACTATCTATCAACAAGCGTGGGTCGATTTCTTTGGGCTTGTTGGCTTTAGCGATAGAGTCAATTTCAGCCAAAGAAAGGATTTTTGGTGGTTTTACTAACAATTTAGGATCTGTATATCTCAAATGATAAAATCCTTTTCCAGCATCAAGCGCATTGAAATCATAAGCCCATTTGCCATTTTTCTTTTGAACTTTAAGAGGGTTTTTACCCAATTTATAAGTCAAACTAACAGCCAAAAATCCGTATTTGTCAAGAGCGGAGTTTCCTTTTGGAGTACCTAGGAAACTGTTAGGGGTTCCTCCTTCGTAAAGACGTCCACCTTCACTACCGTCATAAATAGCCGAGGGGTCTCCACCTACAGTAGCGTCCAATTTTTCAGTATTGACGTTGTTGAGGCGGAAGTCTAATCCTAGGTCTAAGTTTTTGGTAAGTTCGTAAGACACATTAAATCCAACCGGAATTACCCATTCTTGGGTATAAGCAGAAGCTTTTTTGTTTAGCTCTGTGGTATTATTACGCAAGCTAGGAGAGTCATCTGAACGGCGTTGAATTCGACCCGACCCTAAAGAGTAAGCCGTTGATCTAAACCAAATTTGTCCAGCGCCCCCATAAACGTCCATTTTCCAACGTTTCATTTTGGTAGGCCCAAAAAGCAACCCTTTTATGTTAACAGTTGCTGCTACATCTGCTTGGAAATAGTTCGCATTAAAGTATGATTGATAAAGGCGGCGCTTCATACCTTTGAGATTACCACCTCCCACATCCAATCGCGCTCCAAAAAGGTAGGTGAGTTGTTTTCCTAGCGATAAACCAACATGCATGGTTCCGCGTTCTGAACGGCTGTCGAAATTGTTAGTACCTACGGGCCAAAAGTCATACTGCCGCAAGTCCCCATAAAACTGGCTTGCACCCACATAGGCGCTCAAAGACCAAGTGTTCAGCTTGTAAGGACCTTCATAGGGAGCCTTAGGGTTGTACTGTGCTTGTGATTCAAGCGCACATGTTCCCAACAGTAAAAGTGTGACAAGCAGAGATACTTTTTTCATAATAAACCTTTTTGGTGATTTTGAATAAGGGGGATACATTTCACTCTATACTATAAATTCTATCTACTTCTTCGCAAAAATAGTCGTTCCTGACCATATTCGCCAACAAAAGTAGAGATTCAATTTTTATTTCAAAAATCTTTTCTTCACTAAAGAAAATTCTTTTCCCTTAACTTTCAAAGCCGCTGGGTAATTTTTTTCAAAATCGCGTTTTTCCAAGAATTGAAAGAGCCTGCCAAGATTTGCTCACGAGCTTGCCCTACAAGCCATAGATAAAACGTTAAATTGTGGATGCTGGCTATCTGTGCTCCAAGTATTTCTTCGGCCTTTAGGAGATGCCGTAAGTAAGCTTTTGAATAAAAGCTACTCACGTACCCTCCTAAACTTTCATCAATAGGACTCAAGTCAGCTTTCCACTTTTCATTTCGAATATTGACTACACCTTCGGTTGTATAAAGTATTCCATGACGAGCATTGCGGGTGGGGAGTACACAGTCAAACATGTCGATTCCCAATGCAATGCTTTCAAGTATGTTTTCGGGAGTTCCCACGCCCATGAGGTATCGGGGCTTATCTACCGGCAAAATATCACATACTAATTCTGTCATCTCGTACATATCTTCGGCGGGTTCCCCCACTGATAGTCCACCTATGGCATTGCCTTCCCTATCCATACTTGCGATGGTCTCAGCCGACTGTTTCCTAAGGTCTTTGTAAGTACTTCCTTGTACAATCGGAAACAGAGTTTGTTGATAGCCGTAATGAGGTAAGGTATTATCAAAACGCTCACAACAACGCTTCAACCATCGGTGTGTTAATTCCATAGACTGACGAGCGTACGAAAAGTCACATGGGTAGGGGGTACATTCGTCAAAAGCCATGATAATATCCGCCCCAATTTTGCGCTGGATATCCATGATATTTTCAGGGGTGAAAAAGTGAGTGGACCCATCGATGTGGGATTTAAACTTGACTCCTTCTTCGGTAATTTTGCGCCCTGTCCCCGCCAAAGAATACACTTGATAGCCACCACTGTCGGTCAAAAGGGGTTTATCCCAACCGTTGAATTTGTGCAATCCACCCGCTTTTTCCAAAACATCCAAGCCTGGCCTTAGGTAAAGATGGTAAGTATTTCCTAGAATAATTTGAGCTTTTATATCTTCTTTAAGTTCTCGTTGATGAACTGCCTTGACCGTACCAGCAGTGCCTACTGGCATAAAAATAGGAGTTTGAATGGTACCGTGGTCAGTTTGGAGAGTACCTGCTCGGGCTTTGGTGAGAACGTCTTTATGGGTGATTTCAAATGTCATTAAAATACAGTAGATTGGATGTGGCTGTGAAGCCGTAAACGAATTAAAATCAAAAAATAGTATTTGCTTTCGCCGTTTTGATCAAAAAATATTTGCAAAAATAGTGAGCTTCATGAGTTTATCTAGTTTTGAGCATCTACTATCACAAAATCACCTGCTATATTTGCGGACTTTTTGATGTTGCATGGCTCTATTTTACTCTATCGATTGGTTTTCTTCTCCTACTTTAAATGTTTTACTAGCACTTTTTATAGCTGCTGTAATCATACAGTTATATTTTATTCTCTTCGTTTTTACAAGGATATTATGGAGGCCGTTAATAACTCCCCCAGAAAAATGGGCTGGAGTGAGTATTATTGTGTGCGCTCACAATGAAGCCCACAACCTTAAGGAGTTGCTGCCGATGCTGGATGAGCAAGATTATCCAGAGTATGAGGTGATTGTGATTAATGATCGCTCTTGGGATGATACCGAAGAATGGGCCGAAACCTCCGCCGTAGCTTTTCGTCATGTACACTTTATGCACATTGATAAAGAGTATGACCATGTGACTCCCAAAAAATATGCGCTTACAACTGGCATAAGACATGCCAAGCATGACATCGTTTTACTCACCGATGCCGATTGCCGTCCTACCACCGATCAGTGGCTCAAAGGAATGGTAGAATGCTTAGCAGCAGATAAAGAAATTGTGTTGGGTTTTTCGCCTTACGAAAAACATGGCGGTTTTTTGAACCTATTGATTAGGTTTGAAACTTTCTATACAGCAGTACAATACCTATCTTTTGCTTTGGCCGGAAGACCCTACATGGGAGTGGGACGGAATTTGTCGTATCGGAAAAAAACTTTTTTGAACAATAAAGGATTTTATAGTCATTTGAAAGTAACTGGAGGCGACGATGATTTGTTAATGAACGAAATTGCCAACAAAACCAACACGGCTGTGTGTCTCAATCCAGATGCTTTTATGATTTCAATCCCAAAGAAAACATGGAAAGAATGGTATCGTCAGAAGAAGAGACATTTGTCGGTGAGTAAGCATTACAAAATTCATCATAAAATCAGGCTTGCTTGCTTATCGGCGTCTCAAGTACTTAGTTGGGTATTGGGATTAGTTATTTTTTCATTAGGAATTGTATGGTATCCTGCCTCATTGGGATATTTGATTATAGCAGGGAGCGCATTTTTGGTACGTTTGTTTAGTTTATGGATTGTGCTAGGCTTGGCTTCCCGAAGACTATACAAAACCGTAGGCTGGTTCAGCATTCCTTTTCTTGATTGGGTATTGTTCGTTTACTATATCACAATGGGAATAGTGATGTGGAGCAATCGCCGCAAAAAAGTACGCTGGCGCTAGGTGGCCTGATTTTTTAATAATTTATACATAACGAGTAACTTGTGCCAAAGAAAAGCACGTCAATTATAGAATGGAAATCATAGAAAAATATTTTCCCCAACTTACTCCTACGCAAAAAGCACAATTTGGGCAGTTGGGCGAACTGTACGCTTACTGGAATGCCCAAATCAACGTGATTTCACGTCAAGATGTTGAAAATCTATACGAGCGGCATGTGTTACATTCATTAAGTATTGCCAAAGTGGTAAAGTTTAGGGAATTTGCGAGTATTTTAGATGTAGGTACGGGAGGAGGTTTTCCAGGGATTCCTTTGGCTATCATGTTTCCTGAAGCCGAATTTCATTTGGTGGATAGTATTGGAAAAAAAATCAAAGTAGTGGAGGAGGTTTCCAAAGCCTTAGGACTAGCCAATCTAAGAGCCCAGCACTGCCGTGCGGAGCAAGCTGATGGTACCTATGATTTTGTGGTCACTAGAGCAGTAGCCCGAATCACCCCTTTGTCAGGTTGGGTACGCCACAAAATAAGCCCCAATCATGTACATACTTTAAGAAATGGTATTTTGGCGTTGAAAGGGGGGGATTTGGAAGAAGAAATGGCTGAGTTGAAGCGTAAGTATCGGATTTTTGAACTTTATGAGTTTTTTGAAGAAGAGTTTTTTGAAACAAAAAAGGTAGTACATGTACCCTTGAGTAATTAGATATATCAACAAACAAATTTAATCATACATAACAATGAATGAAATATTCAAATCAAGTAGCATAAAAGACCCTGTACGTCCCAATGAGGTTCATTTGACGGAAAAAGGAGTTAGCTTCAAGCTGAAGAAGTTGATTGGAGGCACAGAGCAGTTTGTATTTTACAGTGATATTTCCGGAGTAGAGATTGACAGCGGTATGTTTTTTGCCACGATTCGGGTGATTCCTCGTGCTCGTCCTGAGATTGTAATTGAAAACTTTTCTAAGGGAGATGCACAGCGTATCAAAGAATTGATTTTACAACGTGTATAATTTCTCTCATTTTGAGTAAGTTAATGAAAGCAATGTTAAGAAAAATGATTTTTTTTGAAAAAAGTCTTGCTTGTAATTAATTTAACTGATACTTTTGCACCACCAAAATCGGAAACGATAGCGGTGGCCTCAAAATCCCGAATAGCTCAGTCGGTTAGAGCATCTGACTGTTAATCAGAGGGTCGCTGGTTCGAGCCCAGCTTCGGGAGCCTGAAAATCAAGCACTTAGCAGAAATGTTAAGTGCTTTTTTAATACTTGGCGCAATACATTCTTAATATTTATACTCTAAGTTACTAGTTGTATATCTCTTTATATTGTAGAAATCGCTTTTAACAGATTAAAATCCGTTGCCTATCATCTGTTACCATTAGATAAAATGTCTACAAATATCTGGCACTTTACTCTTTTTTTTCTTTTTTTTGCTTATTAGTAGTATTCTGGCTGGATAAATGCGTTTAAAAGTAATTACGTTTAAAAGTGTATAAATATAAACGGCATAACTTTAAAGTTAAGTCCATTTTTGAATGGCTACATGAACTTTTGACTCAGTATAATGCTTAAGAACCTCGCTAAATATCAAATTGCAATTGTTGTTTTGGGTTCATTTAACCCAACCATAGTTCAACCTCTTTGGTTGTCAGCAAAAAAACTAATTCGTGATGATGAGGGTGGAAATGCTAAAATCTCAGTCATTCATGGCGAAGTATCTCAATTTGCACTGGAATGGGTTGATTTTTCTATTACTCACGATCGGTTTGAAGTTAGTTGTTCAGCCGCTTCATTTTTTGAGCCCTTGAAAGACTTAGTATTAGGTATATTCACTATCCTTAAGGAAACGCCTGTAACTGCCTTTGGCATCAATCATATTGTGCATTTTGATTTAGGCAATCTCAAGAATTATACTGATTTTGGCACTAAATTAGTACCTCTTTCAGTTTGGGATAGTGTTTTTGAAGAGCCACGTCTTGCTAATATAGAAATTCAGGATAGAAAGTCTAAACAAAAGTATTCTGGCTCTAATTCAATAAAAATTGCCCCTTCAGCAGAACTTAATACAGGGCCGAAAAAATACCATATAATGATTCAGACAAATGATCATTACGAGGAAATTAAGGATTGTTTTACTCTGACATCAGCATTAGGAGAACAGTGGGAATATTCTACGTATAAAACTCAACAAGTCATCGATAACCTAAACAAAATTTTGTCATGAAATATGCAGGTACTTTTAAGGAGCTCAATAGAGGACAAAATTTAAAAGACAATTCTAAGTCTTTTCAATTTGAAGAAATCAATAATAAAGCATCTATTTTTGATCATTGGTTGAAAAATTGGGCTGATGTGGTCGAAGAAGAAGTTGAAAAAAAGTCAGAGCCCATTAAAGATATTAAATCATTAAAAAAGTCTCCAGAGCCAATCAAATATGCTGATTTTGATAAAATAAAAGCCATATTCAAGCCAGCCATTCGTTCATCAATTACTGATTCGGATGTAATAAGGTGGAAAGGATATATTACAGAAATAGAAAATGATACATTTTTCGCCAATTTAGAAGATTTAAGCGATAAAAATTCTTACGAAGTAGGTGAGTTTAAAGTTAATGATATACCAAATGAAGACAAAGATTTATTTCGCTTAGGAGCGGTTTTTTATTTAAGCGTTGGATATATCAAAGATAGAACTGGACAGGTAAAAAAACAAAAACTCTTACGATTTCAAAGACTTCCAAAATGGAGTGAAGAGGAAGAAGATATGAATATGGACAAAGCTCGAGAGTTATTTGAAACAATTACATGGGATTAAGTTAAATGAGTTTAGATATAAAGCCAGAGAATGAAGAAATCGAAATCACTTTGATTGGTACAGGAGGAGGTTATGGTGAAAGTGTTATTATACATATTGGCAATCAGGAATGGGTTGTAATAGATAGCTGTATAAACCCGAAAACTAAAGAGTCTTTACCTCTGGAATATTTACGCTCCATTGGTGTAGATTGTAAAAATGAGGTTAAATTAATTGTCTGCACTCATTGGCACGATGACCATATTAGAGGGATGGCCAGCCTTTTTACTCATTGCGAATCGGCTGATTTTTCCTTTGCGTTTACTACGGATTTAGAAAAGTTTCTTTATTTCGTTTCTAAGGATGCAAGTAAATACGATGGAAATAGTAGCAACTCCTCAACTATACAATTTGCCGAATGCTTAGGAATCTTAAAAAAAAGAAAGCGTACTGTTAAACTTGCCGTGAGCGATAAACTGCTTCTCGCTTCTGAGGTAGCTGGTTCAGAGGTGAAACTTTTTGCATTATCTCCTTCAGATTACAGTATAAACGTCTTCAGCCAAGAATTAAGTCAGTTAATGGTTGATTACGACGAAAAAAACAGAAAAATTTTAACGGAGTCTCCAAATGCAAGATCCATAGCACTTTATTTGAAATTTGGTAATTACAGGGCAATATTAGGCGCTGATTTAGAGGTAGGTGAGCGAGAGACTTCTGGCTGGCATAATATTCTAAGTCATGTCCAATGCATTGATAAAACAAATAAATCTACATTTTTTAAAATACCACATCACGGTTCAAGTAATGGGTATCATCCTAAAATATGGACTGAGCTTTTAGATAAAAATCCTATTTCAACATTGACTCCTTGGAATAAGAAAAAAGGATTACCGACAGAAGAAATGATAAATACTTACTGTGCAATGACAGAAAATATTTATATTACGTCAAAGCCTAAAAAAAAATCACACAAAAAAAGGCCGCATAAATTAGAGAAAATGATTAAAGAATTTGGTCTTAAAATAACAGAGGTTTCTTTTGAAAAAGGGCAAATTATTAGTAGAATTAATATTTCCGAAGAAAGTCCTAATTGGAAAATAAATATCTCTGGCGCTGCCCACCAACTTAAATCTGATTCAGCAATTTAATAATTAAACTTCGGGAGCTACAAAGTTGATTTTAAGCAAAAAACCGCGCCACAAGCGCGGTTTTTTGCGTTTCTGCCCTAACTTTCAAGTAGTTGTCTTTAGGTACATCGTTTTTTTTGATAGGTACATCACTTTAGAGCTTCTTTTGTGGCGGCTATTACTATCATTTAGCTAATTTCTAATGATAGAAATCATCGCTTTTTTAGGTGTCTTTCTATCTCTACTTCCGTCAATGATTTGAGGAGCGTTTGCCCTCGCATTGTTTCACCTCAAATCAAAAGTAAATCATGAAAAAAGAATCATGTTTGATGTTCATTTCAAATTACGCTACACGCGTAAAAACAAACAGCCAGATTACAACCTGCCCGCTACGATTCAATTTGTAGTCAACATTGACGGGATTTATTCTTCACCTCGCTCAACGGGCATATCGGTGATGGGCAACAAATGGAGCGGCGTCCAACAAAAGATAATAGGTTCGTCCGAAGAAGTACAATCCCAAAACAGGCGTTTGAGTAGCATCAAAGCGGGATTGGATAAGTTACACCAAGAACTATGTCTGGTCAAAGATTTTGTAACTCCGCAGTATTTAGTCGATGTTTATGTGGGCAAGAAAGAAAAGCGTATTACGGTCATGAAGTCTTTTGAATGCCTTTTGGAAGAATTAAAGAACCCCACTGACCCTACAGCCCCCATACTCAAGCAAAAGACTTTGGATAAGTATGATAAGTGCTATGAATATTTAGGGGAGTTTTTGAGAAAGGAGAAATGGGAAGCCATAGAAGTGGTGCAGTTTACGCACCCAGTGGCCGAAAAATACCGACGCTTCTTATACAGCAAAGAATTTGGTCAAGACCACGTAAGCCGCTATGTGAGTTATTTGAAGAAGTCATTTGCGTTATCCAAAAAAGTGGGAGATACAGACTCGAATCCTATTTTTGATGTCCCCTGTCCTCGTACAAAGCCCAAGAAAGCGAATCCCTTGACTTTTGAGCAATTGGAACGTCTTGTAAGCTACCGTTCACAAGATATTTTTTTGCAGCAAACGGCGGATGTAATGGTGTTTTTGGCCTTTACAGGGTTAGATTATTGCGATTACGTGGATTTTGATAGCAGTAAGGATATTGTTGAATTGAAGGGGGTAAAACTAATCACGATGAAACGTACGAAGCTGTTTCGAGGAGGTTCTATTCCTGATGATACCTACATTCCTTTGTTAGCGCCTGCCAAATCGATTTTGGACAAGTACAACGGGTTTCTTCCTTACCTGAAGTACGCGACGCTTCTAAAGAACTTAAAGCACATACTAAAGGCAATAGGGGTGGTTACAGATATGTCGGTGAAGAATCTTCGTAAAACGTTTGGTTCGTATTTGCTCAACAAAGGTTTACGAATGGAGGTAATTCGGGATTCGATGGGCCACTCGACAATCAAACAGACAGAGGAAAGCTACACGATTGTGTTTGTGGATACGTTAATTCATGCTTTTAAGCAAGCGGGTTTGATTTAAGGTCAAAATGAGCATTTTGCTATCATTTTAAAGTGGTCTTTTTGCGGCTCCTGTTGTGATGCATTCACTGGCCACTTTAATTTGATAGCAAAATCGTTGCTCAGGAAGGTAAGCTTTGCAAGTCGACCTTAAAATTTGCTATCAAATTAACTATATATATGGTTACCGCTAACGAACTCTTTCGTAAAGCGTGGTCGTCCCCCTTAGAATGATTTATGTACAATGTTGGTCTTAGTTTTTTTTCTTCAACGGTGGCTTACCAATTTTCTCAAGTTTTATATTAAGTTCTTCTCTCCTTCTTTTAAGCTTTTTCGGTTGAATAAAAATAAAATCAAATAATGATTCAATTACTTCAATAAGCCATTCTGCTTCACCTTTCTCTACTGGAACGATTTCTCCTGTATTCTTATCTTTTAAAGGGTGAGCAGCAAAATTTCCAATATTTATAATCGCATCTACTGCATCAGTTAAATGGGTCGGAATTCTTTCTAACACTATAAAACTTTCTATTTCTTTAGAGAGGTCTTTTTCTTTAATCTTAAATTCTTCTCTCAACAAGCTTTGCAAAAGTCTCCTACTCAAAGCTGCAGAAGCTTTTGGACTGGCTGGTAAAACCTTAATGGCTTCCTCGTAATCTTCTAAATAGATTGGAGGCACTTCCTCCGAACCAACAAAATTTGAACTTTTGGGGTAGATTAGTTTCGCCCATTCTATTTCTGTAATAGAAGAGCCGTAGTCTGTACGCCGATAAACGCCATGGTGAAGAAATACTACTAATTTCTTGCAGTTTGGACAACAATCATAAGCAATCTCTGTGCAAGTTTTTTTGTCTTCACTCACTTCCTGAGGATATGAGGTGGACCATTCAAAGTTTGCTGCTGTTGAACAATGAGGACAAATCATCTTTTTCTATTTTTAAATCAAGGATAACGTTTTGGGTATTTTCGAAGGCAGGTAATTCATTGATTACTCAGCCCCGTACAAATGCCCTGTAAAAATATGTTGTTGAAGTTAAGAACTAAAGCTGAAAATAGAACGTGGAGCCTGAACTACTGATGATGTCTACATACATTGTCTAGCCCTACTTTTATAAATACTTTTGTTGTGTGCGTTCTTGCCCCTGTCACTTCATCATTTTTTTGTAGTGAGCTTCTGAGCATTTTGCTATCAAATTAACTATATATACGGTTACTGCTAACGTTTTGCCGCTTTGCGAAGGCGGGGATTTTTAGCACTAAACTTCATTAGATGCACAAAGCTTGAATTTAGCACTTCACTTTCATAGAAGCACGACACCCCCGCTTTTGCAAAACGGCTGTTAGCGGTTGTGGTTTTTGTCATTGTTTTATCTGTCCAATTTTATTCAGCGTTTCTGTCAATTCTTCTGGCTTGTTTGTTCCAATAAGTAATTTTTTGTTGTTAGTAAATTCAAGTTGCAAACCTTTATCGCCTGAAACATTATAAGCTGTTCCTTTTCCAAAAAGTCCATGGCGTAAACCCCAACCACCATATTCTGCAAGCGGTGAGTATTGTCTAACAAATGATTTTGTCAAACTGTCCCAAGTGTAATGTTTAGGCTTTAAGTGAAATGGGAAAAAGCAAACATAAATTCCGTCTTTTTTGATTGTCGTGTCAAGGCGAAAATTTACAAATAAAATTGTCAGGATAATTGTAAGTCCGGTCGCTATTAAAAGTCCTGTGTTACTCATTGGGTTGTCGCCAAATTGTTGTCCCCCGATAACTTGTTTGAACAAACCAAACAAAAAAAGTCCATTAATCCCCAATAGAATTAACCATATCCACCATTGTTTAAATCTTTGTCTTTCTGAGAATAAAATTTCGTTGTCCATTGTCTTTTATTTTAATGTTTTACTTTCGATTTTTGGTCGTCCTACCATGACCGCTAACACAATATAGACGCAATCATTGCGCCTATACCCCAAATATATCTAATAATTTCATAGGAGGTCATGCAAATTTTTCCCAAAAATGGGCAAAAACTAGACACACATAACGTGTTTAGCCCAAAATCGCCCATTTTGCTATCATTTTGTAGCTGCCAAAACTTAGCTTCAGCTGGCGCCGTGGGGAAAATGCTATCAAAATCATTGTCCAGGGACAAAATTTTTTCAAGTCCGGACAGGGATTTGCTATCAAACCCCAAAAGGGGTTTTACTTCTTTATTAGCAGTGACACGACCATACCTACTATGCTCGTCACTTATATTAAAAGGAAGATAGATTATTACTCCTTAAAAGGAAAATGCCCTCCTAAGTTTGGCGACCGGGGAAGGGCATTTTCGGAACGAAGACTAAAACTCTGTATAAGAAAAGACAGAGATGCGGGAGTGGTTTACCCGAAGCCTTCGGTTTTGTTGAAACTTTTGTGCTTTACAAAAATAATATGCACAAATAAGCAAAAGCAAGCTATTTATCCATTATTTATTTTTTTTGGAAAGTTTCCCTCCAGAAACCTAATAAGATTCAGTTAGGGGTGATTCAAGACATTTTTCCTCATTATCATCTTAACAAATGGAGAGTGAAGAAAATGCCCTAAATATACAGGTTAGGAGAGAAGTTTTTTTGCTATCCAAAAAAAGAAGGCTGCACCCAGTGAAATGGGGTCAAGCGAAAGTCTTCTAACAAACCTCCCCACCATTGGCAGGGAGGTTATGTACTACCCAAAAAATAAAACCGAACAATGAGAAACCTATCCCTCAGGCGAAGGATAGATTTACTTTTTGATAGCAAAAAAACAAACACAGACGCCCTAAACCTCGTCAGCCACTTCCCCAAATGGCTGCACAATGGCGGCATTGGACAAAGAATACAGGACAAAAAATTCATTCAATCGTGGGCCTTTATGGGCAGGTTTAACCAAATGCGTCGCTTTGGTGTGTTGCAGCTCGGAAAGCAGCTTTGGAGGGCATTTTTTGTAAAACAAACCACAAGGTAAACGGAAGAAAAAGATAGTTACTGGTAGATACAGGCGACAGAATATGGTTTGCTCATGTATATGCTGCTAACCCAGTCGACGGGAGGGCTGCTTTAAGTTTTTCGGCTGATATTCTATGTCAAGATGAGCGTTTGAAAAAGATTTTATGGCGATCAGGCATAGAATGGCATTTTGGGCGATAAAATCAGAAAATTAGGTTTTGAATTTGAAAAGGCATCTCGGCCCGAATCAACCACGGGTTTTGTTCCAGTAGCCAAGAGATGGGTAGTGGAAAGAACGATTATCTGAACCAATTTTTTCAGAACAATCGTTAAGGATTATGAATATACCACATCATATTGAGTCGCTTGGCTGATTTTAGCAAACATTCAATTGGTGTGACAACGAAATAAACTTATTGCACCAATTTAATTCTAAAGCATATTCTAAAAACAAGAACTATTCCTTTGCTATAGAAATTACAGGTTTTTGTAAATACAAAACAAGTGAATGTGAATTAAATTGTAAATAATGTAAATATTTGAAGGTGTATTTTTGCAAAAACTTCAAATTATACCTAATATATAAGTATGTTCTGAAATTGGCATGAATTTGATAAAGGCTAGAATATATATTTATTATATTCTATAGTATCATAGAACAAAAAACGTACCATGTTTACATTTTTACATTCTATTTAGGTTATTACTATGTCTTTTAGTATATTTTTTTAGCTTGCTTATCAATACGTTAACTAATCATTTTGCCGCTTGATAATTTTTTTAAAAATATATCTTTTAAAGTGGCACGTTTTTAGACTCAATGTGAGATAATTCCTCTTACCATAACCTATTGAAATAGGGTTTCTTACATTGATTTATGAAACATCGTTTACTCTCTCTGCTGCTGAGTGTAGCACTTGTTAGCGTCATTTCTAGCTTTGTGCTGGCAAAGCCTACTACTGAAGAAACCTTCATAAAAGAAATACCTTCTAGTCTTATTCCTTTTCATCTAAGAGTCCCTTCTTTGGCCATAAAACCTATTCAATTTTCTTTATGGAAACAAATGGTAGGATTAGATCCTGTTCGTTTTATGATGCGCGCAAGTAAAGACAGTGTCAAGCTAGGAGAGGAATTTGAAATCACAATTAAGGCGGAATTATTGCCTATTCCTCCAAGTGCTTTTTTTGTTTTTGATGAACAAAAATCTTTTTCTCTCAAACTGATTTTACCCGAAGGTTTTGTGCAAACAGGGGGAGATTACTATGACTATATAGGTGCCACACTGACTACTCCTAACCAGCCTATTCAATACACAATCAAAGGTTTTTTATCGCGCTCTGATATTTCCCCCTCGTTTATGCTGTTAAGAGGACCTAAGGATGGAAATGCCTCTAGTATTTTTGAAAAGAAAGGAGAAATAGTAATAAAACAAATACTATCATCAGAAATAGCTTCTCAAACATTAGATAAAAATGCTAGTAATATAGATTCTCTAAAATGTACTCTACGGCCAGAACATATTACTTTTTTAAAAGACACTGTTTCTAACCAATCTCTAATTCAAATAAATGGACAGTCGAAATACACATATAGTTATGATAATATAATTTACAAGTCCTTAGAATCTTTGACTAAACCCAAAAATGGTTCTTTATATATTAGAGAAAATGACAATCCTAGTTGCACTGTAACCTTCGATTTTCATACTACAGAATCTCCACAAAAAAATACAGCAGCAAGAGTTGCTACCACCACAAATTGTAACTCTACTCTTCCTAACCCTCAGTTATCAATAAATGGCCCCATATATCTATGTCAAGGCTCCAGTACAACAATATGGTTGAATAATAAAAATGATTATTGCCAAACGGGATGGACTTTATCAGCATTTAATATAACTGTCGATGAAATATTAACCTCTGACGGGAAAATTGATCACGTAAATATCACTAATAATTCTCCCTCTGGGTACGGATATGCTGTATTAGAATTTTTTGGTCTTGGCTGTGGAGAATGCGGCGAGATTAGATCTCAATCTACTATTATAGAGGTTTTTTCAAAAACTGTACCACCTACTCCTTCGGTTTGGTCGACCTGTGCTAGTTCAAATACGATGACAATTTCTTCATCCTCATGTGTAGGCTATCCACGCTGGTACAAAAATGGTAATTTTTATACAGGTGGAACTGAAAGTATTACTGTACCTACTTCTGATGGAGCCACTTATACTGCTAATTGTGAAAACGATTGCGGTGTAGGTGGTATGAGTAGTGGAATCCAATTTGATGCTTGTACATGTGCTGATAAGGGCGCATGGTGGGCATATGATGGTGTAGAGGAATGTATTGGAACAGAAAAACGACAACGTCAAAGAGACGTAAATTCTTGTTCTTCCACTCATAATCAAACTCGTTGGATTACTATTATTTCTCCCATCAATGCGCCAGGTTCTCCCCAAATCCGTGCTAGTTCAGGTCAGTTTTGTGCAGGACAAGGAGGGGTTAGTTTATCAGTTGATACCCAATATAATACGTACCAATGGAGTAATGGAAGTACCTCTCCAGATATTTATGTACAATCGGGAGGAACCTACTGGGTAAAAGTCGGCTACAGCAATGAATGTGGTGTGGCATGGTCTAATGAATCTTATTTTACCGTGACTGAGCGGCATGCCCCTGAAGCACCTTCGACCCCTAGCATTGGAGGACCTACTAGCTTTTGTAATGGTCAAAGTGTTACTTTAAATACGGGACATGGCTATAGCGATTATCAATGGAAAAAAGACGGTAACGTCATCGGTGGTAACTCGCATGAACTACACAATGTGAATAGTGGGGGTACTTATGAGGTAAGACGAGGGGCTAGTAATGAATGTGGGCTTAGTTGGTCTAATGCCGCCAGCGTTTGGGTGTCGGTCAATTATCCTCCGGGTGTTCCTGTTACCCCTACTATCACAACCAGCGGTGCTACAGAATTTTGTAATGGAGGGAATGTTACGCTCTACGCCAACGGAGGACACAGTCAATATCGCTGGAACACAGGAAGTACTTCTTCTAATATTACGGTGAGCGGAACAGGCTCTTATTCGGTAGAAGGAGCAATTTCCAATGAATGTGGCACCACTTGGTCCAACGCTGCTAGCACTTATGTTAACGTGATTAGCTTACCAAATCCACCTTCTACGCCTTCTATTACGGGACCTAGCAGTGTTTGTAACGGAAGCACCTTTAGCTTAGAGACCGGCGGAGGCTATAGCAATTATGAATGGAGAAAAGACGGTAATGTGATTGGCTACGGCTCTACTTTAGGTAATTTAAATGCGGGGGGGGAATATAAAGTGAGGAGAGGCTATAGTAATTCATGTGGTATCAGCTGGTCGCCCGAGACCTCCTTTTATGTCACTATCCTCTATGCTCCTAATGCGCCCCCTACTCCTACGATTAATGTGAGCGGAGCCACTACTTTTTGCCAAGGCGGTAGCGTGACGCTTTCTTCTGCCACTACCCATAACCTATACGAGTGGAGTAACGGTAGCACTGCACAAAGCATCTTTGTGAATACTGGCGGAAATTACCAACTCAGGGTCGCCGATGTTAATCAATGTGGAACCACTTGGTCGGCTCAGGCTAGTCGTTCGGTAACGGTTCACCCAATCCCTTCTCTTACCGTCTCTGGTAGTAACCCTACTACTTGTAATGGTACTGAGGGAACTATCACGCTTCAAGGCTTAGTCGCCAACACTGCTTACACCGTCAATTACAGTAAAAATAGTGGAAGCTTAACCTCCGCCACGCTGACCAGCAACGGCTCAGGTAGTATTACCATAGCAGGATTAACCAAAGGTAGTTATACTGGTATTCAAGTAAGCTTGAATGGTTGCAGCTCGTCATCGGGCAGTATCAACTTAACGGATCCTAGTCCAGCTGCACCCACGCTATCAGCCTCTTCTACTTCTATCTGTGTAGGAGCCAGCACAAACCTGACTGCTACCAATACTTCGGGGGCAACGTATACATGGAGCGTTAGCCCTTCTTCGGGGGCTACTTTAGGGGCTTCCACCACCAATGTCAATACCTTGAGTGCTTCCGCTGCAGGCAGCTACACCGTCACCGTCACCCAAACCGTGGTAGGGTGTAGTGCATCGGCGAGTCGTACTATTTCAATCCTCAAACCCAATTTTACCCTCAGTTCTGTAGCGCCTACTACCTGTATCAGCAGTGATGGTAACTTTACGTTGGAAGGTCTGACGCCTAATACATCGCACGTTATAAATTACCTTAAAAATACAACCCCTGTTTCTACAACCGTTACTTCTAATGCGAGTGGAAGCATTACCATTGGCAGTCTCACTGCTGGTAACTATACCCAAATTACCGCTACCCAAAATGGCTGTATCTCAGATCCCAAAAGTATTTCTTTATATCCCGCTCAAGTTACCGGGGTAAGTAGTATCTCTCCCGCTACTTCCGCAACTTGTGTAGGAAACTCACTTAGTTTAAGCGTTACCAATGTGTCAGGGGCTACTTATGTATGGAGTGTAAGCCCTTCTTCAGGGGCTACTTTGGGCAGTCCCAACGCAAACGCAACCAGTTTTGTCGCCAATGTTGCTGGTACGTATACGGTGACGGTTACTCAAACTATCAATGGTTGTAGCTCGTCTACTTCCCGTACCATTTCTGCTAGTAAACCTAGTTTTAGTCTCGCCAGTGTCAACCCTGCCACCTGTAATGGAACGGGTAGTATTACGTTGAGTGGGCTGACGGCCAATACTACTTATGGCATCAGTTACGTCAAAAATGGAGGGAGTGCTATTACCGCCAACCTTCAAGCCAATAATGGTGGTCAATTGATTTTATCGGGACTGACCGCTGGTAACTATACCGCAATTACAGCGACTTTAGGGGGATGTACTTCTAATGCAGCCAGTGCCGTATTAGCAGACCCTGTTGTACCTGCCATTAGTGGGATTACGGCCAGTGCTACTACCGTTTGTGAAGGAACTACTGTCAATTTGAGTGTTACCAATGTAGCAGGAGCTACTTATACGTGGAGTGTGCCTACTGCGGGGGCTACGTTAGGCAACTCTTCCGCTGCTAGCAATACCTTGGAAGTAGCCTCAGCAGGCTCCTATGTAGTCACGGTTACCCAAACGCTACAAGGCTGTACTTCCAGTGCTACCGTAACCATCACTTGTAACGCACGCCCTAATTTTAACTTTACTAATACGAACCCCACTACCTGCCAAGGCCAAAATGGTAGTATCAAGCTTACGGGGCTTTTGCCTTCTGTGAGCTACGCCGTTAGTTACGTAAAAAATGAGAGTACTTTCCCCACTACTGCTAATTATACCGCTAACGGCTCGGGTCAAATTCTAATTTCGGGCCTAGGAGCAGGCGTGTATGTCTTACAAACAAGTCACGGTAGCTGCGTTTCGGTGCAGAAAAGTACTACCCTATCTGATCCAACCAGTACGCCTATCGGCGCGGTTAGTGGCCCCGCGTTGGCTTGTACGGGCAGCTCTATCGAATTGAATGTAGCCAGCCAGCCGGGAGCTTCCTACTTGTGGAGTGTTACGCCTTCTTCGGCAGGAGCTACGCTCGTGAATATTTCTTCTGCTACCAACCACTTGACCACATCAGCGGTAGGCGATTATACGGTCAATGTGATTCAAGCGTACAACAATTGTATCACAGCTACCTCTCACTTGGTCAGTGTCAGTGAAACGCCTAGTTTTAGTGTTTCTGCTACCAATCCCACAGGATGTAATACCAACGACGGAAGCATCACCTTGAGTGGTCTTGTTCCTTTTAGAAATTATCTTATTCAGTATGGTTATAGCGTAGGACAGGGTGGCAGCACCTCGTCGACAGCTCCTACTACCCAAGTATACACTGCCAATGCCTCTGGACAAATTAAACTAAACAACCTTGCGCCGGGGAATTATTCCAACATCACTGCGGGCGTGGGGGTTTGTATCTCTACGGCTGCTAGTATTAGTTTAGTAGAGCCTACTACCACAATCAGTGCCGTCACTATCGCAGGCAATACGTTGGCTTGTACTTCTACTCCTATTAGTTTGAGTGTGGTATCGGTTCCGGGTGCTACTTATAGTTGGAAGGTTCAGCCCAGTACAGGAGCAAGTTTAAGTAGCAATGGCGGATATACCAATACCCTGATTGCTAGCGTTGTTGACACCTATTCGGTAAGTGTTACTCAAACAGTAAATGGCTGTAAAGATTCCACTACCAGTGCTTCTATTACCTTCCGTACTTGCTCCTCTAATGTTCCTAAATTCGCTAGTACGAGTTCGCTCAGCGATCAAAGCATTTGTTTTGGACAGACTTTCCAGCCAGTTGTGGCGGAAGTAGAAAATAAAAATCAATTGGTGAATTATCAATGGGAAGTCATAGGGGCTTTCTTTAACTTCCAACCCATTCCTGGACAGACCTCTTCTACCTTAACCGCTTTACCCACGTCAGTAGGGGTACACGAGTATCGCATCAAAATCATCAATCCTTACGATTCCACTTTTGTTAGCCAAGTAGTCAAATTGACCGTCAAGGCCATACCTGGTTTCCCTATTGTAGGAGCTACGCGTACGTTTGTGTGTGCGGGTGACAGTAGTGTATTGAATGCATCTGGTTGTACTGGAGGAAGTATCATTTGGATACCTAACAACGGTATTGTCAATGGTAATCAGATGATAGTACGCCCTACGGCTACGACCGTATACAGAGTAGCTTGTAATCTTGACGGGTGTATTTCGGATTCCACCCAAAAAGTTACTATCTCTGTCAACCCCCAAAGTCCACCAATTCCTAACGTTGCTCATACTGTAATTACTATCTGTGATACAGTTGGGAGTACTACTTTGACAGCTTCTGGATGTGGAACGGGGAGCGATGCTTATGCTTGGTATAGCAGTGCTACCAGCACTTCTATTTTGGCTACTACTGCCTCTTTCACCACTCCTGTGCTCAGTCAGCCCACCACTTACTACGTGGCTTGCAAAGCCACTTCAGCTTGCCAAGGGGTACGCGTGGCCATTGATGTGATTGTGAATCCTAAATATCCTGCGCCTACCTTAACTGCCACTAAGACACAAATTTGCCCGGATAGTAGTTTTACATTATCCATATCGGGCTGCAATACAAAATTCAATACCCGATTTTGGTTTTCTAGTAATTCTAATGGTACGGGTGCTAATATTATTAGTAACCTTCAAAATACACGGACGCTTACCTACAATGACCTACAGGCAGATACAACCTTCTTTCAGGTATTTTGTGGTTTAAGTTGTCTTCAAGGAAAAATTTCAAATACGATTACCATTGTCAAAAAAGCTTCTTGCTGTATACAACCTGAATTAGCTCCTCTAGCCTCACAGATTGTATGTCAAGGTGCTAGTTTTCAGGCTGTAACTGCCCAAATTACTAACAATATCCCGGTGACTTGGCAGTGGTACAATGACAATGGTGCGGCTAATGCCAATACCAATCTCATTGTAGGTCAAACTACTTCTACCCTTACGGCTTTGCCCACCACGCCTGGGGTATACAAATACCGCGTTGTGGCTAGGGGTATGGGTAGTATTGCCGGAGACAACTGCTTTAGCATCCAAACTGTCACACTCACTATTCATGAAGGCACTGCCCCTACGGTGACAGCCAGTAAGCTCAATCTCTGTCCGGGTGAAAGTGTAACCCTGACCGCTACGGGCTGCACCATGACCTCGGAAGAGCAGCTGCCTACTCTTACCAAAGTCAGGGTGTTTCCAAGAGATGTAGACCGGGTCACCGCCCATACTGGAGCCTACATAGAAGGCTCCCAAGACATGGTCAATTGGAGCGTATTGGCGGGACCACTCGCTACTTTAGCGGCTGGTTGGAACGACATCACCATCAACAACGCTACTCCTTATCGCTATTTGCGTTACGTAGGTGCGCCAGCTGGTCATGGTGAAATTGCCGAAATTGAATTTTATGCAGGTGCTCAAAAGCTATCGGGAACTCTCTTTTCAGATGGAAGAATTTGGGCCAATGCGTATGCTGATTATGATTTTAAAAATGCCTTTGACGGCAATACCCAAAGTATTTGGATCAGTCAAAATGCGGGTCCGGGTGCATACATCGGCATGGATGTATCGTCAGGGTCGCTCGTTACGTGGAGCAATGGGCTAGGAAGTGGAAATAGTGTTACTTTCTATCCTAACCAATCGGGTACTTACTTTGCTACCTGCAATGTGGGTGGTTGTATCAGCCCTGTTTCTAATGCGGTGATTATCAACGTAGCGGCCTCTAAACCTACCCCTATCATTACGACTACCCAAACCACCATTTGCGAAGGTACGGCGGTCACTTTGAGTGCTTCGGGTTGTGCTTCTTCTACAATCTCAAGCGGTGGAGTACTCACCAAAGTAAGCCTTTATCCCCAAGATGCTTTTTATGAATTGAATGTGGGGCATCGCATCCAAGGCTCTAATGACCGTATTAGCTGGACGGACTTGCGCGAGCCGCTACCGCTACTCAACCCCGGTTGGAATCATTTTAACATAAGTACCAGCACCAACTACCGTTATCTCCGCTTGTTGGCGGGGCCTAACAGCTACGGAGCATTGATGGAGCTTGAGTTTTACAGCGGTAGTACCAAGCTTTCTGGTACTGTATTTAGTGATGGTCTTTTCTGGGATGCTAACACTGCCCACAACGGTGCCAACAATGCCTTTGACGGCAATACCCAAACCCAATGGTATGGGGCAGTGAGAGGGCAACAAAGTACTTTTGTAGGGATAGACACCCAAAGCGGTGGGAGTTTGCTCTGGTCGCTGGGTGGACAAAATACCTCTTCTATTACCGTATCACCTAGCAGTACTACTACTTATACCGCTACGTGTAATATAGACGGTTGTATTGGAACGGCCACACAAGCGATTACGGTGGTATCGGCACCTGTATTGACTGATATTCCGAATCAAAAGATTTGTGCGAATTCTAGTTTTCAACCTGTTCAAACGAGTGTCACAAACGGTATAGGAGTCACTTGGCAATGGTATGCCGAAAATGGTAGTACTTCAACCTTACTTCCTGATCAAACAACTGCCACATTAACTCAATTGCCTACCACAGCGGGTGTCTATCACTATAAAGTAATAGCGACTCCAATAGGAGGAAATACCAACTGCACCACTGTAAAAAGAGTGAGTTTGACTATTATGTCGGGGATTGTCATTACAAAACAACTTCCTTCTTCAATATCAATATGTACAAATGGATCGGTTACTTTCGGTATCCTTGCTAAAGGAGAAGGGCTTACTTATCAATGGCAGAAAAAACCAAGTTCAGGAGGAGAGTTTACGGATGTGATGGGAGCCGATAGTTCTGCCTTGGTGTTAGCCAATGTACCTCTTTCAGAAAATACCATGCGTTATCAATGTATCATTACAGATGCCTGTGGTAATACGCTTGTATCCAACATTACAACAATCATCATTATATCTCCAGTTAGTTGGGTTCCAACAGTTACTGGAGGCTCGTTCAAGTGTGTAAGCAATCCAATTGTTACCATAAGATTAAACTCTCTATCTGCCACAGAATATAATATCAATTTTAACGCTGCTGCGGAAGCCAATGGATTTGTAGATACGGGTTGGCAACCAATTACTACCCAAGATACTATTTATATCCCTGTACCTACCCAACTTGCTAATATTACAGGAACTCTTAATGTTGGATTTAGCGTCCAACTCAAGGCAGGAACTTGTCTATCTAGATCAAGTAGTGGTTCATTCACCTTTTGGTCAACGCCTTCCTTACAATTAGTAAGTGGCTATCCTATCTGTGATCCTTCCTTAACGACTTATACTGCTCGGGTTAGTGTTTCTAGCGGTGTACCTACAGCTACCTTGGGAACGGTTTCAAACCTTGGCTCTAATGTGTATCAAATAGCAGGCATTCCCATTAATAAATCTACTACTGTTAAAGTAGAAAGTACTTGCTCTCGCCAAATCACCATCGACCCTCCTTCCTGCACTTGCCCCACGGTAGCGGTGCCTTCTTTACAAGGTTCAAGCAATGTCACCATTTGTCAGGGTCAAACCTTGCCTACCTTTACGGTCAATACAGAAAGTGGAAAAAGCTACCATTGGTATGCGGCGGCAACGGGTGGCATCCCGCTCTTGGCCAACAGTGCCAGTTTCTCACCTACTTTTGCCGGAACCTACTACGTAGAAGCGCAGCTTCCGGGCACGCCTTGCCACAGTACCCGCGTTCCCGTTACGTTGACCATCAATCCTACGCCTTGGTTGGCCCAGGGGTCGGTCTCGTGTCAAACCCTTACCTATGGCTTACCTATCGAAGTCAGTACGGGTGCTACGCTTACTGCTAGTCAAGGTACCATTAGCGGAGCCTCTCCTTACTATTATCTCACTGGCGTTACCAGAGGTACAACCGTGACCCTGACAGCTACCGCCCAAGGCTGTAGTACTACCACCGTACTGCCTGTCACTACTTGTGGGGGCTGCGTGAATCCTGCCTTAACGGCAATTCCTGCCCAAGAAATCTGCCTTGGTGCCAGCTTTAATCCCGTTACTACTTCCGTCACCAATGGCGTAGCGGTAACTTATCAATGGTACAACGACAACGGCACCGACAATGCCAACACCAACGCCATCAGCGGTCAAACGTCGGCTAGCTTGACGGCCTTGCCCACCACCGCGGGCGTATACCAATACAAGGTAGTGGCTACCAATACCGCCACCAATACCTGCGTTGGTTCCCAAACCGTGACGCTGACCATCCGCCCTCTCCCTTGGATTTACTTGGGTGGCCCCAGCTGTTTTGCCAATACCTACGACATCGCCGTTATCATCAGCGACGGGGCTACTTTGGCCACCACCAAAGGCAATATTGTAGGTATTGCTCCTAACCATGCGGTATTCAATATCCCCAAAGGCACTGCTGTCACCCTGACGGCTTCTGCGCATGGTTGTAGTGTGACTACAGTTTTGGCCGATACGATTTGTGGAGGTTGTGTCAAGCCTGTTTTGGCCAGTATTCCTTCCCAAACCATCTGCCAAGGGGATACCCTGACGCCAGTGACGGCTAGCATCACCAATGGCGTAGCGGCTAGTCTGCAATGGTACAACGACAACGGTACTGCCAACCCTACCACCACCGCCCTCAACGGCCAAACTGCTGCTACCCTCACGGCTTTGCCTACCACCGCTGGCGTGTATAAGTACAAACTTGTGGCTTTCAATGGCGTGTGCCGTGATTCACAAACGGTGACGCTGACCATCAAACCCATGCCTTGGATTTATTTGGGTGGCCCGAGCTGCTTTGCTACTTACTACGATATAGCT
>VFQO010012626.1_pt1 | contig 28827 bp, 50 predicted proteins | sample 3512331 | NCBI WGS metagenome assembly VFQO01 (sample SAMN10412371, study PRJNA504923) | tailings metagenome | isolation source: Replicate 3 from Balatoc abandoned mine | place: Philippines: Itogon, Benguet | collected 2017-08-28 | reverse complement strand
GCCAGGGCCGCCGGGCCCAAACAGGTCGAGCGTGGGCATCTGCATGAGGCCCTGTATCGTGGAGGGGTCGAGGTTGATGCCCGCCAGCCCGTCGCCAAACTGCTGCTGCTGGGCGCCGCGCGGCGGCTGCGCCGCCTGCTGCTGCCCGTACATGAGGTCTGGCGGCAGGCCTGGCAGGCCCGGCATGGGCCCAGGGCCGCCCAGCGGGCCCAGCCCGGGCTGCTGCATGCCGCGCATGCCATCCAGGCCGCCGCCGCCCAGGCCGCTGCCGGGCACAAAGCCCGGCGGCAGCTGCTGCTGCGCGGGCGGCAGGCCGAGGCCGCCCAACCCGCCCAGCCCACCCATGCCCATGGGCGGAGGCAGGCCCGCAGAGGCCGGCACCGGCCCCGGGCCGCCCAAGCCGTTGACGCCGCCGGGCAGCATGCCGCCGCCGGGTGGCAGGCCGGCGGGGGGCGAGGGTGCGCCGCGCGGCGAGCGGGAGTTGAGTGGCGCGCCGCCGGGGCCGCCGGCAGCAGCAGCCGGTGGGGCTGGGCCCATGCGCACGGTAAATGTGAAGGAGGAGGTTTGGCTGCCGGGCTTGCCGCCCTCGCTGTACGGCGGCATGTGCCCAGTGGTCAGCGGCAGCAGCGCCCAGCCGGGGTGGCTGTCCTTGCGCCTGCGGCCACGGGGAGGCGGGAGATGGGCTTGAACAATGGCGCCATGAACGGCGGCTTGCTGCTGCTGGCGGCTGTGCATGATAAGCTGCAGGCACCACACATGCATGCCTGGCTGGCAAGAACAGCTTTGTGCATGCACAGCCAAGCAGACCAAAATCTCACTCACCAGTCGGCGGAGGCCTGCGGCAGCATGCGCTTCACGGCGTCCGGGAAGGAGGCGGTGTCCAGCGGCAGCCTGCGGGGCGGTGCAGTACAGCAGAAGCGGGCAGCAGGCATGAGGCAAGAGGGTCATGCGACATGCAATCGACATGGCTGGCTGTGAGCAAGCGCCCTTGCAGACACCGCACAGTTCCACCTGCAGGTTTGGATGAAGGTTGACATGACAGCATTTGACGGTTGCACAACTACCAGGCCAGGCAAGGCACAGCTCACCAGATCACGTCCACCAGCTCCTGGTTGGCCTGCTGCGGGTTCTGCTTGCGCCGCATCAGGCCTGCGGGCAGGCAGCAACGGTGGGCAGGGCGGCAATGTGAGGGGCAGAGGCACATGTACAGCACAGGCGTGCTGTGCTAACTTGCCGGTGGTGCAGGCTGGGGCGTTGGATCCTTGCCAATCCAACCTGCTAGCTCATCAACAGCCGATGTGCAGCGCCATGCACATAACATGCAAACATCAAGTGCACGCAGCCCGGGCCCACCAAGCTGCAGCACTGTGCTGACGGTAACTGAGGTGCTCACCCACGGGGCGGTTTATGTCAATGACGTTGAAGGAGCCGCACTTGAACACCAGGCCGACCTCAGTGCGCCCGTCTGCAGATCAGACATGGCAGGGACAGGGCATAAATCCAGGCGAGCACATGGGCTAGCGGCAGGCCGGCGGTACAGGCATGGCCGCGGCACAGGCAGCAGCAGCGGCAGCACACTGCGCATGCCATGCGCGCTGCATGGCACGCACCTGGGTGGTACACACGCAGCTGCACATCTGTCTCCACCGCCTTCCGCACATGATCGCGAGCCACGTCCCAGCCCTTGGTCAGGCGCAGCACCTGTGGAGCCAGGGAGTGCAGGGCGAGAGGGCGGGAGATTATTGCAACGGCAGACCATGCCGCAATATTTGGTCAGGGGCATCGACTTTGCGGGGCCATGCCATGCAGGATGAGGGGGCGTGCAGCAACAATTGCACCTACACCATGGGCACTCTACACAGGCCGGTGAAATGCAGGCAGGCTGACCTGCTTCAGCGTCTCGCGCAGCGCCTTGTTGCGCTCAGCGGTCTCCACCAGCTCGCGGAACTGGCCCACTGCGGGAGGTGAGGCAAGGAGGGGAGGGGAGTGCGGGGCAGATGAGGCATGGCATGGTGCGGCAGGGCATGACATGGCTTGGCATGGCGTGGCATGGCATGGCGCGGCATGGCACAAAGAAACTGCGGAATGCCATGGCATGGCGTGGCATGAGAAAACCGCGGCATGGCATGGCGCGGCATGGCAAGAGGAAACCGCTGCATGCATGGCATGGCGTGGCCATGGCGTTGCGTGCATCCCATGCCATGCCACGCCAAGCCATGCCACGCCATGCAACGGTTGCCATGAAACGCCATGCCATGCTGTGCCATGAAGCGGTTTCCTTATGCCATGCCATGCCAGGCATGGCATGGCATGGCAAATGTGCCCCAGCTCCTCTTTCAACCACGCTCCTTCAACCACTTGCAGGGCTGCCCATGGCAGCTGCTGCATGTGCGGATTGCTCCTGTCTGTTGCCATTGCAAGTTGCAGGCGAGGCAGCAGCGCACCCTTGACCACGGTGTTGATGGGGAGGTTGAGGTCTGGCACGCCCGCCGCCACCGCCGCCGCCTTGATGTCCTCCAGCTTCTTCTGGGTCTGCAGGGCATGAGCGCGGAAAGGCATGGACAGGGAAGGACTGTTGTGCAGTTCAGAGTGCCATGCGCCACATAGCTGGCCTCCTGCCAGCGTCTGCAGGTGTTGCCTGCTATGCAGCTGTTTCCATGACACTCCATGCCGTCTGCCAAACCCACCTGCCCCCTTGTCCTACCCCCAACCCCGCACCTGCAGGCCCACGCAATCAATCTTGGACACGTGGTCATCTACGTGCGGGATCTCCAGCTTGGCCGCACCCTTGACGCGCGCCGTGGCCACCTGTTGTGTGGAGAAATGGGGGGTTGTGGGGTGGTGAGAGGCGAAGAGGGGGGTGTGATGCAGGATGTGCATGGTTGACAGTGCAGGGGCGACAGTTTGCAGCACAAGATGCATTCCCAGTGGCAACCAGGAAGCAGGCGCGGCATGCAGCACCAACCCAGCACAACCAAACAGCACCCAATGCTCACCACAAATGGTTCCGACAGCGCGTACTGCACGCCATCAAACTGCTCGCCGCTGCGGTGCACCGCCCGCACAGCCAGGCGGAAGGGCGGCGCACGCCCCGTCAGCAGCGCCTCACTCGAATCTGCGAGTCAAAATCAGCAGGCAGGTGGGACCTCATGAAAGCAACGGCAGGCAGGCAGAGCCAGCAGGCCTCTAGGTCAGCCAGCGCGCTTGTTGGCCGGCCCAATCACCATCCCGCTGCATGCCGGCAACCAGCAGCAGTGCGCCTGCTGCCACCAAGCAGTGGTGCAAACGGCACCCTCCACCACACAGCGCTGCAAACAGGCATTTACACAGCAGCAGCAGAAGGCGCCTAGCTCACCCGTGATCTTCAGATCCGGCAGCAGCGCCTGTCCGTGAATCATGGGCACCAGCACGCGCTTGCTGTCCGTGTAGCTGCAACACAGGTGGAAGAGCAGGTGGGCAGGAAGTGGTGGCCACTATCAAGCCGGGTCACAAATGCCCACCCATGCCACCTTCCAAGCCGTGGCACGGCAAACATTGGTAGCACCGCATGCAGAGGTGCGGTGACCAGCGCAGGCCTCCACCCGTGCAAGACACTAAACAGCACCCCGCCCACAAGCACACCTGCCGGAGCGGCCGTGCGCCAGCAGCGGCTGCCCCTGCTTGTTGCACAGCAGCTCGCAGCGCTCCAGCACATCCTCGCCGTCACCTTCCGCATCGTACTTGCGGCCGTCTATGATGGAGATCTGCGGCGCGGCAGCCCAAGCAAGCAAGCAAGCAGAGTCAGCATGCAGCAGTGTGGCGCCGGCAGCCATCCTGGCGGCACCCCATTGAAGACGCCATGCTGGTAGCAGTGTTATACAGAACTAATACGGAGGAGACAGATCCGCAGTCACAGCAGGGGCGGCAGCGCAGGCTGCTCTCCAAGCAGCAATGCAGCAGCAGGCGGCCCCGCACTGGGCTCACCAGGATGGCCAGCTCATCCAGCCCCTGCTGCACCAGCTGGCCCGTTGCCTCGTCCACCACCACCACATAAATCTGCACGGGTGCACGAGGGGGAGGAGAGGGCGGTTGGGCATGGGCTGGGTAAGGTTGAACCGCACGAGCCTGCCCTGGTGGGGCGCTGAGCGGGCTACTGTCATCAATGTGCAGCGGCATCGAAGCATGCACCCGCAACCTGCTGCGCCCGGCGGCCGCCCGGCGGTAGCGGCAGCAACAGCCTTATTGCACCGTCCAACTGGGCCAATAATAGAGCACACGTGACGAGCCGAAAGCGCACCTGCGCGCCGCACTTGGCCTCCACCACGTCACAGGGCGCCAGGTACTTGGCCGCAAAGTTGGACTGGCAGCGCCGCCGCTGGCTCAGCTTGCACAGGTTGCACGCGGTGTTGGCGCAGCCCAGGTTCCTGCCCGGCGGATCGTGCGAGAATAGCAAGGATCGCTCGAAATGGGCCAACTTGGCCGACTGCTGCCGCACGGGCACAAGCCGGCGGCGGCGCACCACAATGCGCCCAGCGGCGCAGCCCCACTCACTGGCAGTCATGGCGATACTCCAGCCTCAGCGCCGACATGGTTGTAGGCTGGTGGGGTCAGCAAGGAGCCAACGGCTGTGCAGGGAGGGCGGGGCAGCAGAGCGCTGTTCGAGCGGCAGTGGCGGCAGCGGCGGCGGCGGTGAGGTGAGCCTAGTAGGCAGGGCCAAGGGGACTGGCGGGCGAGCCACGCACGTCACCTGGTGTGTGATCCAGCCTCCCCGCTGCCGCCGGGGGGGCCTGCAGCTGCGCCTCAGTCGAAGGGGGGACGCTCGGCGTGCGTCTGGGCGCGCCGGCAGCGCTCTGCAGCGTTATAGCAGCTGCGCTGGTGATGATAGACTGCCCCAAAGGGGCGCCAGCGCTCGGCGGACCGCCCCGAGGGAAAGAAGCTGAGAACACGGCGAGCCTCCTATTGTTTCAGCAGGCCGGAGGCTGCAGCTTGCACATCGATGGATGCTTGAGGCGCCTGTGCCCACTCCCTGACCGACGGCGCCGAGCTGCGAAAGAAGCTGCCACCTCCTCCAAGCAGGGAGCCGGCCGTTCTTGCCAACATAGGTGCTGTGTCGCCCTGTTGATCGCTTATATCTCAGGTTTGCGACTTGATCAATTGATTTTGGGCCCCTGACGGGCGTGCGCAGGCCCCACCTGCAAGCGACGCTCCCTTCCTGCCTTGCCCTGGCTCAAGCCCCGGTGCACGCCCGCCCCGAAGACACTACTCAGGCCCAGTGTGCCCCAAGCGGCATGCGGCAGGTGCAGTGAGCGGCAGGGGTCCCCAGCAGGCAGGCGCACCCGCCGGCTGGCTGCGTGTGGCATTCCCTAGCACGCTGGCCTTTTATCCAGTAAGCCAGGGAGTGGACTTAAGCAAGTGCTCTGATCCAGCCACCGCCGAAGCACGAAACTTGGCTGCACAAACTGCGAACAAGCCCCTCAGCAGGTCCAGCAAGCCCCCGCCATGATTGCCTGGGGACGGCATCGTGGCCGGCGCCCTCCTGAAACAGCCGGTTTCCTTTAGCCACTCCCTTTGCGCCCTGCCTTGCCCTCCAGCTTCTTGATCATTGCAAACAATTTAGTAAGGTTGACTCCTGAATTACTGGCTGCGAGAATAGGAGGCATGCCTTCCTCCCTGCTCTGCTTGCCGCTGCCGCTAGCGGCCGCACCGCTATGCCCGCCGCGCGGCACCACTCCGGCACAACTGGAGTTACATAGTAGTTATTATGATTAGCTACCAAATTGGCGCTGGTGGACTGTACAGTGAGGCTGCCATGGCTGTTCAAATGGCAGCGCGCCCCATGCGTGCGACATGCGCCATGGTGCAGCTCAGACAGAGCCTGCCACCGTCGGCACCCAGTCAGTGATTGGCCCTTTCTGCCTATTGCCGGTGGCGCCAGGTGCCTCCCATTTGACGATCTTCATGCACCCTGTGTCCTCGTGCATGCTGCGGGCAGAGGTGGAAGGGAAGGGAAGCAGAGTTTGCTGCATGGGAGCGCCCCTTCGCACCCGGCCCTGCCTGCTCCTGCCCACACAACCCGCCAGCATGTTTTCAGAAGCGGCTTTGTAGCGACGGCTCTCACAGCAGGTGGCAGTGGTGGACGGAGTAGCCAGTCCAGGGCCTGTCCAGGGCAGCAGCGCAGGGTGTTGTTGGCGACAGGCAAGCAGCGGGGCAGGGCATAGAAGGCGGTGCTCGTGCAATGGCAGTGCGCAGCGCAGGGATGCCCCTGATGCTCACCCGGGCTGGAAGCGCACAGCAGCGGAGCCGCCCATGGGTGACATGACCGGCAGCATGAGCACGTCGTGCCAGTCGCCAACCTGCAGCATTGAAGAAGGCCAGGTGGGAAGGAGGCAGCGGCTGAGGGAGGCAAGCATGAGCGGGCAGAGAATCCTAGTAAGAGCTGCTGCTTGTGCGGCCAGGCGCCGCTTCTGCCAATGACACTTGGCGCACTGGGCAAAAGGCAATGTTTTGTGCCTCGCCTTGAAGTAGGGTGTGATCGCGGCCCAGGCGGCATTGTTATCAGCAGACGCCAAGGGCTGCACGGCAGGCAGGGGGCATGGGAGCAAGGTGTTGCACACCTACCTGCTGCGCATAATGGGTGCACAAGCAGAGCGAGTGCCCTGCCCACACCCCTGCAGCGCCCTTCTGCAACAGCCACTTGCACCTACCTGAGCCATGCCATGGTGGCCCATGCCGTCCTTCAGGCTCCTCGCTCCCAGGTGTGGCAAAGCATCCACCGGCCTGTCATGGCGCAGGCCCCCCCTGCCACCGTGGGAGCCGGCGCCAGCGCTGCCGCCCTGAACCTGGGCAGCCACGAGGCCCGGCCCAGGGGCCAGGGCAGGCAGGGCCTGGATTTGCACCGTCAGGGTGTGCAGGTGGTGCGGGTGGAAGGACACAAAGCCCAGGGTCCACTCAACAATGCTGCCCCGAGGGGCCAGCAGGGGGGAGGCTGCAGCATGGGCAGCATGGAGGGCACACCTGACTGGTGAACGGCCTGCCTGCCGCAGGGAAAGGATGCAGCAGCGCTGTGCAGACAAGGCCTGCGCTTGCCGAGTCAGGCAGCATGCGAGGCTGCAGTAGCGAGCCAGGCCACTATGCGTTGAAAACCAGCAAGCACTCACGGTCGGGCACTGAGAACGGGGCGCCATTGACTTGGCAGTCTTCTGATGCTATGTCCGGGTTGACGGGGTCGAACCGCACCAGACCGCGCACTACCTGCAGCGTGGGCAGGGCAGAGGTTGGGCAGCTGAGTGCAGGTTGATGGGGCAAACGCTTGCTGCGGCTAGGAGGTGCAGAGCATGCAGCAGACGGCAGGCAGGGAAGTGAGTCAAGTAGGGCTTGCTTGGATCTCCTGTGGCATGGCATCAGCAGTCCACTGACCTTGTCGCTGGCACCAGCAAATGCCAGGGCGGCATCAGACAGGTCGGACACGTAGCTGGGGCGCAGCGGGGTGCAGCCCTCAGGCTGCATGGAAGGCGGGTGCATAGTATAATCTGTGCTGTGCGCTGAGACTGTGCAGACCGCAAGCACCCATGCTGCTCCTGCGAGTGAGCACATAAGCTGATGTTCAACGCCGCTTACCTGCAGCTGCGGCTGCGCCTGCCCTGCGCCATCCTCAATTTTGATTGTCGCCACCAAAGGCTGCTGCAGCACTGTGCAGCTAGGCACAGTGCATGCGGGGGTTGGGCGGGACAGAGCGCCACGCCCGCTGGACAGCACGGCCTGCAGGAGCAATGTGTGCAAAAGGATCAGCATAGGGTTGTGCCTCACTCTGTGCTGCAGCTCCTGATCGGTCTCTTGCAGGAACCCTGCACAAAGCTCGTATCGCACCTGGGATCCAGGCGGCCCGGTGCAGCGCACAAGCACGTCCGCCCGGCCTCCGGCGGGCAGGAAACCATGCGGCACGCTCCTGGGCAGCTGCAGCACCAGCAGGGGAATTGCAACCGAAGCTGGCCACAGCGGCAGTGGCAAGCCAGCTGCACACACATTTCCAGTGGAGGCTAAGGGACAGATCTACACCATGCTGTGCATTGTGCCATGCCCGGCGGCACACCTGCATCAGCCAAATGCCATCCTTGCCAAGCAGCAGGAGCTCGCAGCTAGGGCTTCCGAGGATGCTCGCTGCACCGGGCAGCTCGTCCAGGGAGACGCCGTAGGGCAGCACCACTGGTTGCTGCTCAGCCTGCGTCCCCAGCGTGAACAGGCAGCAGGCGAGCAGGCCCACTGCCGCCAATCGTGCTGCAGCGGAGCTGAGCATCCTGCTGATGGCTTCTGGAGGTGCCGCGGGGCGGGTGACAAGCTGCACAACTACTGGGAGAGGCAGTGCCCCGGCGGCCGCCCTGCTGCCGGACCGCGCTGCTGGACAGCGGCGGCACAGCGGCGGTTCGGCGATGGCAGCTAAATCAACACAGCATGCACGGCCGGAGTTGAGCGCTTGAAGGTGATCATGCATCGGGGTTGATGAATGCACGGCTGATGCAGAACTCCTGAGCAGGCGCAGCTTCATCCGCCGCCGACCGCCTGTTAAGCGTAGCGGTTTGGTTCACTGGCAGGCGGCAAGTCGGCTTGACCCTGCCCATGCAGGAGATCGAGCCTGCGGCTAGACGGACACTGCATGACTGCGCGGTGGTGCATGCTGCCATGGCGACGATAGACTGCCCCGGAGGGGCGCCAGCGCACGGTGGGCCGCCCCGAGGGAAAGAAGCTGGGAACACGGCGAGCCTCCAATAGTTTCAGCAGGCCGGAGGCTGCAGCTTGCACAGCGAGGGATGATTGAGGTGCCTGTGCCCACCCCCGCCCGACGGCACCGAGCTGCAAAAGAAGCTGCCACCTCCAGCTAGGCAGGGAGCCGGCCGTTCTTGCAAACACAGGTGCTGTGACGCCCGATCGATCGCTCCTGCGAGGCGCAGCGTGACGCCCGCCGGCTTCTGCTTGTAGCATTTTGGATGGAAGATTCTGGACAGTGCACTGCAGCACACTGTACTGCCTCAAAAATTACAGACTCCCGGACAGCAGGCCCCTCTGCTGAGGCCAACACACCACCGAACTGTCCTGGCGCAGGGGCCGTGCGTCTCCCGTCCCCCGCCGCCCGCATGCGCGCTTGGCCGAGCGCAGCTCGCCAAGCTGGGGATGCAGTGGGCAGGCTGCAGCAGTGAGGTAAGTCGCCATGAACATGGTTTGCATCCGGGATCTGCTGCTATCAGCATTGGGTCTGCTGCCGTGTCGCCGCCGCACCCAACCGCACCCCAGCCAGAGGGGCGGCCCATGGAGAAGGGGTCTGCTCGAGCGGGACGGGCCGCCCCCTCTTACTCCGCTCTATGATACAGGCATCGCCAGTTTCGCACGCCCGCAACCTCCGTCGGACGCCGCGATCTGCATTTTGGCACCAAGCCCGCTGGCCGCGCTGAGGTGCGGCGCCCGCCCAATGCGGCGCGCTTAGGCGCTCCCTGCTGCTCGCAACACCACTTTCGTCTTCAACAAGCTGTTAAACCTCAGATCCACGCCCAAAGAACCGCACGCGCTGCCTCCTTCTGCCACGCGTGGGGGTCGCCCGAACACCGTCGCGCTTCAGCTGCCGCCCTCCCTTCTCGGCGTTCAGGACAGCCTTTTACTCTCTAGAACAGGGTGAGGAAGCGCGAACATGCAGGACAGCCCCACATCGCATGGAGCATCTTGAAAGCGCCACGAGCATTTGCGACACTTTCCCCGCCCCGGATCTGCCCTGCAGGCTTTGGCTATCAATGAGGCGCTGGCTGCTGACCGCCGCGCTGCTGGCGCTGCTGGCCGCCGCCGCCGCCCAGGGCGCCGGCGCCGCCGACGGGCTCCCGGCTGGCGGCGAGGACAACACAGACGCAGGCGCAGCCGTCACGCCTGCTCCTGACGCCCTGGCAGACGGCAGCGCCGATGCTGGCAGCGAACAGCAGCTGGGCGACACCTCGCCGCAGCCCGCCGACCCGACAGCAGACCAGCCGCAGCCCGCCAACCCCACTGGACAGCAGGAGCCCACAGATGGCACCCAGCCCACAGACGGCACCACAGCCACGGATGAGAAGCAGGCTGCAGATGAGCAGGCGGGCAAGGGCGCGACTCCTGATGAGCAACAGCCTGCGGACGACACTCAGCCGGCGGACGAAACAGGCGACGGCGCAACCGCTGATGACCAGCAGCAGCAGCAGGCTGACGAGCAGCAGCAGGCAGAGGACACTGCTGCACAGCAGCCCGAGACTTACGCCGGCGACGGCGCTGATGGCAGCGGCACCGCTGACGCCACCGACAGCCAGGGCGACGGCATGTGGCAGTACATCCCGCCCGCCCCTTCCCCGCCCGCCGCTGACCCCCCGGTGGCGGCGCCCTCCCCCTCGCCCACCCCCGCTCCCCAGCTGCCGTCGGCCTCCCCATCGCCCCTGCCGCCCGCCCCGCCTGCGGTGAGTGGGTGCCTGTGCATGTGTGCATGTGCAGCAGTAGGCAGGGTCTGGCCAAATGGCAGCTGTTGCCTGCAAGCACTGGCCGCTGCTCTCCTCAGCTGCAAGCATGCTGTACAAGCCTAATCATCTGCTGCCACACTGACGCTGATCCTCACCCCCTTCCCTTGTATATGCAGCCCATCGCCTGGCCCGTGAATGTGGTGGTGCTGATTGATGGCGTGCCCTACCCATTCACCGACGAGAAGGCGGCACAGGTGGCCACGGCCCTACAGATGGTCACCCCCGCTTTCAAGTGGACTGCCGCGGCGCAGCAGGTGCGCAGTGGTTGTTTACAATGCCAGCCGCGCATTGCAGCTGATCACTCCAGCCTGCAGGTCACTTGCGCAGCATGTTATTATGCGTGGATTAGGGTTGAGAGTGGCAGTCCACATGCAAGGCATTGCAGTCAACCAGTTCCCGGCCTGCGCACTCACTTGCTCTGATCTACATCTTCCCAACTGCCTGCCCTGCAGCCCTTCTACTATGGCAAGCTGCCGGACATGCCGCCTGAGAACTCCACCGCAACCAACACGTCCACGACCGCTGGCCCCATGCAAATGGTGCCCGTGTCCGGCACCACGTCAGGTGAGCAGAGCGGAAAGGCGTCGCTTGCGGCTGGGCAGAGTGCACATACAGAGTGTACATGCACGTTGGCTGGAGTGGGCTGCTTGGAGCTTGTAAGGCAGCTATGGCCGGCCACTGTGGACAGGAGGCATGCGGCAGCCACACAGCAGGTGCCGCCTGTGCAGAGTGGTGATTGACTGCAAACCCACTTCCAGGCTGCTCACGTGCCACCCTCCTGCCTTCCCATTCCCCTGTTGCAGTCGTGCCCGCCGCGCTCTACCCCATTGCGCCCATCATCACTGCGCCAGCCGCCGCCACCGCACCGACTGCTGCGCCGGCGGTTGCTGACCCAGCACTCCCCACAGGCACCTACCCGGCAGCCGGCGCCGCAGCTGCTGCTGTGCCCGACCCATACGCCACGGCCGCCGCTGTTGACCCGGCCGCAGCTGCAGCCGGCCTCGCAACCGACCCAGCTGCAGCCGCAGCTGCAGCCGCAGTCCTCCCTGCCGACCCAGCTTTGGCGGCGGCAGCCGCTGCGATGGTCCCTGCGGCCACCACAGCACCTGGGGCAGTGCCCGTGGACACTCTTTCCGCTGCCGCTGACGGCTCCCAGCTGGTGTCTGTGGACCCCCTTGCCGTCAACGGCCTGGGCGGCACCGGCGGGCGCAAGATGCTGCAGAAGCAGGAGGCAGACGGCAATGGCGGCAACAAGGACGGCAAGGCCAAGGGCAATGGCGACAAAAAGGAGACCAAGCAGGATGAGAAGAAGGATGGCGGCAAGGGCGGCAAAAAGGAGGCTGCGCCTGCCCCCGCCCCTGCCCCCGCTGAGGTGGCAGCAGTGGCCGGCGGCGCCAGCGGCGATGCCAACCTGCCCCTGGCAACCGAGAAGGGGCAGTGCTACTCCAAGAAGCATGCGCTGGCCCCCGATGAGGCGGGCTGCGCCTTCTACTGCGAGGCCAAGGTGGGCGCTGCTGCTGTGTTCACTGGAAAGTGTATGCAATGCTGCAGGGCATGTGCTGGGGCTTGCTTGTAGCGCTGCCCAGGGCGCCACGGCTTGCCTCTGCTTTGTTCTAGCACTGTTGCGCTGTGCACTTCTGTCCTGTCTGCACACTATGCCAGCAGCTATTGCGCAAACGTGCAACATGCCGCTGCGCTGTGCTTGCCCCCACCAACTGCTGCAGGTGGCCAGCGGGGAGGTGAAGGAGGAGGAGCTGGCCGTCTACTTCTACGCCAACAAGCGCAGCCCCAACGGTGAGCCGAGCATGCAACGCGCAGGGCACCGAACCGCTGCGGCAGCTGGTGTGCCTTGACCAGTTTTGCTGGTTTGGTGAGACCAACCACTGTCTGCTGCTCTCCCAGGCTCCGGCTGTGCCTCACCCTCCCATCCTCCCACTTTCCCTCCGCTTCCACCCTGCAGGCGCGCCCAACTGCTGCACCTGCGTCAAGGCGGCCGGCAACAACAACAATGCTGCCGCCGCAGGCAAGGACACCGCCGGTGATGGGAACAACACTGATAACACCAACAGCACGGATGCCTCGGGCTATGACAACAAGAGCGGTGACTCGGGCAACGCAGAGAGCAGCACCAAGGCGGGCGATGGCGGCAATGACAGCAGCAGCGACGATGGAGACAGCAAGGGCGGCAAGGGCGGCAAGGGCGATGACAAGAAGGATGGCGGTGAGGGCAAGAAAAAGGACAGCGAGGACAGGAAGAGCCACAACGAGCGCCGCAACGCCACCGCCCAGGAGAAGCCTGCCACCCCCAATGGTGTCTACCTGTTTGCCCAGACCTTCGTCACCAACTTCACGGAAGAGCAGGTGCGGCAGCGCAGGGCTGGGCTGGTTTGGTGTGGCCTCGTATCGATAGTTAGAGCTGGGTGGGGCGGCAGGCAGTGGAGCAAAGATGCCTGTCTCAAGTGACCAGCAAGACAGGCACACCAGCTTCCGATGTTGCAGCAACGCATCTCCCCGCCCAAATATGATGGAGAAGCTGACCTGACCGAGTTCCCTTCCTGCCTCCACATCCTGCCACCCGCAGGCCCTCAACACCTCCATCCGCCTGGCCTCCAAGAACGGCATGCTCCTCAGCAACCTGCAGCAGGCAGCAGGTGGGTGCACTCGATTGAACTGAGCTGGAAATGATGCTGCAGTTTCGGGCAGGCAGGTGTATTTTGTGCACCGCCAGCCCATCTCGTGCCACTGTGTAGTGTGGCCGCGGGCGCCCCAAGACAGACTCCAAGCTGTCCCAGCTCATCCCACATTGTACCATGCCCGCCTCCTCCTGTTAACCACAGGCGTGGCCGCCAAGTCGGTGGACATTGTGTTCCTGGGCAGCGGCCCCTACCAGTTCGCCCCCCTGCCCTTCAAGTACGTGCGCCCCGCCGCCTCTGCCGACGAGGCCACCGCCGCCGAGGCGGACGCCAGCAGCGGCACCTCCAACGGAGCGCTAATTGGTGAGCTGGGGGGAGGGTGGGTGCAGTGCTGCTGCTGAGTTGGCACTTACATTGCATGTGTTGGGCTTGCACCCTCCTACTGTGCTGGACGTGTGCTCATCACCACACACTGGACAAAGCTGTCTGTCATCGACCTCAACCCATTCTCCCGCCCTCTCTCTCTCCTGCCCCTCCAGGCATCATCCTGGGCGTGGTGTGCGGCGTGGTGCTGCTAGTGGCCATCGTCTCCGCCTTTGCCATCCGGCGGCACCGCCTGAAGAAGAACGACGGCCAGGCGCTGGTCCGCAAGTGGGAGGCCGAGCGCCGCTACGGTGAGCGCCACAGCTGCTGAGTGTTGGGCCGGGGCAGGGACAGCTCACGTTTCAGCCTGCTGCTGGCAGGGAAAGTGCAGCAGTAGGGCTGGGGAGCAGCAAACAGAAATGCTGCCTGCCCGCCTCCTGTTCCCGCCTGTTGGCCATGCACAGCATGCTCACCCAGCCCACCCCTCTCACTCCACCCTCGCGCATTGCCCCCGTCCCCTGCTGCAGCCGAGGAGTCGCGGCGGGCAGCCATGGAGGAGCGGCGCGCCTCTAGCCAGCGGGCACTGGACCGAGTGCTGTCAAAGGATGGCAAGACCTCCTCCTCATCCGGCCGGCCTCCACGTGCCGCCTCCTCTGTCACCGCCAACTCATCCACGCAATCCGGCAGCAGCCTGGACCGCATGCGTGCAGCGCTGGGCCTGCGGAAGGACCACCTGGCAGCCGCCGCAGCACGCATGGACGCCGCCGATGCAGCGGCCGCCGCCGCCAGCAGCAGCAGCGCACGGCGCGCGCCCAGCACCGCCGGCAGCGACATCGCCACGCCGCTGCCGGCCGCTGACTTCAACGCCTCCAGTGGCCACCCCTCGCCGGCGCCCTCTGTCATGTCGGAGGTGACGCAGGGCAGCTCAGTGGGCAGCGAGGTGCCACTCACCTCTGTGGTGGTGCGCCAGGTTGGCGCCGCCGGCTCCTCGTCAGCGCCAGCACCCAGCTGGGCCACCCGCGACCCCGGCCAGGCGCCCAAGAAGGGCGGCTTCTGGACCTTTGGCCGCAGCTAGACTGTTGTTGGAACCATTAACCCGTCATTTGGAGCTCAGGCTCCCGCCACAGCTCCCCCCGATTGCTCATTCTTCCCTTGATCGCTGATTGCTGATGCACTGATCCGTCCCCTTGCTTCCAATGCTTGCTTTTCGGGCCGTGCCTATATCCACGAGACCCTGCCCCTTGCTTCTTTGATATCAGTAGGCAGATGACGCTCCTTGCTTCTCCCGTCGCTCTGTAGGCAGGCTCCCATGCAGCGTGCGTTTTGATCCCGCCACAGAAATGCAGCGCCTAATCTACTCCGTCGCTGCTCAATGTGTAAACTATGCGATATATACACAGCAATTGTGGCAAGGCAAGCCCAGGGTGGGCAGCAGGCAGTGCAGATCGGCAAATCAACAGCAGGAAGGGCCAGGCCGCTGCCCCGAGCTGCGCTGTGAGCAGCGGCGGTGGGCGCATGGGCGTCACAGGACGGGATCTTGATCAGGGGCACACCATCGGCGCTCACATCGCCTGGATCGCTGCTTAGAGGCGACAGCGGCGTGAGGCAACTTCGGCTTTGTCGGCTTTGTGAGGCTGCACCGTCGCTGGCAGCCATGGCCCGAGCGCTGCCGCTGATCCTGGCTCTGGCGATCGGGGTGGCCATCGGCGGGGCCGCAGGAGCGGACGGCGCCATCAGTCTGAGCGGCGTGACCGTGAGGGTGCTGGAGGCCAGCGGCAGCGTTGCAGACAAGCACAGCGTGACGGGTCCCGATGCCCGGCTGCGCCTGTCCCTCGATCACACCCGCACGCTTGAGGTGGGGTGCCGCCGCCGCCGCCGCCGGGATGGACGTGGCGAGAGGGGTGCCGCTCTGCTGATGATGTGCAGCTGCATGCTGCCCTTGATAACCACTTGCACATGCTGCTTGCAGGTGAAGCTGACGGCCGCGCTGGCGGGCGGTGACGCCGACTTCCGGCCACAGCAGGTGCGCCTGCCGAGTGGCGCGGCCCCACATGCCTTGCCCTGCCATCGCATGTTGGCTTGCGGACAGCTTGCCATGACTATATTAGCTAGACTCCTCTGCAGCTCTCACTCCTTGCATATGTGCAACACGTCTGCTGCTCCCACCGCCTGTACGCAGGCGTTCCTGCGGCTGACGGCACGCGGCAGCGGCGATGCCGCCTACTTTGCTGCCACCAAGGCCAAGGGCGGCGGCCTGGTGGTGACCGCCAAGCACGACGAGCTGCAGAAGCAGGTGGGTGGGCTGGGGTGGATTGTGGATGGGCTGGGCTGGTGTGAGTTTGGGGGGCATGAGCTGCTTGGGCAGGCTGGCTGAGGGGTGCGCTGGTTGTGAAGTGCAAACTGCTAGTGCAACCAACTGCTATTGCAACCAGCCAGTGCAAGGTGCTGATGGCTGGATGAGCACGTGTGGCATCCCTCATGGGCTCTTTCTGATGTGCGCAGGTGGGCACCCAGCCAGGCACGTACGATGCGGCGCTGCTGGTGGGCGACACCCGCTCAGCGCAGCCGGTGGAGTGGGCACTGGGGGAGGTCAAGGTGCGCCCCTCCGCTGCTGCTGTGCAGGCCGGCTGTGTAGGCCTGCAATTGGTTGCCTGGGTTGTCTTGAGCATTGTGAATGCCGCTTGCATGCTACCCGCCTCACCGCGTGCAGCAAGGCATGTGTGCTGCGCCCCAAGTCGTGCCGAGCTGTACCATACCCCTCCAGCTCAGTTTTATACACCATGGTCCTTGCCTGCAGGTGCTGCACCCCCCTCAGGACGACGGCTCGCAGCCCGAGGCAAAGCCCTACCGGTGCGGGCTAGACGCTGCTGAGGTGGCTATGTGCAGACGGTTTGCTGCCTTGCCTGCTACCTTGTGGCAGCTGTTTGTCGTGCCCAGTGCTCAGTTCCTTGTGTGCTGCACACCTCCAACTTGCTGCTTGTTGGCACAGTCGGGAGCAGGCTGGAACCGCATCTGCCCACCAACCACACCCTCTGCAGCACCCTGGACGCCACCTTCCGCCCCAAGCCCGTGATTGTGCACCAGCACCGCCAGCCGGAGCGGCGCGCACCTGGTATTGTGTCCCTCTTCTTCTCCCTGGTGGCGCTCGCCCCGCTGGCCGCCTATGTGGTGGTTGCGCTGCGCATCGGAGCCAATCTCAAGGTGACTGCGTGCTGCTGCTGACTGCGTGTCACAGTGGAGCGTTGTGCCTCTGTTTGTGCGCTAAGTGTGCGCTGTGAGGTCTGCTGCTGTTCCAGTCTCCCATTGGTCCCTTCCTTCGGCTCAATCCTGCCCTGAACACCCCAGCCGTCCATCCTCTCACCCTCCTGTTGTGTACAGGGCTTCCCCACCGGCGCCTCCTTCCTGCCCGCCGCCGCCTTCCACGCCGGCCTGGCCGCCATCTGCGCCCTCTACCTGCTTTTCTGGCTGCAGCTCAACCTCATGCAGGCAAGCCGTAGTGCTGTTGCTCATGCAGTCGCTGGGCTGCGGCTGGGGCTCATGCAGCCACCTGTGCTGCTACTGTTGCTGCTGCAACTGGGGCTGTTGTTGCCGGGGATGCTTCGCTGGGCAGAGCTGCAACCTGCTCCCTGCTTGTACTGCATTGCCATGGTGGGGCTGCTTTGGGCCGTGGCTGCCTGCCCTTGCATCATCTCCTTGCCCCATTCATCGTGTGCCCGGCGTGTGTGCCGCTCGTCACCCCGCCTCTCACCTGTCCTGCCTCCTCATCCTCGCCTGCCGCAGACCCTCCCCATCCTGGCTGCCCTGGGCGTGGTCACCGCTGTGTTTGGACGGATCACGCTGCAGGGGGCTGCAGCAGCGGCTGCCGCCAAGCCGCCTCAGAAGCAGGAGTGAGGGCAGACAGGGGTGCCACGAGCGTTGCGGCGTGCCCCCACTTTCTCTGCTTCTGTTGCTTCTCTGTGCTCCTGCCGTGCTGTGCTTTGCCACCGCTCCGCGCGATAGACACACCACGGTGTAAGCAGTCACTCGGTTCGCACGTTGGGTAATCCCCTGTCTATGTTACAAGCCCCAGTGCGGGGCGTACGGGGGCTGCCCGCCCATACTGGTCGGGGGACACGAGCAAGGGGTGGTCGTGATAGGTGGCGAGCAGCGGATGCGGGCAACCATCATCATGGGGTGGGGGCGTCATGGGTTGGAGGGGGCTGGCACCTCGGGGCACAGCAGCGGGAAGTACAGCACAAGTGCAGTGCATGGGGGGTAGGGTGTAGGGTGTGTGTCTGGCTGTCTCCGTCAGCAGTGCATTGGGGGGGAGCATGGAGCGAGCAGGGGCGCGGGCTCAGCCCGCGTGGCGCCCCACGGAACCAACTCATAAAGCGGACAACAAGGGGACAAGATGGGCGGGAGGGGGAGAGAGGTGGAGAGACGTAAACATGGGATCAAGGGTCGTGCGCCACAGCCGTATCGCGGGCTGGGAAGCTGAGCAACAGGGCGTTGGGGAAAGAAGTACCTCGTGGTTGGTTGCAGAAGCAGCCAGGTGCGCATTGCGAGGGGTGGGGGAAAGGTGGGCAAGCAACAGATGGTAACACTAGCGGCCGCGCTTTGGGTTGCGGCTCTTGGTTCGCTAGCTGGCGCGGTGTGCGCCAGAGAAATTAGGGCGAGGCGGCGGCACGGCAGTAGCGGCAGCAGGGCGTCAACTAGGCAGCGGGCGGCTGCTGGGAGCCGCCCTCTATTGCAATGGGCTGGGTCGGCACTTGGGCCATCAAAAAGAGCCCGCTTTGCGCGCCATGCTGCTGCCGCTGTGTCTAGGGCGTGCCGCCGCCGCCGCACTGGCAGCCTAGGCAGGCTGCTCAGTTGACTTGGGGCGGATTCTTCCAGGCCTCAGGCGGGTCCCACCTGCGGGGGGCAGCAGCAGGAGGGTGGCGTAAGCACGCATGCAGTGTTGATTCACTGGTACCCACAGCAAATCGGCCAGCTGTGCTGCAGGGTCCAAATACAGGTGCTTAGCAGGCAGCAGCAGCACTAACCACAAGCAAATTCACTTCACACAAGAGCAGCATGCTCAGCCAAATCCACACCCTACAAGAGCCAGCAAGATAAACTGTCATTCCCGCTGCACACAGCCCATGTCGTCTCCTGCGCTAAGCATACAGCTCGCGACACCAACAATAGCAACAGACAGTTTATCAACAGCTCACGTCGTCTCCTGCGTCTTGGAGTTGTGGTAGTACGCCTCCCCGCCCTCGGTGCGGTACTGCGTCCACCCAGCTGGCCCCGGCACCGGGCAGCCTGAGAAGGGAGCGTAGGAGTGGAGCCAGTGCGGCGAGTGAGCGGCAGCAGCAGGCAGCCAGCGGGCACACCAGGGTTTGGAGGCTGCACCAACAGGCCAAGCCGTCTGCTGCATGTGGGTGAAGTGCATCGTACGCCAGCATCAGCGGCTCAGCATCTGCTGCCCCACCACGTCGCCCGCCAGCTGACCTGCGGCCTTCCAGGCGACATCGTCCCGCTCTCGTGTCCGCCCGTTTGCTACGCTGCCGCCCCGGCCCCCATACCCCTGCAGCAAAGCCGTGCACGGGCGCAGCAGCAGTGAACTGCAGATGCAAACATGGGCCTGGTATAGCGGGCTTCCAGGTGCAGTAAAGAGGTGCAGTACAGCAGGCTTCGACGCCAGAGCAGAAGCTGCATGCAGGTGCAGCAGGCAAGCCAGCAGAGCGACGGCAGTCTGCGCACCTGGCCGCGCCCTCCACCGCGCCCGCCCTCTTCCCTATAGCCACCCTCTCCGCCGCCGCGGCCGCCGCGGCCACGCCCGCCGCCCCTCGGCGGCAGCGAACGCAGCTCCTCGTCTCCGTGCGCAAAGTTGCAGCGGTCGCCAAAGCGGCAGTGCCCCGCCTCCCACCTGCAGCAGCACGGTCAGGCAGGCGGCTCTGACACTGTAAGCACCAACAGCAGCGCCGCCTGCACATGGCAATTGCTCCGCCACCCCACCAGCCGCAGCAGTTGGCAGCCTGGAGCAACAGCAAACGGCCACAGCTCAGTGCGGCAGGCAGCGCACCGCTGACATATCCGCGTCTTGGCGTTCTCTGCACGGAACGGGAGGGCAAGCAGACCAACATGACAATCGAGCAACGGATGCAGCAACGGAGTGTCGTGCTGCTGCAGGTGGCAGCCCCGCGAAGCACAACTTGCGAGCAGCGCGCAGCCGTTGGGCAAGGGGAGCACGGCGCCGGCACCTTTGTGGGCCCGCGTCGCCGGCACCCTAGTGCGCGCCCAACCCGTCTCCCTGGCGGCGCTCGCTAACCAGCAAGTTGCTGCTGCACATCCCACGCCCGAGCAAGCGGCCCTGCGCCCGCAGCGCGCCCTTCCCGCCCAACTCGCCTGCAGTGCCGCGAAAGCCCACGCGGGGCTTATCTGCGCTGCCAGCAGCTCCCCGGCCGCCTGGCGCGCCCCCAGGCGCTCCAGCTGCGCCGCGACCGCCGCCCCCAGCTGCTCGCCCCCCGCCTGGCGGCATCTTTCTGCTCCCTAGAGCCCTGCCAAAGCGGCAGGAGCTGCCGACACGGGCTGCGCAGCAGCGAGGTCACGAGCACGGAGAGCTGCGGGGATGTTTTGCAACAGGAGCGCTCGCGTGAGGCAGCGCAAGACGGAACGATGTGCGGGACTTTGCGAACAGGCGCTGGAGAGCGCAGGGAGGGCCGCCGCCGCCGCCAGCGAGGCGCCGAACCCTAGCGCGCAATCACGGAGCGCTCCTACACCAGCGGTGCACCTTGCGGCCTGCTCCTCTACCAGCTTCATCCCTGCCTGCCTGCTCCCAAATGAAATCACACCGTGGTTCCATGAAAACCAGTGCAGGAAAGGTCAGGCGTCAGGGGTGCTGCTGGGCAGGCAGGGCGGGGAAGCCGTTGAATGAATTGGGTGATGCAGGATGCAAATGTGCAACGGCCGACGCGGCTATGTGGGCTTGTCGGCCGCCGCCTGCCGCTCCGCTGCTGCTGCCGCGTCGCCGGCCTCCTCCGCCTCCGTCTGCTCAATGGCGCTGATGAGCAGGTCTGGGCCCTCCACATCACCCTCCACATCTGCGGGCAGTGCAGGGAACGGAGCAGCGGCTGTTGGACAACGCAGCTGCAAAAGAGTGCACAGTGCTCATTGAACGTGACGAAACTGCACAAAGGCCATAAGAGCGCTGTGAGTCCCACGGCAGGCAGGCACAGCTCGAAAGGCAGGTCCTCACCTTCCAGCAGCGGGTCGGCTCGGGCCGAGGTGGTGGGGGTCAGGCCCTGGCCAAAGCCATCCACCTGCAAGTCAGGTGCCAGGGGAGTGACCAGCGATGAGATGAGGCGCAGCAGAGGAACATCACGAGAGGACAGGCCGCCAAACGGACAGGTTGACACGAGTGGAGAGCCAACGCGATTGCTGTGATCCACAGAATGGCAAAGCACAAGCAAACTTCCAGCAGGGTGCGCTGGCTGGTGCCCAGCCCCAGGCCCTGCCCAGCGTCGCTTGCTTGCCTGCAGGGAGTGCAGGCTGCCCTGGCGGTAGCGCCCAAAGCCGTCCAGCTCCTGGGCAGTATCCAGGTCAGCACCGCCCGCCGCCGCCTTGCCCTTGCTGCTGCTGGGGCCGGCGCCGCCTGCCGCGGCCGCAGCGGCAGCCCCCGCCTCCTCCGCCAGCTGCTGCAGCCGCCTGTGCACTGCAGACAGCGGCGCATCGCCACCCAGAGGAGGCTTGCCAGAGGGGCCTGCGCCGCTGCCTGCGCCGCCGCCGCCGCCCTCGCCCTTGCCGCCGGCCGACCGCTGCTGCTGCGCGTGCTGTGCATGGTGCGCCTGCTGCAGCGTGCCCATCATGGCCAGCCAGTGGTGCTCGTGCAGCTGCTGCAGGCCCAGCGGCGGCGGCAGCAGGCCTGGTGCTAAGGGCATGGGCAGCGAGGGTGGGCGGGCCGGAGAGCTGCCCAAGCTAGGCACTGCTGCGCCACCCGGCACTGGAGGCTCGACAGGGAAATTCGGGTAGGTGGGCTGGCTGTCCGCTCGCGCCAGGGAAGCTGCTGCCGCCAGCCAGTCCTGTGCTTGCAGGTCGTCTGCAGGACCAGGGTGGAGGAGGGTCCGTGAGCTGAGAAGGGGTTTGCAGGGAGCCCATGCAGCGCAAGCGAGCACCCGCTGCGGGTTTGTGCAGCAACCGCACAAACCATCAAACAGCATAGAGATCGGTCAGGCAGGGATGACACCCAGAGGTGACAAGTCACAACAGCCATGCACACATACACTCACTCTGCAGGTCGGCATCATGCAGGTCTCGGTGCATGAGGTCCAGCGCTGGCGAGGGGGCATGTGGTGTGGGCTGTCGCGAGCTGAGCAGCGCCGACGCGGCGGCCGCGGGCAGCGAGGGCGGCCTGCAGAGGAGGAGAACAGAGGCGTGCAGTGCAGAAAGGTTGCAGAATGGCTGAATGCTCAGCTGCCACTCAGCCCAGTGGTCACAAAGCTCGAAGCCTCAAGGCCAGCAATCACCCAGCTGGCCCACCTCTACAACCCACATGCACGCGCCAATCTGATCAACAGACCACAAGCGGCCTCCCCACCTGGGCAAGCCCAGCGACCCCGGCGCGCCGCCGCCCTGCACAATTTGCATAAGCTCCGCCACCGCCTTCTGCTGCTCCTGATGCGCTGCTGCGGGGCCATCCGACGGAGAGCCCCAGCCTCGAGCCGGCATGGCCCCCGCCGCGGCGGCCGCCGCAGCTGCTGCAGCGGCTGCTGCCGCCATGGCTGCAGGGGGCTCCATGAACGGCATGCCGACACCCGGCAGCATGGGCGCTCCAAACGGCATGAAGGGCGCCAGCATGGGCGGCAGCATGGCCGGCTGCGGCAGGCCGGACAGGCGCGCCATGGCCGACAGCCCGGCCGTGAATTGCTGCTGCCACTGCTGCCAGGCTGCCAGGCCTCCGGGGAAGCCGATGGGCATGCCTGGGTGCGGCGGCGGCAGGCGGTGCCGCTTGCTGCGCTGCCGGGGGAGCGGCTCCAGCACACCCGCCGACGGCCACACCGCTGCCTGCTGCTGCTGCTGCTGCTGCTGCTGCTCCCCCTCCTCACCGCCAGCCTCCCCTGCAGGCTCGACCCGCCGGCCCTGCCGCGACTTGCGCTGCGCCTGGCCGCCCCATTCCGGCAGCGGCGGCCCTGCGGGCTCTGGCCGGGCGGGCTGGCTCTCCTCCTGCTGCTCCCCCTGCTCCGCCTTGAGCTGCTGGCCATCCAAGAAGGCCGCAATGTCGTGCAGCTCGTCGTTGCCAAAGCTCTCTGCATCGGCTGAAGCACACGAGGACTGCCTTTCAGGTTGGGCGGCAACAGCAGCAGATGCTGGAGCCTTGCCAACACAGCTGGAGGCCAGGCATGCCAAGCCGCACACAGCAGCAGGCAGCCCACACATTTCTGCACTTTCCCACGACAACAACTCCCACCAACCAACCTGTGCGGAAGGCGTGCCGCCGCGCCGCCAGCGCCACCGCAATGCCGCGCGGCGACAGCGGGTCTGCAGCCGTGGGCGTGCCCGTGGCCATGGGGCTGCCAAAGCCAGCCTGGCAGCGGCCGCACACGTAGCGCGTGGCGCCGTGCCGCAGCCTGCAGGTTGGGGGCGGGAGAGCAGAGCAGTGGGCTGCAAGTGCAGGGTGACTTCAGCCTAGGTGCTGTGAGATAAAACAGCAATGCAATAGCAGGAAAAGCACAGGCGTTACATTTCATGGCCAACCGAACTTGCTAGTCAAGCTGCCCACAACCGCACCTGCCATACCGCGCCAGGCAGGCGGTGTGGGCCCACACGCCGCAGTGCTCGCATTCTACCATCTCTGCAGTGAGGAAGATTGCGGAGGAGAAAGTCAAGGGCAAGGTTTAGGCAAGTTTAGCTGCTTCTGCCAACATGCACAGCACATCTCCAGCTGCTACAGGCCCAGCAGCTTTGTACCGCCACCTTCTGCAGCAGCAGGCTCCCACTCAATTGCATTCGCTGCACCCCGGACCACATTCACTCCAGCTCCCCTCCTGCGGACGCTCACCCTCCCCATCGTCGTACGACACGCCGCACACGCAGTCCACGTCGTGCTGCTCCCGCTTCAGCCGCCGCTGCCACTCCTCCTCGTCCTCGTCCGCCTCCCGCAGCTCAGCCTCCGCCATCTCAGCATCCATGTCATCGATGTCCGAGGCGTCGTCCGCAAACTCGGCCGACAGGTGGCGCGGCTTGCGGCGCGGCCGCCGCTGGCGCGCCCGCGCGCCCGCCGCGCGGCCGTTGGCCGTTGCCCGCACCGGCGCCAGCGCCGGTGGGGCAGACAGCGGGGCCAGTGCGGGGGCTGCCGCGGCGCTGCTGGCGCCGCCGCCGCTGGTGGTGCGGCGGCGCACGGCGGGGCCGGGGGCGGCGTGCCGGTAGCGGCGGTCGTCGTAGATGCCTGCATGGGGACGGGCGTCAAGACAGCAGCGATTAGATATGGAGTGCAGCAAGTGGCAGCAACAACAGTTAGCCAGCGGGAACAGCAAGCAGCTCAAAACCTGTACAGCCATGAGCAGCAAAAGCGCTTGGTGGTGAGCAGCCCAGCCCCAAACACTCCCCCAGCGCAGTAGCGCAGCGGTCAGCCAGCCCAAGTCTGCCAAAGCAGCAGGCATCTGGCCCCAGGCGTATCGCTGTTGAAGCAGTAAAACATCCAAGCCACCCCACCTCTTCCTCACCAAAGCGCGTGTCCTCGTGCAGCCGCTTCTGCGCGCCCACCTTGCGCCGCTTGCCGTAGCCGCCCGCCGAGCCGCCGCCCTCATCGCCGTCAAGGTCCAAATCCATGGCTGCCGCCTCCTCGCCGCCCACGCTCTGGCCCTGCGCTGAGGCCGGCCGCACATGGGGGGCCTCCTCCTCGGGGACCACCTCGTCCTCTGTTGGAGCGGTACAGGGGCGGTACGGGGGCAGCGGGCGGTTGGGAGGGCAGAATCGGGCGGCTGAGAAGCTCAGCAGGCAAGCAAAGCAAGCGGCAGAGGCTGCAGCACTGATGCAGCAAGCAGCCGCTGGTCAACAAGCCAGCCAGGCAGCAGGGTCCAAACACCAGCCACAGCAGCACTGCACACCCCAAGGCACCACTGTGCGCACCTGTGAAGCGCTTGCGGTTGAGGGCCGCCTTGCGGCGGTTGGAGCTGCGCAGCGGCACGCCTGTGCCGCTGTCGGCAGGCCCCTGCGCAGAGCCCGGGCGCAGGCCCAGCACAGCACTGTCTGCTGCTGACTCTGCTGCCTGCAGCATGGCCGCCACCGCTGCATTGGCAGCCAGCTGCGCCGCCTGCGCCTCCTCAGCAGCGCCCTGATATACGCTGCGAGCCGCCTGCAGCAGGCCCTGCACCGCGGCAGCCTGCTGCGCCAGCTGCTGCGCCGCAGCCATCTGCGCCGGCGCATCTTCCGCACCCGCCGCTGCTGCCGCTGCTGCGCCCTCCATGGTCGCCCCTGCCGCACCCTGCCACACGCAGGCAGCAGCCAGCGCCTGCACATAGCCCTGCTGCGCCTGCTTGATGGCGGTGTTGGCCAGCCCCAGGCGCGCCTGGGCAGCCATCTGTGCCGCCGCCAGCTGCGCCTGCTGCTGCGCCTCAGTCAGCACGGGCTGCGCATGAGAGGCTGTGCTGCGTGTGCGGGTGCCTGCTGCAGCAGATGCCCCTGCCGTGTGCTGCGACGAGGCCGCTGCGGTGGGCGGCGGCGCCGGGCTGCCACGGGTAGCGGCCGCACGCGCGCCTGTGCGGCGCCGTGGCGGCGGCACGTCGTGCCCCAGCTCATTAGTGTTCAGGTGCCGGAACTTGATCATATTTCGGTACTGCGGCACATGGGGCATGTAGTAGCAACAGGGAGTAGCGAGTCAGCTGCACATACTGTGTCAACACCAGCTTCTGCCAGGAGTGCACAGCATCTGCGGCAGCACCCACCAAAAAATGTAAGCCAGCACCCAACAAGCCTAGCCTGCCACAGCAGCAGCTTGCAGTCCCACACTAACACACCTTGTCCTTGAGCTGCACGCCGGTGCGCTGCCGCAGCACCGGGTAGTCGTTCACAATCTTCTGCCAGTTGCCCACGCCAAAGCGCTGCAGGCGGCAAGCGGGGGCGGCGGGGGTTTGGCGGAGCGCTGAACAACCTAGGCTCGCCGAGGTTGGCAGCCAGCGCTTGCACTGCTGCTGCAGCTTGACTGGCAACCAGCTGCAATCAAATACTACAGCAGGGCACGTGTCCAACAACACCTGCTGACGACAAAGCACAGTTGCTCTGTGCTTTGCAGACGGCCCCACTGCGGCTTGCCTGCACACCCTCCTTAAGCGCAGACACCTCGGCATCGCTCCAGTGGTTGTACGAGCGCCCCATGGTGCTGCCAGAATCTCCACAGCTTGCCGCGCACAGCAAAGGCCGCTCAGGGCTGCAGCCGCTGACTCCCAGCTGCGAGAAGGTCCGCACGCAGCTGCACATGGGAGCGCAGGGCAGGCGCAATGTCGGCGGTGCCACCAGGCAGCGTAGGACACCGATCAGCTGCAGGCTTGGCGCTGGAGCACCGCCCTACAGCCAGGCACATCCAGATTGTGCAGTTGACGCTGATTCCCAGTCCAAACATAGCTTACCAGCAGCGGTCGGCGGCGGGAGGGCACAACCCTACGCCAGGGTTTGCGCCGTGCGCTGCCTGTGGTGCCCGCTCGCCGGTCTGGCGCCGCTCAGGGGAAGTGCTGGATGCGCCCGGGCCGTCCCCAGGCGCGGTGGCCCCGTCTCAGCGCCGAGGCTTTTGGCGGCGGGCCACGGTCGGTGGCTGCGCCGCCCCTGGCCCGCTCACCGCGCTCTAAAGGCGCTGCAGAGGCGGCAGCGGCCGTGCAGCGGTGTGGGGCGAGCTTGCTGGAGGGTTCAGGGTTGTCATGCAGGGTTCGCGGTTGCCCGACGCTCGCACGCCGGCTGGGCGGCTCCAGTGATCGCTGTGGGGAGGCAGGAGGCCTCAGGGCTTTGACTGGTGCAGAGCAGACCAATGACCGCCCCCATGCGTGCGTCCCTAGTGGCCAGAACCTCCATCGCCGACGGCCACACATGCATGACGCACTTCTGATAATTTTCAGCGCCCCAGCAAGCCCACAGTCGCCTTTGGCCCTCGGTCGCAAGCTGCCACCTCCATAATTCGCCGCTCTCGCACCGCCAGAAACTTGCAATTGGCTGTAGCTTTACGATGGCTACGGCCGCTCCGCTCGCCTGCCGCCTGGCAGCAGCGGCCGCCCGGCTGCGCTCCTGCGCGGCTGCTAGCAGCAGTGGGCGCGCCCCAGCAGCAGCGTGGCGGTCACTGGAGCCGTTTGGAGCCTGGGACCGGCCCCAGCGCTCCGTGACGACAGCGGCGGCGGCGCAGGAGGCGGCAGCGGCGCAGGAGCAGCCACCACGCACGGTGCCCACGCGGCGGCTCACCTCGCAAGAGGTGCGCAGCGCTGTTGGGGCTCTTGAGGCCAAGGAGCCGGAATAAGCTGCGGGCCCGGTGCTGCTGCATTGCGTTCCCCTCATTTGCTGCCGCTCATGGCTGGATGCCGCCCCGGCGCCTGCTCCGCTACCCAACCTCCAGCTCCGTCACTGAACTGCTGCACTGCTCCCTCGCCCAGGCGGTGGAGGCGCTGTACGGCAGCCAGCACGAGGCGCAGCGCTCCACCTTTGCCGCCTTCTACTCCAGCGAGCTGGGCGGCATTGTGACCGACCCAGCGCTCATGGTGGTGCAGATCGACGACCACATGCTGCACCGCGGCCACGGAGGTGGGTATGGGCTGCGGGAGGGTGTGGCATGAGCTGCAGGGGTGGCCAGAGATGGAGGGCGGCTGCAGTGCTGCCGCCTACCAGCTGCGCGCTGCTTCCATGCAAGCAGAGGAAGCAGGCCTAGGCAATCAAATTAGCGCTGCAGCCTGCTGCTGCAAAATCAGGGTGACACATGTGGCGCCACGCAAGCTGGCAATCTCCACTTTCCCTGCTCTCTGCAGTGTTTGACACCGCCATCCTGACCGAGGGCCACCTGTACCAGCTGGACCAGCACCTGCAGCGCTTCCTCACCAACGCGGCGCGCGCCAACATCCCGCTGCCCCCCGGCCTCAGCGCGGAGCAGATGCGGCGCACCATCCTGGAGACAGCGGCCGCCTCCTGCAAGCTCAACGGTCAGTGGGGCGGGGCGGGGCGGGGCGAGGCGGGGCGGGGCAGGAAGCTGGGCTCGTCATTTTGCATGGTTGCTTGATGCAGGGCTTGCAATATGCAGCAGTGTGTTGTAGATGCAGGCTGCGGCAAGTTTGCAAGCAGGGCGTGAAGCCGTAGTCAGGCTACCACTGATCAGCCCTTCAGCACCTCAGTGCAAGGCTGGCATGCTGTCAGCAGGCGCCCCAATCCTTCCCCACCCCACCACCTTGCTCGCCCCCTGCAGGCTTTGTGCGCTACTGGCTGTCGGCGGGGCGGGGCGGCTTTGGGCTGAGCGGCAACGAGTGCCTGGGCAGCGCGTTCTACTGCATCGTCTACACGCACGAGGTGCCCGACGACAAGCTGGACGGTGAGTGGCCTTTGAAGGGTGCGTCCAGCGTTGTCCATGCCAGTCTCGTCTATGCCAGCACAACTTGCAACTTACAACTTGGCGCCCTTACAACCTGGCGCCACGCGCGTTGGCCCAGGGCGAGGCAAGGCAGGTCGGCAAGAGGGCGGCAGAGCTGAGTTGGGAAGCTTCACTGCGACCATCGCCACACCAGCATCCCTGCCACGCCTGTGTTCAGTAGCTCTGCTTGCAACACCCTCCACCCAACGCGCAGAGTACCTGCGGGGCTGGCGCGTGAAGACGAGCCCCGTGCCCATCAAGCCGCCCTTCTTCTCGCTCATCAAGTCCAACAACTACCTACCCAACGCGCTCAACCTCATGGACGCACAGGCGGAGCAGTACGACCAGGTGGGTGTATGTCAAATTATTGAGCGGGTGCATGCTCCATTTGAGTTGGTGCATGAGCATGCAAGAGATGAGGGGGCGGGTGTCCAGTGTGTGCGCAAGGGAGGCTTTGAGGCGCTGCCCCAAGGGCAGACAGGGCGTGGCCATGCCTCTCGCGCGGTCATGCCTGCAGCCCCAGCCCTTACTGTTGCACCTCCGGGCTGCCCGTGGCATCCTGCCTCTGTGCCTTCCCTCACCCCGGGTTGTGTGTGCTGCCTTCCGCAGGGCATTTTTGTGGACGCCGACGGCAACGTGAGCGAGGGGCCCAACATGAACGTGGCTTGCCTGCTGGTGAGGCAGGGGTGGGCTGCTGGTGTAGTGGGGGCGGTGCCCTGCTGCGCCCGCTGTGCTAGCTGCTGTGTCACGCTGTGCCTGGGGTGTGCCGTAACCTTTTAAC
>VFQO010000836.1_pt1 | contig 28831 bp, 20 predicted proteins | sample 3512331 | NCBI WGS metagenome assembly VFQO01 (sample SAMN10412371, study PRJNA504923) | tailings metagenome | isolation source: Replicate 3 from Balatoc abandoned mine | place: Philippines: Itogon, Benguet | collected 2017-08-28 | reverse complement strand
AGACATAGAATCAATACTTTACCACCATTGCAAGGGGGTGTTTTTCAACACAATCGACCCAGACCCGGTCGTTCGCGCTAACTATCATCAAAGACGGTTCGAGAAAAAAGCTGCCGAGGGGATGACGCAATCCACGCTGTCAGTTTTGCGGTCCAATTTCGGTCGTTCGGGTGCCCCGAAGCGCACCTGAAAAGCAGCCGTTTGTATCCCCGCCAGTCCAATTGCCGGCACACGGACGCTAGCCGATACGGTTTTTGCAGGCGTGGAAAATTCTCTACTGACGGAAGGTGAGTTTCAGGCCATTCGCAGCTTGGAGACAGGCGAGCGTCGCGCGAACAGAAGTAATCCGGCGAAGAGCACGGTGAAGAACACCAGCATCATGCTTGTTTCGACCACCACCTCGAAGGGCGCAACAAAGCGCTCGTCAAGGCCGACATAGCGATCCGCCACCCACACCGCTGCGACGACGCAACAAAACAGCGACAATGCGGCCCTTAGCCACTGATAGGCGGGTGTGGCGGCGATGGTCACCAGGGCAGGGACGATCGCGAGTGCGATGGCGATCTGAACCAGCTCAATCCCTAGGTTGAAGCCGAGGAGCGTGACGATATTGCGCGCCAAGGATAGGTCGGTCGCGCTCAGAAATCCGGCAAAGCCTAGGCCGTGGACAAGCCCGAATAGCGTAGCGAATAGAGCCTCTCGGCGCGGGAAGATCGGGCGGATTGCATGGATCGCTGCAATCAATACCGAAATGGCAATCAGGGTTTCGACCAGCGCACCAGGAAGAGTCATCCCGCCCAGCGATGCCGCGATCAGTGTGGCGCTGTGTCCCAACGTGAATCCCGAAATCAGGATCGCTGCAGAACGGATCGTCAGCTTTGCTCCGCGCGCCTCGCGCCAGCGCCCGCCGCGCGCTACCAGCGGCAGGGGCAAAAGCAGCGCCAGCAAAAATGCCAGATGATCGATCCCGCCAAGAATATGCCCAGCACCGAGGCTGACTGCATTGGCAAAGGGCATCCAGCTGCGTGCCGAGCCGCGGTTGATCATCAGCGCATTGCGACTTCCGCGCAAGGTGCCGATGACGACCGGCTCGTCACCCAGTTTGCTTGCCGGGTCGCGGCGCAGCATGACAAGCACGAAATGGTCGGGCACCGTCGCGATGACCGCGCGCCAACGGAGCGTGAAATCGCTCAGTTTCGATGGGTCACGCGGCACAAGGGAGAGTGTCGCGACGAGGTCCGGGGTGCCATCGCGGGTTACGAATTCGAGACTCTCCACCTGGGTCCGCCACGCGTCAGAGCCGCTACTGGCCGAGATGGATTCGGTGAGATAGCGCCGCGCCTGCGTTTGGGACGCGTCATCCCCTGTGATGCGCTGTCCGCTGGCAAAGGCATATTCAGCCGCCGGGATCACGACCTCCATGGTGACGCGATCAGTCTGAAAATCGAGATAGGCCTCGCTGTTCGGTGCCTGATGCGCCCTAGCCGTTCCTGTCAGCGCGACAGCAGCGAGCAGCCAGGCGATGACGGTCAGGATCAGCCGTGCGCGAGCCATATCAACCTCGTTGTCGGATCATTGATCTTTGGGTTGATCGCGCGGGCCTGATCACCGGCAATTCCTGCCGCTGCGGTTTCGCCGAGGATGGTGAGTAACTGCGCCTTGATCGCAAAGAGCTGCGCGGATCGCCAGCCGGACCGCTCAGCAAGTCTGATCTGAGCCAAACCGGCGCGGGCCTGATCATTCGCCATGAGCGCCCGTGCTAGGAGCAACCGGGTCTCGCCATAGGGGCGGGCCTTTGCGTCCATCGCAGCCAGGCGCAGAGCCTCTGCGGGATCTCCGAAAACCAGCTCGTGCTCGGCAGCATGGGCGGCGAAGGCTGCGGGGTATTTGGCGGCCCATTCCTGCCAGATTGCTCCCGATTTTTTCACCCAGGCGCGGCTGCGGGTGTTGTCGCCACGCACTCGCCACACAAGCGCCAGCATATCCATCGCTTCGGGCCGGTTATGGTCGCGCGCCACTCTCTCAAGCTCGGCAATTGCGCTATCCGTCTGGCCATTTATAAGGCGGGCCTCTGCCCGGTAGAGGGCGGTGAGCCAATGTCCGGAAAACAGTTCTTCGGCCCGGTCGTACCAGTCCTGCGCAACAACATAATCGCCTCGCGCGCTGGCGATCATGCCAGTTTGGAGCGCGATACTCGACAGCACGACAGGCGTGAGATTTTCCGCGCGGGTTGCCTCGGCCAATGTTGCGATTGCGGCATCGAATTCGCCGGAGACGCGCTGCAAGTTAGCGATACGCAGCGCGACCCCGACATGCGGCTCCTGTTGCCTTGCCTCACGATACAGGCGAGCGGCCTCGACATAGTCGCCGGCATAGAGTGCTAAATCGCCGCGCATGGCAGCGGCTTCCGATAAGGTCGGTTTCTCGGGGGTAACGCTGGCGAGCGAAAGAATGTCGAGTTCGCGCGAAGCCCCCGCCAGATCGTGCCGCACCATCGCCAGTTCGGCCCGCAATTCGGGTACGCCCGAGGGTTTTGGAGCAAGACTGCGAACCGCATCAATCTTTGCTTCGGCCATGTCGAGATAGGCGATCTCGCCCGTCAGGCGGAACAGCGACAACGCCGCGGCACCGGCGCCAGCATGAGGGAGCCATTCATTTGGCGCTCGTTCGACGCGGGCCAGCGACAGGTCGAGGCGCTGGTTCGAAGCAGCGAGGAGGTCAGCATAGGTCGTCGGGCCGTAAGCCGGCCGTTCGATGGCGAAAGCCGGCGCCGGTACGCTGCTGCCGCGCTGGGTCATCCATTGCACCAGTGCAACGCAAAGAATCGCCAGCATTGCGATCAGCGGCCAACGTAGCAGTTTGATCATGTCGTCCTTGCCGCATTTTGGAGAACCGGGCAGGCCCAATTGTCTCGGGCCTGCCCGGCTGCCGGGAAGGGGATTAACCCGGCTATTTCCTATGTGGCACGGGCGCACGGCGTAAGCCCGGCCCTGATCAGATCGTCTGCCAGAGCGGTCGTCAGTCCGGTCAGCTGCGCGCTCAGTTCCGGCACGAAATCGCCATCGGCATCGTCTGCGGGATTAGCGTCATTATAGGCGTTTTTCTGGCCCGAGCCGATCAGTGCGGTCGAAACCGCCGGCATTCCCATACGATCGACCCGTGTATAGGCGCTGGCCGCATCGGTGCGGAACGTGAAGCCCGACCCTGGCGATGTTGTGGCCTGCGTTCCTTGCGCGGAAGCGAGGAAGGGGAAGCCCGTCGGCAGCGGCACATCATTTCGCGACGGATTCAGCGGCAGTCCCGCCAAAGTCCCCGGCCCGTTGCGGCTAAGATCAAGGAAGATCACCGCCAAGGTCACGTCGATAACCGGATCGGCCAGCAGACGTCCATTGGGGAACCCGGCATTAGCCGCGAGATTGAGCGTCAAGGTGTCAGGAACCACTGCGCCAGCTACAGTGACTCCGCCGGTGCCGGGCACGACCTGATTAAGACAAGGGCCAACATCAAAGCTGGTCGGTGTGGGCGTCGGACTCGGCGTCGGGGTCGGGGACGGTGCGACAACCACAGGCGGCGTGGTCATCTCGTCGTTCCCGCAAGCAGCCAGAAGGCCGAGCGTTACGATCAGCGGAGCAGTCGCCAGCGTCTTACCCAGCGATCTTGAGAATTGCGTAGTCATCACAGTTGGCCTCCAAAACGCGCAGTCGTGGCCCACACGTCCACCAAGTTCGATCCATTTTCGATCCGGTCGCGCGGGATCGAGATGACGATTGCCGTCAGGTTCTGCCCGGCAAAGAAATCGCGCTGGTTGTTGAAACTCAAGGTTCCCGTGGAGAGCGTGTCGCGGAAGCCCTGAAGATCGAAGAAGAACGGATCATCGAATAGTCCGGCACGTACGCGCACGCCGTCCTTGGCAAGATCGGTCTCTACCGCCCCTTCGATTGCCCCGGTTACGCCAGGGAGGCCCTTGACCTGAATGCCAAAGGTGTTGCTGCCTGATCCCTGTCCGAACCGAACCTCAATGGGGATGTTGGGCGTGGTGCGCGGCGCTGCGTTCGACACGTTGATCGTGTAGAGCACATTAGGGTCATAGGTTGCCGGCAGATTGGTCGCCTGCGGACCGGCGAAGGTCAGCACAAGATTGATGTCTGTTGCGGTGTGCCAAGCGAAGACGTCCGCAATGTCAGCCGCCTTGTCAGGCGTCGTGTCATTTGCCGGGTTCGTGCGGCCCGGCGGATCAAGGTGGTCGGCAGCCACAAGCCCAGCGCCAGTCACATAGAACACCCCTCCCGCCAAGGCTATCATGGCCCCCGCCATCAGGGGCAGTGCGTGTTTAAATTTCACCCGGATTCTCCTCGCGCAATGCATCAATCGACTGGCCGCGCACGTTACTGCGCCAAGTCCCTACGCCTGCGGCCTGCATCCGGTTTGGAGCGGGTCGAAATATTTTTTAGAACTTGCCTAGCGCACCGCCGCCTTCATAGATCGCGGCTTGCTGAAGTGGGAGAATGACAGCGGGCATGCCCAACGACACACACAACAGTGAGCTACTTCAGATCCTTCTTGCTATGGCAGAAGGTGAGAAGGAAGCCATGCATCGCCTCTACGTGAGTACGTCTCGCGAGCTATATTCTCTCTGTTTCAGCTTCATTCAAAACCGGGAAGCCAGCGAAGACGTATTGCATGAGGTATATTTGAAAGCCTGGAACCGGGCGGCCAGTTACGATCATACCAAAGGCACGCCGATGGCCTGGCTGACAAGGATCGTGCGCAACAGCGCGATCGACTGGATCAGAGCCCAGAAGCGCCGACCGACAACCGGTGACGATGAACTGATCTTCATTGCTGACCAAAGTGAGACTGCAGAAGAAATGCTCATCCGCGCAGAACAATCGGACAATGTCAGGCTACAGGTGGATAACTTGGTGTCAGCCGATGCCGATCTGATCCGCAGCGCATATTTGCGTGGAATGACCTATTCCGAGGTGGCAAATGAAACGGGCTTGCCGCTGGGAACGGTCAAGACGCGGATCCGCAAGGGACTTCGCATCATGCGTGAAAGAATGACCCATGATTGATGACCCTGAGGCCCCGAACGATCCGGAGATGCTGGCGGCCGAATATGCTCTCGGCATGCTGGACGCCGACGCACACGCTGCCGCCGAAGTGCGCATCGCGACCGATAGCGATTTCGCTGCCCGTGTGGCGCGGTGGGAAGCGGTCGGCCACGGCTGGGCAAAAGCGGCCCCTGAAGACAAGGATTGGTCGCCCGATAACTTGTGGCACCGGATGGAAGCCGCCTTTCCAAGCGAACCTGAAGAGCGTCTCCTCCCACGGCCCGCTAATGACCCCGGCGCCCCGCAAGCCGCGCTCAGGTCAGCTTCCGGATGGCGGCTGGGGACGATCGCTGCGTCATTTGCGGCGGTGGTGCTTGGAGGACTCTATTTAGGCGAACGCGGCCAAGTGCGGGAACTCGGCGCGCAGCTCGCTCTGGCACAGGCGCAAGGCGATAAGGCCACATCGGCCATTCGCGTCGCACAGGTAAGCCAAGCAGACGGCGCGGCCCTGCTGAGCGTGATCTACGAAGGGCAAGACGGAAAACTGACCGCGCGCATTGCAGAGATTGCGGAGCAAAACCTCGTTCCTGAATTGTGGGTGATCGGGCCCGACGGAAAGCCGCGCTCGCTGGGGCAAGGTACGAGTGGCTCGGTCATCGTGGTCGAGATTACCGACCAGATGCGCAAAGACATCGCCGCGGGGAGCCTCATCGCGATCTCATTGGAAAAGCCGGCGCCGGTGCCGAGTGCGCAACCGACAGCAGAGCGTATCCTCGGCGCTGCACAGCTTGCCCCGGTTACATAGACGCTCACGCACGACCCTGGTCAGCCTGCCTGGCCGGTTCGTTCATCCAAGTGTGGGGATATTCTTTTCCAGCCTGTGCCAGCAAAGTTGGGTGGCGGAGGGGCTGAAATGTGGTGCCGCCAAAGGGCTCGAATTTTGTGAGGAGACGATGGAGTGATTGTCCAAAGGTGCCCGCATTGTGGAATTTCTTCATCTGAAGATCATCCCATCAGTTTTGGTAACGTCACTCTTCAGGACAAAGGCGTTCTTATCTTCGAAGGGAGGAAGCTGGCACTACCAAGAGTGCAGCACCAGCTCGTGCACGCCTTGATCGTGGCAAAAGGCCGGGCTTTGACACGCGCGCACCTTGCAGATTGGCTAGATGGCGAAGTATTCGACCAGTCCGTCGCGGTTTACGTGGCTAGGCTGCGTTCGACCTTTCGAAAGGTCGATCCTGCTTTCGACCAAATTTTATCCGTCCGGGGCTTCGCAGCGTACAAATGGTTGTTCAAACCCATGGCGCAATAAATGGTTAGAGCGGCCGCGAAGCGAGCATAGGCATCCACGACGCGCGGAGCCCAGCCATCTGGTGAAAGGTTGCAGGAATAATCGGAAAGCACATAGCCACGGCCGTCGATCCCGAGGCCAGCAACCAGAATCCCCACATCATCGCCCGCACCGCCCCCTGCGGTCCCTGAAGGGTCGACAGCCACAACCACCCGCTGCAATTCGGGCGCAATGCGAACCCGCGCGGCATCGATCATCTTGGCCGTCCACAGCGCCCCCTGCACCTCTTCGAGCAGCTCGGCGCAAAGCTCCTGCCTCCCGAGCCGTGTGCCCTCGTAGCAATCCCGCAAATGCGTCAGCACGCCCTCAGGCAAGTTAGACACATTGTCGAAGGTCGAACCGCGCATGACCATCACCCCAAGCATGCGCACAATCTTGCGGATCAAAGGCGTCGGGCTCGGTCGCGGAATAGAGCTTGAGGCGCGTCTGATTCCACGAGATCAGATAGCCCAGCGATCGATTGTATGTTGCAATCCAGATCTCCGGGAGCACCGCTAGCAGGCCGCTCACACCCTCGACGCAGGTGTCGCGGGCATCATGAAATGTCGGTGCGATTATTGCTATGCGCGCCCCGGCGTACTGAGCTCCGAACCAAGCATCATCTTCAGCCCCGGTGCGCGTCTTGCCCCAACCCCGGCCTGTCAGGGCCATCCAGATCGGCCAACTCCCCGACGGTGTCACCTGATCGGACCGTGCTCTCGATAACCACTGCACACGTGCTTGAACTACGGCCAGCGAGCCCTGCGGCAGCGAATTCAAGAGCTCCGGCGAGCTGCGAAGGCGTCTCCTGGATCGACATTCACCACCGCGCCCGCTACAATGGCTGTCTAGCGAAAGGCATTGCTGAGCTACCAAGATACCATTGCCGGGCAGCCAGGATGACCCGAGCCCTCTTCGCATCAGGCTCCCTCTCGACCGGGCCAAGAGTGTCTTCAGCAAACTGATGAAACCCCATCTCTCGCGCCTCCAGAAGCCGCTGCGGGATTTCATCATCCCCCTCCACCCAACGTTGAACCGTGCGCCGGGAGGGCATGCCTTTGCGCTTGCAGATCGCGGTAAGCGACTTGCCCCCCGCAAGCTGGCTAATGATCCGCTCGATGAGCCTCTCTTCACAAATTGTCGGTGGAGCAATGGCGCGCCCATTCTGAAATTCAAACCATGTGCAGGCGGACTTCGGCGCGTATGCCGAGCGAAAACCGCCTGCCCGCACCGAAGCCCAGCAATACCCGTGCCGCAATATACATCGCGGATTTGATCAGAATGGGTGCGTCAAAAATTGGCTCTGCGGAGCCACAATCTGAGCTTCCAATTAAACAATTCGTTAGCCGGTCAAAGCAGTGGCGCTGGGCAACATCTGAGAAATCAGCAAATACAGGAATTTGTGATATCGACCTAAGCTTGCCCCGCTGATTTGCATTCAGAGGGCCACGAGTCCGAGCACTGTAGCCACCGTTGCACCCGGGGTCACTCTCATCCTTCGTCGGCGAAGGTGACCTGTGCTGCTTCGGTGACGTGCACCCAGACCTGATAATAGCCCACCTCATGCTCCCCGCGCTTGTTCGCGACCGGTTTGGGCGAGCCGATCGGGGAATCGATCCATTGCCTGCGCACATCGCCCTCAACGATGATGCGCCGGCCGCTCAGCCGCTGCATCATGGTGAACATGTTGAGATCGGGCGGCCCGTCGGTGTAGCAGGCTTTGACGGTGATCTGGCCATCGACCACGTCCGCCGCGCCGCACACCTGGGCGCGGCGCAGCAGCGCTTGCAACGCCTCGGGCTCGAACGCGATGGTGAGCGTGCCGAGCGTGGCATAATCCTGCCGGGAATTGACGAACATCATGGTGCCGAGTTCACCCTGAAAGCTCTGTCCGCCGCCGCGGATATCGAGCAGGAAGCGGCCGGGCTGGGCCTCGCCCTCGGCGGCCGACAGCGCCATCGCGGTTGCCTCGCCCGGCGTGATGCAACCGGGTTCGCAATCAGGGAGCGCGGCGCGCACGGCCTTGAGCGTCAGATCGGCGTCGTCGAGGTCGGTGAAATGCGCGGAAAGCTGCGCCGTGCTCACAGCGTCTTCGGCCAAGGCGGCAGCGCCCGGCAGCGGCACGACAAACCCCAAGATCAATGCCGCGCGTAGCACGCCAATTTTCCTAACTTCCTGAATTGCGACGCATGATGAGCGGCAGTTGTTGCCATGGGCCATGAATGTGAAGTGAATCCGCCTCTCCCTCGGCTTCACCGCGGCTCCAGCGCAGTTCGAAGTGCCCGTCACCTACCCCAAACGCAGGAAGAATTCCTCGCGCTCGCCCCGCAGTTCGGCGGGCGTCAGCGCCGACAGCGCGTTCAGCTCCGCGCGAAGGGCGAGCGTCAGGCGCTTGACGGTCTCGGCAGCATCCCGGTGCGCGCCGCCGCGCGGTTCGTAAACGATGCGGTGAATCACACCCAATTTGAGCAGGTCGCCTGCCGTCACCCGCATCGCCTCGGCAGCGGTCGCAGCCTGTCCGGCGCTGCGCCACAGGATCGAGGCGCAGCCTTCGGGCGAGATCACCGAATAGACCGCGTGTTCCATCATCAGCACCCGGTTCGCCGCAGCAAGAGCCACTGCCCCACCCGATCCGCCCTCACCGATGATGACGGCAATCAGCGGCACGCCCAAGGCAAGGCACGCCTCGGTTGAGCGGGCGATGGCTTCGGCTTGGCCCCGTGCTTCGGCATCGACGCCGGGGAAGGCACCGGGGGTATCCACCAGCGTCACCACCGGCAGGCCGAAACGGTCGGCCAGCTCCATCAGCCGGATCGCCTTGCGATAGCCTTCGGGCCGCGCCATGCCGAAATTGTGCTTCAGCCGTCCTGGCGTATCCTCGCCCTTCACATGGCCGATCACCACCACCTTGCGACCTTCGAACCGGGCAAAGCCGCCGATGATCGCCTGATCGTCCCCGAAAACCCGGTCGCCGGCGATGGGCAAGAAGTCCTCGAACAGCCCCGCCACCAACTTTTCGAACCGCGGGCGCTGGGGATGGCGCGCGACCAGCGTGCGCTGCCACGGGGTTAGGCGCGCATAGGTGTCCGCGAGCAGCTTGTCCGCCCGCTCGCGCAGCATCCGGGCTTCCTCGGTGCCTTCGGCATGGGCAGAAAGCTCCGCCACATGCTTGTCGAGCGCCTCGATCGGCTTTTCGAACGGCAGGTACTGGATCATCGACCCCCGCGCCCCGCGTCAGACCGTCATCGACATGCCGCGATAGATCCGCGCGCGATAGCGCGAATCCTCCGCGTCAGGCAGCGGCGCGCCGACCAGCAGCACGGCGCGGGCGAAGCGGCGCACCTCTTCGAGATGCTCGTCGAGATCGCGCGGTTCTTCCGACTGCACCCGGCGGGTGAGGTTGATCTGGTTGACCGGCACATCATGCACCAGCCGCTCGTTCTCCACGGCAAGGGTAGCCGTGAAGGCGTGGAGCGTGGTCTTGATAAAGTTCGCCAGCGCAAAGGCCGGAGACTTGTCGCCCATCGGCACATCCGGCGAAGTCAGCACCAACTGGCAATCGTCATAAAGCGAGGCACGGCGCGATACGCGGAAGTGGTGGGTGAGGTTATCGGCCACCACGGTCCGGAATTCCTCCGGGGTAAGCGGATCGTCGGTCGCAAACAGCTTGCCCGGCAGCGCCGACATCGGCGTGGAGAGGATCGTCGTCGGCTTGCCATACGCCAGCAGCGCCTCGTCCATTGCGGCTTCGATGTCGGTGGTCTTGACCAGCGAGGTCAGCGCCTCGGCGGTCTCGGGCTCGAGCTGGGCCTTGATCGCCTCGAAGGCTTCGGCGGTGCGGGTGATGACCACCACGTTGGCGGCATGGCAATCCTCGATGAAAGCACGGGCGGTTTCGGCGAGGTAGTCGGCCAAGTGTTCGCCGATGATCCACACGGTCTTGCCCCGCATCTGGTCGAGGCGTTCCTGCTTCGGCGAGCCGAACAGCTCGCGCTCGGTGGTCGAGCGTTCGACGCTGAGGCCGCCCGAGGGCATGAAGGTCTCCCCCGAAACGGCGCGGTCGGCGAGGAAGAACACCGTCGCCTGCGCCACGTCATGCTCGGTCGGCATCTTGCCGAGATAGAGCTTGGAGAGTACCCCGGTGCCGACCTTCTTGGCCTCGACCGCGATCTTGTCGGCGGGAAGGTAAGGCGCATCCTCGGGCGGCACGCGCATCAGCCAGTCGCCGTCCGCTTCGGGCGTGGCCGGACGGTCGTTCCACTCCGGCGCGTCGAGGAACAGGCCCGCCTGACGCAGGCGCGCGACCAGCGCGGCGGCGATGGCGGGGGTGAGGAGATACTGGTCCCAGGTGCAGGTGCCATCGCCCTCGCGCGCGCAGGCCAGCGCCAGCTCGCGCAGCTCGCGCGGGTTGTTGGTGTCGTGGCTCATCTTGACGGTGTCGTTGCGGGCGAGCCGCGCCAGCACCGCCTCGACCCGCACCCCGCGCCGGATCGCCTTGATCGCGGCGGCGTGGACGGCGTTGAGGCGCTTGTTTTCAAGGATCAGCTTGCCGCGCCGCTCGAACAGACCCGGCTTGCCGCCGGTGCCCGAGAGGCGGTCGCCATCGACCGGCCCGGGCGCGATCGCGTTGAACTGCACCTCCGGCCCGAGATAGCGCGCCATGCTTTCGACCATCGCGCGCTGCCCGGCCTTGGACACGGCGTAATCTGCCCGGTTGGGGTAGGCGACCGCGAGATACTTCTCGCCGCCGAAATAGGACGAGACGTTGAGGATATAGCCCGAGCCCTGCGCCTTCATCAGCGGCGCAACGTGGTGCATCAGGAAGTAATTCGACACGAGGTTTGCATCGAGCGTGTAGTTCCAGGCGTCGACCCCCATGTCGACGACCATGTCCTCCGCGCCGGCAACACCAGCGTTGTTGATCAGATAGTCGATCCGCCCGAAGGCCTTGAGCGTAGCATCGACCGCGCCCTTGAGGCTCTCGAAGTTGCTGACATCGACATTGGCGAGCGTTTGCACCCGGCGTTCGACGCCGGCGAATCCGATGTCCTCAAGCTCGGACACGATCCGCGCGCGGGCCACCGCCAGCTCGCTTTCGCGCCGGGCGACCATCATCACCTTGCCGCCCGCGAGCGCCAGCAGCCGTGCGACCTGCCCGCCGATCCCGGCAGACCCGCCGGTGATCAGCGCGACCTTGCCCAGATGCAAACCGGTGATGTTCTCGGAGAAGCCGGGCATGGCCTTACGCGCGCCCGTCGCCTCGCCAATGTTGCCCGGGACATAGAGCGTGATTTCGCCGAGCTTGCTTTCCTTAAGCAAGATGCGCGCCGCATGGCCCGCGGTGAAGCGGATGTTCTCGGCTTCGGTATTGGTGAAGCGCACGATCTGGTTGCCCCACTCCGCTTGCCGGCGGCGGCCGTGGGCGGTGTCGATCTCGCTCTCGTCACGCCAGATGCGGATCAGCTGTTCGGTCGCGGCGCGCAGGATGTGTCCGTAGATATCACCCTTGCCGTCGCTCGCATGGCTGACGAACACGAAGCGCGGCGGCTGGAGCAGGTTGTCGTGGCGCTTCCAGTAGCGGCTGAGGGTCCGCGCCAAGGCCATATTGCCAGCGAGTTCCGCGTCCATCAGCGCTTCGACCACGCTGTCGTCCGCCTCGGTGATCGCCCCGGCCAATTCGCCCGCGCTCAAAGCGGGCAGGAACAGCGCACCGCTGACGGGAGTGCCGCCTTTTGTGTAGTCCTCCAGCGCCTCTTCCATGCCCGCCGGGTCTTTCCGGCTGAAGCGGATGATGGCGAGCTTGTCACTGAGGCCGAGTGCCTTGCAGCGCTTCTCGGCGATGGCAACGTCAGCCGCGCGCGGCAGGCCGAGCACAACCTCGGCTCCGCAGGCCAGCTGCACTTGTGCGATTTCAAGTGCCTCTTCGAAATTGTCGCCCGCCGCGATCAGCACGGCAAGCCCGGTACCGTCCATCGAGCGCATTGTGGGGCGCGCAAGGTAGGTCGAGCGCTGCTCCTTGCGCACGGACATCCCGTGGGTGACTTCGAAATCGTGGCCGTTGTAGGCCGCGCTTTCGTCAGAGCCGAGGAAGACGCAAGTCGTGGCGATATCTGTCGGCCTGGGGAAGGTCTTGGCCTTGTCGTTCCCGCCGGTGGCGCGTTCGAGGCTCATCATGTCGAAGAATTGCGTGGCAGTTGTGCCTGCATCGTCGCCCCGTGCCGCATCCATTGCGGCAAAGACGTTGCGGATGCGTTCGCTCTCGATCGGGCCGGGGTAGACGAGGTTGACGCGGATTCCCTTGGGGCCGAGCTCCAGCGACAACTCGCGGCTCCACGCATTCATCGCCGCCTTGGGGACCACGTAAGCGGCGCGTGCGTAATAGGGCGTGCGGCTGAAGATGGTCGAGACGTTGATGATCGAGCCGCCCTCGGGGATGTGCTCCGCCGCGACCCGCGCGACGTTCCACGCAACGCCAAAGATGTTACGCAATGCATCGCCCACGGTTTCACTGTCGGTGCTGCCCTGCTTTTGCAGCGCCGCGAGTTCGTCCGCCGAAAGCGGCAAGTTCTCGATCGGCTGCTTCGGCCCAGCGCTTCCGGCGTTGTTCACCAGGATGTCGATCCGCCCGAACTTCGCCACCACTTCGGCAATCGCGGCGCGCACCGAGGCGATGTCCCCGCCTTCAAGCGCCACGGTGGCGATCCGCGAAGGGTCGGCCCCGGTCACCTTGAGCAGCGCGTCCGCCGCCGCCTTGGTGCGATCAGGCGTGCGGCCCGTCATCACCACGGTTGCGCCTTCTGCAAGGTAATGCGTGACGATATGCCCGCCCAGATTGCCTGCCGCGCCGGTGACGACGGCAATCTTACCAGCGAGGCGTCCTGTGGTGGTTTCAGCAGGCGCAGCTTTGGTCTTCGGCTTGGACGCGGCCATAGCACTCTCCTCAGAAAATTATAACCCAAGCCCCGCTGGCTTGCCGGATCGTTCAATCTCTGGGGAGGAGAGCGAAGAACGTTTCAATTATCGCAACGCTCGCGTCAAGGTTCCGGTTCCCCGGTTCCTTGCGCGGCCCACGCTTCGAGTAGCGCATCGCGGCTTCTGAGGCCCATTTCGGGCAGCGCGTGGTTGACCACATAGGTCGATCCGGTGTGCCGGTTGTCCCACATCGCCTGATGCGCTTCGGGCAAACCGTCCCATGGAACGACTTCGGGTTCGGTCACTTCGAGCAGCCCGGCCGCGATCATATCGTTCATCCGCGCGACTTCATAGGCGTTGCACAAGTGCGTGCCGAAGATGTTGGCGGTGGGCATGAAGATGCGACGCTGGCGGGTCCAGACCTGCGGGGCGTAGAAGGTGAAGCGGCACCCGGTCAGATCCTCGGCGAAGATCACCCGCCCAGTGAAGGGCTTTACCAGCGAGGTCGAGATGCCGAGCGTGTCCTGCCCGGCGCGTTCGAACACCAGATCGGGGCTGCCGCGCGGGTTGTCGGGGGAGCGCAGGATCTTGCCCACGGCCGAGCCGAAGGGCTTCATCACCCGGTCCTGATAATCGCGCACAGCGGCCTTGAAGACCTCGATATCGGCCTTGGCATCGGGCAGGCGCGGCATGGTGTCGGGCCAGTAGAAATTGGCCCCCTCACGCCGCCGGATGGCTTCGAGACTGACGATGCCTTCAATCGCGTCTTCCAGCCCCAGCGATTGCAGAAATTCGCGCTGGCCGTCTGTCGTGGTGGCGATCACGCTGCGCGCATTGAAGCGGCGCGCGGCTTCGATCATTTCAAGGCCGGTTTCGTCGAGCAGTTCGCTCGATCCCGGCCCGTAGAAGATCAGCACCGCCTCGCCGCCGCGCAGGGCTGCGCGGCGCAGCATTTCCTCAGGCGTGGCCGTCCCCGGCTTGCCCATGAAGCTGAAGTGGTAGCCCGATGACGCGCCATAGAAGGCGAGCGTGCCGCCCTCGGCGAGGAGCTGGAAGCTGCGCGGGAACGCCGTCTCACCCGCGTGGCTGACGACGTAATCGGCCAGCTTGCCGCCGTTGAGCGCCTTGTATTCCTCGACCAGCGACGCGCCTGCGGCTTCCCAAGCGATGGCTTCGGCCTTTTCTTCCGGCACCACCGAATAGAGGCCCGCAAAGCGCGCATCCTTGCGATTGATCGCGCCGAATGCGCCTTGCACTCCGGTGATGAACTGCGCGCGTTCTTCCGAGGAAACGAGGCCCGTCACCTGCAAGCCGGTGCGCACCGAAGACCGCAGCGCATCGAGCCCCGTCCCCGTCGCCGCGCCCTCGACGAACACCGTCCGTCCCGGCGCGATCTGCAGCGTGGTGAACAGGCAGCGCGCGATGGTGCCGAGGTTGAGCACATAGCTCCCCGCCTGCTCCAGCGTCAGATCAGGCGGCACCTTGTGCATCTGCGGGGCCTGCACAGTCAGGAACTGCGCATGGCTGCCGGTCTCGGTCTCGTATCCTTGGATCGAGAAGTCCGCATACATCGGATCATTGCCGACCAGCGGGCTGAGCAGATCATTGGTGCCGGAGTACACCGTCACCAGATCGCCGACCTTGATCCGGCCCTGCGCGCGCGTCTCGGAGCCCAAAGCCGCGACCAGCGCAATCCCGCCCGATCCTGTGATCTGCACGTCTTCCTCGTGACTATCGAAGGGCGAAACCGGAATGCCGGTCAGCGCCCAGATGTCGTTGAAGTTGACCTCGCTCGTCAGCATGTAGAGCAGCGCTTCGTTGGGCGCGGGCTCGGGCACGCTGACGATCAGCTCCTTTTCGTGGCTGGCTGGCGGGCCGAACCGGGGTTGGCCGGTATCGGGATCGCGGGCGATGCCGAAGGCATATTGGTGACGCGGGATCGGGGTCACGCCGGGATAGAACGGCGCTCCCACAGGAAGCAGATCGCCTGCTGCTTCCATTGCCTGAGCACGCATTTCGTGCTCGGCATCAATCCACACGCCATCGCGCCGCACCGGAAGCGGGGGCGCAACCTTGTCCATGAACTGCCGAATGCCGGTCTTCCCGCCTTCGGGGTCGACGATGGCTTCGGAAAACAACCTGGCCTCGCGCGCTGTACCCGCCGTGATGCCGTGCTCCAGCCCCACGCGCACGGCTTCCAGCGCCCGTGCGCCAGCCTTGCCGCGCCCGGCCCAGTCGAGTTGGCGCAGGATACGCTGGAGGAAATCATCCTCCAGCACCGCATCAAGGCTGACATCCGCCGCGGCTTCCCAGCGCGCCGCGGCCGCCTGCCGTTCGGCAAAGGCCTGGCCGAGCGCAGAGTCCGCGCCGTGCTTCACGAAATCGCGCACCGCCGCATGGGCCGCCGAGAGCGCATCATCCGCACCGCTCACCAGCTCATCGACCACGCCGACCGCGTGGGCCGCGTCGGCATCAATGCTCCGTCCGCCAAGGATCAGGTCGAGCGCATCACGCACACCCTCAGCCCCGCGCCGGTCGGCGAGCAGACGCGGCAAGCGCTGCGTTCCGCCGTAGCCGGGGAGCAAGCGCAACCGGATTTCGGGCTGACCGAAGCGCGCGGTCGGCTCGGCGATACGGTAGTGGCAAGCGAGCGCAAACTCCATGCCGCCGCCCAGCGCCACGCCCTGCACCGCTGCGATGCAGGGTTTGCCCATGGTCTCGATGGTGCGGAAAGCGAGGTGCGCGTTGTTGGGCAGCACCATCGCTTCTTCGACCGAGTGGATTTCCTCCAGCATTTGGCGAATGTCCGCGCCCGCCACGAAAGACGACGTCCCCTCGCCGGTGAAGACAACCGCCACGACATTGTTGTCGCGCGCCAGCGTCGAGGTGACCAGCACCAGCTCGTCAATCGCACGTTCGTTGAGCGCGTTGACCGGTGGGTTGGTTACGGTGACGGTCGCAACCTGCTTGCCAGGGGCAACCATATTGTATTGCACGAGGAAATAGCGGTGACGGTCAAACAACGCCTGCTCGTCGCTCATGCGCTGCTTGCGCTGCCAGTCGCCGATGACCTTGCGCAATTCGTCCAGCGATTCCGGGTTGCGCAGGGTCGTGACGTCACCAACATCCTCGCCCACCACCAGCGCGCGGACCATGCGGCGCATGTATTTGCCGCTGCGGGTCTCGGGGAATTGCGAGACCTCGATGAAGTCCGCCGGCACCGCGACCGCGCCCTTCTCGGTGCGCACCAGATCGAATAGCCGGCGCTTATCCTCATGCGTGAGCTTGCGGCCCGCCACCGGCACCACGAAGGCGAGCGGGGTCAGCCCCTTCTCGCGGTGCGGCGCGCCGACGACCAGCACGTTGCCGACGGGCGAGTCCGGCGCAAGCGCCTTGTCACGCAGCACCGCGCCTTCGATTTCCTCGGTACCCATGCGGTGGCCCGAGACGTTGATGACGTCATCGCTGCGGCCGTGGAGCGAGAACGAGCCGTCCGCGTGCTGGATCGCGAAATCGCCCTGGGTGTAGGCCCAGGCGCCCTTCCAGCGCCTCCAGTAGCCATCCTCCCATCGGGCGGCATCACCGCGCCAAGCGGGATCGACGCGGCCATCGGACACCTTGAAGCCTTCGATATCGCCCCAGATGGTGCGGGCGAGATAGGGATAGGGCGCGGCGATGACGATTTCGCCCTTTTCGCCCATCTCCGCCCGCCGCCACGGCACGCCGCCTGCATCGGCGCGGGTAAAGGGCGCATCAGCGGGCGCGCCCTCCTCGTCCTCAACCCACACATCGCCAACAATCCACGGCAGCGGATAGGCATGCGCATCAGGGCGCAGCGGGAAGTCGTCATTGCCGAACATATGCGTCCAGGCGATCCCGCCGTGTTCGGTCGCCCAGTAGGAATTGATGTAGCGCGGGGTAACGTGCTCCATCCCGAAGGCCTGCACGCTCGGACTGACTGGCTCGGCGCAGAAGGTCGCAACGCGCAGCCCGCTCATGTCGTATCGTTCGAGTTCGGCGAGGTTGGCCGGATCGGACATGATCGCCTTGAGGAAGGTCACCCCCGCCTTGAAGATCGTAACGTTGTGCCGCTCGATCATTGATGCGAAGCGGCCCGCGTGCGGGAAAACCGGCGAGCCCTCCGAGACCAGGCTGGTCACCCGCGTCATCAGCGGCGCGCAGATCAGGTAGCTTTGACCCGTGATCCAGCCCGGATCGGCGACCACGAACAGCGTATCGCCGGGGCGCGCATCGAAGCTGGCTGCCATCGTCTCGGCCACGCCTGCGGCATAGCCGTGGGAATGGACAATCCCCTTGGGTTTACCGGTGCTGCCCGAGGTGTAAATGAAGAACATCGGATAGTCGGCATCGACCGGCAGCGGCTTGGACGAAGCCCAGATCGCGCGGACGAAATCCGCATCGGACAGCGCCAGCAGATCAGTGGCGGACTCCACCGCAAAGCCAGCGGCCCGCGCCTTCTCGAGCACCGTCACCAGCGCGGCATCGGTCAATTCATGGCTCCAACGGTCACGCTCATCGCGCCAGATGACATCGGGCTGGTGCGTGTGGCGGCACACGATCACGGCTTCGACACGCGGCGGCAAGGTCACGAGGCTGGAGGCAATCGCGATCCGCACGCGAGCCGCGTCAGCGGTGCTGATCCGGCCTTCAGCCCCGAGATTGATCAGCGCCCGGCCCACACCGCGCATCACGTCCGAACGGTCGACCGTAATCTCACCCGCAAGCGCCTCGCGCACGGTATCGACGATGGTGGCCGCATCGGCAGCGGGCAGACCCATGTCGAGGGCTGAAAGGATCGAAAGCGCCGTCGTCACCGGTACGAAATTGTCGAGCGCCGGATCGGTATAGGCGTTCTTGAACGCCGCGACCTGCGCGTTGCGATAGGAACCATCCGAGGTGACAATCACCCGCGCCCCGGTATCGGCGATGCGATCCGACAGGGTCTTGTCGGAGAAGCCGCCGAACACCGCCGTATAGACCACACCCATGCGCTTGGCCGCTTCGGTCCAGTAAATCTGCGGCACGATGCTCGGCATATTGAGCGCCATGCGATCGCCCGGCTTCAGGCCAAGCGCTTCCAGCGCGACGGCGCATTTCGCCACTTCGAGCAGCAATTGCTTGCGGCTGACGCTGAAGCAGTCAATCGGCGCACCCTTGCCGCCGAGCGCCGACATGTCCCAGCGGTCTCCTTCGAAGATCAGCGCCGCTTCATCGCCATGCCCGGCAAGCACATGGCGATCGAGTTCGGAGAACGCCGCATTGGTGCGCCCGCCGACGAACCAGCGCCAATGCGGGGCGTTCGATCCGTCGAAACCGGCCGTCCACGGAGTGAAGTCAGCGGGCAGATCGGGGCTGACCGGCGCGGCCGAAGCGGCATCCCAGCCGCTCCATCGCCCATCCTCACCCTTGGCGATCCACGCACCGGACGGGCCAACATCACCCACGAACCAATGCATGTTGCGGGCCGCAATCGCCCCATGAAACGCGCCGGGATCAGCCAGTGCCGCAGCACGCATCGACTCCCAGTCGGCACGTGTGCGGACAGGATTGGTCAGCGCCGCCGGCGCGTTCGCAAGCAAGGTATTCACAGAAATGACGCCGTCCCCCGATTCGCAAAAAACCCGCAGTGCGCGATCCCCCACGCTCGACGATAATGCAGCAAAATTACACAAGGCAGCCGTCATGAGCAAGAATATGCCACGATAGCCACTTATCCGCACAACGCGGCGCATCGGAAACAGTTCCGCACCCTTTGGCGCGATATTCTCACGCTTGATCCGTCAGTCCCGGCGCTGGGGTAAGCCGTAACGGTTTATCAATCACGTTTGGTCTAACACCCGCAGCGGTCGAGAGTGCTGCGCAACCCAGCCCACTAACAAGGACGAGCAATGCCACTAGGCTTTCTCAAATCCGCGCGTGAGCCCAAGCGCCCGGTTCCATACGAGCAGACCCCGGTCGCGGCGCAACGCCCCGACCGTGCCATTGTGCTGGGTGAAGTCGAAGAACTCGGCATCGGCATGTTCTGGGCGACCGACGCCGAAGGCGATCTGATCTTCCTGTCGCAGCGCGCGCTGGACGATCTCGGTAACGATAGCGAGACGATGATCGGCAAGCCGCTGATCCAGGTATTCCATGATGTCGATGAGGAAGACGGCGGCCCGTCGCAGCGTAGCCTCGCATTCAAGTTCAAGGCCCGCTCCAAGCTAGACGAGCAGATCGTCGCGGTGCCCAACGGCCGCGGTGGGACGCGCTGGTGGCGGCTCAACGGGCGGCCGCTGACCGACGCGGCCGGCAACTTCAAGGGCTATCGCGGCAGCGCGGTCGACATCTCGGCGCAGTATGCCTACGAAACGCAGATCGCGCGGCAATCGCAAGTGGACGAGCTGACCGGGCTCACCAACCGCCGCAAGCTGAACGAGCGGCTGACTGCCATGCTATCCGCCTTTCGGGTGAGCCAGCGCAGCTGCGCGCTGATGATGCTTGATCTCGACCGCTTCAAGCAGGTCAACGATACGATGGGACACCCTGCGGGCGACGAATTGCTCAAGCAGGTGGCCCAGCGCCTCTCGTCGATCGTCAAAGACCACGGCGAAGTCGGGCGGCTGGGCGGCGACGAATTTCAGGTGCTGCTGCCCGACATGGATGACCGCGGCACTTTGGGCGAGCTGGCCAATCGTATCGTCCAGTCGATCTCGCAGCCCTATCAGATCAACGGCCGCCGGGCGATCATCGGCACCTCGATCGGCATCGCGATCGCGCCCTATGACGGGGTCGAGACCGACGAACTGACCCGCGCGGCCGACATGGCGCTGTACTCCGCGAAGGAAGCCCGCGGTGGCACCTTCTGCTTCTTCACCAGCGAACTGCGCGACGCCGCTTCCAAGTCCGCGATGCTGGGCGAACGGCTGCGCGATGCGGTGGATCGCGGAGAGCTGAAACTTGCCTACCAGCCGCTCGTGGACCCAATCACGAATGAAGTGAAGTGCTTCGAAGCGCTGCTGCGCTGGCATGACGAGGACGAGGGCGACATCAGCCCGGCGCAGTTCATTCCCGTCGCCGAGAACGACGATCTCATCATCCGCATTGGCGAAATGGCGCTGAAGCAGGCGTGCATGGATGCGCTGTCGTGGCCCGATACGATCCGGGTGGCAGTCAACGTCTCGGCCAAGCAGTTCATCCGACCCGGCTATCGCAAGGCGGTGGCGGCGGCGCTACAAGCCTCGGGCCTGCCGCCGGGCCGGCTCGAGCTGGAGATCACCGAAAGCGTCTTCGTCGGCGATCTGGAGACGGTCGATGCGATCTTCCGCGATCTGAAGAAACTGGGCGTCCGCTTGTCGCTCGACGATTTCGGCACCGGCTATTCATCGCTCGGTTACCTCAAGCACGGCCATTTCAACAAGATCAAGATCGACCAGAGCTTCGTGCGCGGCTGCACCGAGAACGGCGACACCAACCCCGCGATCATCACCGCCATCGTCGCGCTCGCCAAAGCGCTCGGCATGGAGACCGTGGCCGAAGGCGTCGAGGCAATGGACGAACTGGAGCTGGTCAAGGCACGCGGCGCGGATCTGGTGCAGGGCTACATTTTCTCGCGACCGATCACGCAAAATCAGGTGCTGGCGCAGTTCGCCGAAGGATCGAGCCTGTTCCGCCCCAGCGGCCCACCGCGCCATCGCGCTGAGCGTATCACCATCTTCCGCAAGGTCGGGCTGATCCACGAGGATCACTATTACGACGTGATCCTGCGCAACCTGTCCAAAACGGGCGCGCGCATTACCGGGCTGGCCGGGGTGCCGGTCGGAACCGATGTGGTGCTCGATCTTGGCCACGGGCAGCTGGTGGTGAGCAAGGTGGTCAACGCGACCGAGAACAGCCAGGGCCTGAAGTTCGAAACCTCGATGATCAGCGATGGTAGCGGCGGGTTCATGACCCGGCACCGTATCTCGCCCTATTCACTGGCCGAAGCGGGGATCCCGCTGGCGGCACTCGGCGCAGGGGCCTTCCCGCTCGCCAAGTGGCGCGAGGCGAACAAGACCGTGCCCAAATTCGTCCAGATGGATCTTAGCCTCTAGGTCGTATCAAGCCCACGATGTTTCACATGAAACATCGCAAAAACCGGAAATAACCTCGACAACGTAGCGGCAATGACCCTGCAACGCGCCCGCAGCGTCCTCAGCCGCGTCCGCGATAGGTCGATACGCCCTGGTCAGGCAGCCACAGGCCTTCGGGCGGCGCGGCGCTCTGCCAGAACACGTCGATCGGAATGCCGCCGCGCGGATACCAATAGCCGCCAATCCGCAGCCATTGCGGGCGCATCTCTTCGAACAGGCGCACTCCGATCCCCACGGTCACATCCTCGTGAAAGCCGTTGTGGTTGCGGAACGATCCGAGGAACAACTTGAGGCTCTTGCTCTCGACGATGGTTTCGCCCGGCACATAGTCAATCACCAGATGCGCAAAATCAGGCTGGTTGGTGACCGGACAGAGCGAGGTAAACTCGGGCGAGACGAACCGCACCAAAAAGGTCAGGCCGGGGCGGGGATTGGGGACGTAGTCGAGCACCGCTTCTTCGGGCGAGGCCGGAAGCGGGGTATCGCGGCCGAGGAATTGCGGGGCGAGCGCGGGCTTATCAGGTGTGCTTTCCATGCCGCGCTGTTGCCTTGAAGCGCGGATGGACGCAAGCGGGGAACTGGACGCAGCGGCACGCAAATCCCTATGGGGACAGCGCAGGTTCACCCTGCACCGCCCACAATACCCAGCCGACCAGACCCGGCGTTCCCGACTCAATTGAGCTTCACCGCGCTATGAACCGCCTGCCTGCCCGCTTCTTTCCCGCTTGCCTGTCCGCCGCCTCGCTGGCGCTGGCCGCACCGCTTTTGGCCCAGCAATCGCCCGGTACCTTCACTCTGCCCGAAGCGACACCAACGCCCAGCCCTGCTCCCGCAGGCCCGGCAGACGAACGCGCCGGGGTGGCCATCCCACCGCGTGCCGCGCCAAGTGCTGCGCCCTCGCCGGTGATCGAGCCGCTGCCTTCGCCGAGCGCAGCACGCTCGCCTAGCCCAAGCCCGCGCGATATTCTGACCCCCAGCCCGTCAGCCACGCCTCGACCCGCGCCGCAAGCGAGCGCGCCTGCGACTGCCGCTCCCGCGCCTGCCGCCACGCCTTCGGACAGCGCGACGGGCGATCCGTTCACGCTCCCGCCTGACGCGCCGCAAGTGGTGCCTGCTGCACCGGCGACCAGCCCGAGCGAGGCCGTGGGCGAACCGCTGTTCGATCTCGCCGATTGGTGGCCCCTTGTCGCAAGCGCGCTCGCTGCGATCGCGGCGCTGGGCGGGTTTGCGGCGTGGCGCCGGCGACGCAAGCCCAAGGTGGCGCGCCTTGCACCGCCGGTCGATACCGGTGACCCGGCGGCGCCCGCCAGCATGGACGACGCACCCCGGCTCGACCTCACTCTCGAAATCATCTCGGCGACCCGCAGCGTGATGATGTTCACAGTGCAATACCGCCTCAATATCGGCAACCGATCAGACCGCGCAGTGACCGACCTTGCCGCCGCCGTACAGCTCGCCTGCGCCCGAGCGAGTGCGGGCAATGTGCCCTCTGCCGGAGCCGCGCAGGCCACCGCCGGGATCGCGCGCGTCGGCCCGCATCAGGCGCGTAGCATCACCGGCGAAGTGCAGATGCCGCTGTCTGCGATCCAACCGTTGCGGCAGGGGATGACCCCACTGTTCGTGCCGTTGGTTCACATCACGCTGGCAGGTGAAGGCCTGCACGCAATCAACCGCAGCTTCGTGATCGGCACGCCGAGCGTGAGCGGTGCGGGCCGCTTGCACCCGATCCCGCTCGACCAGCCGCCGGGGAGAATCACCGGATTGCTCGCCCAAGCCGTCACTATTCCGCCCGTTTCGGCCGCCGCCTGACCACGCGCGCTTGGCAGCGGCGGCTCTGGCAGGCTAGGGTCCGCCCCATGACCAAGCTTCCTTCTGCGCTCGTTTCGACCGATTGGCTCGCCGACAACCTTGACGCTCCGGGCCTCGCCGTGCTCGACGCCTCCTACCACCTGCCTGCCGCCGCGCGCGATGCGGGGGCCGAGTTTGCCGCCGGACACATCCCCGGCGCACGCTTCCTCGGGCTGGCCAGCCTGTTCGATGCCGGATCGAGCGTGCCCTATGCCTTCCCTACCCCCGATCAACTCGCCGCGCGGCTCGGCCTGCTCGGGGTGCGCGGAGAGGACGCGATTGTCCTTTATGATGACAGCGCAATCCGCACCTCGGCGCGGGCGTGGTTCGTGCTCAACGCGATGGGCTGGGACAATGTCGCGATCCTTGATGGCGGCTTGGGCAAATGGCGCGCAGAAGGCCGCGCGCTCGACATTGGGGCGGAGCATGGCGCGACCATCGCGCCCGTTCACCTCGCCCCGCCCCGGCGCGTGCGCAGCAAGGCCGATATGCTCGCCAACATCGCGAGCGGCCGCGAACAAGTGCTCGATGCGCGCGGGGCTGACCGGGTCTATGGCACCGGTATCGACCCAGTCCATGGCGGCCCCAATGGGCGCATTCCGGGCGCCCTGAACCTGCCGTTCGGCGGCGTGCTGAACGCTGACGGCACCTACAAATCGCCGGGCGAGATTCGCGCCGCGCTGATCACTGCCGGAATCGACCTCGACCAACCCGTCACCGCCACCTGCGGCAGCGGCGTCACCGCGAGCGTGCTGATGTTCGCGATGCACCTGATCGGCAAGCACGACACCGCGCTGTATGATGGCAGCTGGAGCGAATGGGGCGCGGATCCCGATACGCCCAAGCTCCAGGGCCCCGCCGAATGAGTGGCGACGAAAGCGGCAAGCCCTTGAAGCCCGCCACCCGGCTGGTGCGCGGCGGGCGGCGCAAGGAGTGGACCGGGCCGGTGGTGAACCCGCCGGTATGGCGTGCCTCCACTCACCTCTACGACAAGGACGCTGATCGCCACACCGCAGGCGGCAATAATGCCGACGGGCAGTTCTTCTACGGCCGCCGCGGCGCGCCGACCCAGTGGGCGCTGGCCGAGGCGCTCACCCAGATTGAGCCAGGCGCTTACGGCACGCAGCTTTACCCCAGCGGCGTGGCGGCGATTGCCGGGTGTATGCTCAGCGTTCTGAAACCGGGTGACCGGCTGCTGATGGCCGACAACGCCTATGACCCCTCACGCAGCATGGCGACGGGGCTGCTGACGCGGATGGGGGTGACGACGACCTTTTTCGACCCGCGCGATCTGGACGCCTATGCCGCGCTGTTCGCCGCTCCGGTGCGCGCCGTATGGCTCGAAAACCCCGGCAGCCTCACCTTCGAGGTCTGCGACGTTCCGGCGCTTGCCGCCATCGCCCGCGAGCATGGCGCGGTCAGCATGATCGATAACACTTGGGCCAGCCCCTTGGGCTTCGCCGCGCTGGAACACGGCTGCGACATCGTGATGATGAGCCTGTCGAAGCATGTCGGCGGACATTCCGATTTGATGATGGGCAGCGCCAGTGCCGGGAAGCGCTGGTACACCGCACTGCGCCGCACCGCGCAGGAACTGGGGCAGGTGGTTGCGCCCGACGATGCCGCGCTCGCCGCGCGGGGCCTGCGCACCATGGGCCTCCGGCTGGAAGCACAAACCCGCTCGGCGCTCAGGATTGCCGAATGGCTTGAGGCGCAGCCGCAGGTTTCCGAGGTGCTGTGCCCGATGCTGCCCTCGGCCCCCGGCCACGCCTTGTGGGCGCGCGATTTCACCGGCGGCTGCGGGCTGTTCGCTTTCGTGCTGGCGAGCGATGATCCACAAACCTCGGCCCGCGTGGCCGACGCGCTTGATCTGTTCGGGATCGGCTATAGTTGGGGCGGGTTTGAAAGCTTGGTCCTGCCGATCACGCCCAAGACCTACCGCAGCCTGATGCCCTGCCCGACCGGAGGCAGGCCTGCGCTCCGCCTTTCTATCGGGCTGGAAGATACTGACGACCTGATCGCCGATCTGGCGCAGGCTCTGGCGCAAGCCGGATGACCCAGCCTGCCCCCACGCCCGCCCCGGACTCGCCCGAAATCGTCAGCGGCGCTGATAATCTGCGCGCGGATATTGGCGAGCGCAGCGAGACCATTGGCGGGATCCTCAACCGGCTCGATACCTTCGCGGTCGAGGTTGGCGATTGGCGTATCTCGTCGTTCGACGTGCTGTTCACGGTCGCGGCGATCCTGCTGGTGCTCGCCTTTGCGTGGGGGGCGACCCGGCTGACCCGGAGCGCGCTGCGCCGCTTGACCGCGCTCGACGGCACCCAGCGCGTGCTGGCCGAAAAGGTCGCCACCATTGTGATCTGGATCACGACCTTTCTGGTTGGAGTCGATCTGCTCGGGATCGATCTGACCGCGCTCACGGTATTTTCGGGGGCCTTCGGTCTCGCCATCGGGTTCGGCCTGCAAAAGACCTTCGGGAACCTGATCTCGGGCATCATCCTGCTGATGGACAAGTCGATCAAGCCGGGGGACGTCATCGCTGTGACCGATCAGGCCGGGGTGCAGACCTTCGGCCAGATCCGCAAGATCGGCATCCGGGCGATCTCGGTCGTCACCCGCGATGAGCGGGAATATCTGATTCCGAATGAAAACCTGATGATCAATCAGGTCGAAAACTGGTCTTATTCCTCCAAGAACGTGCGGGTTCAGGTGCCCGTAGGAGTGAGCTACAATAGTGATATGGCGCTCGCCGAGGAGCTGATGCTGAAGGCCGCCAAGAACGCGCGGCGCGTGCTCGACACGCCGCCCCCGACCGTGTGGTGGGGCGGGTTTGGCGACAATTCGGTCGATTTCACCATCCACTGCTGGATCAACGATCCCGAGGAAGGCGTGGGCAATGTCCGCAGCGAGGTGCTCAAGCATCTGTGGGCGCTGTTCAAGGAGCACGGGGTGGAGATTCCCTACCCCCAGCGCGATCTGCGCTTGCGGCAAAGCGGGGAGCTGGAGCGGCTGATGGAAGTACTGGAACAGCGCGGCGAACCGCCCAAGCCCGAGGCGCAATAGTTCCGCTTCGCCGCTGCCAAACCATTCTCGCTGGAACGGATCGGCGCGCTGGCCCATTTGCCGTGTCATGCAGCAGACTGGCACTATCTATCTCGTCGGCGCGGGGCCGGGTCCGGTGGACCTTTTGACTCTGCGCGCAGTCCGCCTGATCGAGCGGGCGGAAGTGATCGTCCATGACGGGCTGATCGGCCCGGATATTCTCGGCCTGGCGCGGCCCGATGCGCGGCTGATCTCGGTCGCCAAGCAGCGCGCGCGCCATACCTTGCCGCAGGACGATATCAACGCCCTGCTGGTGCGCGAGGCGCAGGCCGGGCGGGATGTGGTGCGGCTGAAAGGCGGGGATCCCTTCATCTTCGGGCGCGGCGGCGAGGAAGCCGAAACCGCGCGTGCGGCAGGTGTCCGCGTTGAAGTCGTCCCCGGCATTTCCGCAGCCAACGGCGCCGCTGCGGCGAGCGGGATTGCACTGACACATCGCGATGCCTCCAGCATCGTCAGTTTCGTCGCAGGGCAGTGCAAGGGCCTATCTGAACAGGACTGGTCGGGCCTCGCGGGCAAGGGCCGCACGCTGGTGATCTACATGGGCGTCTCCACCGCGCCGCAAATCGCCGAGAAACTGATGGCTGATGGCCTCGCCCCGTCGATGCCCGTAGCCGTGATCGAGAACGCCGCGCGCCCCGAAATGCGGGTGCTGCGCGGGTTGCTGGCAGGGTTGCCGCAGCTGGTCGAGCGGGAGGCTGTGAAGAGCCCGGCGCTGATCGTCATCGGCGAAGTGACCGCGCGCCTTCACCGTCATCCTGACGCAAGTCAGGATCGCTCGGAGGTAAGCGCTTTGCTGGCAGCGGTCCCGGGTCAAGCCCGGGATGACGGGCGCCTTATTGGAGAGATTGCGCCATGAAAATCCTCACCGGCAATGACCTGCGCTCTGGCGCGGTGACCTGGTGGAACGGCACCGGCTGGTCGCTGTTCGTCGACGATGCCGTCGATGTTGGCGATGACGCGGAAGAAATCCTCGCCCGTGAGGAAGCCGCGCGCCGGGTCAACGTGCCTTACGCCATCGAGGCAACCATCGACGCAGGCGGCCACGTGCGCCCGGCGCACATCAAGGACCGGGTGCGCGCGCTCGGCCCGACGGTGCGGCGCGACCTTGCCGTGCCAACTGCCAACAAGACCGGCTGGGACTGGGTGATCTGATATGTACCAATATGACTCATATGATCAGGCCATGGTCGATGCCCGGGTGGAGGAATTCCGCGATCAGGCCCGCCGCCGTCTCGAAGGCAAGCTGACCGAAGACCAGTTCAAGCCGCTGCGGCTGATGAACGGGCTCTACTTGCAGCTCCACGCCTATATGCTGCGCGTCGCGATCCCCTATGGGACGCTGAACGCGCGCCAGATGGAGGCGCTCGCCGACATCGCCGAGAAGTATGACCGCGGCTACGGCCACTTCACCACCCGCCAGAACATCCAGTACAACTGGATCAAGCTGGAAGACGCCGCCGATATCCTCGCCGACCTGTCAAAGGTCGAGATGCACGCGATCCAGACCAGCGGCAATTGCATCCGCAATATCTCTGCGGATCACTTTGCGGGCGCTGCCGCTGACGAGGTGGTGGACCCCCGCCCCTATGCCGAGCTGATGCGCCAGTGGTCGAGCTTCCACCCGGAATTCACCTACCTGCCGCGCAAGTTCAAGATCGCGGTGATCGGCTCCGAAACGGACCGCGCGGCGATGCGCCTGCACGATATCGGCATCCGCATCGTGCGCCGCGAAGGCGAAGTGGGCGCGCAGTTCTACGCCGGCGGCGGCATGGGCCGCACCCCGATGATCGCCCCGCTGATCCGCGACTTCGTGCCGCTCGACCAGCTCATCACCTATGCCGAGGCGTGCCTGCGCGTCTACAACCGCTACGGTCGGCGCGACAACAAGTACAAGGCGCGGATCAAGATCCTCGTCCATGAACTCGGCGCGGCGGAATATACCCGCCAGGTCGAAGATGAATTCGCCCATATGCTGAGCGTGGGCGTCGAACCGCCGCTGGAGGAACTGGCGCGGATTGCGGAGTATTTCGAACTTCCCGAACCCCTCCGTCATCCCCGCGCAGGCGGGGATCCAGCTCCCTTTAAGGCACGGCTGGAACAACAGCTGGATGCCCGCCTGCGCGGGCATGACGGGTTTGGATTGTGGGTGCGGCGCAATGTCCATGAACACCGCCACCCCGATTACGTCTCCGCCGTAATCAGCCTCAAGCCCGCAGGCGGCATCCCCGGCGATGCCACGGCCGAGCAGATGCGCGTCGTCGCCAAGTTGGCGCGCGATTACTCCTTTGACGAGCTGCGCGTGATGCACACGCAGAACCTGCTGCTGCCCCATGTCGCCATCAAAGATCTCCACGCCGTGTGGAGCGCGCTCGACGCCGCTGGCATGGGATCGCCGAACATGGACACGATCGAGGACATCATCGCCTGCCCGGGCCTTGATTACTGCAGCC